>Ga0207964_1000048_pt1 | contig 46373 bp, 37 predicted proteins | sample Knorr_S23_td_250_FD_185608 | JGI IMG/M metagenome (GOLD analysis project Ga0207964, IMG submission 185608) | Marine microbial communities from Southern Atlantic Ocean transect - Knorr_S23_td_250_ad_251m_LV_A (SPAdes) (version 2) | ecosystem: Environmental > Aquatic > Marine > Oceanic | place...
ATGCCAATTCATGGGCCGTCTTGTTATCCGTTACCGTAGTGCTGAGCCCATCGATGTTTCCTTGAAGGGTAGCGTCTGCGGTTTCGGATGCGGTTTTGTTTTCATTTACGGTAGTTTCCAAGTCACTAAGTGCCGTAGCATTCGATGTGATGGTTTCTGACTCTTCGGTGGTGATACCTGTTTTATTGGTATTGGCCGCAATATCCACTCTAAGAATATCAATGGTGTTTTGCAAAGCTAAATCTGCAGCTTTACTTTCCGTCTGATTTTGAGCTAAATTAACCTGAACTACAGCGATGGAATCTTTAATATCAGAAATCAAACCCGTATTTGATGAATTGTTAGGATGTGGCAGATACAAAAGATCTTGTGTATTGCTATATTGATAGGATGATCCATTTGCCGTATAGTCGATTTCTACAGACAGCTGTTTCTTGGTTCCATTCCAAACAATATCGCTAAAATCTCCTTGAGAAGAAACTCCAGCACCTACGGTTAAATTTACTTCACCTAAAGCGTTCGTGGTGGTGTAATGTTCTTCTATGTATTCTTTTTCCCCTGTCGCATTGAGAATGGAGAATCGCAATGCAACATCACTACTGGCCAAAAAATTTAGGGTAACCGTTTCGCCATAAAACTCAAAACTATTGGATGAATCTGCCTTGATAATGGCTTGATAATTAAATCCTAATGTTTGTGCGATCGCTCCTAAAGTACCGAATAAGAAAAGCATCAATAGGAACATTATTTTTTTGTCTGTATTTTTCATAATATTATTCATTTGTATTCATTTGGATTAATTCAATTCTTCTATTGTATACAGTTTCATTTTGATTATCTGTATCTTCATTAATGTACGCCACTTCCAGTTGTGAACGTTTAACTCCTCCTTCTAATAAGGAATCTAACACCGATTTAAGTCTTGCAATACAACTATTTTTGTGGATGGAAGTTGTAAAATAACCTAAGATATAATACCTAAGAGAGGGAGTTTGTAATAGCAAACTTGTAAGTTCCTCAAGTGTTTCGGTTTGATTTTCATAGTAGGCTGAAGAGCTGGGTGGGAAAAATATTTTTAATCTTGTAGAATCTATCGTATTTATTTGTTCCGTGAAACTTAAATCGACAACAAAATCATTTCGGTCGGCATTAAGAATAGGCAAAGTAGGATCGGGAAAATCTGAGTTTAGATGAACATCTACACGACTCTGTTCTTGTTTTGAAATATTAAAAAGTAAGCCTACAGAAAGATCGTGAGCACTAAAACCATAGTTTACTTTTTCAGTTTCAACAGATGTAAGAGTCTGGTTGAAATTATACTGTGTATATATATCCATAAAAGTATTAACGCGGTAAGAGAGTCCAAATCCAAGTTGAAGATTACACCACAACTTCTGAAAATGGTCTTCTTGCATTAAATTGGGATTTAGGTTTGGAAAGGACGTTTCGGATACATTAATGACTTGGTCGGTTCTCGTTCCTCGAATTAACTGGTTTACAGACATTTTACCTGAACCATACAATCGCCAATCCGTCATCTGTGAAAGGTTCAATTCTATACCCAGGTTGCTACCTAAGTAATTGAGTTCAAACAGAGAATTTGTAAATATCTCTGTGTCCAAGGTTTTATTTTTACCAAAATTTAGGCGGTTGCTGAAATGATATGCATTATTGGAAAACCCCAAAGTGATATTCACTCTTTTGGAAAGGGGGTACTTAAATCCAAGTTCAAAATGCTTTTGTGGTGAAAATGTTTGTTCAGAATCGTGAGTTATAGCCTCTGAACTTTCATAGTCCATCTTGGTTAAGGTATTGATTCCAAATTCAGTGTAAAAACTTTGTGCATTGATTGTGGTCAACGAACACAAAATACTGAGGATGAAAATTCGTATTGGTTTTCTCATAACATTATTGTATTAGGTATTTATCAGAGTTTATTTAATCTTTATTAATGGTTGTATAATTTGTTTGGTATTCGTCGCTATATTGATGAAATAATTTGCGGTGGGTAGATGCGCCAAAGAAATTTGTATTTTCTGGTTTTCTTTGAACTTATAATGTTCCAACTCCTGCCCTAAGGGACTGAACAAGATGACATCAACACCAGATTTAACGGGCTCTAAAAGGTTTACCTGAACCTCATTAACAAATGGATTTGGAAAAACTTCAACTTTCAACTCTAAAACATCATCAAGCTCAACCATCTTTGCCCATACATCAGATTGAACAAAACCTTGACTCAAAAGGTAACCGTCCGATGCATAAGTCCCAGTAACTCCAGACTGGCCCGAGCTTTGCTGAAAAATGTGTTTACTGTTCTGCCCCGAAGTGATGGTTGATACACTCAAAGTAGACCTTAAAATTAATGAGCTATCGAAAGTGTTTTGACCAAAAAAAGAAATCGTATAAAAGCACAGAAACATTAAAAATGTAGTTTTCATATTTTCATTATTATTTAGAGGTAATATTAGAGCAAATATTATTTAAACTTAGACACTTAAAACAATACGACCAATGGGTGAATTCACTCAAAGATTAGGTAATAATCTGAGACTATGTTTCAGATATTCAGTGAAGTTTGATCTATTAGGTAGGAGTTTTAATCATTTGGGAGGTTTTAAAAAATTAATATATTAAAAAATGCATATTTAACTTAATATTAGCTTTAATGAAATAGTGAATCCAAGAACACAATCCGAAAACTACTCAATCTTTAGAGAAATAGTCGATGTAAAAACGGCAATTGGCAGTTTTTAAAAAATGTAGAGATACGTAAAAGAAGGTGTAATCATGGATTGTATTTTTATATTATTTTATTAGCCTATACTAACAAACATAAGATTTAATAGCTTAGTTTCCAAATACATCCTCTATAAAGTTCAATTTAAAAAGAGTCGTTTAAGGAATGTGAAAAGACGTCAAACCTTTACCCGACAGCATCGTAGATATTTAAAAACGGTATTTACAGCCCAGCGTGTATTGTCTTCCCAAAACCGGATTTTGCTGCCAGATCACAAAGTCTTGATTTAATATATTCAGTGCTTCTAAATAAAAATGAATCTGTTTATCAAGCGAATAGGTCAAGTTCAGATTCAAATCAAATAGCTGCGGCAAATCTTCGATTTTCACCTGTTTGTCTTTATCATCAATACTAGGAGTCAAGACTTCACGACCTCCCATACATCTCATTGAAGAACGGAGAAACCATTGCGTATTGTATTGATATGCAATGTAGAAACCTAATTCCGTTTCAGGTATATAGGAAAGATGTTTGTTATAGCTTCGATAATCTCCTTTTAACCAAAAGTGAAGCTGATCGTTCCATTGGGCCTCAATTTCTGCATGAAGTTGAACGGAATTCAAACTCGTATAAGCAGGAGATATCCACAGATTACTACCTTCAGTAGGGTTTGAAATACGGATAAAATGCATGAATTGGTCATCTGTTTTTGCCGTAATAGAGAGTTGGTATGTAAGGCCTTCAAACAACTTAGCGTTCAAGCCCAACCTAGAAAAATAGTTCGTATTATCTTTAAGGTATTCACCGACCGAACTTCCGGAAGGTCCTAAAAGTTGTAGGTAAGGATTCTGTAGGTAAAGTTGACGCAAGGAACGCAGTTCTCGATTTCCTCCAAACTCAAAATAGCTGTACAAAGCTTTGTTGATCTGGTACTGAGCATTGAATTCTGGAAATAGCTTAAAGCTTCCATCCAATAGGTCGAATCCTAAAGCTAGATTTACATCGAAAACATCAATTTTTGTATTGGTCTTGACTTTTGATTTCCAATGCAGCTTTTTAACATCATCCGATTTTTGAAAAGCAAATAAGTTGTCTAATCGCCATTTCAAGTTTTTAATTCGAATTCTATCGTGCTGTGTTTTTAAAGTAATCTTTCGCTCTGCAAAACTTCCATCATACAAAAGTAGGTTTGCAGATGCATCAAAAAGGTCTGGAATGTAAAAGCGAGTGGTGTCGTTAAATTCTATGGACGAAGAAAAATCCAATGAGGTAAGTTGAATGTCACGATCTAAGGAATCAAATCTACTAAGGTTTTGAAAGGCGAAATCCGATTTTAAATGACCGATGTCAAAAGGATGTTTGTAAACAGCTCCCAATCTTAAATCACTGTATTTATCCGTTACGGGCATGCTATTAGAAAAAGCACCGTCGTAATTTAAATAGGCATGATAGACGTTCTTTGTGGTTCTACCGTTACTGATATCCAAAGCTACATGCGGACTTAAAAAACTTCCAAACCCCAAGGTAGCATGTTGACGGTAAAGATTATCTAAATGAGGTCTATTTAACAATAAGGCATGCAAAGAATCTGTTTGCTGCTGAACTCTGAATTCTTCAAAACGAATTTGATAGCTTAATTTCTCCGATACTTTTGATGTGTCTACAAATACAGGCTGTGACTTGATTTTTGTGGCTTGCATTACCTTCGGTCGGAAATCTTTTACCACATCAATCACTTCTTGATTTAAATTTTCCTGCGCCTGAAGCGTTGAGATGCAAAAACAACAAAGAGCCAATTGTACAATCTTTTTCATGCTTTTATTCTTCTATAATTCGTAATGAATCTGTTGTGGAAATTGAGTCTGAAAGAATCAAAGTATCTAAACCTAAGCTTAAGTCCTGTTCTACTTTTTCTTTGGCGAGAATTTCAGCTTTTAAACGTTTTGCTGCCTTCAACACCTCAGCATCATCTATATTCAGTAATAGCTGATCTAAGGTGTGTGTGGCTTGAAATACGTCTTCTTCTTCCCAATAATTTTTAGCCAATATGATAAATGATTTTCCCAACCATTTCTTGTAGCGAGGCAATAGTCTTGATTGCTCAAAAATGAACTCTTTAGAACGCTCATAATCTCCTTCGTAAAAAGCTAGGTAGGCCAGATGATACATTGCCTCAGCTTTCAAATCTCCTTGGCTATTTTGCTCTATTACATGATATTTTTCAGCGGCTAAATCGCGATCTAAATCTAAAAATGCAGCGCGTGCAACAAAGGTGTTTAACTCTAATATGAGGCTTTCATCTACTCGGCCAGAATTTAATATTAGCTGAGCTTGCTCAATAGCATCTGCATATTCACCTTGACTGAAGTAGCAATCCATCAAGCCTTTCTTAGCAAGTAGTTGAGCTTCTACAGTTTCGGCTAAATCATCCAGTTGATGGTATTTTTCTAGAGCTTCATCATACATTTTTTTCTGCTGATAAAGTTTTGCCGTATGCTTCAATGCAATATGTGTGTACGGATTGTTATGATAGGTTACTACGACCTCAAAAGCGGCTAGTGCCTCATCGATTTTTTGTATTTCTAATGCAGATTCTCCATAATAATAATGTGCCGAGAGCTTAAATATACCCTCAGTGTAGGTATTGACATAGGATTCAAAACCTGTAAAAGCTTTCTTGAAATCCCCCTTCAAATAATGCAACTCCGCAGATTCATAGGCAGTAGAGTCAAGAGCTGAAGTACTTATGTTTACAAAGCTGAGCGTTTCAACCCAGTCTGCATAGGATTGAACATCACCCAAATCAACATAGACACTCCGCGCATTACTGATAGCTTCACGAGCAATCGTTGTAGCTGGGTATTCCGACACAATGGCTTTAAATTGTTCGATACTCTTGGAGTAGTCTTCAGCGTGGTATAAAACCAGACCTATCTTCATTTTTGCATCTGCTACATAAGCGCTGTTTGGAAAATTGTCTCCAATTTTACGAAACATTTCTAGAGCTTTTTCGGAATTTTCCAGTTTGATATAAGCTTCTCCCATACGATACCATGCATCATCAATATAGGTAGATTTGGCGTATTGCTCTTCGAATTTCAGAAGACTTTCTACCACTCGATCATACCTGCCCAACTGTTGGTATGCCAAAGCAATCTGATAAGCTGCATAATCTGCATCTACCCCCCAAAGTTCAACCGCTTTCTCATAGGTTCTAATTGCTTTCGAATAGTTTTTAAGCATGTAGTTAGAATCACCAAGGCGGACGTATGTGTCATGCAATCTCATGTCATTTTCACCAGTATTGCCAACAAAAACCTCAAAGCCTTTTAAAGATTCTGTAAACTTCCATAATTTAAAATAAGCATAGGCTATATGATAGGAAGCAGATTGATACTCAGGCAGACTTGCAGCTGCTGGTGACTTTTGAAATTTTTGGTAAGACGTGATGCTCTTTTCAAATTCATTCAAGCGATCGTACGATTCGGCTTTCCAAAAATGTGATAAGGCTCCAAGGGTTTTATTGTGTTTGTGAACCAGTGCTTTATCGAAATGTAAAATGGCCTTTTGATAATGTCCATCATTGAACAGTTGTACGGCTCGATAGTACGAAACTTCTTGGTAAGCTTGCTGCAAACGAACACTAGACAAACCACTGCTTTCCATGGACTTTATGGCTCTGGAATAGTCCTTATGGGTTAAAAATGCATTGACCAAAAAGGAATAGGCTTCATCCAAATATTCAGATTCAGGAAAGTCATTGATGAAGTCTTGAAGAATCATCGTAGGGTCGGCATAAGGATAGCCTAACTCATAGCACAACTTGGCAAAATTAAAATGGGCATGTTCGGTAATGGCTGTGTTGAAATCAAAATGCGATGCCGACTCAAAAGCATTTTGTGCCGAACGCTTATCTCCCAATTTCAAATAACAGTCGGCCAAATGGTAGTAGGCATTTTGAGCCAAACTATCTTCCGCCTCCACAATTTTATTAAAGGTTGAACCCGCCAAAGAAAACTCCTCTGATCTGTAATAAGCCTGCCCTAAAAGGTAGTAGCCATAGTCGTCCAATTGGGCACCCGAACTCAAATACTTTTCACTGAAAAAATAAATCGATTGTTCGTAATCGCCAACCCGGTAATAAGCCTCAGCAAGGAGTTTATAAAGCTCACTAGATGGTGTATAAGTAGAGTCTACATAGCGCAAGCCAAAAGAAATAAGCTCCTCGTAGGCTTCTTGTTGCTGATGTATTTGAGCCACATAAAGAGGAATCTCATCCAAGTACATCTCTTGTTCTATCAACTCTAGGAATTGATTTTTTGCAACTGTATAATTCTCATTGGTATAGGCGATATAACCAAAGTAGTATTTTGACGCACTATTGAATTCGGAATCTTTCGAAATTAGATCGTGAAAAAAGGATGCTGCAGCATTGGATTCATCTGTACTAAACAAACTGTAAGCATAGTTGAATTTATATTCATCTCGGTACTTTTTATCCAATTGAGTTGGGTCAATGGTTTTGTAATAAGCAACAGCATTCGGATAGTCTCTTTTTTGATAGTAATAATCAGCTAAGTTTCTTGAAGCTTCATAAAACAAATTACTGTTGGGATAGGTCGCCAGAAATCGCTCCATTAGAGGTATGGCATCGCGATAAAAAAGCTGCATAGCAGAACGACTCTTGTAATAATTTGTTTGAATCGCAAGCAGACTATGGAGATCATAAAACTCACCCTCAAGGGCAGTAAAACACTGATAAGCAGTAGCATAAGAAGCGGAGTTATAATGCTGAAGGGCCCTTTGGTATGCTTCCATAAAAGGATCTACCCGATCTTGTTGTGCGCTTGACGTTTGACTTGAAAAAATAACCAGAAAAAGGCCTATCAATAATAATCTCATTGCATATAATTTAAGCACTAAATTTAATAAAACTATTGCATGTGAATACTCAGAAAAAACGAACTTATGAACGATAAAACGTTAATTGAAACACAGGAGTTCCAAAACATAGAATTGAAGGCTCAGTTCTCAGTCATTACTGACCTAAAGAAACCATAAATTCGCCCTACTACGATACTAAAAACTTTGTTCCTGTTCCGAAATAGTTAACTTTGGGTTTTCAAAAAAACAATGGATTTAGCTTGGTACTTCTACCCTCTTTTTTTTCTTGCTGGTGCACTGGCAGGGTTCATTAATACGCTTGCCGGAAACGGCTCGGTATTTACCCTAAGTTTATTACTCTTTACGGGTATGCCTGCAGGCTTAGCTAACGGAACCAATCGACTGGGAGCTCTTGTTCAATGTATCGTAAGTATATTTACATTTCGCAATACCGATAAATTTAAGCCTTTATTAAAAAGTAGCTTAGGCTTAATGGTTCCAGCAATTATCGGTGCTGTTTTGGGAGCTACTTCTGCCCTGCAAATATCAGATGAAATACTCACCAAAGTCATCGGTTACTTGATGATCGTTATGCTTAGTATTGTCCTGCTGAAACCAAAACGTTGGCTGATTGAAACAGCAAGTCGAGAAGACAATAAATCACTACTCAATTACATCATTTTCTTTGGTATTGGCTGGTATGCAGGTTTCATTCAAATGGGAATGGGTGTTTTGTTTTTGGCCGCCTTAGTGCTGGTTTCAAAATACAGTTTAATCGATGCTAATTTCATAAAAATCATCATCAGTTTTACTTTATTCATCCCAGCACTGCTGATTTACATGTACAACGATCAAGTGGATTGGAAGCCTGCAATAGCTTTGTCTATTGGACAAGGTTTAGGCGCCTGGATTGCAACTAAGTTTGCCCTGGAAAATAAAAATGCTACGCTGTGGGTGAGACGCATTCTCATTCTAATGATTTCGCTTGCCATCGTAAAATTATTTAATCTTTACACCTATTTCATTTAACATGAATAAAGACTGGTTTGTAGATTGGTTCAACACCTCTTATTATCACACGCTTTACCAACATAGAGATGAAGGTGAAGCTTGTCGATTTATCGATAATTTATGCGTTCATCTTAAGATAAAAGAGAAAGCGAAAATTATAGACCTAGCCTGCGGAAAAGGGCGACATGCCATGCATCTCGCTAAAAAAGGCTTCCAAACCACTGGTGTAGATTTGGCCGCAGAAAGCATCCGAATTGCCCAAGTAAATGCTTTGAACAACAGAGTTGAAAACGCTCACTTTGACATTCACGACATTCGCGAAACCTATATCGAAAAAGGGTTCGACTATGTATTTAATCTTTTTACCAGCTTTGGTTATTTTGAAAAAACAGAAGAAAATTTAAAAGTTTTAGCCGCTGCTTCGGGCAATTTAAATCGTCAAGGTGTTTTTGTGTTGGATTATCTTAATGTTCAAAAGACCATCCCGAACCTCATTCCACAAGAGAGCAAAAACCTGGATGGAATTCAGTTTGACATCCAAAGACAATACAACGGCAAACACATCATTAAAGACATTGTTGTTCACGATCAAAGTGAAACACATCATTTCCAAGAAAGAGTGGCGGCATTTGACAGAAAAACACTCGAAAAGATGGTCTCTAAGGTCAATCTAAAAATTGTAGATGTGTTTGGGGATTATGATTTGAATCAATTTGATACCGATAAATCAGATCGTTTAATTCTTGTCATGAGAATTAAAAACTAAAATATACTGCCCCATAAGCCAAGAGTCGTTCACAAAAAACTAAATTCTTCTTATATTTGCCTTCGCTAAAAAAAGTTAGATGACGTATCTTGTATTAATCGCCTCCGTAGTTGTTGGTGTTCTCTTGGTCCAATTTGTAAAAGATTTAAAAGGCAATGCCATTAAATTGTTGTTGGCCTTCTCAGGAGCTTATCTATTTGCCATATCTATTTTTCACCTCTTACCCGAAATCTATACTGGCGATGGAAAAAGAATTGGTTTGTTTGTGATCGCTGGTTTCATTCTGCAAATCGTATTGGAATTTTTCTCCAAAGGTATTGAACACGGGCACAGCCATTTGCATAGTAAGGCAGTTCCTATTTCTATGTTGATAAGTTTGGCCATTCACGCATACCTAGAGGGGATGCCTCTAGGCGGTGTTGATCATCATGGGCATTCACACGCACATTTTGAAGATTCACTTCTCACAGGAATTGCACTTCACAAAATACCAGTAACCATTGTTTTGATGAGCCTTTTTGCTCAAGCAGGATTCTCTAGAGCAAAATCTTTTGTGTATATCGGCATCTTTGCCTTTATGGCTCCTCTTGGAACCCTATCGGGTAATCTTATGCATGAATTAGGTCATTACCACAGAGAGATTATGGCCATTGTTACGGGTATTTTCTTACACATCTCAACAACCATTTTGTTTGAGAGTTCAGAAGGTCATAAATTCAACATTCAAAAATTTGTAGTTATTACTGTTGGAAGTCTACTCGCTTGGTTCGTTTAAACTTAATCTGTAACAACAAACTTCTTTGTTGTTTCAGTCTCTTGGGTACGAAGACTACAATAATATACACCTGGACTCAAGTTCTTTAGATCTAAAAGCTCTGTACCAACGGTGTAATTCATTCTTACGAAGCGGGAAACTTCGAGCCCATTAGAATTAACTATTCTAACATGAACAGTTTGTGGATGACCCAAAGAAATATTTACATGTAAATAACCCTCCGAAGGATTTGGATAGAGATTCAATCCTATCGTATCAAGCACACCTATGTGGAGAGAAGGATTTATGGTAAATTGATAATCGATTTGCTGACCAAAATCATCAGGAAATGTTTTCAACAAAACACCTTCCAGATTCCTAATTTGTAGCATACCTGCTGCTGAGTAAGACTCTCCAGAATACCAATACTCGTTAATACCATCTTGCTTGAGATCTTTAAAAAATAAGGCATAACACCCAGGGTTTAATCGCAGTGTGTCGTGATACCAAGTGTTGGATTCCGAGAAGGAAGAATCATCAAAAACAAGTTCACCAACACCATTGTAAACCTGTAAAGAACTTTCACTAGCCCTGTTGGTTGGGCCGAAGCTGTTCTGTGTTTTAAATGAAACTATGAAATCACTAGGCAAAACCTCAGGAAGGTCAAAATCTGTACTCAATGTATTATTGAATAAATACTCATCTCCATTATGAATAATATTAACCACAAACTCAGAGGCATCATTTAAATCCTTCCAATTGGGCTCAGGTAATTCAACCAATGCTGTTTCGAGAAATTCCAATTCTCCAGTCCAATCAAAAATGGATAACTCCCCCCCTTTTAACCCATATTGTATTCTTGCAGAAGAGACTTTCTCTGAACCACGATTACGAATTTCAATAAGTGGACCCGCACATATGGGGTTCATCCTCTTCCATTTGTCTTTACGAGTAGGTTTTAGGATGTCTGTAATTTCAAGATCTTTCTCAAAACTGATCGGCCCATAGGAAAATAAGGTGTTAGATACGATAAATGTTCCGGTGTCTTCTCCGGTATTTTGATAGGGTTCCACACTGTAATCTAAGGAATAAGATAAGTCTGTATTCACGAATTCTGTAAGCTCATTTACCTTTAAATCTACTGCAGAACCCGGACACCAACCCGCACGATCAAATGCCCATGTCCCACCTTGAGGGAAAATAGGGTTCATACCACAATCTTTCCACACACTCCATTGACTAACTACCTGATGATCAATACTTAAAAAATGATTTTTAGGAGTCCATTCGCAACAATTTTCGGGACCCGCATGCTTGTGACCAGATATGTAGGACTTTAGAGCAACACCTCGAATCGACTCATCAAAGGTCTTTGTTATGGCTGGAAAACACTCATCATCAGCCAAACTTCGATAGGTATACTCATCTACAGGATACATATTTTCGATTTGTAAAACCTCACGTGGTGGAGTCCCTTCAATAAAATCAAAATTAAGGGTAGCACTGAAACCACTAGACCAACCCCCATAATGAACTCTAATCAATGAGGTATCCCTTAATAATGGGGCAAAATCTGTGACATCAAAAACATAAGAATGCATCCATGAATCGTCAAAGAGGTCATTTGGATCTCCAGATATATAGCCATCCATATAACCTCCATAAGGGGTAATTAATCGAGCCAATTCAAATTTCTCTATGGATTCGTTGACCTCCCAAGTCGTGTCTATCTCTAAGGGTTCAAAACGAACCGTATCTAAAACCGTGACTGTGGAATCAAAAGAACCCGTAGGATTCATCAGAAAAACGGATACGGTGTAATCCCAATCAGAGCAACCTCCACTAGCACAACCCATGGTGAAATCCATCAAAATTTTTTCAAAAGACTTTTCGCTTGGAAAGAGGACCTTTTCATCATAATCACCATACCAAGTTAGATCTACTTGATGGTGTGATTTAATTTTCACAGTGTCATTTTGAGCAACAACAACCGACCCTACAAAAGCAAGTATTGAGAAAAATATATTCATTTTATAAATTATTATATTCAACTAAATGCTTGGGAGAGGTTGATGATGTATATTTCAATACATCAACTCAAAGTATTAAAAGAGTTTCATTTTTTAAGTCTTGTAGCGGCGTTTGAACCAAGGTTATTCAAATGATGCATAATGAGTTGCAAAAGATAAACAATAGCTAAAAAAGAGGCCAACCTACCAATATAATCTCCATGCCGAACGTAAAAAGTATGTAAGTGGGATTGAGAAATGGTGGCTTCTAGAATCCCTGCTTCATCGTAACTCAAAAACTGTTCCACATGACCGTCAGGCCTTATGATGGAACTGATTCCTGTATTCGCAGATCGCACCACATACCTACGAGTCTCAACAGCTCTTAATCGAGCGTAAGCCTGATGTTGCTGATGGCCGAATGTATCGCCCCACCATCCGTCATTCGTAATAATGCAAATCCAACCGGCTCCTTTTCCTACAAATTTAGAAACGTATTCACCAAAAATAGACTCATAACAGATCATAGGTGTCAATAGCCCCTGATGAGAACTTAAATTAAAAATGGACTCGTTTACACCAAAGTTTCCTACGGCACCACCCAACTCAATCGGAAAACGGTCTAAAAGTGGCTTTAAAAGACTCGAATAAGGGGTCATTTCAGCACCGGGGACCAATTTAGACTTATGAAAAATTTGAACTGGATCATCCGGAGATATCAGTAGTGCCGTATTAAAAACTTCATACCAAGTGCCCCCAACACTTATCCGAGCCGTTGTTTTTAAGGAATCTGAATCGCTTAAGACTTTACCTGTAGAAGCTCCTGTTAGTATTTGTGTATTGGGATGATTTTTCAACCAAGACTTCATGTACTTTATCGCTGGAGCATTTTCTATTCTTGACTCCCAAATCCAATCGGTAATGAATGTTTCAGGTAAAACGATTAAGTCTGCATTGGATTCCCAAACGGAATCTAACAAAATCTCCACACGCTCAAACTGTGCACTTTGCGGGGTAGAGAACTTTTCAAAATGAGGTTCGTAATTGGGCTGAACCACAACCACTTGAACTGGATTTACTTTTGGGTTGGAAAGCAATGGAGTCAATTGTTTGGACAAGACATATGGGATAATAAAAACAATCGTTGCAACTATCAAAGCCCCAAATCTGTATTGTTTTTTGAGTAATTCAGCAGTAAATAAGTACAATAAGGCATTGATGATTAAAACCCAAAATGAGCCTCCTAAAACACCCGTATACTCATACCACTGTATCCAGTCCGTTTGATTGGAAAACACATTCCCTAAGGTCAACCAAGGCCAAGTTAACTCCCAATTGAGATGAAGATATTCAAAAGCAAGCCAAAACAAGGGGAAAGCAATCAATGCGTGTTTGTTTCCATAACTTTTTCTGAGCTTGTAGACCAAGAAAAACACCGATGACATCAAAGAAGCATTGAATAAAGAGGCAAACAAGCCCCCACCCCAATGGGCATTCATTACCCAAGAGGTAAGTGTGAAGTTTATAAGAAAAAAAGTAAGATATAGAGAGGCAAACAAATACCCGTCTGGAAATTTCTTTTCTCCCGTATTGAAGTTAAAAACAGACCATAGAACGGGAATGAAGGCAACAAAAATAAATCCAGTTAGTGTATGCGGTGGCCAAGAGTTGTAAAACAACAATATGGGCAACAAACAAACGAGAATATGTTTTACAAAACTCATATTTTACAATTCAATCGCAATAAATTGCTTTAATTTGTTACAAATATAAGTTTCAGATGTTAAAACACATTCCAAACCTCCTTACAATCTCAAATCTTATTTGCGGATGTATCGCTTTGTACTTTACTTTCCACGAGCAAATGGTCGTAACTGCATACCTCATAGGTCTAGCTGCCCTCTTCGATTTTATGGATGGTGCCGCAGCACGCATACTAAACGTTTCGAGCCCTATGGGGAAAGAACTGGACTCTTTAGCTGACCTCGTGAGCTTTGGAGTGGTTCCAGGATCCGTAGTATTTCACCTTTTAGAATCAAGTTCCTTGAGTGCCTATTCTTTTGTTGCTTTACTCATTCCAGCATTATCCGCATACAGATTGGCCAAATTTAACGTAGATGAAAGTCAATCAACTCATTTCATAGGTTTACCTACTCCGGCAAACTGCTTGTTTTTTGTATCCTTCCCCTTGATTCTTACTTTTCAAAAAGAAACTGGTATTGCGCATTTGATGGGTTCACCTGAGGTTATTATTCTCTTTACTGTACTCATGTCCCTAGCAATGATCTCAAAAATCACATTGTTCTCCTTAAAATTTAAATCGCTAAAGTTTGTAGACAATAAGTTGAGGTTTGTCTTTATTGCAACGAGTGTCGTATTGTTAGCTGTGTTGCAATTTTCTGCAATTCCTATGATTGTGCTTCTATACGTACTCGCATCGATGGTCTTTAAACCAAGCTTAAACTAAAGTCCGGTGGGCTATTACTTTCTAAGTACAAAGTTCTGCCCGAGATACACACGACGAACTTGCTCATCAGCGGCCAATTCCTCAGCGGTTCCTGCTTTTAAAATATTTCCTTCAAACAGTAAATAGGCTCGGTCAGTGATTGAAAGCGTTTCCTGAACATTATGATCCGTAATAAGTATTCCAATGTTCTTCTTTTTGAGTTGATGCACAATAGATTGAATGTCTTCTACGGCAATAGGATCCACCCCCGCAAAGGGCTCATCCAAAAGAATGAATTTTGGATTTACAGCCAAAGCTCTAGCAATTTCAGTTCTTCTTCGCTCTCCTCCCGACAATAAGTCACCACGTGTTGTACGAATGTGTTGTAGGCTGAATTCATTGAGTAATTCTTCTAACTTTTGCCTTTGTTCATCTTTGCTCAACTCAGTCATTTCAAGTACAGCCTTGATGTTGTCTTCCACAGATAATTTTCTGAACACAGAAGCTTCTTGGGCTAAATAACCTATTCCCTTTTGAGCGCGAACATACATGGCATCGGTAGTTATGTTCTCTTCGTCAAGGTATACATTCCCTGAAGTGGGCTTCACCAAACCAACAATCATATAAAAAGACGTGGTTTTACCCGCACCGTTAGGACCTAAAAGACCAACAATCTCACCTTGATTGACCTCTAAACTAACGCCTTTAACTACCGTTCGATCTCGATAGGCTTTAACTATTTTTTCAGCTCTTAACTTCATGCTTTGATTGAGATCTTTTGATTACAAATTTGGAAATATGTATACTTATTTCATACAAAACCAAAAGAGGTAAAGTTACCAATATTTGGCTCGACAAATCTGGAGGTGTAATGATTGCAGATACAACCAAAGCTCCAACAATAGCGTGTGACCTATAGTGTTTCATGGTCTCCGGAGACAGCAATCCTAATTTGGATAAGAAATAAACAACGATCGGCAGCTGAAAAATCAATCCACAAGCAAAAGTAATGGTGGTTACTGTACTTATAAACGATCTCAAATTAATCTGATTCGAGACCATATCACTAACTTGATAGGTTCCTAAAAAGTTTACAGACAATGGTGCTATCATGTAATACCCAAAACAAATCCCCAATAAAAATAAAAATGAAATCACAAAAACAATGGCAGACGTATAGCTTGATTCATTGGCATGTAAGGCCGGCTTTATAAAACGCCATAACTCCCATATGATATAAGGAAAAGCAATGATAACTCCAGCTATAAAAGCCACCCACAAATGCATGGTAAACTGTCCTGACATATCTACATTCATCAAAATAAAGGGCTGTTCGGTAATGCAAAGCACATCGCCTAACCGAAACAACTCTGAGACTTTACAAAGTGTCCTATACGTGATAAAATCGGGTTCTTTGGAAGCCAATAACAAGTCGTCAAACAAATAGCCTTTGTTGACAAATGCCAATACGGTAAAAGCCAAAACTGCAATAACAGAACGTATAAGGTGTCCGCGAAGAACCCCCAAATGATCTAAAAAGGACATTTCTGCTTTTTCTTGACTCATACTATAAGATTCCTTCTTTCAAGATGTCGTGTAAATGAACGATGCCCACATAACGTCCATCGTTTTCTACAACAAGTTGGGTAATATGGTTTGCTTCCATTATAGCTAAAGCCTCAGCAGCAAGAGCATCTTTAGATACACATTTCGGCTTTTCACTCATGATGTCTCGAGCTAAAACATCATTAATGTGATTGCCCTTCTGCAACATTCTACGTAAGTCTCCGTCGGTAATTAAACCGTGGATTTCATTCGACTCTACAACTACAGTGGCACCTAAACGTTTTGAAGAAATCTCGATAATGACTTCTTGAAGCGAGGCGTTTAAAGAAACTTGTGGCTTTTCTGTATGAACGATGTCCTCCACACGGAGGTATAATTTTTTCCCAAGGGATCCTCCAGGATGGTATTTTGCAAAATCGTTACTCGTAAACGCTCTCATCTCCAACAAAGCTACAGCCAATGCATCTCCAAGAACCAATTGTGCAGTTGTGCTGGTCGTGGGAGCTAAATTATTCGGACATGCTTCTTTATCTACATAAGCTTGAAAAACATAATCTGCGTGTTCTGCTAAAAAGGAGTCCTTATTCGAAGTCATTGCGATGAGTTGGTTCCCTAAATTCTTAATTAAAGGGACTAATACCTTTATCTCAGGTGTGTTACCACTCTTAGATATACACAAAACAAGATCATCAGACTGAATCATTCCCAAGTCACCATGTATGGCATCAGCAGCATGCATAAACATGGAAGGCTGACCTGTAGAATTTAAAGTTGCTACGATTTTGTTCGCTATGATGGCACTTTTTCCAATACCCGTAATGATAAGTCTACCGGATGACTGATAAATCGAAGTAACAGCAGCACTAAATTGTTCATCTAACAAGCTAGAAAGATGAGAGATAGCTTGTGATTCGTGACGGATAACTTTTTCAGCTATCTCTATTATTTCCTTAGAAGATTTCAATAGTATTGTTTTGATATTTCAGAACTTTGTCTTTACTTTAATATTGCAAAATAACTCAATTTTCGTGAATTTACAGCGCATGAGCGAAACAAATCAAACACTTCACACAACCCTCAAAAAGTATTTTGGTTTTTCAAATTTCAAAGGCAACCAGGAATTAGTGGTCCAAAGCCTACTAGAAGGGCATGATGTATTTGTAATCAAGCCTACTGGTGGTGGTAAATCGCTCTGCTATCAACTTCCAGCATTCATGAGTGAAGGTACAGCAATCATTGTATCTCCTCTTATTGCTTTAATGAAAAACCAAGTCGATGCCATAAGAAATTTCGCATCTAATGACAGTGTAGCTCACGTTTTGAATTCTTCGCTGACTAAAAAAGAAGCTAAAAGAGTTAAAGAAGATATTACAAATGGATTGACTAAATTGTTATATGTTGCTCCAGAATCCCTCACAAAGGAAGATAATATTGCTTTTTTAAATTCAGTTGAAATTTCTTTCTTCGCCATTGATGAAGCACACTGCATCTCTGAATGGGGGCATGACTTTCGACCTGAATACAGAAATCTGAGAAGTATTTTTGAGAAAATTGGGAAATCGCCAATCATGGCACTTACAGCAACTGCTACCGAAAAGGTTCAAGAAGATATTCAGAAAAACTTAGGCATGGAAAATGCCAAACTGTACAAATCTTCTTTCAATCGAGGCAATCTCTTTTACGAAGTTAGACCGAAGATTAATGTCAATAAGGAAATCATTAAATTCATTAAACAGCACCCAAAAAAGTCGGGTATTGTCTATTGCTTGAGTCGAAAAAAAGTAGAGGAAATTGCTCAAACACTTCAGGTCAATGGCATCAACGCGCTACCCTACCATGCAGGACTTGATGTAAATACAAGAGCCAGACACCAAGATGCTTTCTTGATGGAAGATTGCAATGTGATTGTAGCAACCATAGCTTTTGGAATGGGAATCGATAAACCCGATGTTCGTTTTGTTGTACACCACGACATACCGAAAAGTCTGGAAAGTTACTACCAGGAAACAGGTAGAGCCGGTCGTGACGGCGGTGAAGGTATATGCGTTGCCTTTTACAGCTACAAGGACATCGAGAAGCTTGATAAATTCATGCAAGGAAAACCGGTTGCTGAGCAAGAAATTGGAAAACAACTGCTCCTAGAAACCGTCTCTTTTGCCGAAACATCCATGTGCAGAAGAAAATACATTCTACATTATTTTGGAGAATTCTTTGACGATGAAAATTGCAACAAACTTTGTGACAATTGTAAAAATCCAAAAAAACAAAATGAGGGCAAAGAAAACGTACTTCTTCTGTTAAAGGCCATAAAAGAAAGTAAAGAGAAATTCAAGGCCAAGGAGCTCGTCAACATTCTTATTGGAAAGATGACAGCCATGATCAATGATTACAATTGTAATAAACTTGAAGCCTTTAGTAAAGGAAATAATAAAGATGCAGCCTATTGGCATGCGGTTATTCGACAAGTTCTTGTACAGGGCTTATTAGATAAAGACATTGAATCTTATGGCCTTCTCAAACTAAATTCAGAAAGTAGAGCGTTCATGGAAAACCCAAAATCTTTCATGATAACTGAGGACCATGACTATACTGATATTGAAAAACAAGAAGCTCAATCGAACGTGAAATCTGCTGTCTTTGACGCCGTTCTTTTGGACATACTTAAAGATTTACGTAAAAAAATAGCAAAAACTAAAAACCTTCCACCATTTGTTCTTTTCCAAGACCCTTCTCTTGAAGATATGGCACTTCAATACCCGATTACTATTGAAGAATTAACAAATATTAATGGCGTTGGAACGGGAAAAGCAAATCGATTTGGTAAAGAATTTATTGCTTGTATAAGTGACTACGTCAAGGAAAATAATATTGACCGACCGCAAGACATGGTGGTAAAGTCCATCGTTAATAAATCTGGGTTGAAGGTTTACATCATACAAAGTACAGACCGAAAACTACCGCTCGGAGACATTGCTTCTGCCAAGGGTCTTGACATGCCAAGCTTAATCAAGGAAATAGAAAATATCGTTTATTCAGGAACTAAAGTAGACATCAACTATTATATAGAAGACATTCTCGACGAGGACCAACAGGAAGAGATTTTTGACTATTTCAAAGAAGATGCAGAAACAGATTCAATAGACGAAGCGATGACCGAGTTCGATGGTGATTATGAAGAAGAAGACTTAAGGTTAATGCGCATCAAATTTCTTTCGGATATGGCTAATTAATCCAAGGCTGATAGTGCTATCTGAGCCATCACCCCTGCTCCTACCTTCAATGCATTTTGATCAATATCAAATTTCGGATGGTGCACACCATAAGTAATCCCTAAGCCTTCATTACGAACGCCCAATCTGAAAAAACAAGCGGGAACCTTCTGACTGTAAAAAGAAAAATCTTCAGCCGTCATTCGAATGTCCATCTCTTCTACATTTTCAGCACCTAAATAATCTTTTGCACTTTGCATAGACTGCTTTGTAAACATCTCATTATTCAATAGAGAAGGATAGCCTTTCACGATACGCAAGGCTCCTTGGGCATTTTTAGATGCTAAAAATTCAAGGACAAATTGCTGCATTTTTTCGTGGATACTCTTACGCCAGGGTTCATCCATAGTCCTCAATGTACCCTCAGCAAATGCGGATTGAGGTATGACATTGGTAGCCCCATCAGCTTGCAGTTTACCTATGGCAAAAATATAGGGCGATGTTCCATCAGATAAAGACTCTACATAAGCTTCCAGTTTAGGCAAAAGCTCAGCGATGATCATGATGGGGTTGTTGTATTCATTCGGTAAAGCCGCATGCCCTCCTTTCCCTTTAACAGTAATGTACAATTCATCGCATGCAGCCATGTATTGCCCCGGTCTGAATCCAATCTTTCCTACATTCATGGTCGGAAATACGTGAAGTGCCGCAATTTTATCAACTTTTGGATTTTCAAGTACACCCTCTTTAATCATCAAAGAAGCGCCACCGGGCAAAACCTCTTCTCCCGGTTGAAAAATAAGTTTTACAGTACCTTCAAACTCATCTTTTAAAGACTGAAGTGCTTTTGCAGCACCCAACAAACAGGTGGTATGAACGTCGTGTCCACAAGCATGCATAACACCTTCAACTTTAGACTTGTAGGCAACATCATTCTCTTCAACAATCGGGAGTGCATCCAAATCTGCTCGCAAAGCAAGACATTGTTTTTCAGGATTCCTGCCCTTAATTAAGGCTACAATACCCGTTCCTGCAATACCTTTTTCAAAAGGTATACCCATAGCCTTTAACTTAGATGCAACAAAAGCTGATGTTTGCTCTTCTTGAAAGGATAACTCTGGATTCGCATGAAGATGTTCTCGCCATTCAACTAAGGTTGAAAATGACGATTCTATGATTTCTTTAATTTTGTTTTTTTGCTGCACTTTGATTTGTTTAATCTCGTAAAGTTAGGTTATTCTTGGTTTAAATAATTACTTTGGCAAAAGTAAAAAAGACACGCCTAATGATACAAATTAAAAGTTTCACCTTCAACCCCTTTCAAGAGAATACTTACATCGCTTATGACGAAACTCTAGAGTGCATCATTGTTGACCCGGGTTGTTATGATGAAAAGGATAATACCACACTTAAAAACTTCATCGAAGAAAAAGGCTTAAAACCGATAGCTCTGGTGAATACACACTGCCATCTGGATCATCTGTTTGGTAATAAATTTGTCTCTGAAACCTACAACATAAAACCCATTATGCACAAGGCAGACCTTCCGCTGCTTGAATACGCTCCACTTACTGCTGAACAATACGATCTGCATTTGGAAGAACTTCCCGAAGTAGGTCGTTTTGTTGAGGATGGAGATGTTTTAACATTTGGTAACAGTTCATTTGAAATCATTTTCACTCCGGGTCATGCTCCAGGACATATCTGTTTGGTGAATCAAAAAGAAAACATCATTCTATCTGCAGATGTCTTATTTCACCTGAGTATTGGGCGAACAGATTTACCTCTAGGCGACCATGCAACACTGTTAAAATCAATCAAAGAAAAACTTCTCATACTCGATGACAATATGGTTGTATACCCAGGTCACGGTCAAAAAACAAGTATAGGATTCGAAAGAAAAAACAACCCTTTTATTCAATAATTTATTTGGGACAATCTGCACTTTTGTAAACAGTACAGAACAAATTATAAGTTTTAGATTAAAAAATAGCTTTAATCAATCGCAATTTATGGGTATGAGACCCCAATTCCTTGTTAAAAATACCCTGTTGATCTATACGATCCACCCGAACTTTTCCTGAAGCGTGAAGTATGTGATTATTTTCTAAAATCATCCCTACGTGTATGATGTTCCCTTCTGCATCATCAAAAAAAGCTAAATCGCCAGGTTCAGCTTCTTCTATGAAACTCAATGTCGTACCCAATTTGATTTGCTGAGAAGCATCGCGGGGAATGCATTTACCATTCAATCGGTAAGCCATTTGCGTAAAACCAGAGCAATCAATACCCATAGGAGAACGCCCACCCCACAAATAGGGTGCGTGCAAATACATGTAAGCCGTATTTACCACATCTGATTTTCTATTCTTTTCATTAGGTTGCTGAGCGCCTTCAAAATGAAATCGCCGGTCATTAATCAGGCAATGTTCTCCGTCATAAAACGGAAGTGTACTTCCCAAGCCTATCGGAATCATATCACCCGAATCTGTACTGAGTGCATCCATTAAGTTGTAATTGTAATACGATGAATCTTCGGATAAGCTTAGATATTGAGCTTTATCAATTTCAAAAAATTGTTTGATGCAAATCCATCCTTCATAATCATCATGAGACAAGCGAACCTTGACCCATTTTACACGTTTATCTATGACCTTATAATGCTCACCAAAAAGAATCTGATTCACCATCTCAGATGTGTCAGCTGCTTCAACCCGCATGGGAATGATACTAATATGTGCAATACCGTACTTCATTTGTTAAAAACGAAGATAGGGTGTTTTGATTAAGCTAAACAGATCTTTTTAGAAAGTAATTAACAGTCAGCAGTCAACTCTCATCCCCCATATCCATTCCTCATTAAAAAATAATCAGATAAATCTGTCTGGTTTCATTCTGTCTCCTATCTTTAAACAATGAAAGATTTGAAGGAAGAATTCAAAATTGCAAACAAAACCCAAAATGATCGTTTGGTAGCTAAAATCCTGACAGATAAAGATTTCTTTTACAAAACTTTCGATATTGCCCTAAGTCTGGACTACCCTGTTGCATGGCGAGCTTCATGGTGTCTACACAAAGTCTTACCTAAATACAAAAAAGAGATTACAGCCAATGTAGATCGCATTTTAAAAGCCATCCCGACTTTTACACATCATGGACAATCAGGGAGTTTTATTCGTATTTTAAAAAGTATTGACTTTGACCTTGAAAACACAGGCGAAGTAATAGATCACTGCTTAAAGCTTATGAAGGAAGAAAAGATTCCTGACTATGTAAAGTTTTACAGCATAGAGTTTTTAGTTAAGGTTGCCCACAAGATCCCGGAACTTAAAAGTGAGTTTTCCTGTTTAATAGAAGATGTAATTCCTAAGGGTAAAACTTACATGATTACCGTAAAAGCAAAAATGTTGTTGGAAGAACTTAGGGTATAGTTGGTGGTTAATAAAAATTGACACTTTTTTTTTAGAACAGATTATCCCTCGTTCCTTGAACCACAGGTAGAGAATCCTGTCGAAGGGTGTCCCCTGAGCCTCTCGAAGGACTTGCCACATTTAAGCATTTGCTAATCCAAATAAATGCTATAAATTTGCAGGCCTAACACGCCTAACTAAACAGGCGAACCGGACTTAAGTTATGAAAAACAACCTAACTCACATAGCCCAAGAATATGGCACACCCTTGTATGTATACGATGGTGATGTGATTATTGAAAAATACCAATCTTTTAAGAATGCTTTTGACGTAAAGAATCTTCAAATTCACTTTGCGGCCAAAGCGCTCACAAACCTTTCGATTCTTAAGCTTTTCAAAGAAATGGGATCGGGTTTAGATTGTGTTTCCATACAAGAAATACACCTGGGCTTGAAAGCAGGATTTGCGCCTGAAGACATCATTTTTACACCCAACGGTGTTTCCATTGAAGAGTACGAGGAAGCCATCAATATTGGTACTAAAATCACAATTGATAATATCTCAATACTCGAGAAAATTGGACTTAAGTTTCCCAACACGCCTATTTTTATTCGCGTTAACCCGCATCTAATGGCTGGGGGGAATAACAACATCAGCGTAGGGCATATCGACTCTAAGTTTGGGATTTCCATACACCAAATTCCTATTGTACTCCGCTTGACGAAAAAATACAATATCAAAGTTGAGGGAATTCATGTACACACAGGTTCTGACATTGTTCAGGCAGATATTTTTGAACGGGTAGCCAAATTAATTTTCACCATTGCAGATCAGTTTGATGACATCACATCCATTGACTTTGGAAGTGGGTTTAAAATCAAATACAAAGAAAACGACCTGCAAACAGACATCGCAAAAATTGGTGCTCAGTTCAGTAAACTTTTTAACGAATACTGTGAAAAAAGACAAAAAGACTTGACGCTTAGATTTGAGCCTGGGAAATTTATGGTTAGTGAGTCTGGCTCATTTTTAACAGATGTAAACGTTATCAAACAAACTACGGCATGTACTTTTGTTGCTGTTAACAGCGGTTTCAATCATTTGATACGCCCTATGTTTTACAATTCTTATCACAAAATAAAAAACATCTCTAACCCTGATGGGGAAAAGAAAATGTATTCTGTGGTAGGATACATTTGTGAATCTGACACATTTGCTACAGATCGAATCTTGAACGAAGTTCGAGAAAAGGATGTTTTACTCTTTGAAAATGCCGGTGCCTATTGTTACTCCATGGCCTCCAATTACAACTCAAGGTTTAAACCTGCTGAAGTTCTTACTTTAAAAGGTGAAACTCACCTCATCCGAGAAAGAGAAACCATGGAAGATCTTTTGAAAAATCAAAAGGTCATCGACATCAAAATCTAGTAAGATATAAAAACAAAAAAAGCACTCTTAAGAGTGCTTTTTTTGTTTTGCTAAATACCGTTTCCAAGAAATGTAGAACAGATCATCTTCTGTTACATCAGACCTCATTTATCTTGTTAAATATAGATAATTTAATAATTGCATTTGTAATTCATTAATCATAAATTCACACCATTGAAAACATCTAAATTTATAAATATGATTAAGCGAATACTAATTATCTTTCTATTGAATCCTACATTACCTTTACATTCACAATGTGTGAATATCCTTCAAAATCCGGGAGCTGAAGAAGGATTAACAGGTTGGAATTTCACATCAGGAGACTATTCAAGTTGGGAAATTTCGGAAGTTTCTGAAGGAAATCACACGTTTACATCCTCAACAGAATGGTCTACTAAAAGTCAGCTCATCGATTTAACTACAAGCTATTCTAATGCCTATTTAGATTCTGCACCTGAAATATCTGTTCAAGAAATGTACAAGGGTCATACAACAACAAATATAAATCAGTACTATTTAGACAATTACTATTTTCGTGTGGAACTCAGAAATGCTTCCGGTGATGTTCTGGATTCTTTTAATGACGGATCTACAAGCGCACCCTTAATAGCTAGTAATTCTTGGCAAACATCAAAACATACTTTTACATCTTACGGAACGGGCTTAAGATTTATTTACGTTGAATCCGGTGGGAGTGATACAGAAGGTTGGGTAGGTTTTTATGGGACTCGAATTGACAATACTGAAATTAAAATGGGTTCGAATAAAAGCCTAAGCATAAGTGGTACTAACCTAATTTCAAATGCCAGTAATTCTTCCTACCAATGGTTGGACTGTGGTAGGAACTATGAAACTATTCCTGGTGAAATCAATCAAAGCTATACGGCTACAACTAATGGGAATTATGCAGTAGAAATCACCTTAAACAGCTGTATTGACACTTCTGCATGTCAGTCTATAAATAAACTTTCAATTTTTGAAAACCATAAGGAAACACTTGCAGAAGTTTACCCCAATCCTTCTTCAGGTGATTTGCATATCGATTTATTAAGCCGGCATGAAAACATTACGATTACATTGAAATCTATACTGGGCCAAATCGTTCTTCTAAAAACCTTTAAAGATGTACAAAGGATAAAACTAGAAATTAATGAACTTCCAGGATTGTATGTCCTTGAGGTAGAAGCAGACCTAGTTAGGAAATCTAAGCTACTAGAAATAGTCAAATAATGATTACCAAAAAAAAAGCACTCTATCGAGTGCTTTTTTTTATGAATTATTCCCATTCAATAGTTGCAGGTGGCTTAGAGCTGATGTCATAAACAACTCTGTTTACTCCTTTTACCTTATTGATAATATCATTAGACACTTTTGCTAAAAACTCATAAGGTAAGTGTACCCAATCTGCAGTCATACCGTCTACTGATTCAACGGCTCTAAGTGCAACTACTCTTTCGTAGGTACGCTCGTCACCCATCACACCAACAGACTGTACCGGCAATAGCATAGCCCCTGCCTGCCACACATCGTCATACAAACCGTGATCTTTCAAGCCTTGAATAAATACATGATCTACCTCTTGGAGTATCGCTACTTTTTCAGGAGTGATATCGCCCAAAATACGGATGGCCAAACCTGGCCCCGGAAATGGATGACGTCCCAACAAATCGTGTGACAAACCCATTGCTTTTCCAACTCTACGAACCTCATCTTTAAATAAGGTGTTTAAGGGCTCTACAATTTTCAATTTCATGTAGTCCGGCAAACCACCCACGTTATGATGTGATTTGATGGTTGCTGAAGGACCTCCAGTAGCTGAAACAGACTCAATAACATCCGGGTAAATGGTTCCTTGTGCCAACCACACCACGTCTTCTATTTTGTTGGACTCTTCGTCAAAGACGTCAATAAAAGCTTTACCAATGGCTTTTCGCTTTTTCTCAGGATCAGACAAGCCGGCTAGATCATTGTAAAAACGGTCCTTCGCATCAACTCCAGTAACGTTTAAACCCATACCCTCATATTGCTTCAAAACTCCGCTAAACTCATCTTTACGCAACAATCCGTTGTCTACAAATACACAGTGCAAATTTGCCCCAATGGCTTTGTGCAATAGTACAGCCGTTACGGTAGAATCAACTCCTCCAGACAAACCAAGAACGACTTTATCATTCCCTAATTTCTCTTTTAAGGCTGCTACGGTCGTTTCTACAAAAGAGGCTGAGGTCCAATCTTGAGAACAAGAACAGATGTCTACCAAAAAGTTTTTCAAAAGAGTAGCGCCATCTGTAGAATGGTAAACTTCAGGATGAAACTGAATCGCATACGTATCTTCATTCTCTATATAATAACCAGCACATTCTACATCATGAGTAGAAGCAATAACTTTATATCCTTCAGGAAGTTTGGCTATAGTATCTCCATGACTCATCCATACTTGAGACCCTGAAGGAACTCCTTTAAGCAAAGGATGTGAATCGTCAACAAAAGATAAATTGGCACGGCCGTACTCACGGATCTTTGAGGGCAAAACTTCTCCACCAAATTTATAAGCTAAATGCTGAGCCCCATAACATACCCCCAGTAAGGGTAATTTTCCTTTTATATTTTCCAAATTGGGTATAGGCGCATTTTCTTCGCGAACCGAATGAGGTGAACCTGATAGAATAACTCCTTTTAAATTGTCTGTTAATTCAGGGATTTTATTGTAGGGATGAATCTCACAATAAATATTTAACTCTCTCACTCTACGCGCAATAAGCTGCGTATATTGAGAACCAAAGTCTAGGATAAGTATCTTTTCTTGCATGGCTGCAAATTACTACGCTTTTATGAATTGACCAACCCTGAAGGGATTTGAAAATTTGAAAAATTTCAATTTTTGTCATTTAAAAATGATAGCAACTATTTCTAAAGAAGATTCCAATCATTTGAACTACCTTTGAAATTTATACGCCATTTATGACATTCAAACATCTAGGGGTTATAGACCCCATACTTAAAGCTTTAGAAGCTGAAGGATACTCTCAACCAACACCCATACAAGAACAATCAATTCCCATTCTACTCGATCGAAAAGATTTATTGGGTTGTGCGCAAACAGGTACCGGAAAAACAGCTGCTTTTTCTATACCAATCATTCAACACATTCACAATTCCAAAGCTCATGAAAATGGCCGACGAAAAATAAAAGCACTTATAGTCACTCCTACTCGTGAATTGGCCATACAGATTGGTGAAAATTGTACTAAATACGCCAGGTATACACACGTAAAAAACACCGTCATCTTCGGAGGAGTGAAGCAAGGGGCTCAAACCAATGCCTTACGCAATGGTGTAGATATTCTCGTAGCAACGCCAGGACGATTACTGGATTTGATGAATCAAGGTTACATCTCTTTGAAAGATGTAGAGTATTGTGTGCTTGACGAAGCAGACCATATGCTTGACATGGGATTCATTCATGACATCAAAAAAGTGATTGCGGCACTTCCAGAAAAAAGACAATCATTGTTCTTCTCTGCAACCATGCCACAATCCATTGTGAAACTTTCACAATCAATTTTAGGGAATCCGGAAAAAGTTACCATTAAACCTGAACAAGCTACCTCTGAAAAAGTAGAACAAGCTCTTTATTACGTCAGCAAAAAAAGTAAAACCAAATTACTGGTTCACTTAATGACAGAAAATGAAATTGATTCTGTTTTGGTCTTTTCGCGGACCAAACACGGTGCCAATAAAATCGTAAAACAATTAGATAAGGTTCAAATCAAGGCCGAAGCAATTCATGGGAACAAGTCCCAAGGTGCCAGACAAAGAGCCCTAGAAAATTTCAAAAATCGAGATACTAAAGTTCTTATCGCTACAGATATTGCCGCGAGAGGAATTGATGTTGACGAACTCGAATTGGTAATTAATTACGACTTACCTAATGTCCCAGAAACCTATGTTCATCGTATTGGAAGAACCGGTAGAGCGAAAAATTCAGGAGTAGCTATTTCTTTCTGCAACATTGAAGAAAGAGCTTACTTAAAAGACATACAAAAACTCATTGATCAAAAAATACCGGTGGTTACTCAGCACCCATTTGCTGACGAAGTTGAGGAAATGCCCGAGAAAAAACCTCAAACTAGAGGACAAAGAAACTACAGTAAGCCTCAAAAAAGAACCTCAGACTCTGACAATAGAGCAAACCGATCCAGAGATAAAATATCACACAAATCAAAAAACAAGTACAGAAACTAATCTTTATACTCCCCTTTGAAAATAGATCGCTGAAAAAAATTGATAGAAAGTATTAAAATAGCGCTTAATTCCATCAAAGGACATCTGTTGAGAACTAGCATTACGGTTTCAATCATTGCTATTGGTATATCTGCTCTAGTTGGCATACTTACAGCCATCGACTCTATTGATCATGCATTAAACGATAATTTCTCCATAATGGGAGCAAATACCTTTACCCTGCAACATCAAGAAAGAGGTACTCGTTCGCGGGAAGAACGAAAAACCGACAACCCCAATATAGAATTTAAAGAAGCTCTGGAGTTTAAAAAAAGATTTGAGGGCAAGGCTTTAACCTCTGTTTCGTATAGCGCTACTGGAATCGCTACTCTAAATTACCAATCCCAAAAAACCAATCCTAACATCAGAATTTTGGGTATAGATGAGAACTACCTGAATGTTTCCGGATATGATATTGAAATCGGTAGAAATATAAACCAACACGATATAAACCTCAACAAGAATGTGGTACTGATTGGTCAAGACATCTACAAAAAACTTTTTAATGCTTCTTCCGAGGCACTAGGAAAAGTAATCTCTGTAAACAAGAAACGGATGACCGTTATCGGTGTTTTAAGTGAAAAAGGATCTAGTATGAGTATGGGAGGTGATAAAAGCTGTATGATACCCATCAGCTACTTGCGAAATAACATAGCCTATACCCCATCGGCATCCATCAGTATTATGGCAAATAACAGTTATGTAATCGATGCGATGATTGGGGAGGCTACAGGTGTTTTTAGAAGCATTCGAAGGTTGAAGCCGAAAGAAAAAAACAATTTTCACATCACCAAGAGTGATAGTCTAGCCAAATCTCTAATGGATAATTTGGACTACGTAACTCAAGCTGCAACTATGATTGGTTTCATTACACTCTTGGGAGCTGCCATTGCGCTTATGAATATTATGCTGGTGAGTGTTACCGAAAGAACAAAAGAAATTGGAACTCGGAAAGCCATTGGAGCTCCCTCAAAAACCATCAAACAACAGTTTTTAGTAGAAGCTATTGTCATCTGTCAGATGGGAGGTGCCGTAGGTATTGTTTTGGGAATCTTTATCGGAAATATCACCTCTTTTGTTGTGAAATCTGCATTTGTAATTCCTTGGGCTTGGCTAGGCGCTAGTGTTATTCTTTGCTTTTTAGTTGGCTTGGCCTCAGGGCTCTACCCAGCCATTAAGGCTTCAAAACTAGATCCGATAGAAGCTTTAAGACACGAGTGATTAGTTGACAACAGATAATTGACAATTGATAATTGACAATTGACAATTGACAATTAAGATTTCATTTGCTTTTTCACCTTTTCCCAATACAAATCCATTTCAGCTAAATTCATAGCTGACAAGCTCTTTTCATCCGCCTGTATGAGCAACTCCATAGCCTGAAAACGTGCTCTAAATTTTTTATTGGTGCGCTCCAAGGCATCTTCTGGGTTGATGTTCAGATGACGGGCATAGTTGACCAAAGAAAATAAAAGATCTCCATACTCTGCTTCCATCTCATGGGTGTTGGCATTTTCAACTTCGGATTCGAATTCCGCTAGTTCCTCTTTGACTTTTGCCCACACATCTTTCTTATCCGCCCAATCGAAACCTACACCACGAACTTTATCTTGAATTCTTATGGCTTTTACCAAAGCAGGTAAAGAACTAGGTACTCCTTCTAAAACAGAAGCCTTGGCTCCCTTTTCTTTCAACTTTAATTGCTCCCAATTTCGCTTTACCTCTTCTTCATCCTGCACATCTACATCGCCGTAAATATGGGGATGACGGTAAATCAACTTTTCTGAAATGGCATTCAAAACATCAGCAATGTCAAAGGCTTTTTGCTCCGAACCAATTTTTGCATAAAACACCATATGCAATAAAATATCTCCAAGCTCTTTCTTGACTTCCTCCATATCTCCATCCAGTATGGCATCACACAGCTCATACGTCTCCTCAATGGTCAAGTGTCGAAGACTGTCCATCGTCTGCTTCATATCCCAAGGACACTTAGCTCTTAAGTCATCCATGATATCCAAGAGTCTTCCAAAGGCTTGTAACTTTTCTTCTCTAGAATGCATGAAATGATGAATGATGTTATAAATGAATAAATAAGAACTTGAGGAAAGTTCCCTGAAAGAATCAAATTAAACCCGCTATTGCTTACCGATAACTGAAAGCAATCCCAATCGGTAAGAATCCATACCAAAACCACTGATACTTCCCTTACACTTAGCTGCTATTAATGAGATGTGTCTGAAGGACTCTCTCGCTACGGGTTCAGAAATGTGAACCTCTACACAGGGTGTTTCTACTGATGAAATGGCATCTGATAAGGCAACAGACGTATGTGTGTATCCTCCAGCATTCATGATAATTGCATCGTAAGAAAATCCAACTTCATGAATTTTATCAATAAGTTCACCTTCCACATTACTCTGATAATAATCTATCGTAACATCCGAAAACTCGGACTTTAAAGTCTCCAAATAAGACTCAAAGGTTTGGTTCCCATAAATTGTAGGCTCTCTCTTTCCCAAAAGATTTAAGTTGGGCCCATTGATGATGATCACTTTCATATATTTGCTATTGGTTGGGCTAATATAAGAAATGAACTGGAAAAGTGCTTTAAAAGAATACCGGAATTACCTCGTACTTGAACGGGCTTTATCAGACAATTCTGTTGAAGCCTACCTGCGAGACGTGAATAAATTGGCTCTATTTTGCGTGCAGCAAGAGCTTAAAGACTGTACCCTTGTCTCTACGGAAACCCTTCGCAATTTTATCGAGGAACTTCACGAACAAAAAATAGGCAGCAAGTCGCAAGCACGAATTCTTTCGGGTATAAAGTCCTTCTTTCATTATTTGTGTATTGAAAATATCACTGCTACCAATCCCTGTGACCAAATAGACCGTCCGCGCTCCGAGCGAAAATTACCCGACACTCTAAATCCAGAGGAAATCAATCAAATAATAGGTTCTGTAGATTTATCAAGCAGACATGGTGAACGCAACCGAACCCTATTAGAAACGCTATATTCTTGTGGTTTAAGAGTTACGGAACTCATTGAGCTGAAGTGCTCAAAACTGTTCTTGGATGATGGCTTTTTGATTGTCATAGGTAAAGGAAATAAAGAACGCTTGGTTCCTTTAAACAAGACACTCATTAAATATCTTAAGAATTACATTCAGTTGGTTCGCAGTCATCAGAACATTACAACAGGTCACGAAGATTATGTTTTTCTCAACAATCGAGGAAAACAACTCACGAGAATGATGATATTTACCATCGTGAAAAAACAAGCAAAAATAGCTGGAATTAAAAAGAGCATAAGCCCTCACACCTTTAGACATTCCTTTGCGACTCATCTCTTGCAAGGAGGTGCAGATTTAAGAGCTATTCAGACCATGTTGGGTCACGAGAGCATAAGCACCACAGAAATATACATGCACATCGATAGAGATTTTATTCGGGAAGAAATCATACAACACCATCCTCGCAAATGATCAAATTACCTCATCCAAACATTTGGAAACTTTTTGTTATTAAGGGGTGTCTGTGGTTTATGGTCATCATGCCGGTCATTGTTCTCTTTTTTCAAGATCACGGACTGAACTTGCAAGAAATTATGATTCTACAGGCCTGCTATTCCTTATCCTTAGGACTTACTGAAATTCCTTCGGGTTATGCAGCAGATATTTTAGGCCGACGCAAAACCTTAATTCTTGGATGTGTTTTAGCCTTTGTAGGCTTTAGTATTTTCTCCATCTCCTACGATTTTTGGTGGTTTTTACTCGCTCAAATATTCCTTGGACTCGGAAACAGCTTTATCTCTGGAGCCGATACAGCCCTACTCTACGACAGTTTACTTGAAGTAAATAAGGAAGATCGATTCCTGAAATACGAGGGACGAAGTGTATCCATAGGGAATTTTGCAGAGGCCGGAGCAGGAATCTTAGGAGGTTTCCTAGCAGCAATATCCTTCAGGTATCCAGCATATGCACAAGTTATTGTAGCAATAATAACCATCCCTTTCGCCTTTGCTTTGGTAGAACCCAAAACACAAACAAAACGTCTTAAAAACTCCTGGGAATCGATCACCTCCGTTGTACGTTTTTCTCTTGTGGAATCTAAGATTCTTAGAACCTACATCATCTACTCTGCTATTATGGGTATTGGAACACTCATGATGGCTTGGCTTGCCCAGCCTTTTTTAAAGGATATTGGAATTGGTATGAAAAATTACGGAATCATCTGGGCTTTGCTGAACATTTTGGTGGGAGTCATCGCGTTCTTAGCCTATAGAATAGATAAAACACTTAAGCCCCTAAACAGTTTGATTCTCATTTTTGCTTCCAGTGTATTCGGTTATGTTTTGATTGCCCAGAACATGAACTACGTGGGACTTTTCATCTTATTCCTATTTTACGCAAATAGAGGCTACGCGACTCCATTACTGAGAAACTACATCAACAAACACACCGAATCCAATGTTCGCGCAACTGTAATGAGTATTCGTAGTTTTATCATCAGAACTACCTTTGCGATTATCGCACCATTTATTGGATGGATTGCCGATCATGAAGGACTCAGTAGTGCCATGATGGCCATGAGCATAATTATTGCCGTAGTGGGGGGAATGTGTCTAGTTTGGTTCATCAAAAACCAAAAAGAAACGGTTCTTTATCGCTAAAACATCAATCAGCAAACAATCTGTAACTAGAGGCTCGCCAACCAAGTCACCATCTCATCAACCGTTCGCTTTGATTGAGAACCGTCAGCCATATTTTTGATGGTTAACAAGTCATTTTTCATCTCATCTTCTCCAACGAGAACGACATAGGGAATGCCTTTTTTATTGGCATAATTCATTTGCTTTTTCATCTTAGCGGCATCGGGATACAATTCAGAATTGATACCCGCACGACGGAGTTTTTGAAGGGCTTTAAGACAATAATCCGCTTCTTTTTCACCAAAATTGACAAACAACACTTGGGTGAAATCAGCCTCTAAGCTCGGAAATAAGCCCAACTCCTCAAGCACTAAATAAATTCGATCTAGACCAAAAGAGATGCCAATTCCTGGCATATTTTTTAAACCGAAAATTCCAGTTAAATCATCATAACGACCGCCGCCGCCAATACTGCCCATTTGCACGCCTTTGGCTTGCACCTCAAAGATGGAGCCTGTATAGTAGTTTAAGCCTCGGGCAAGGGTCAAATCAAAATCTATCTCTGTACTTTCTAGTCCTAAAACCGTGAGCTTATCAATGACTTTTTGAATTTCATCAACCCCTTCCAATCCCAAAACAGAATCGGCTAAAACCTCTCGCATGGTAAGCAATTTATCACTGACATCTCCTTGCATATTTAATATGGGATCGAGCTTCTCAACGGCAAGGCTTGAAATGCCTTTTTCCAACATCTCTTCTTTCACCTTATCAATACCAATCTTATCTAACTTATCAATGGCAACCGTCATATCAATGAGCTTGTCCTCTTCTCCTATAACTTCTGCAATACCTGAAAGTATTTTTCGATTGTTAAACTTAATGATTGAAGGAAGTTTTAGGTCGGTAAAAACTTTATCGTAGAGTTGAATGAGTTCTACCTCATACAATAAGGACTGAGAACCAACGACATCAGCATCACACTGATAAAATTCGCGGAACCTCCCCTTTTGAGGTCGATCTGCTCGCCATACAGGTTGTATTTGATAGCGTTTAAAGGGTAAGGCTATATCATTTTGATGCTGCACCACATATCGCGCAAAAGGAACCGTTAAATCATAGCGAAGCGCTTTTTCAGAAATCTTAGGCATCATTTTCTTAGCCTCGAAGTCGGAGTTGGCATCTACTTTTTTGAGGTAATCTCCAGAATTTAAGATTTTAAATATCAATCGATCACCCTCTTCACCATACTTACCCATAAGGGTAGATAAGTTTTCCATTGAAGGCGTTTCTATAGGAAGAAAACCAAAGGTTTTAAAGGCTTTTTTGATGACTTCAATGATGTAGTTTCTCTTGAGCATTACGGCAGGAGAAAAATCACGTGTTCCTTTGGGTATGGATGGTTTTTGAGCCATTATTGTTGTTTTCGTATTCAGTTCTCTAATGTAGTTAATTCTATCAACAAGCCGGAATGCTTATAATCCCGCTTTTACGATTCCTTTGCAAATCTTCTTTATCATGGAAGGGCCTTCGTAAATAAATCCAGAATATACTTGTAATAAGCTCGCCCCTGCTTGAAGTTTCTCGATAGCATCTTCTGCTGTATAGACCCCACCCACTCCTACAATTGGGAAGGCTCCATTGGACTTTTGATGTAAGTAAGCAATCACCTCTGTGGATCGTTTACCTACGGGTTTCCCACTCAACCCGCCAGCACCGATGGCTTCTACCTTTGATGGAGGTGTCGTAAGCATCGAACGGTCAATAGTGGTATTGGTGGCAATAACACCATCAATCTTTACTTCAGTGACAATGCTGATGATGTCGTCCAACTGCTCGTTATTCAAATCCGGAGCAATCTTCAAGAGTACCGGTTTTTGCTTGGGCATGGCAAGCATTTCGTCCTTCAGCATTTTCAACAACTTGGTCAGCGGCTCTTTATCTTGAAGAGCTCTTAGATCAGGCGTATTTGGTGAGCTCACATTCACCACAAAATAATCTACATGCTCATAGAGTGCATGAAATGTTTTGTAGTAATCCTCTTCGGCCTTTTCATTAGGGGTGACTTTGTTTTTACCAATATTCCCACCAATAAGCACCTTGGTCTTTCGTTTTTTCAAACGCTCAACGGCGGCTTCGACCCCTTCGTTGTTAAAGCCCATACGATTGATCAGTCCGGAATCTTGGGGCAATCGAAAAAGTCGTGGTTTCGGATTTCCATCCTGACCTACAGGCGTAAGCGTTCCTATTTCTATGAATCCAAAGCCGAAATTGGCCAGCTCATTATAGAGTTTCGCTTCTTTATCAAACCCAGCGGCCAACCCAACAGGATTGTCAAACTCCAAGCCAAAAACGGTTCGTTTTAACTTCGAATCATTGGGGATGTATAAAGCTCTTGTGATCGATGAAACAAAGGGAATGCTTTGCATCCATTTAATCAGATTGAAGGTGAAATGATGGACTTTTTCCGGATCAAAACAGAAAAGTAAGGGACGGATGATCGTTTTATACATGTTTTTTTTATTCTCAGACAAAAGTAAGGAGAAAGTTAAAGATTAAAAATTTAAAGTTGAAAGTTAAATTTAGAGACGTTTTCCCGGAAAAGTCCGGGATACTGTCCGAGTGACACTTTCCCTTCGAGAAGCTCTCCTTCGACAAGCTCAGGATGAGATGCTTTTTTAAGACCGATATTTTTGTTTCACTACTTCTTAATGAGTCACGCCTCGTTGGGGCTCACTAAAATCTGACACCTGATCGCTGAAAGCTGAAAAGGGTCGTGTGGTCTTACTGTCGTGCAGTCTCGAAAAGTACCGACTACTACCTATTAATTAGTCATAAACCATCTCAAACCTAACAATTAGTCATTATTAATTGTCAATTATCAATTGTCAATTATCAATAGTGATCTCTTTAACCGTAGTGCTTCTCACCTGAAAATTTCCCAGAGCATTGTTAAAATTTGCATTGTCAGAAACTACATTCCCATAGAGCGGAAATGGAGGTGGCGAACCAATACCATTAGTCTCCGTGAGTAAGGTGTATAAATTAAAATAATAAAAATACACCTCTTCTGTAATCGAAGACAAACGCACTTCTAGATGATCTCCTGCTTGTAAAGGTTCGTCATTTACCTCGAAATCTAAGTCGCTACCGTTGGTGTATTCATCCCTCAAGATTGAAGATCTTTTCGTCCCTGGAGTTAATTCAAAACTCAAGCTATCATTAATGAACACATCTAAATGGTAAAAATTAGGGACTTCAACAGGGTCAACTAACATGATCTTCGCATAAAACCCTTCATCTTGAAAAGGCGGAGATGCCGGTTCGTAAACGTAATAGATAGAATCGATATTAGGAATTTCTGTATATGCATCTGTAGCGCTCCATTCGCCTTCCTTTCCGTCAATCGTAGCACTGATTTTTAGCTCGAATTCTGAAGGCCCTACGGGTATGGAATCTTGACTGACGTAATAGCCCAGTGAATCTGGTACTTCCACGAGCGTATGGATATCATTGATAGTAACAACAGCATTAGAAACCGGATTTGGGGACGTATTCCCATAAAAAGCACTCGATTCTGAGAGATACACATGCGCATAGCCCTTGTTTGTGTTTCTTGAGAACTCTAGATAAGATTCCACCACTAAGTTTTTTTCACCTTCATTCAAATCCACTTCAACAACGGTTTCACAAGAAGTAAAAAGAATGAGAATCAGACTGTAGATACTTGCTTTTTTCATTAGAATTTGAAATTATATGAGACACTAGGAACAATAGGGAAAATGGACAGTTTTACGGCTTCGGTTTGTCCGGCAAAATCTTCACTTTCTCTAAAATAAAGTGATGAAGCATTTTTTCGGTTGTAAATATTATAGATGCTAAAAATCCACTCTCTACGGTCATTCCCCCGAGGTCTTAGCGTGGCTGCAAAATCCAATCGGTGATAATTTTCTAGACGTTCTTGATTTCTTGAACCCGAATAATGTGGAACTACAATCCCCTCATATTCATACTTTCCTTCAGGGTAGTTTGTAGGAATTCCAGTTGCATAGACAAAGTTGGAGGAAAAAGACCACTTGTTATTCAATTTATAAAATGCAACCAAAGACAAATCATGCGTTTTATCTTGTGGATTTGGATACCACTTCCCCAAATTAATTCCTGGACCGCCGGTTCCGTTCCCCGAAACCCTACTTTCCGTTTTCGCATAGGTATAAGACAGCCATCCGGTAAGCCTCCCTAACTTCTTTTCAACCATCAACTCTAAACCATAAGCCCTTCCCTTACCGTAAAGAATTTCCGTTTCGAGATGGTTATTAAATTCCAAATCTGCAGCATCCACATAATCCGTCACATTGTCCAAAGACTTGTAATACAATTCACTGGTAAAATCCCACATTTGATTGTCTGAGCTGTAAAAATACCCCAAGGCATATTGCTGACTTTTCAATGGCTTGATGAAAGGTCCTGAAGGCGCCCAAATATCTAATGGAGTTGGAGAACTCGCATTGGTAATCAAATGCATGTATTGGTTCATTTTCTGATAACTCGCTTTAAGGGAATTGGATTCATCGAGTTGGTAACGCATGGACAATCTAGGTTCCAAATTTGAATAACTTTTCACCAAAGCATTGGCGTCGTAAAAAAGAGAATCTACAACAGCTCCGTTTGTATACTGAGCCAAACTTGCATCATAAGTAATCGGAGCATTGTTATCGTAAACCAAAATAGTATCTCTACCCATTCGGTAAAAAGAAGACCATCTGAGCCCAGCTTTTACCAACAAGCGCTCCGAAACTTTCCACTCGTCTTGAACAAACAAAGCCGTTTCGTAAGCAAACTTATCTCTCATATCAAAAGTAACAATTGCCGAACTGTCAGCCGCAGGAGCAATCAAACCGGGTTCAAAATCATATTTATTAAACGACAGTCCTCCTTTAATCTGATGTTCATTACTGTGATAATAGGAAACATCATACTCGAGTTGATGATTTCTAATCTTGGACTTCCAATCAAACTCAAAGCCTTCAGGTAATATGGAAACTAAATAATCGTAGTCATTAAAATTGTAGGACAAGTTAGATAGCGTCCGATCTGAAAAAAGGTGCAACCATCTTAGGTTGATGGTTTCGTTACCCCATGAGGAAGCGAATAGACTCCCAAATTTAAAGGCATCTCTCCCCATATATGACGATAAGAACAATCGATCTTTTTTACCGAGCCAAGTATTCACCTTCATATTCAAGTCGTAGAAATACAACTTGTTATCTCTCAAGGCAGAATCTTTGGAGAAAGCCAAAAACAAATCACCGTAAGACCTACGTCCAGCAACCATAAATGAACTTTCATCCCACATAGGGCCTTCAACCATAAAACGACTTGATATCAGACCTATACCACCAGAAGCTTCCGTGTAATTTGAGTTTCCTTCCTTTTGTCGGACATCCAAAACCGAAGAGACTCTAGAGCCGTATTCAGCAGGAATACCCCCTTTATACAATTTCATATCTTTAATGGCATCTGCATTAAAAACGGAAAAGAAACCAAACAAATGAGAAGCATTGTAAAGCGTCATCTCGTCAAGTAAAACCAAGTTTTCATCCGCAGCACCCCCACGAACGTTAAATCCATTTGCACCTTCTCCCACACTCGTAACACCTGGCAACAGCTGTATACTCTTGATGATATCTACCTCACCTCCGATAGCTGCTAGTTGCTTAACAGCCTTTGTTTCCAATTTATTAACACTCATCTCTATGGAACGAACCTTAAGGTTCGCTTCATCTTCCAAGACAACTTCTGTAAGTTGTTCAACAAAATTTTGGAGAAAAACATCTCTCTTTTTGTCTTCAGAAACACTGAGTTCAAACACTTGATCGACATAACCGATAAATGAGCACCTGATGATGTGTGTCCCCTCGGGCAAACGCATGGAATAGAATCCATAGGCATTGGTCGTAGCTCCAATTTTTAAATTTTCGCAAACCACATTCGCACCGATAAGATCTTCTGAACTTTCCGCTTCACGAATAAAACCACTAAGAGTAAAATAGTCTTGAGCGAAGATGACAGTATTAAATAAAAGTAGGAGAAAAAGTAAATTTCTTTTCATGAATATGTATTAAAAAAATCCCCCATCGGTATCACGAGGACTGCTATAACTACCTCTTCTTTTTGACGACGAGCGATTTTCATTATTATTACCAAAGTTACAACTTAAACTTAGACTGAGTATTTGCGAGCGTCTTTTGTAGGTGAAAGACTGATCGAACCTCTCACCGAAGGTGTCAATTCCAAAACCGCTTGTGTTAAAGACATCACTAAGCTTTAAGGTCAATTTACCTTTGTTAGAAAAAATAGTCTTAGCATACACCAAATCGGTGTTGAACATGGTCTTCATTTTCCCCTGACCTACTTCTCCTCCCGGACGTACCCATCCCGACAATTGGATCTTATGTCCGTTCTTCTTCCATCCTGCATTAAAACCTGACCTCATCCCTATGGTAGATTCATCGTATGCTCTGGTGAGGTTTGAAGCATCCATTTTGGAATGATAAATATTTGAGCTCAGCATAAAATTAAAAGTCTTACTAACTTGTTTCGACCACATAAATTCAAACCCTATGTCTAAAGAACCATTTAAATTTTGGTAAGTTACCGTAGACACATTGCTAGAATCAACGCTTATGTAGCGACGTTGCTTATCATTAATATCTTTTACATAGATGGAAGCACTAAGGGTTGTTCCCTCATCAAATTTCTGATAACCTAGCTCTACAGCATTCACAAACTCAGGTTTTAAGAAAGGATTTCCCATTCTTAGATTGTAAGGATCAGAATATTTAGGAAAAGGATTTAAAGCATGGAATCCAGGACGGTTTACTCGCCTTGAATAACTCGCCTGAATGGATGAAGACTCATCCAATTTGTAGTTTACATGTAAACTTGGATAAAACTCTAAATAATCAGCATTGTTCGTAGAATCTGTATTCTCTAAATAAGATTCTGTAGTTACCTGCTCACTACGCAAACCGGTCTGAAAAGACCATAAACCAAATGCTCTGGCATAAGTTGCGTAGGCAGCGTAAACGGCATCATCGTAAATGAAATGATTTTCCAGATGTGTGTTATCAAGATATTTAGGATCGTCTTCCGAAAATTGATCCTGATCGATCTGTCGTGTTCGGGCACTTAATCCCCACTCCCATTTTCCATGATCTTCATCTCCGTAGGAAAAGTCCAATTTAGATTCAAATTGTTCGTCTGTTCTGTTATTTGACAGTTGCTCGTATGTCGGATAACCCCCAAATCCAGGATCAATCGTATTCAAGATGGTTTTTGTATACAGATCGGACTTGTCCATTGTATTGTGAGACCGGTTCACATTAAAATCTAAATGCAATCCATTTTTCCAATCTTTCTTCCCGCTCAAATCGACATCCCAATGTCCTTGAACAGATTCTGATGCTGTTAACCTGTCGTATTCATTTAAACCATCTATGGTGGTTTCGTTGTAATGAACGGTATCTATATTTGATCGCTCCGAAGGGCTGTATTTACCCTGTAAACTAACCGAAGTTTGTTCGTTTGGCATGTAATCCACCCCTCCTTTAAAAGTGTGTGATTTACGATCACTTACCCCCCATTTATCCTGATACAAATGGAAAGTATCTTCAGAAAAATACGTATGTTTTTCACTTCCCGATTCAAAAGAACCCTTACTGCCCATAAAACTGTAAGAACCGGAAATGTTTAACTTTTCAGTACGCCGATTTAATAAAGCAGTAAAGTTATTTTTTTTAGGATGCCCAATAGTTAAAGCTACATTCCCATTAAAACCGGCTTTCCTGTTCTTCTTTAAAACGATATTAATAATACCTGCCATGCCCTCAGGACTATATTTTGCGGAAGGATTGGTGATCAACTCCACAGACTCGATCATGGATGAGGGCGTGGTTTCTAACAAATCCGAAGAGCTTAACAGGGAAGGTTTCCCATCTACATACAAACGAACCTGATCGGATCCTCGTAAGCTTATGTTTCCATCCATGTCTACCTGCACAGAGGGTAGTTTCTCCATCAACTCTATTGCTGTACCTCCCGTACTCGTAAGGTCTTGACCTACGTTAAACACTTTTCTATCAATACCCTGAACAACGAAGGCTTTTTCTTCAACCAATTCAATTTCCTGAAGCTCTTCTACAGTTCTGTTTAAATAGAATACGCCCAAGTCTAATTTAACTTGTTTCGAAAAATCTGATCTATCTCTTCGATTCGGCATTACCCTTATTTTATCAATAACTTTTGGGGCATACCCCATGTATTCGATCAACAGATGATAAACTCCTGAAGGCACCTTTTCAATGGTAAAAACTCCTTCTTCATTACAGATACCACCCGTTATTAATAGATTATCTTTTGGACTGATAAAACTCAATGCACTAAAAGCCAATCTTTTATTATTTAAAGTATCCAACACCAAACCGGTAACTGTAAATTCGGGACGCTTACTATATTTATCCTGAGCTATGATCAAAGTCGGAATAAACAAAAGAAAAAGTAAGTATTTTTTCATACAATATTCATTTCTGTGCAAAGATAATCAATACACAACTGATTTATACAAGTAAAAACCACTCAATCCCCGAGTTTATTATAAAACAAGATAAATATCCTGAGAATTTCGGAGAAGTCTAATTTGATAAAAGCCTATATTTGCAGGCATGTTTCATCAGGTTAAAGAATTAGTCTTAAAAGACATTCGATTGAACGGACGTGAACGCAATGCTCTATACAGTATGCTTCTTTATGTCCTAAGTACAAGTTATGTTGCCTATTTGAGTTTTGAAGGCGTTATAGACAAGAATTCTTGGGTCGCTTTATTTTGGATTATTGTATTGTTCGCAGCCATGAACGCATGCCTTCAAAGTTTTAAGAAAGAACTTAACGAGCAGGGGCTCTTTTTTTACACCCTTGCCAATCCAAGAGCCATTATTCTTGCGAAAACCGTTTTCAACAGTGGTTTATTGATTTTCTTAACCTTGGCAAGTTATCTTGTCTACAGCCTTTTTTTAGGTAACCCGATAACTGCAAATATTTCATTCATTCTCTGCATTATCTTGGGAAGTTCTGCACTCGCTTCGGTACTGACATTAATTTCAGCCATCGCTTCCAAAACAAACAATAATGCAGGTTTAATGGCGGTGTTAAGCATGCCATTACTTTTCCCATTGCTCTTAAACTTAATACAAACCTCTCAAATTTGCTTGAGTCAAAACAACCTTTTCTTAGCAGGGAATCAATTGTTGTTTTTGGCTTTATTAAATATTGCCAGCGTTTTACTCTCTTACCTATTATTTCCGTACCTTTGGCGGGACTAAAAAAAGCTTTTTTCGATGCAATCAAAATGGTGGAAAATTCTCGGAATCTTACTGATTTTATACAGCATTATTGGTGGTCTATTATTCCCCGTACCTCAGCTAAACATTCTTAACGAAACCATTCGAAACTTATACTTCCACGTAACCATGTGGTTCAGTATGATTTTCTTGATGTTATTTTCGATGATTCAAAGCATTCGATTCCTGAATGGCTTTGACAAAACTAGAGATTTGAAAGCTGAGGCTTACGCATCTACTGGAATGTTTATGGGCTTGTTGGGCTTATTAACAGGCATGATTTGGGCTCAATTTACTTGGGGTACTTTTTGGGTAAATGACCCAAAATTAAATGGCACAGCAGTTACCATGCTCATATATCTCGCCTACTTTATACTCAGAAACAGTGTTGAAAATGAAGACAGCCGAGCAAGAGTAAGTGCCATCTACAACATCCTTGCTTTTGTTATGATGATTGTTTTCATTGGAGTTCTTCCTCGCATGACAGACAGTCTTCACCCCGGGAACGGAGGAAATCCTGCCTTCGGCAATTACGACCTAAACAGCAGTATGCGTATGGTCTTCTACCCAGCCGTTATCGGATGGATCTTGTTAGGTATTTGGGTTGCTCAGTTGAGGTATCGCGTCAAAACACTTGAATTTAACAAAGAAAATAGTTAAAATATGAAGTCCTTAATCTGCACACTCATTTGTTGCTTATTTTTCATCAAATCAGCCTCTGCTCAGGCAGTTGAAATGGCAGATGTTATGCGATCCAACGGAAAGATATATGTTGTTGTTGCCGTAATCGCTGTCATCTTTATTGGCTTAGCCATCTACTTATTCCGAATAGACCAAAGAGTTAAAAAGCTCGAAGAATAGAATGAAGAAAACCGAAATCATTTTAATCCTGCTTGTTGCTGTTATTATTGGTGTTATTGTTTCACTGACCTACAACGCCAGTACTTACATCACGTTTACCGATGCAGAAAAACAGATGGGTAAAGAATTTACGGTTATTGGCGAGCTCAACAAAGACAAAGAAATTCGATTTGAACCACGCTTAAACGTTTTAACCTTCTATGCCTCTGATTCGCTTCAAAACGAACGAAAAGTATACTACTACGATTCAAAACCTCAAGATTTTGAGCGCTCCGAAAAAATCACAATGACTGGTTTTGCAACCGATTCAGGTTTTACAGCTCGTACCATTTTAATGAAATGTCCATCAAAATACAACGAGCAACAATCTATTGAACAAGACTCCATTACACTTCCTCAATTATGATAGAATACATAGGAGAACACGCACTCGTAGGATCGATCGGGCAAGCTTTTATTAGCATCGCTTTTGTTGCTGCTTTGATGTCTGCATTTTCTTTTTACAAAGCTTCTAGAAGTGAGACCTTAAAGAAAGAATGGACGCCATTGGCACGTGGTTCTTTTTACATCCATGGTTTGTCTATCATTGGGATTATCGTGTGCATGTTCGCAATGATTTACAACCACTATTTTGAATACCAATACGTATGGCAACATTCCTCTCTATCGCTTCCTACACAATACATGATATCGTGCTTTTGGGAAGGTCAAGAAGGTAGTTTCCTGTTGTGGATATTCTGGAATCTTATTCTGGGTGTCGTTCTCATGAAAAAAGCTAAAAATTGGGAAGCACCCATCCTAACCGTTGTTGCTTCCATTCAAGCTTTTCTCACCTCGATGATTATCGGTGGCTATTTGTTTGGAATAAAAATTGGTACCAGCCCATTTATATTGGTTAGAAATCTAGAGGAAAACATCGGTCTCCCTTGGACTAAGATGCCAAACTACTTAGAAGTAGTGCCTCAGTTTTTGGACGGTAGAGGTTTAAATCCACTGTTGCAAAATTACTGGATGGTTATTCATCCACCCGTGCTTTTCTTGGGCTTTTCTCTTACCATGATTCCTTTTTGCTACGCGATTGCTGCCTTGTGGAAAAAGAATTTTTCAGAATGGGTTCAAGAAGCGCTTCCATGGACTTATGCGGCTATCATGGTTTTGGGTACAGGAATTTTAATGGGTGGAGCTTGGGCCTATGAATCTCTTTCTTTTGGTGGTTTTTGGGCTTGGGATCCTGTAGAGAACTCTTCATTAGTCCCATGGATAATACTGGTGGCTGCGGCTCACTTAATGCTTGTTCACAGAGCTAAAAAAACAGCTCTTAGATCAACATTTATCTTGACAATTTTATCCTTCTTATTGGTCATTTATTCTTCTTACCTGACAAGAAGTGGAATTCTAGGCGACACCTCTGTACATGCCTTTGCGGGAGGGTTGGACTATCAATTACTAATTTATCTCATCAGCTTTGTCATTTTCTCCATTTGTATTTTGGCCATTCGATTCAAAAGAATCCCGCATATCAAAAAAGAGGAAGATTCTAGCTCACGAGAATTTTGGATGTTTATTGGATCTATGGTTCTTTTCTTATCGGCCTTCCAGATTACCTGGTTTACTTCTTTACCGGTCATCAATAAGGTGTTAGGAACACAAATGGCTCCTCCAATTGATGCCATTGACTTGTACAACTCTTGGCAAGCCCCTATCGCCATAATCATTATTACTTTAATTGGTGTTACCCAGTACTTGAGTTATGGGAAATCAGATTTAAAAAAATTATTCAAACAAATTATTTCGAGTCTCATATCATCATTAGCACTCGCCTTTGTCGTTGCTTTTACGGTTCGAATGTGGGCCCCAGTATTCCTCATACTTCTTTGGGCGACGATCTTTGCCGCCTTGTCAAATTTCTTTTACTGGCGAAAAATACTCAATGGAAATTGGAATTTATCAGGTTCTTCGATAGCTCACATAGGCTTTGCCCTTGTCATTATGGGTGCTTTGCTGAGTAATGCCAACAAAAATGTCATCTCTAGCAATGAAGGTTTTATCGCGAAAGACTTTCCGAGTAACGAAAATATTTTACTCGAAAAAGGAGATACTACTGCCATGGGAACCTACTTTGTACTCTACAAATCGGATACGCTCATCGGCATCAACAAGACCTATGAGGTAGAGTATTTTAATCTGAAAGAAGATGGTAGTTATGAATATCAATTCACTTTGAACCCATTCATACAACTGAATGAAATCATGGGTAATGTGGCAGAACCCTCCACAAAACATTTTCTTCTCTACGACGTCTATTCTCACCTCACCTACGCTGATGTTGACGAACACGATGAAAACGATCCTTATCATCAAGAGAGCCTTATCAACATTAAACAAGGTGACTCCGTAATCTACAGCAAACATTTCCTCTATCTTGACAGTTTACTGGTGAATGCAAACACCAACCTTGAAAGTGAAAAGGCTTTAGATGTGATGTTAATTGCAAAACTTAAGATGCAAAACATGCAAGGAGAATTCTCAAAAACAGAAACCATATATGCAGTAAAAGATAATGTAGCACAATCATTTGCTGGATATCTAGAAGATGGCCCTTTAAAATACAAATTCGTTTTTAGCGAGGTTAACCCTGAGGCGGGAAGTATACAAATCAAGGCCTATGAACATCTAGACAATGAAAAACCATTCATCGTCATGAAGGCGATCATATTCCCTTACATAAACCTGTTGTGGATTGGAGTAATTCTCATGGCAGTTGGGACCTTCATTGCCATGCTTCATTTATTTAAACAAACTAAAAAATAAATATTTTGAGTACCTTAAAGCTAAATATTGTAATCCTTGGAGCCGGAAATGTAGCATGGCATTTGGCGAAAGAACTTCAAAACAAAGAGCAAAATATTCTTCAAGTTTACAATAGGTCTGAGAAAGAAGCTCGTTCCTTG
>Ga0207964_1000049_pt1 | contig 46368 bp, 45 predicted proteins | sample Knorr_S23_td_250_FD_185608 | JGI IMG/M metagenome (GOLD analysis project Ga0207964, IMG submission 185608) | Marine microbial communities from Southern Atlantic Ocean transect - Knorr_S23_td_250_ad_251m_LV_A (SPAdes) (version 2) | ecosystem: Environmental > Aquatic > Marine > Oceanic | place...
GGACCCAACACCCAACCCCAAAACACCAATGAGACGAATACGACTAAAGGTGAAAGGTTAAGTCCTTTGCCCATCCAGCGGGGTTCTATAGCACTGCCCATTATAAAGTTGACCGCCACAAAACCGGCTAGGGTTAAACCAGCATGGCCAATGCCCAGTTGAACTAGAGCCAGTAGTACAGCGGGCACAGCGGCGATAAACGAGCCCACTGTGGGCACAAAATTAAGCAGGAAGGCAAGTAACCCCCATAGCACCGCGTAATCGACACCAATAATTTTCAACCAGATAAAGATAAGTAAACCAGTAACCGCACTAATCGCCGCTTTAATAGCGAGATAGCCATGCACACTAGCAGATAATTTGCTCAGCCACGCCTGAGAGCCGGTATTACCTCGAGCCAGTTTAAGTTTTTCACCGAAGGCTATATTTTCCGCAAGAATAAAAATAACGGTCAGTAATATAAGTACGGAGTTGGTCATGACGTTACCAAATGAAGCCAATGTACTGCCTACCATTTTCATTACTGCACTGGGATCGAACATGGTTTGCCATTGTTGTTGATCTATTTGTATGCCCAGCATAGCCAACCACTGCTGAACGGTTTCGCTGAGAGTCGCTAGTTTAGCGGAATAAACAGGAATATCCTGACGAAAGCCATCAATTGATGAGCCAATCACCGCCGCCAGAATTAGGCCTATCAATAGGATCAGTGTCATCACTAGCAAGATAGCTATACCACTGGGTATGTTGCGCTCTTTGAGCCAAGTTAAAAGCGGTGAGACTATCATGGCAATAAATACTGCCAACAGAAATGGAACGACTAAGGAGACGGCCATTTTAAGCCCAGAAATCACAATAACAAAGGCAGCGCTCAATAGTAGGAATTTAGCTATGGGTGATAAATTATCAGTCATTGTTTGATCCTGACGCCTCTATTTTTTGATTGATCTGTTTGTGAAAATCCATTAATTTTTGTCTGGCAGTAGCAGAGAAAATCATTATTCCCTGACGCTCGCTTATCTCTGAGAGCGTTAACATAGCACATTCACGGCGAATTTGTTCTAGCTCAGAGTCATGTCGAATTGGAATTTCTATAAATACATCCCAATCGGCAGATGTCACATCGGAATTGAGTGCAGATTCCAACAGCCGCTTTATATTAACAGCCTCAACTCGATAGACTGGCGGGGATATATAGCGAAATACTAGCAGGGCAACTAGGATAACGATAAAGGATAGAAAAACTGTCAGTAAAAAATTGGCCATAGAGAGAGTATAACCAATCAATGGTCAGAATTGATCGGGATACTTAGCCTGATACTGCTTATACCACTGTTTGATGGCTTGAATATCTGCATGGTTATCGCCGGTGGGCTCAAATAGATCGCCCATAACAATACGCTTGTTGGCAAAATCCAATGCACCCATCTGTATTTTACAGTTATTGGCCTCGGCTATACGCAAAAAACCGGTCTTCCACTTTTCAGTTTTTTTTCTGGTGCCCTCCGGCGCAATAACGATCACCACACCATCGTACTTTTCAACAATCTGGTTGACCTGATCTATCACACCCTCAGGATTCTCTCGGTTAACCGGGATACCCCCCAACCAGCGCATAATCCAGCTCAATCCGGGAATAAAAATCGTGTGTTTGCCCAAAAAATGTAGGCGCACATTGAGACCCAAGATAGCGGCGATACCTAAAACGGCGTCCCAATTAGAGGTGTGGGGCGCCGCAGTAATTAACACGCGTTCCGCATTGGTAATACTGCCTTCGACGCGCCATCCCATTAATCTAAAAACAGTTCGTCCAAACCAGCGCGTAAACGCGCTTCTATTGGCTCGCAAATGTTTGGGACATTGCTCCTGTTGTAAACAGGGTTGTCGATTGACCATCACTCACTTCCTGTATATTTTTCGACTTAATGTTCTCGAGTCGCTCTAAACTGAATATCCGGATAACGCTCTTCGGCAAGAGATAAGTTTACTCTGGTAGGCGCTAGATAAGTGAGATGTCCACCACCATCAAGCGCTAAGTTTTCCTCAGCCTTGCTTCTAAACATTTCTAGCTTTTTGTTATCTTCGGTCTCTGTCCAGCGCGCTGTATGCACATTGACCGACTCATAAATAGCCTCGACGCCATATTCTTCCTTTAGCCTAAACGCCACTACATCAAACTGCAATTGCCCTACGGCGCCGACAATAATGTCATTATTGCGGAATGGAAAAAATACCTGCGTACTACCCTCTTCCGATAATTGTCGAATACCATTTTGTAACTGCTTAGCCCTTAGCGGATCTTTAAGCCTAATACGCTTAAATAACTCGGGCGCAAAGTGCGGTATACCGCTAAATTTTAGACTTTCACCACCGGTAAAGGTGTCACCAATTTGGATGGAACCGTGGTTGTGTAAGCCAATAATATCACCAGCCACCGCCTCTTCCACAGAGATGCGCTCTCCCGCTTTAAAGCTAAAGGCATCGGCCACGCGCACATCTTTTCCGGTGCGCACATGTTTCATTTTCATGCCTTTGGTGTATTTACCCGAGCAAATCCGCATAAAAGCTATACGATCGCGGTGTTTTGGGTCCATATTGGCCTGAATTTTAAACACAAAGCCACTGAATTTTGATTCATTAGCCACGACTTCTCGCTCTTTGGCTTGGCGGGGCTGGGGCTGGGGCGCCCAGCGCACAAAGTCATCAAGTAATTCGCGAACACCAAAGTTGCCTAGGGCTGTACCAAAAAATACTGGTGTTAATCGACCTGATAGGAACTCATCCATCTCAAATTGATGGGTGGCACCTTTTACTAGCTCTAGCTCTTCTATAATATCGTCGGCAAAATCCCCCAGTGCCTGACGCGCTTCAGGTGATTCTAAGCCTTTTACTTGAATATCATCCATCAGCTGGTGCCCTTTGCCCTGCACATAGACATGGATGGTATCTGTATATAGGTTGTAGACACCTCTAAAGCCTCGCCCCATTCCAATCGGCCAGTTAATCGGTGCCGCCTTAATTTTTAGCACATCTTCGATCTCGTCGAGTAGATCTATAGGATCGCGAATATCGCGATCCATTTTATTGATAAAGGATAGAATAGGCGTGTCTCTAAGCCGACATACTTCCATCAATTTAATGGTTCTCTGCTCCACACCTTTAGCGCCATCTATTACCATCAATGAGGAATCCACGGCGGTCAATGTGCGATAGGTATCCTCGGAAAAGTCTTCGTGGCCGGGGGTATCCAGCAGATTGACGGTGCAATCTCTATAGGGAAATTGCATGACCGACGAAGTCACGGAAATACCCCGCTCTTTCTCCATAGTCATCCAGTCGGAGGTGGCATGACGGTCGCTTTTGCGACCTTTAACCGTACCCGCCACCTGAATCAGATTACCTAATAATAGTAATTTTTCGGTAATAGTGGTCTTACCCGCATCTGGGTGGGAGATAATTGCAAAGGTTCTTCGCTTGCTGACCTTATCTAGAAAGTTATTTTCTGCCATTTATATATCTTAGTGCATTTGGACGCATGGTAATCACTGTGGAAGTACCATTTTCTTTGATCGCCACTCGCCCTATCTATCCAGTTGGTTAAAATTGGCGTCCATTTTCTTTGATCTTGAGTCTATAAACAATTATTAGTTTGCCAATCACAGAAAAATATCCCCGCTGTAACACAGCAAATCAATCGCTAGCGAACTTTTATTAGGTGATCCCAATGGGTTGTATAGGCGGGCGATAGGTAGTCACGTTTCATGGCCCAATCTCGACTCGCGCTTTGCCTAGCAAAGAATACTCGCCCAAGCCCACGGTGATTTATGCGGTCTAAAGTGGCCATCAACGATTGACTGTTTGAATACCTCGCAGGCTGGTCAAATAGCCCTGATTGAAAAGTCCCAATATCATAGAAGTCGGACAGCATAACACCTGCCTTAACGTAACCATGGCCCTCCTTCCATATCCTCTTGAGCAATCTTATGGATAGCTCGATAAGGTCGCGGGTATCGTCACTAGGCAGGGAAAGCTCTCCAGATAGCGATCCGCTGTAATGGGGTTTATTTTCTTTGTAGGGGCTGGTCTGTATAAATACAGTCAAAACTCTAGCTTGTCGGCGTTCTTTTCTCAGTTTCTCCCCCGCCCTACTGACATACTCACACAGAGCTGCACTTATTTGTTGGTAAGTAGTCACTTCAGAACCAAAGGAGCGACTACAGACAATTTGCTTTTTAGTGGGGGGAACCTGTTCAAACTCTATGCAAGATTCACCATTGAGCTCTCTAACTGTACGCTCTAGGACCACAGAAAATTGCTGTCTAATGGCCTTTGCAGGGGTATCCGCCAACTCTAGGGCGCTGTGTATTCCCATGCACTGTAGTTGTTTCGATAGCCTTCTACCAACACCCCAAACGTCTTCAACTGGCGTCAATGCCAATAGTTTGCGCTGTCGCTCTCTACTGGTGAGATCCACTACGCCTTTGGTGGCCGAATACTGCTTAGCCGCATGATTGGCAAGTTTAGCTAGGGTTTTGGTCGGCGCCATACCAACACAGACGGTAATACCTATCCACTGGCTGATGGTCTCCCTGACCCGCTGCCCAAATTCAACCAAGATTGTGCTAGATTGAATGCCAGTTAGATCTAAAAATGCTTCATCAATAGAGTATATTTCAACTCTGGGTGCCATTTCCTCTAGAGTGGTCATAACACGATGACTTATATCGGCGTACAAAGCGTAGTTGGAAGAGAATATACGAATACCATAACGCCTAATCTGCGTCTGAATTTTAAACACTGGAATACCCATTTTGATACCTAGAGCTTTGGCCTCTTTTGATCGGGCAACAACACAACCATCGTTATTGGATAAAACAATGACTGCGGTATCTTTCAAATCGGGACGGAATAATTTTTCACAGCTGGCATAAAAATTATTGCAGTCGACTAGGGCAAAAATAGGGCGCATTTTTAATACATCATCACTTATGGCGTATATTGCGAATTACATTGGTTACTACACCAAAGATATCGAGCTCTGCACCTTCGGGAATCTCAATAGGAGAATAGGCAGTATTGCGTGGCACTAGGCGCACTGTTGGACGCAACTCAAGCTCTTTAACCGTCAGTTCTCCGTGTATGGCTACAATCACTGCATCACCGTGCTCAGCTGTAATAGAGCGATCTACCACCAAAATATCCCCGGGATAAATGCCCGCTTGAATCATTGAGTCACCATCTACGCGAACAAAAAAAGTGGCCGCAGGTCGCTTGATGCAAAGCTCATTGAGATCGAGTGTTTTTTCTACATAGTCCTGAGCCGGCGAGGGAAAGCCAGCAGATACGGCTTCTATAAAAAATGGGATATGTAGGCGGTTTGCTTTAATCCATGCCAGTGCATGACTACGCCCTACCGGTAAAAGACTCATACAAACCTCAGAAAGCCATTATAAAAATACTGTTTTTTTATACAGTATCCAATATTATGTAAATTTGTACAAGTAAAATTACCGCGCAAAACTCAGCTATTTGCCCATACTTTCTATTGGCAATAGCAACACCTAAAATTGATATAAACGATTTCAAATTACAGATGTAGCGTATAATTCGCTCGACAGAGGTTATTGAACCCAGTACTTTATGGTTGCAATTATTAGTGGCTAACCACTTACTTTAGGAGCAGTGCATGAAATATTTTGGTCAGACCGATTATGACCACAAAGGCCCATCGCCCAAGCAGGGTGTTATTCTCTGCAATCTGGGTACCCCAGATGCGCCACAAACAAGTGAGTTGCGCCTTTATTTAAGGGAATTTTTGAGTGATCCACGGGTGGTCGAGGTACCGCGACTGCTATGGTGGATAATTCTTAACTTTATTATTCTGCGCATTCGTCCACGGCGCTCGGCTAAGCTCTACCGCAGTGTTTGGACTGAGGCGGGCTCGCCACTGTTGATCTATAGTCGAGCTCAAGTAGAGGCTGTACAGCAAGCATTGGCCGAGAAATACGGTAATAAGGTGCCTGTGGTACTGGGTATGCGCTACGGAAATCCATCTATACAATCGGCCATTAAACAGCTGACTGATCAAAATGTAAGGGATATTGTTGTACTGCCTCTGTATCCTCAGTACTCCGGCGCCACCACTGGTTCGACCTTTGACGCAGTGGCCAAGACATTTACCAAAATGCGCTGGGTGCCACAGTTGCACTTTATCAATGGCTATCACCAGTCCGAAGTTTATATAGACGCTTTGTGCGCCAGTATCAAAAATCATATAGATAATCAGGGCCAACCTGAAAAACTGATTTTTTCTTACCACGGCACCCCTGAACGCTATTTAAAAAATGGTGATCCATACCATTGTTTTTGCCATCAGACCACTAGGCTAGTGCGCGAAAAGTTGGGACTGGATGAAAATCAGGTAATGACTACATTCCAGTCGCGCTTTGGTCGCGAACCTTGGTTACAGCCCTACACGGACAAGACGCTAGAGGCGCTACCCAGTGAGGGGGTTAAAAATATAGCCGTTATCTGTCCGGGCTTTTCAGCAGACTGCCTCGAAACTATTGAAGAAATCAATATGGAGGCACGTCAGTTATTTGCTGATGCAGGTGGCGAGCAGTTTCACTATATCCCCTGTTTAAACGATGATCCAATGCATATAAAAGCATTGACTACTCTCGTTGATCAACAGCTTAACCATTAAAACAGCGCCTAGTTCATCAAAAGTAAGGAATTATGACCTTAGTATTCGTATAATAGCGACTTTTCGATAGGGCTTAGTACACAACTAAATTATGGATATAAAAGCTTATATGCAGTCTGTAGGCATTGCCGCTCGAGCAGCTTCTCGGGAACTTGCGCGTGCCAACAGCAATCAAAAGAATAATGCATTACTGGCAATTGCCAACCAATTGGATAGCAACCGACAGGCTGTGTTATCTGCCAACGCGGTGGATATGCAAAACGGTCGCAATAATGGTCTTAATGATGCGCTGTTGGATCGCTTAGAACTCAATGATCAGCGAATTGATGGAATGATTGAAGGCTTGCATCAGGTTGCGGAATTACCGGACCCAGTGGGCACAATAACTGACTTAGGTGATCGCCCCAGCGGGATTAAATTGGCAAAAATGCGTGTGCCACTAGGTGTTATCGGCATAATTTACGAGTCGCGCCCCAATGTCACTATAGATGCCGCCAGTTTGTGCCTAAAATCAGGCAACGCCACCATATTGCGCGGTGGCAGTGAAGCTATCGAATCCAATCAAGCCATAGCCCAATGCATCAAACAGGGCTTAACTGAAGCTGGATTGCCCGATACCGCTGTGCAGGTAGTTAATACCACTGACCGCGCTGCGGTCGGAGAATTAATCACTATGACAGATTATGTTGATGTGATTGTGCCACGCGGCGGCAAGAGTTTGATTGAACGTATTAGTGGTGAAGCCCGAGTGCCGGTAATTAAGCATCTAGATGGCAACTGCCATGTGTATATCGATGATTTTGCCGATCTCAACAAGGCCGTGGCTATTGCAGACAATGCTAAAACCCATCGCTACGGTGTTTGCAATGCCATGGAATCATTGGTAATTGCTTCATCTGTGGCAGCGAAGGTACTGCCAGAGCTCGCAGAAATTTATGCGCAAAAAGGTGTTGAGCTACGCGGCTGTGAAAAAGCTCGCGATATACTGCCTACCATTGGCAAAGCATCAGAGGATGATTGGGGCGAGGAGTATTTGGCACCTATTTTGGCGATAAAAATTGTTTCCGGTATCGATGAAGCCATAGACCATATCAATACCCACAGTTCGCAACACACTGAATCCATAGTGACTGAGGACTCGGAACGCGGTCAGCGCTTTATCACTGAGGTGGATTCAAGCTCGGTAATGATCAATGCCTCTACTCGCTTTGCCGACGGCTTTGAATACGGCTTAGGGGCAGAGATTGGCATCTCCACCGACAAAATCCACGCCCGTGGCCCAGTGGGTCTAGAGGGCTTGACCAGTCAGAAGTGGGTGGTGTTTGGCGATGGGCAGATCCGTCAGTAAGCATACTCTGAACAGGAGCTATTACCGACAAGTAGCGCCTTGCGAGCTTATTTTTCAGCGCAAATCCGCTATTCAACTGAGGTTTTTAGGATAATATGTCTGTTGCACTGTTTGGCGGCACATTTAACCCCATACATTTTGGACACTTGAAGTTGGCTACTGAGTTAGCCGAACTCTTGCAAGTACAGCGTATGCGTATGTTGCCCTGCGCAATACCACCCCATCGCGAACTACCAGATGCAAGCGCCGAGCAACGCTTGGCAATGTTAAACTTGGCTATAGATCAAGAATCAGTATTGGAATCGGATGACTTGGAGTTGCGCAGAGCAACACCCAGCTACAGCATTGAGACTGTACGCTTGGTACGACAGGAAATTAGCGATCAAGTGCCGCTATTTCTGTGCCTAGGCATGGACTCTTTAACCAATCTAGATAGCTGGCATCACTGGCAAAAGCTATTGGATTATTGTCATATTGTGGTCTGCCCAAGGCCGGGCTGGGAGATACCAACCCAAGGACAACTAGCTAGTTGGATTAGTCAATTTCAATGCGATGATTTATCTCTGTTAAACAAAAGCCCTGCAGGCCAGTTATATATTTGCGATCTGTCTATGCTGGAACTGTCTTCCAGTAAAATCAGAGCATCTATAAAACAGGGCGTAAATATTGATAATATGACGCCTGAGCCAGTGGTAAAATATATTAAACTACATTCTTTATACGAGTAACCTATTGCTATGACGCAAGCCTTAAAAGATATTGTTATCCGCGCCCTTGAAGACATCAAGGCATCTGATATTACCAGCATTGATGTTCGGGAATTGACCGGCATGATGGATACTATGATTGTCGCCTCGGGCAATTCTAATCGCCAAGTTAAATCCCTTGCCAATAGCGTAGTAGTAAGCGCTAAAGAAGCAGGTTATAGCCTAATAGGTATAGAGGGAGAGGATAAATCTGAATGGATTTTAGTCGATTTTGGCGATGTGATAGTACATATCATGGTACCCACCACTAGAGAATTCTATGATCTTGAGCGCCTTTGGTCGATAAGACCTAATGACGGCGACGATGACAATAATGCCAATATTTAAGCGATAAAGTCGACTAGATATCCATGAAACTGAAACTACTAGCTGTGGGAACACGCATGCCAAATTGGGTAGATTTCGGTTATAACGAATATGCCAAACGCATGCCCCCAGAGCTGAAAGTAGAGCTTATTGAGATATCTATTAACGTAAAAGGTCGCAACCCAGCTCATCAGGCGATAGAAAATCAGGGGCAGGCTCTGCTCAAGAATATTCAGCCACAGGATTTTGTTGTAGCTCTGGATGTGCTGGGCAAACCCAAGTCTACACCGGCATTGGCTTCCCAGCTGGCCGATTGGCAGATGAATGGTCACAACCTATGTTTACTTATTGGCGGCCCAGATGGTCTATCCGCCGACTGCCTTCAACGTGCCAATATGAAATGGTCGCTATCAGATTTAACCTTACCTCACCCCCTAGTACGTATTTTGGTGATGGAGCAGTTGTACAGAGCATGGACAATTAATAATAATCATCCTTATCATCGAAGCTGATCGGATTAGAGCACCAAATGTTGCGAGATAACGCTATTTCAGACCCGAAAAGAGAGCAAAAAACCTTTACTATTAGGGTGATGCTCTCCGTTGTAGTGGTGTTATTCCTCACCTCAGCTGTCATCTATAGATACTTTGACTTACAAATCTCTCGACATCAAGATTATGTAACCAACTCGGATAACAACAGGATTCACGTTAGATCTGTTGCGCCAACTAGAGGACTTATATTTGATCGCCAAGGCGAATTATTAGCGGATAACCGCCCCTCATTTACGCTTAATATTATTGTTGAAAGTGCCAGCGATCTCGATCAGCTTATAGCGCGGATAAAATCACTGGTATCCATTTCCGAACGCGATATTTTGCGCTTTAAAAAACGTGCTAAACGCGTAAAACCATTTGAGCCCGTACCCCTAAAATATAACTTATCCGAACAAGAACGCGCTGTTCTAGCTGTAAATAGCCACATATTAAAAGGTACAGAAGTCAGTGCTCAATTAATGCGCTTTTATCCACAGAGAGAGTTACTAGCCCATGTTTTAGGTTATGTTGGGCGAATTAATGAACGTGAAAGCAAAGTTATTGATGTTGATAATTACCGTGGCACAGATTTTATTGGCAAAATTGGTCTGGAGAAATTTTACGAATCACAGTTGCTAGGAGAAGTGGGCGCGGAACAGGTAGAAACTGATGCCCGAGGTCGAGTAATGCGCGTCCTCAGCAAGAAAGACCCCTTATCTGGCAAAAACCTCACCATTCATATAGATCGAAAATTACAAAAAGTAGCTCTGGATGCACTGCAAGGTGAACGCGGCGCTCTGGTGGCCATTGATGTCAAAACCGGCGGTATTCTGAGTATGGTGAGCGTGCCCAGTTATGACCCCAACCCTTTTATCTATGGTATCAGTCAAAAACAATATAACAAATTACTCAATTCACCAGATCGCCCTCTATTTAACCGCGCCCTGCGCGGTCAGTATCCCCCTGGATCTACCATTAAACCTGTATTCGGCTTAATTGGATTGCAGAATGGAATCTTTGATATGAATTATTCCATCAACGATCCAGGCTACTTTTTTATGGAGGGCATTAAACGTCCATGGCGCGATCACAACGCCGATCAAGGTGGTCATGGTCATGGGGTTGATCTGGCCAAAGCCATTATCGAATCCTGTGATGTGTTTTTCTACACTATCGGAGTAGATATTGGCATTGACTTGCTTTCAAAACAAAGTGCTTTATTTGGTCTTGGGCAGAAAACAGGCATAGACCTCCCCGGGGAAAAACGCGGCATTATGCCCTCGAAAAATTGGAAGAAGGATAACCGTCAACAGGATTGGTTCGATGGTGATACCATCAATATGAGTATAGGTCAGGGCTTTATGCTGACCACGCCATTACAACTAGCAGTTATGTCAGCACGTATTGCCTCTAGAGGCGAAATAATCAGACCACAGTTAATTAAAGCCATTGATGGTCAAGAAATAATGCCAACAAAAATGGTCGAAAAGCTTCAAATTGACGATGCTTATTGGGATTATATACATGGAGCTATGATTGATGTTGTCCATGCTAGCAATGGCACAGGACGAATTATCAATAAAGACTTAAACTACAAAATAGCCGGTAAAACAGGGACTGCTCAAGTGATCAGCATTAACGAAGAGGAAAAATATGATTCCTCTAAGATTGATAAACGAAAATGGGATCACGCCCTATTCGTCGCTTTTGCACCTGCTGACGATCCACAAATAGCGCTAGGTTTGATCGTTGAGAACGGCGAGCATGGCAGTCTGACCGCAGCGCCCATTGCGCGCAAAGTGATAGATGCGTACCTAGAAAATTCCCAGCAAGAAAAGTCAGGTATAGCATCGAGGACCAATCCCTTGTCTCCACCTCATATCAAGGTCAATTAGGCGATGTATAAACACGATTTTGTCAGGCGCTTAGATACCAAAGGTGGAGACCGACGCCAAAACCCTTTTCATATAGATTTCACACTGCTGATGATTCTTTTGACTCTGTGTATCACTGGTCTATTTGTTCTTTACAGTGCTAGTGAACAGAGCATGTACTATGTAAAACGCCAAGCCACTTTTATGCTCGCAGGTTTTTCTGGCATGTTGATTGTGGCACAGTTCCCTGTGCGCTTTTGGGAACGTTGGGCATTATATTTCTACTTATCGGCGCTTTTCGCCTTGGTAGCCGTGCTATTTTTCGGTATTGAAGCTAAAGGAGCAACGCGCTGGCTAAATCTTGGATTTACTAGATTTCAACCTTCAGAAATAGCCAAAATAGCTGTACCCATGATGGTTTCAGCCTATCTCGGCAGGCGCCATATACCGCCGAAATTTAAGCATGTTGTGGGTGCTCTATGCCTAGTTGGCCTACCCGCTTTAATGATTATTAGGCAACCAGATTTGGGCACTGCAATACTGGTGTTTACCTCGGGTTTCTTTGCGCTTTTTCTCGCCGGATTGAGAAAACGTTATGTTATAGGTTCATTCTTAGGCGGTTTAGCTGTGGCACCAATACTCTGGCTTTATGTAATGCGCGATTACCAAAAGCAACGCGTTCTTACACTTCTATCGCCAGAAGATGATAAATTTGGCGCCGGCTGGAATATTATCCAATCAACCACAGCCATTGGCTCGGGCGGACTTACAGGAAAGGGTTGGACATTGGGCACCCAATCTCAATTAAACTTTTTACCCGAGAGTCATACTGATTTTATTATTGCTGTTCTAGCAGAAGAATTTGGGCTTGTAGGCATTATCGGCCTATGTATTGCCTACCTAATGCTTATCGGAAAATGTATGTTAATTGCATTAAATGCACAATCGCAGTTTGCGCGGTTAATGGCCGGCAGTATTAGTTTAACCTTCTTTATCTATATGTTTGTTAATATGTCAATGGTATCTGGTCTATTACCAGTAGTGGGAGTACCCTTACCTTTAATAAGTTATGGTGGCTCAGCAATTGTGACTCTATTTTTTGGATTTGGTATCCTTATGGCAATTAGTTCAGAACCTAAACGAATCGGGGCTTGGCGTTAAAAATGCAATTTAAAATTTTATTTATATTTTTCTCTCTCTGTATAACCAATATCTGCGTTGCAGATTATTCAAAACATCCTGAGACAACAGAGTTTATTGATCTGATGGTTAATGAACATAAGTTTCCCAGAGAGCAGGTTGTGGAATGGCTAGCCGCAAGCAAACACCAAGAATCCATTGTCAAAGCAATGAGCCGCCCTGCCGAGAAAGTTAAGCCTTGGCACAAGTATAGAAAACTGTTTGTATCGCCACTGCGCATAGACAGAGGTGTTCAATTTTGGCAGGAAAATCAACAGACCCTTCAGCGTGCCGCCAAAGAGTTTGGTGTAGACCCTGCCATTATCGTCAGTATTCTTGGTGTTGAAACCAACTATGGTAGAAATACGGGTAGCTACAGAGTTATAGATGCATTGAGCACATTGGCATTTGACTTCTATGTATCTGTCGACAAAAGGGAATCCCGACGTAAATTTTTCACCACACAGCTGGAACATTTGTTGTTGTTGGCAAGAGAACAAAACCGTGATCCTTTATCTCTAAAGGGCTCTTACGCCGGCGCTATGGGCTGGGGACAATTTATGCCCAATAGCTACCGCAATTATGCGATTGATTATGACGGAGATAACTTAGCTGATATCTGGAATAACCCCACCGATGCAATTGGTAGCGTAGCCAACTATTTTGTAGAGCACGGTTGGAAAAAAGATCAACCTGTAGCAACCAGAGCCTTTGTCGCTGAAGACTTCAATGGTGAGGGACTCAACAAAATGCGCCGCCCGAAAATGGATATTGATGCTTTGAAGGGCAAGGGCTACAAACCTGTAGAAAGTTACCCAGGGGATACCAAAGCATTTCCAATGTTGTTGGCAGGCAAGTACGGCGATGAGTATTGGCTTGGCTTTCATAACTTTTATGTTATTGGTCGCTACAATCCAAGAATTAAATACGCCATGGCGGTGTATCAACTGAGCTTAATGATTCAAGAGAAACGCTGTGAATCTATTGAGGATTGCTAATAAAATCTCTGTTATACGATCAGCGCAATCAGTTGGTGGTATTAAGCACGGCATAGCACTGTTGAGCCTACTGATTAGCGCCTGTAGCGGTCTGTATACTGACAATCAACTCGATGGCGCGGGCATGCCTGTAAATGCCGACCTAATTGCAGATGCCACGCCTATTGTTGAACCCATAACTCGCGCTGGTAACACCAGCCCTTACCAACAATTTGGTAAAACCTATCAGCTGATGACTAGTAGTAAAGGTTATTCAGAAACGGGTATAGCCTCATGGTATGGCAGTAAATTTCATGGTCGCAAAACCGCCAATGGTGATACCTATAATATGTACCGTATGACCGCCGCCCATAAAACGCTACCAATCCCTACGTATGTGAAAGTCACCAATCGCGATAATCAGCGCTCAATTATCGTACGCGTTAATGATCGCGGACCATTTCACGAAGAGAGAATGATTGATCTATCCTATGTAGCAGCTCTAAAACTCGGGTTCGCAGAACAGGGAACAGCCAACGTTTTAATAGAAGCCATAGATCCCATCGAATACAACGCTCAAAAGGTATCAAAAAAAACCTATTTACAGCTGGGGTCATTTAGTAATCGTCAGGCTGCAATTACACTGGCCACTGAACTCAGCAGTTCATTGGGAATACATCTCAAAATCAAAGATAGTAATCGCTCTTTTAAGGTATTACTGGGACCTATTGCAAATGATGGGGAACTACTACGACTCAAACAGACTCTAAAACAGAAATCTAATCTATCTGCATTCACTGTAAAATTTTAAGCCAATGAGTCTTTGAATCCATCTATTATGGATTTGCGGATGGGCACAGCAGGGCTACTGGTGTTAGAATGTCAGGTTTAGAAATATTGCTTTTTTCGGTGTCATTACTATGTCAAAAAATTGGTTTTTATCCGTTGTTACTGCGTTATTATTTTGCAGCTCAAGCCAACTGGCTGTCGCTAAACAGTTTCTCCCAGATCCTCCGCAAATTGACGCCAAAGCATGGATTCTAATCGATGCTCAAACTGGCTATGTAATTGCCGAATACAATGCGGATGAAGGTCTACCCCCAGCCAGTCTGGCAAAGATGATGACCACTTACATTACATCCAAAGAGATAAAAGAGAATCGTCTGAAAGAAACCGATCTGGTGCTTATCAGTGATAACGCTTGGGAATTGGGGGGCGCCAAGACTGATGGCTCGACCATGTTTCTGAGTCCTAGATCTAAGGTATCAGTATTAGATCTGATGCACGGTGTAATTATACAATCTGGAAATGATGCCGCTATTGCCTTGGCAGAACATATCAGTGGTGGCGAAACTGCATTCGCAGACAATATGAACTATCAGGCCGAACTGCTGGGTATGACCAATACCTACTATATCAACGCCACCGGTCTTCCCGCCGAGGGCATGGTTACCTCAGCTCGCGATTTGACCATCATTGCTAAAGCCATTATCAATGAGCATCCGAATTATTACAGCATATATTCCAAAAAATACTTTAGTCACAACAATATCAATCAACCCAATCGCAATAGACTGCTGTGGCGAGATAGCAGCATAGACGGTTTAAAAACTGGTCATACCCAAGAAGCTGGGTATTGTTTAGTGTCATCTTCAAAGCGCCGAGGAATGCGCTTGATAGCTGCCGTTTTAGGTGCCAAAAGCGATGAATCGCGAGCACGGGAATCTCAAAAACTCTTCTCCTATGGCTTCAGACATTTTGACACCAAAAAAATCTATTCTACAGGCGAAATCATTAAGGAAAATGCACCGTTATGGTACGGTCAAGAAGACTTTGTAAATCTCACTATAACTGATGATATTACAATGACTTTCCCCAAAGGTGAGCAGAAAAACCTAACGGCACAAATCACTATTGATAACGAAATCAAAGCACCGATCACCGCCGGGCAACAATTGGGACGCCTCGAGATAACCCTCAATGGGAAAAGCATGGTTGATGTGCCATTGGTAGCAGAAAAAGACGTAGCTCAAGCAGGTTTATTTGCGCGCCTGTTTGATTGGATTTTACTGTTTGTAACCCAATTAATTTCTTGAGATACGACTGGTGAAAACAGAGCAAAAACCACAGATTGAATTTCCCTGTAAGTACCCCATTAAAGTGCTGGGAGATACCCATACTGAATTAATGGAACATGTTGTGCAGGTAATGAATACTCATGCCCCCGGCTTTACCGATTCTGATATTAGCAGCAAACAAAGTAGTCAGGGAAAATGGCAATCTATCACTGTGTTTATCACCGCTACTGGCAAACCTCAGCTAGACGCCATTTTCGCCGACTTAAAAACCAGCGCCAGAGTTAAAATGGTCTTGTAACCATGCCATCTGGTTATCGGGATTTGCCGTTGATTATTCGACATTTAGGTCTTCAGGATTACGCTGTCACCTACGCCGCTATGCGCGATCTTGTAGAACATAGAGACGACCAATGTAGTGACGAAATTTGGTTTTTACAGCACAATCCTGTGTATACGCAGGGACAGGCGGGTAAACCTGATCATATTTTATCCCCTGGCGATATTCCCGTAGTAAAAACAGATCGAGGGGGTCAGGTTACATATCACGGGCCTGGGCAAATTACCGCCTATCTTCTAATTGATTTAAAACGATTAAAAATTGGGGTGCGCGATTTGGTCACTCTGATTGAGCAAGCATTGGTTGACTGCCTCCACCACTGGCAAATAAAAGCCAGCCCACGCGCAGATGCGCCCGGTGTCTACGTAGAGGACGGTGAAAAAATAGCCTCGCTGGGACTGCGTATTAGGAAAGGTTCTAGCTACCATGGATTTAACTTCAATATAGCCATGGATATGCAGCCTTGGCAACGTATCAACCCCTGTGGACTAGGCGTCGAAATGACACAGTTAGCCGATTTAATTGTACCTACTCCCAATATAAATGAAGTAACTGATCAATTGGCCGAACTTATAACGTCAGCACTGGGGTATAATAGCTATCAGAGGGGCGATGACTCAGTATTACACGCCCACCAATTGAAGGAAACCTCATGAGCTCAAATCTGGTCGATCCACCCAAGAGAACCCGCAGGCTACAGCAAGGTGAGAAACTGCGCAGTGCCGATAAGGTGGAACGCATTCCGGTTAAAGTAATTCCAACCACCGAAATTCAGCGCAAACCAGAGTGGATGAGAATTCGCTTAAACGCCTCACCGCGCGTCAATCAGATTAAAGACATCCTGCGAGAACACAAGATGGCCACGGTCTGCGAGGAAGCCGCATGCCCTAACCTTCACGAATGCTTTAGCCACGGCACTGCCACCTTTATGATTATGGGTGAGATCTGTACCAGACGCTGCCCATTTTGCGATGTGGGGCACGGCAAACCCAATCCCTTAGATGAAGATGAGCCACGCAATCTCGCCAAGGCTATCAAAGAAATGAACCTGAGCTATGTAGTGATCACCTCAGTAGATAGAGATGATTTGCGCGACGGCGGCGCACAACATTTCGCCAATTGTATAAGAGAGGCGAAAACTCTGTCTCCAGACTTGAAAGTTGAGGTGCTAGTTCCAGATTTCCGCGGCCGTATGGAACCGGCCTTAGATATTCTTTCGGCAACACCGCCAGATGTTTTTAATCACAATATGGAAACCATTCCACGCCTGTATCGTGAAGCGCGACCCGGCGCCAACTATCAATGGTCGCTAAAACTGTTGAAAGAATACAAAGCTCTAAATCCACAAGTAGCCACTAAATCTGGTCTAATGGTGGGACTTGGCGAAACCAAAGATGAATTGCTGAGAACCCTAGATGATCTCCGTGAGCACGATGTGGATATGCTGACCGTGGGTCAGTATCTACAACCTTCAACCGATCACTTGCCGGTACAGCGTTTTGTCCATCCAGATGAATTTGCAGAGTACACTGAATACGCCAATAGCATTGGCTTCTCTCAAGCAGCCTGTGGGCCATTGGTTCGCTCAAGTTATCATGCGGATAAGCAGGCTCGCGGAGAGACCGTAGGCTAATCGGAAGCGTCAACCCATACTTCACGTATAGGCTCGCCAAAATCATCGTAAATTATCTTCTTTTTAGGCCTAGAAACTGTTTTCTTAGGTGCAGGATTCGATGCTTTGCGTTTACGCCTATCTAGACTGGCAACCTCTTCATTGACATAGGTTCTGGTTTTTATTGGCGAGGGACAGATAAATACAGACTTTGCCCGAGGTTTATCAGCCGGCTCACCGGTCTCCCCCTGACTGCATTTTTTGATTTCACCGCCATTATCAAGAAACTCTTCAACTTTTTTATGAAGTTCTCTGCGCAGTATTTTTTTAGAGCTACTATACAAAGTTTTTAGCTACGACCATTGGCATTGAATCATTAGTCTATCAAAGAAAAGAAATCTTGTAAGTATTCAACTATGTTATTAGGCAGAAACCCTTATTCTCGGGGCATCTTAAAGCCTTTAAATTCCAACCAACGTTGAAACACAGAGGGCAGCAATAGCATTGCCGGTGTTAGCAACAGGGTCATAATTGTCGCAAAAAGCAATCCATTAACAATTGCGCTGGCTAGAGGTTGCCACCAAGATGCTACCATACCGCCCACCTCTATTTTGCGATTAACCATATCCACACTAAAACCCGTGGCTAATGGGAAAAGACCTGCAATAGTAGTAATCGAAGTCAACATAACCGGTCTAAATCTCGACTTAGCTGCCTCATAAACCGCCTGAGTGGTGCTTAAATCTTTATTGGTACGCCGTAGATAATTGTAACTATCAATCAGCACTATATTGTTATTGACCACAATACCTGCCAAAGCCACTATGCCAACACCCGTGAGAATAGTACTAAACACCGATTGGGTAATAAGCAATCCCAACAAAACACCTGCTGTCGACATCACAACGGAAAACAAAATAAGTAACGATTGATAGAAACTATTAAACTGAGCAACTAATAAAATTAGCATTAACCCCATAGCTAAGGAAAATGCTGTGGATAGGAATTCGGCCGATTCAGCCTGTTCTTCGTTGGCACCTCGGAATGAAATATTAACAGCGGGATGTATTGCCTCAGTGCTTAGCCATTGGCTAATCTGTTTAACCTGATTATCGGTTACATAGCCCTCTTCGCTATTGGCCAATACAAATACCGTCTCCATCATATCTATCCGCTGGATGGTATCAACTCTCGATTTAGCCTGACGTTGGGTAAAGCTAGAAATTGGCACAGCACCATGGGCGGTATTTACCTTCAACCTATCCAGTGATTCTAGCTTGCGGTATTCCACTGGATAACGAACTCGAATTTCCAGCTCTTCATCTGCGTCATCCGGTCGAAATTCACCAATAATCATGCCATTGGTTACCAACTGCACCATCTGACCCACCGCACCCACATTAACACCTAGCATGGCCGCCTGTGAGCGGTCTATCGCCATCTCCCACTGAATTCCAGCTAGGGGTAAACTATCTTCTATATCACGCAGACCCTCGATATTTTCTTCTATCCAACGGCGCACTTTGGCAGTGGTAATATACATCTGATCGCGGTCAGCTGAAGAAATCTGTATCTGGATATCTTTGCCAACAGGGGGCCCGCCCTCCATGGTGGCAGCACTCACATAAATACCGGGAATATCTGCGGTGGAAGCTCTTATATCGGCAAAGACTTCTACACTACCACGCTCCCTCTCTGCTCTTGGATGCAATTCAATTAAGAAACTACTAATCTGATCGCGACTGGCATCTCGTTGTCCCATCAATTGCCCCGCATTACTAGACCCATAAACCTTCTGTATCTCGGGAATATCAGCGAAACGTTTCTCAACCTGATCGGTTAGCTGTTGTTGTTGCGCAATCGACAAATTACCCTGAGCTCGCACTGTAGCTATACCAAAACGGTTTTCAGTATCTGTAAAAAATTCAAGTCCAGATCCAAATTTTCCATAGCCATAAAAAATAGAAACCAAAAAAGCTAGCGATAACATCGCGGTTACAACCGGTCTTTTAAGAACCCTCTTGAGAAGACCCAAGTAAAACTGTAGCAATGGCATCAATAAACTGGGTACAGACTGTGTAGATGCCTGTCCCTGTGGCGATGGCCTACGACTTAACTGACTGCCAAGTGTGGGCGCAAAAATTAGTGCATAAACTAGCGACCATGTGAGCACTGAAAACACAGTTACGGGAAGATAAACCATAAAATCTCCCGATACCCCAGGCCAAAAAAGCATCGGTAAAAACGCCGCTAATGTGGTTCCTGTAGATGCTACTACAGGAACACCCATCCTTCGCACAGACTGCAAATAGGCCTCTCGAGCAGCAATGCCCTGTGATATTTTGGTATTGGCATGTTCAACCACAACAATGGCGCCATCGATTAGCATACCCAAGGATAGCAACAGCCCAAACATCACCATAAAGTTAAAACTAAAGCCCATCAGATTGACAATAATCATGGACCCGAGCAGACAGAAGGGAATGCCAAAACCAACCAATAGTCCAGAACTAACACCTAGGGTAGCCACCACTAACACCAGCACTAGCACCATGGCGGTGACTATATTGCCCATCAGTTCACTGACCATTGCCTGTGCGTACTCTGAGCTATCAAACATATAGTCTATTTTTATATCTTGTGAAAATTGGTGCCGATGACTATCAACCAACTCTTTAACAGCCGCTATGGTCTCAATCGAGTTAGCTTGAAAGCGTTTGCGCACATCCACAGCAATAGTCGGACTGCCATTGAGGGTACTGAAATTCGTGGCATCCTTAAATGTTCTGCGAACCTTCGACAAATCACCCAGGGTAATAACGCCATAGCTATCAGTGCGAATTGGCAGGTCGCGAATATCCTGCTCTGTCTCAATTAATGCGGGCACTTTAATGCCAAAGCGCCCCTCTGCCGCATCCATTTCTCCCGCTGGAATCAGCAAATTATTTGCACCCAAGACCAACGCTAATTCATCCGCCGTAATCTGGTAATATTCCAGTTTAGAAGGCTCTAAAATCACCTCAACCACTTCCTCGCGATGACCAGATAAACTGGCTTCGAGAACATAGGTTGAGCTTTCAATCTCCCTCTGGAAAAATTTTGCAGCCCTGTAGAGATCGCGCTCATCGACATGACTACCAGAAAAAGTCACCACTACATCTGGCTCTGGACTGGGACTGATTTGATTAACTATAGGCTCTTTGGTTTCATCCGGAAATTCGGCCTTTGCCCTATCCACCGCTTCCCTTACATCGGCAATAACGCTGTCAATTTCCAAGTTGATATCAAATTTGACCAACAGATAAACCATACTCTCGCGTGCAGTGGCTATTATCTCTTCGAGTCCATCTAAATTCTTTAACTCCTTCTCTATAGGTCTTATTAACAATCGAGCGCCATCTTCAGGTGAAATGCCATCGTGGCGTACCATAACAATGGCAGCGGGAACCGTAACATTGGGATTGACTTCAATCGGCATGATTGCACGCGACAAAATCCCCGCTAAAAGCACCAAAACCATAAGGGATAATGTGGCTCTGGAACGGGTAATTATGGTTTTAAGAAAACTCATAAGCAGTCTTTTGCCAGCCTATTAGAGGTCGGCCGAAAAATAGATCTCAATCTGCTGTCCTTGAGAAACATAATTCTGACCCACAGTGATCAAATTTACAGTGTTAGGTAATCCCTGCACCCAAATACCATTTTTATCTTCTCCAACTGCTTTAACTTTCAGTTGAAACACAACATTATCCTTATCAACTGCGCGCACAACCGTATCGCCATCTGCATCCAATAGAATCAGACTAGATGGAATTAAATGCGCCTCAATTGCCGGCAAATTCAGACTTAATGTTGCAGATATACCGGCACGCAATGCTAAATCCGTATTTTCTGTCTTTGCCTCAACAAGATAATTGCGCGTCATAGCATTGGCTTCATGGGCAATATAGGTCAAATTCGCCTCAACAGGCTGACGACCCTCAAAAGTTGCTACAGCTCTGTCTCCCAGTTTCAGCTTGACTACATCTGCTTCTGAGACCTGAGCAATTATTTTTAGCGGGCTTAACTCCACTAACCGCGCACAGAGTTGTCCGACAGCCAAAAAGTCACCTACCTCTACAGGCCTGCGCTCGACAATCGCGGTGAAGGGCGCTTTAATTTTGATGTTCTGAGCATTAATCTCACTACGCTTAAAGGCCAATTTAGTCGCCTCTAACTTTGCCTTAGCTTCGGCGATAGCTAGTTCAGATTGAAAACCAGCAGTCTTAAGTTGCTGCGCCCCTGCAAAAGCAATTTCCGCCTGTTGTAATTGAGCTCTAGACTGGTTGAGTTGCTGTTGTGTGTCATCCTTATCCAATGCACAGACCACCTGCCCTGCCTCGACCAAAGACCCTCTGCGACCAGGGACTGCAACCACAGAACCGGAGATCTCCGCTTTTAAATCAACAACACGAAAGGGGGCAGTAAATGATCTCAACCGAATCTCAGGCATAAATCTACGCACGGAAAATTCTTCTACCTGCACCTTGGTCAAGGCAACTGATTCAGACTGAATATGATCTTTTGACTGGGTAGACAGTACCCCACTAGCCAACCAGAATACTGTGGCTATAACGATTAGTATGGCAATGCGGATATTGTGGTTCAAATGCTGCTCCTTATAAACTGTAGTACGCAACTCAATGTCGCAATTTGGTTACGAAACATTTTGCCCATAAGTTTACTATGCATCTACAAATATCCATAAAAGTGGCAACCTGATTATCTATCTTCAATGTAAGTGCAATGGCGTCTGTATCCCCATTAATTACAGTTAACTGTAGCACAATCAATTTATGGGTTAACTGACCACAATGACATTTTCCTCGGCTGAAATGTCAACGACGTAATAAACTATCATTAATTGGCAAAATATGGATTGGTCAAATTTTAAGTGACTGGTATAATCCGCGGATTTTCAAAACTCTAGCATACGGATCACTTACAATGAGCTTTAAAGACATTCCAGCAGGAAATGACCTGCCCAGCGATATCAACGTTATTATCGAGATTCCAGCAAACCACGATCCTATTAAGTATGAAGTGGACAAAGACAGTGATGCTATCTTTGTCGATCGTTTCGTTGCTACCCCTATGTTTTACCCAGCCAACTACGGCTATGTACCCCAAACCCTATCCGAGGACGGAGATCCACTGGATGTGTTGGTGGTAACACCCTATCCGGTAATGCCTGGCTCTGTTATTCGCAGTCGCGTTATTGGCGTTCTAAAAATGAGCGATGAATCTGGTATTGACGCTAAACTGTTAGCAGTACCCCACACCAAATTGACCAAAATCTATGATCATGTTGAAGGAATCGAAGATTTGGACCAATTACTAATACAACAGATAGCCCATTATTTTGAGAACTACAAAGCTCTCGAGCCTGGAAAATGGGTAAAGGTTGACGGTTGGGACAACGCAGACGCAGCACGAGCCGAGGTCACAGCCTCTCGCGAACGCTACCTCGCTAATTAACAGACTTCAGTATTAGCTACACTGACTAAAGAACCTGACTATGTCAGGTTCTTTAGTCTAAGTTAATAGCGCCTACTAGATATTATCACCGTATTCCGCAAAAACCACTTCGCTGGACAGCCCATTTTGATGCAATAGTTCATTGAGGCGTCGAAGTCCATCTATTTGAATCTGACGAACACGCTCTCGAGTTAAACCAACCTGACGACCCACCTGATCTAGCGTCTCCTGTCGGTGATTTAATAATCCAAACCTACGTACTAGTACCTCGCGTTGCTTTCCTGGCAACTCATCGAGCCACACCTCAAGTTTCTCAAGAAGATTTTCATCACCTGCCAATAGTTCAGGGCTGTTATTCCTGCGATCTGGGATGGTCTCGCTAAACAACTTATCATTGTCGCCAACGGGTACATCTAGAGAACAGATACTGTCGTTAAGCTCAAGAATTTTATTGACCATTTCAGCTGGTTTACCTAGTTCTTCAGCTATTTCCTCGTAGGTGGGGGTATGATCCAACTTCTGTGCTAATTTTCGCGATACTCGGCGATAAATATTAAGCTCTTTCACCACATGAACAGGCAATCTTATGGTGCGCGTCTGATTCATCAATGCTCGCTCCATAGTTTGCCTAATCCACCAAGTAGCATAGGTTGAAAAGCGAAATCCACGGGTAGGATCAAATTTCTCTACAGCGCGCATAAGGCCAAAATTTCCCTCTTCGATTAAATCTAAGAAATCCAAGCCTCTGTTCAGGTAACATCTAGCTATTTTTACCACAAGACGAAGATTGCTCTCGATCATACGATGACGAGCCACTTCATCACCTTGCTGAAGCTGGGTGGCAAATAGAATTTCTTCCTCTGCAGACAATAGCGGTGAATAACCAATCTCTTTTAAATAAAGACTAGTAGCATCTACCGTACAGGGTTCTATGTGATTTTTGGTTTTTTGATCAATTACAGACAGTTTATCCATAACACGCAACTCCTTTGCAATTCCATAACTCTGCTAAATAAGGCGCCGCCCATTTAGCACTCCCTTTTATAAGGTTCCTCCGGAACCTTTACCTCAAAAACAAATAACAGATGTTCTAAACTTAGATCAATCCAAATAAACCTTGGGATTGACTGGTTTTCCGTCTTTTCGTATTTCAAAATAGAGCCTACCGCTGGGGCTTAATTTCGAGATAACCTCATTTGCTTCGACTATTTGTCCCTCGGTGACTAATAGCTTTTGATTATGACCATAGGCACTTAATAAATAGTCTGAGTGTTTGATAATAACCAGTTTACCGTAATCACGCAAACCATCACCTGCATAAACTACTACGCCTTTTGCAGCAGGTTGGACTACAGCGCCCTTTGTAGCCTGAAAAGTAACACCTTTACGTAGACTTTTTGGATCATAGGATTCAACAATCTTACCATTTACAGGTTTTTGCCAACGCAAATTGCCAGCATTAGCTTTTTTTAGCCACTGATTACTGCGGTTACTGGACGCAGAACTTTTCGCTGTCTTTTTTGAATCCCTGTTCTGCGTTGATTTATTTGCACTAGAGGGCTTGAGTTGTGTTTGCTTGGAGAGATCCAAGCTGAGTATTTGCCCTTCACGAAGCACATAGTGAGTACTCAATCTATTGGCTCTAGCCAAGGACTCAACTGTGCAATCATAACGCCAAGCTATGGAGTACAGTGTATCTCCCCTCTCTACTCTGTGAGTATTTATAACCTCACTAGGCGGTTGCTCGCGACTAACGATTGGCGCAGGTGAAGATGAACAACCCAACATAGGAATTGTCCAGACTATTAACGCCATTGCCAGCCATATACGCAAAATTATCTTACCTTTTAAACTTGTTCACGAAACCTGTTAGCCATTATTTCCATGCTTAAAACAATCAATAAAGCCACCAAAAACGCTATAGCACATGAAGTAATCTGTGGATCCTGACCCATCACTGCTGAATATTCAAGTGGGGATAAGTTAGCTGAACTAAGCACAACCGCACCCCCCGAATCATTCGAGACTGTTGAAGACAGTTGCTTCCACGGCCAAATAAGACCCAAGCTTCCCACTAGAAACCCACACATAGTAGCAATAACTGCATTTTTGTAATGGCTTAATAACCACGACAAAAGGCGACTGAATAACATCAGCCCAACTACACCGCCCGCCGCAAAAACCGCCAATAGACCCATATCAACATTGGCCAATGCATTGATAAATACGGGGTATAAACCCAATAACAATAATACAAATGAACCAGAAATACCCGGCATTATCATGGCACATAGCGCAATACTACCCGCAAAAAACATACTGACATAATTGCCCTCAATGGCTATCGGCGGCACAATCGAAATGGCATAGGCAAAAGCCGCTCCCAAACCGAACAAACCCACTTCACACACCCTGCTAAGTGGGTTTTGGCGCAACAAATAGACTACCGAAGCAACGATCAGACCCGTAAAGAAAGACCATAGTTGAAGCGGGTAAGTAGCGAGCAAAAACTGCATAAGTGTCGCCAGTGAAAATAGGCTGAGCAGCATACCTGAAATCAAAATAACCAAAAAATTTCCATTGATATACTGCCATGCTGCGTTAAAACCATCGGTTCTGAGAATTTTAAGCGCGTGCAAATTGAATGATTTAATACTATTGATTAATTGAGGGTAAATGCCGGTGACTAGGGCAACTGTACCTGCAGAAATGCCCGGCACCAAATCAACGGCACCCATGACAACGCCACGTAAAAACAGCAATATGTTTTGACTAAAATGGCTCATCTGCTTCCCCTATTGGATTTTGTACGCCTATGCAGAGTGGGTAACACCACCCAGCAGAGGTACAAACTTAACCCTTTCAACAACATCTTCTTCAAATTCATTGGAGGTACCCAAGCGTCTAATTAGATGTAAATTTTGAGATGCCCCATTGCCCACTGGTATTACCAATATACCATCGGGAGCAAGCTGTCTTAGCAACTGCTGAGGTATTGATTGAGGAGCCGCTGTGGAAATAATACCATCATAAGGGCCCTTCTCTTGCCAACCAAAACTGCCATCGGACAGTGCAGTTGTAATATTATTTAGCCCCAACTTACGAAAACGGTTCTGCGCTTTTTTTAGCAGCGGCTCAATCCTTTCAACTGAAAAAACATGAGAGACTAATTGGGATAGTATGGTTGCCTGATATCCTGAACCAGTGCCGACCTCAAGTACATTGCGGAGCGGCCCCTCACTGAGCAACAATTCGGTCATTCTAGCCACAATATAAGGTTGGGAGAGAGTCTGCGAAAACCCTATAGGCAAAGCTGTATCCTCATAGGCTCGATGAGCGAGCGCCTCATCGACAAACAGATGACGAGGTATCATTCTAATTACATCTAATACGGCTTGATTACCAATGCCCTGATCTTCTAAACGTTGAATTAAACGTTCTCTAGTGCGCTGAGATGTCATACCTATTCCAGCAAAATCAATTGAATTCACTCAGTGCTCCTAATTTATACCCTTATCAAAAACATGCTTTAAAAAACTGCCCCAAATATATCACAGGGAGGCGAAATCGGGGCGAAATAATTCGGCTATTTCTCGCAAAATAGCTGTAGCATAAACACCCGCTGGCAAATCAAAATTAAGCGCCAAATTACCCTGATCAAAGTATTCGTACGCAAAGTTCTCAGGTCTTATTATAAAGTGTCGACGTTGCTGTTTTAAGCCGGCATGCTCTAGTGCATTGCACCAACTCGGCCATTGGCTCAGCACCTTATTTTCCACCTCTAAAAACTCACCACTGGTACTAGATCGCCCTCTCCCCCACAGCGCACCTGTATCTTCCAAGCTGATCTCAGCATTCTCCAGATAGGCATCTAGCAACAGGTTGTATAGCCAGGAGCGCGCCGCTGATAAATACATACCTGTACCCTGTCGGTTGCCCTTCAGCCTGCCCTCCACAATCAATTCAGAGGCCCGATTTAAATTGTTACCCTGTCGACCAAATCGTTGTTCACCAAAATAATTGGGCACCCCAAATTGCCGGATACTCTCAAGCCTACTAGTAAGCTGAGACTGATCAATATCAAAATCACGCAATAGTATTTTAAATCTATTGCCCGCATGCATGCCTCTTTTAAGTTTTTTGTGGTGGCGACCGCTGGATAGTATTTGAAAATCGCTATGCTGTAGCTGCTGTAAATTAATTTCTTTGCCGGGGAGATGTAGACTGTACCACTGGGTTGCCACAGCAAAGCGGTCTTTTAATCCACAGAATCCAACCGCGTTGCGCTCAATCCCCGCCAATTTTGCCAATAGCCCAGCAACCCATCGGGTATTCTGATCACGCTTGGCAATATGAATAAGTAAGTGCTCACCCTGACCCGAGGGCTCAAAATCAATAATTTCTTGGACATTAAAATCTTCCGGGCACTGACGAAAAGTTGCGGTGCCAATTGGTTCACCATGCAATCTCGCCAACCCGTCATAATTAAAATTATCAGAACTGATAAGACTAGGCCTCAGATGGCATCAATAAAACCACAGCCTGACAGGCTATGCCCTCACCGCGACCCGTAAACCCCAACTTCTCAGTGGTGGTAGCCTTGATATTTAACTGATCTTCACTGCAATTTAGATCTTCGGCTAAGTTTTTACCCATTGATCTTAAGTGAGGCGCCATCTTTGGCGCTTGAGCAATAATAGTCATATCGGCGTTGCCCAATTGATAACCCCGACTCTCCATCAATACGTTGACCTGCTTGAGCAATTCACGGCTACTACAATCTTTATACTGTTGATCTGTATCTGGAAAATGATGCCCTATATCACCCAAGCCGAGCGCACCCAACAGAGCATCTATCAAGGCATGAATTAAAACATCACCATCGGAGTGGGCAATTAGTGAACGTTCGAAGGGTATTTTTACTCCCCCAATTGTCAAACTATCGCCCTGACCAAAGGCGTGCACATCGTATCCATGACCTATACGCATTTTTCAGCCTCCTGATTTTTCATAATCGCCGCTGCTACAACCAGATCTTCGCGTCGAGTAATTTTTATATTATCTTGACGCCCCTCTACAGCCAACGCCTGTAATCCGGCATATTCTATGGCCGCGGCCTCGTCTGTGGGGATTAGTTGATCTTTTAACATGGCGGTAATGGCCTCTCTAAGACATTTGTATCTAAACATCTGCGGAGTCTGCGCCACTCTGTATTGATCGCGATCAACCGTGGTGTGAATCTGTTGTTCAGGATCGACGATTTTAAGTGTATCGTTAACCGGCGCCGCTAAAATACCACCCACTGGATGATCGATTAGGGCATCCATCAACGTGATAATATTTTCGGTAGTAACACAGGGTCTAACCATATCGTGAACCAGCACCCAGTCATCTTCTGAGGCCAATTCTTGTAAGGCAATTAATCCATTTAATACGGAATGTACGCGCTGCTCACCGCCGGCAATCAAATGCACTCGACTGTCTTGTAACACCGCAATCTCAGACCACCAACTGCATTCGATATCACAGGGAATATAGAGTCCTTCTAAAGCAGATAAACTCAAAAGACGACTCAAGGTATGTTGAGCGACTATCTGCCCATTCAGCGGGTGGAACTGCTTTGGCATATCAGAACTAAAGCGTTTACCTGACCCAGCAGCCGGCACTATAGCCCAAATTTTTTCTGAAGATCTGCTCATAGGCCTATTGGGGCGCTACCTCTGGAGAAGATGACCTATCTTTTTTGTCGATTACCAAATAAAAAGTTTCGCCATCTTTAATCATCCCAAGCTCTCTACGCGCCTTTTCCTCAATGGAATCAAGGTTGGTTTTAAGACTCTCTACTTCCTTGGCAATCAGCCTATTGCGAATCTTTAAGTTTTCATTCTTCTGTTTCTGAATTTCCCATTGCTTATCCAGCGCTAGCTTATGAGAAATACTGCCCTCCCCAAACCACAGTCGAGCCTGCAGTAGTACAAGAAGGGCAATTAAAACAACCATTAACCAACGCATAATGCTGATAATCTAACCACAGAGATAAGGTTGCTTCCACCACATAGAGCAGAAGTTGTTATTTAAACTCCGCAATCCCCTTATAGGGTGCGACAGAATTTCCAAGCTCAGCTTCAATTCTAAGCAATCGATTGTATTTGGCAACACGATCAGAACGACACAGAGAGCCTGTTTTTATTTGCCCAGCTGCAGTAGCTACTGCCAAATCGGCGATCGTGGTGTCTTCAGTTTCACCAGATCTATGCGAGATAACCACGCTATAACCAGCCTCTTTAGCCATATTAATTGCTGCCAAAGTTTCGGAAAGTGTACCAATTTGATTAAATTTAATTAGGATTGAGTTGCCCACGCCCATCTCAATTCCACGGCTTAAAATACTGGTATTGGTTACGAATAAGTCATCACCTACTAACTGTATTTTGTTGCCCAAAATTTCAGTTTGATATTTCCAACCATCCCAGTCTGACTCATCTAAACCATCTTCGATTGAGATAATTGGATACTGCTCACAGAGTTCAGCTAGAAAATCACTAAAGCCTTCAGAACTGTAGACCTTGCCTTCACCTGACAAGTCATACTGACCATCTTTATAAAATTCTGAAGCTGCGCAATCTAGTGCAAGAGTAACATCTTCACCCAACTTGTAGCCTGCAGCCTCTGTCGCCTCTTTAATAACTGCCAATGCTTCAGCGTTGGACGATAAATTAGGGGCAAAGCCGCCCTCATCGCCAACCGCTGTATTTAAACCTTTGGCACCAAGGACTTTTTTCAGCGCATGAAAAATTTCAGCGCCAACTTGCAACGCCTCAGAAAAGCTCTTGGCCGATACTGGCTGAACCATAAATTCTTGGATATCAACATTGTTGTCAGCGTGCTCACCACCATTTAGGATATTCATCATTGGCACTGGCATACTATATTCTTTGTTACCATTTACTTCAGCAATATGAGCATAAAGGGGTATTCCCTTGGCCTGAGCCGCTGCTTTAGAGGCCGCAAGGGAAACTGCCAAGGTTGCATTTGCACCCAACACTGATTTGTTATCTGTACCATCAGCATCAATCATTTTTTGATCCAATAACTGCTGATTAGTTACATCATCACCTACCAATAGAGACTTGATCGTGGTGTTGATGTTATTAACAGCCTTCAAAACACCTTTACCTAAATAGCGCTGTTTGTCGCCATCACGCAACTCAAGGGCTTCTCTTGAACCTGTGGATGCACCAGAGGGTGCACAGGCAGTTCCCACAATCCCATTGTCCAAGATGACATCTGCTTGTACAGTGGGATTGCCTCGCGAGTCTAAAATTTCGTAGGCTCGAATATCAGCGATATTACTCATTCAACATTTTCTCCATAACATTTGAGGTTATTTCTGTAAAAGAATGTCATTGATGTAACCTAAACAACATTCAATTAATCTATTTCAAGTTCAGGCTGAGACTTAATTAGGTCGTCAAAGGCCTTCATCTGGCTCAGGAATGGCTCTAATTTATCCAACGGCAATGCACTGGGACCATCACACTTTGCTTTATCTGGGTTGGGATGTGCTTCTAAAAACAGACCCGCTATCCCTACCGAAATTGCCGCTCGACCCAATTCGGCGACCTGCTGTCGTCGACCACCAGAGGCTGCGCCCATGGGGTCGCGACACTGAAGTGAATGGGTAACGTCAAATATGATCGGCAACCCTCCACTGATCTGTTTCATGGTGCGGAATCCTAGCATATCTACAACTAGATTATCGTATCCATAGCAGGTTCCACGCTCACAAAGTATGACCTGCTGATTGCCACATTCGCGAAATTTTTCCACTATATTACCCATCTGACCAGGGCTTAAAAACTGTGGCTTCTTAATGTTAACCACTGCACCAGTACTAGCCATAGCGGTGACTAAATCTGTTTGCCGAGCCAAAAAGGCTGGCAACTGTATCACATCACAGACTTCAGCAACGGGGGCAGCCTGTTCTATTTCATGTACATCAGTAATCAGTGGCACATCAAAGCTGTCTTTGATTTCCTGTAAAATTTTGAGCCCCTCATCAAGTCCTGGGCCTCGAAAGGAATTAATTGATGAACGGTTAGCTTTATCAAAGGACGCTTTGAATACATAGGGCATATCCAATTTTTCGGTAGCCTTAACATAGGCTTCAGCGACTTGCATCGCCATATCCCTAGATTCCAATACGTTCATTCCACCAAAAACTGTCAGCGGCTTATTATTGGCAACATCAATGGAGGCGACTTTTATAACCTTGGAATTCATTGCCTTAGGCCCCATTTTTTTTCTGGTAGTCAGTAGCCGCAGCCACAAAACCCTGAAACAACGGATGTCCATCGCGAGGTGTCGAGGTAAATTCTGGGTGGAACTGACTGGCAAAAAACCATGGATGATCGGGCAATTCTACCGTTTCAACCAGTGTTTTATCTGCTGATAGGCCTCCGATTACCAACCCGGCCTCTTTGAGTTGTGGTAAGAAATTATTGTTCACTTCGTAGCGGTGACGATGGCGCTCTTCGACCTGTTCACTGCCATAAATTTGATGAGCTTTTGAACCAGGTATCAGGTGGCATACTTGAGCACCCAAGCGCATAGTTCCACCCAAATCAGAATCCTCAGAGCGTTGTTCTTTGTTGCCCTGTTCATCAATCCACTCGGTGATAAGGCCCACAACTGGGTATTGGGTATCTGTATTAAATTCGGTGCTGTTAGCACCCTCTAACCCACAGATATTGCGCGCGTATTCTATAACTGCAATCTGCATACCCAAACAGATTCCCAAGTAGGGGATGTTGTTCTCCCGCGCAGTTTTTACCGCGTAGATTTTTCCTTCAGTACCTCTGGTACCAAAACCACCGGGAACCAAAATAGCATCTGCGCCATCAATCAATGAATGATCCGATTCAAGCTTTTCTGAATCTATATAGCGAATTTTTACCTTGGTCTTATTGTGGATCCCAGCGTGAATTAGCGCTTCTGACAACGATTTATAGGCATCTAATAATTCCATATACTTGCCCACCATGGCGATAGTAACCTCACCCTGAGAGTGCAATTGGTTATCGACTACCCTATCCCATTCGTCTAAATTGGCCTGTGGATTATCTAGATTAAATCGATCTAATACGTACTGATCCAGCCCCCATTCATGAAGCATACGTGGCACTTTATAGATGGTTGGTGCATCCATCAGCGGAATCACCGCACGCTCTTCAACATTGGTGAACAGAGAAATCTTTTTGCGCTGCCCTTCTTCAAGCTCGACTTCAGATCTGCAAAGCAACACATCTGGCTGCAGGCCTATGGAACGCATTTCTTTAACAGAATGTTGGGTAGGCTTAGTTTTGGTCTCACCCGCTGAAGCTATATAAGGCACCAAAGTTAGATGGAGGAGCAATGCTCTCTGATGACCCAACTCACCCTTTAGTTGTCGTACAGCCTCGAGAAAGGGTTGCGATTCAATATCACCCACTGTGCCGCCAATTTCCACCACCGCCACATCGTGATCACCAGCGCCGGCATAAACCCGCCGTTTGATCTCATCAGTTACGTGGGGAATCACTTGCACCGTACCGCCCAGAAAATCACCGCGGCGCTCGCGACGCAAGATAGTCTCGTAGACTTGGCCGCTGGTAAAATTATTATTTTGGGTCATTTTTGAACGCAAAAAACGCTCATAATGACCTAAATCCAGATCAGTCTCTGCTCCATCTTGGGTAACATAGACTTCCCCGTGCTGATAAGGACTCATAGTACCTGGATCAACATTGAGATAGGGGTCAAGTTTAAGAATAGTGACACTGAGTCCACGAGCTTCCAAAACAGCACCCAAGGAGGAGGCGGCGATACCTTTTCCCAAAGAAGAAACCACACCACCAGTAACAAAAATAAAACGCGTCATAGCGACCCTGTAAAGATCAGAATTAGAGTATTTAAAAGTCTCTTTGGAAGGTAATTTGGCTAAGAAAATACCTGATTTTAGCCTCGGACCCATCCCTTGTAAGATGGGTGTGTAAATTACCACAAAGGCGTCAAGTATTCCACTGCCAATCTAAAGAGAATCCACTTGCCATGTAATCTCGAGACCTTTTTCTCCAGCCTCGGCACTCCAACCTTCACAAATCCACAGATCACCCACCGCCACCAACTGATCCTCAACATATAAGAGCGGGACTCTATCTCGCAACCAAGGCGGCAACTGATACTCTTGAAGCAGCTTTTTCAAACTGTTTGAATGGTTTCTATCAACTGGCTTACAGCGCTCCCCTCCCTGACGATAACGCACCTGCACAGTAGCAACTTTTGCGCTCAACCCTCGACCATCACAGGCTGCAAGCTGCAATTCACTGTTGTCGGTCAACCGCATAGGTGATTGCAAATCCCATTCCATGGGCTGGGATTGCATCTCGGCAGATCCCAGCTTTAGCAGATACAATCGATCCTGAAAACGCCCCCAACATTGGAATTGCCACACAACTTGTGGATTGGCATCGGCACGCGCATCTACTACGGAAGATAAAATCTCATCGATAATTTTGGGCCCAGGTGCAGATAAACCCTGCATTTCGGACCAGTAGCGCAAACTGTTTTTCTGCCGTAATGCTGATAGAGATTTCATTGCCTCTAGAGAAATAGACCAACCGGCTCGCTCTTCTCTGGAATCTAAATCGATCAAATCTTCAGTGGCCAAGTCTTTAGCCAACTGATCCGATTGACCACTCAGCACAGCTGAACGCATCACAGACTGAGCATATTCAGGCCAACGCGCCGATAAAACGGGTATCACCTTATTGCGAAGATAGTTTCGATCAAAGCGGTTATCTGAATTACTCTCATCTTCAACCCATTTAAGGCCTAGCAGCTGCGCTTGGTGCTCAAGTTCCAGTTTTCGAAAGTCTAACAAAGGTCTAATTAAGGCTCCTTTACCCAAAGGCCTTGAAGCTGGTATACCGGCCAACCCTTTTGATCCAGCACCGCGTAACAATCTATACAGTACGGTTTCCACTTGATCATCGGCATGGTGAGCTAAAAACAATAGGTCACCCTGCTCTAACAGGCGCTCAAACACTGTATACCTAGCCTCTCTAGCAGCGGCTTCAATGCCATCGCCGGATGCTATCACTGCAACCTTCTCTGTATAAAATGATACGCCGATTTGATCACAGTATTCACAGACTTGGGTTTGCCAGTGATCTGCATTAGCAGAGAGACCATGATTAATATGTATCACTTTGATTCTCTGGGGATCAATCTGCTTATGCAATAATGTCAGTAACAATATGGAATCCATACCACCACTGACTCCCACTAAAATCTGCGATGCATTGTCAACAACCTGCATCCAAGGGGTCAGAAAGCGCTCCAAACTCGACTGTTTATTCATAATTAGTCCAGTCCATCCGAATCTTGGTAGTACTCATCATAGGTGTCTATATCTTTTTGTGGAAAGCCCGCAACGGGAACTGTCGCCAGTATACTTTTCCGGAACTGCTCTCGGGTGAGCAGCGTACAATTTTCTGTTTTTGGATCAAAGGTAATAAGCACCTCGCCAGCCTCTAGCTGATTGCGCACCTGAGACACTTTGCTGTCAAAATCTGCCTCATGGGCACCGTAGTCTGTGCCCTCACGAAGCACAAACTCCTCAATGATAGCAGTCAAAATATCTTTATCTAAACGTTTAAATGGTATCTCAATCACTCAGACGACCTCATTTATTGCCTATTGAATCCAAAAACCACATTATCCACTCGAGAGCATGGTTATTTAGTGCGATAATGGCATGGAACCATAATATACTCCTTTGCAAATAAATCATTAATTATGCTTGATATAGTACTCTATCAACCTGAAATTCCACCCAACACAGGCAATATTATCCGCCTATGTGCCAATACTGGTTTCAAATTACATTTAATTGAACCCATAGGCTTTGACTTAGATGATAAAAAGCTACGGCGAGCCGGCCTTGATTACTTGGAATTCCAATCTCTGCAAGTACACTCTAGCTGGCAAGCTTACTTGGATACAGTAGCCCCAAACAATGTATATGCACTGAGCACTAAGGGGAAAAAATGCTTTTCAAAAGTCGAATACAAAGCAGGTGATAGCTTATTATTTGGCCCAGAAACTCGCGGCTTACCCGAGGATATGCGCAACCAATTGGGGCATGATAATGTGATTCGCCTACCTATGCAGCCAGATAGTCGCAGTTTGAACCTGTCTAATGCAGTTTCTATAGTGACTTACGAAGCATGGCGACAACTGGGGTTTTCAGGCAGCGCCGACAGCAGAGAGACATCAACGTAAATGCAAAAATCAATCGGTCTTTTTTACGGCAGTTCCACCTGTTACACCGAAATGGCAGCGGAAAAAATTCGCGACGCCATAGATAGCAAGATGCAAAAACCAATGGTTGATATGCACAATGTCGCCAATAATTCTGTACATCTAATGAGCAACTATCAATACCTTGTGCTTGGAATCCCCACATGGGATTACGGGGAACTTCAGGAGGATTGGGAAACACATTGGAAATTATTAGATAACGTGGATTTAAACGGCACCAAAGTTGCCATATTTGGTCTCGGCGATCAGGTTGGTTATCCCCAGTGGTTCCAAGATGCTATGGGATATCTGTGGGTCAAGGTGGTCAATCAAGGTGCCTTATCAGTCGGCTATTGGCCCAATCAGGGTTATGACTTTGAACAATCAAAAGCACTGACTGAAGATGAAAAACTATTTGTGGGTCTAGCCCTAGATGATGAAAACCAGTTTGATCTAACCGATAAATATATTGATCAATGGTGCCTACAGGTACTGCGAGAGTTTGGCTACCTAGATGGTGAGTAAAAACAACCCATCGAATTTACAAACTGCAACCATTGAATGGCGCAATGGCGCCCCCTACTGTACAGACTTTGGTGACTACTATTACCACAGCGGTGAACCCTTCGAAGAAAACGGTCTAAAGGAAACCCAATACCTATTTCTCCAACATAATAACCTAGAATCGCGGTGGCAGGACTTAGCCGACAACAACGCTGAAAATAAGTTATTTGTCATTGGTGAAACAGGCTTTGGCACCGGACTCAATTTTCTAGCCGCCTGTGATCTATGGCTTAAAACAGCACCAGATAACTGGCGATTGCAATTTATTACTACCGAATTAAGACCCATTGGCAAGACAGATCTTGAATCTATCCACCAGAGTTGGTCAATATTCTCCGACTTGTCAGCACAGTTGCTTGATCAATACCCAGAATTTACGCCCGGTGTGCATAGCCTATCTCTGGCACAGGGTCGAATACAGCTTTTACTGATGTTTGGCGAAGCCAATCAGCTATTTAAACAAGTAGCTGAGAGTGCCGACCCCTGTCTTGCCAATTATCACAAGAAATCTGTAGATGCGTGGTTCTTAGATGGATTTGCCCCCACAAAAAATCCTGAACTCTGGCGGGATGAAATCTTTCACACTCTGGCCTCGCTATCGTCAAAAAATACCAGTTTTGCCACCTTTACCTCAGCCACTCAAGTTCGCAAAGGTCTAGCTAATGTCGGCTTTCAAGTTTCCAAGGTTGATGGATTTGGCACCAAAAGAGAGTCTCTAAAAGGGCAATTTACAGCGTTCAAACACAACGACACTATTAATTCGACACACTGGCACTTAGATTGCGCCCCCAACAGCAAAAAAACACGTCAAGTGCTGATACTAGGTGCGGGAATTGCCGGCTGCACCACCGCTAAAGCCCTAGCTGAACGCGGCTTCGAGGTTACAATTGTCGACCGCCACCAGTCAGTTGCGCAAGAGGGGTCGGGCAACTTACAAGCAGTTGTCTACCCAAAACTGTCTCGACAGCATGATATTTTGCCACGCATCAACCTAACCTCAATGATACGGGCAAGTCGCTACTATAAAACCTACTGGGACAATGGCCTAGGCGATCAATGCGGGGTACTTTTGTTACCCGAAAGCCCAGATGATCAAATCAACTTCGCGCAGATTGCCCAGCGCTACAGCGATTGCGACAACCTTGTGGTTCCTGTAGATAATAAAGAAATAAATACACTGAGCGGATTGGATTTTGATGCGGAGCAGGGGTTATTTTTTCCTCAACTAGGCTGGCTTCCACCCCGTCTTGTGTGTCAAAAAATACTCAGCGATACCAATATCCCCCTAGTCACTGCCAATATAACTTCACTGGATCACTGCACTGAGACTAATCAGTGGCTATTGCAAACAGAAAGTGGACAGCCAACGCTCTGTGCAGAAACCTTGGTTATTGCCAATGCCTATGAATGCCGATCGTTTTCCCAAACCGAATTTTTATCTGTAGATCAATTGCGCGGCCAAGTTACCCATTTGCCGAGCAACCCGAAAACAGAGCAATTAAAAACCGTGATATGTGGCAAAAGCTATATAGCACCAGTGGCCAACGGTCTGCTCAGCTGTGGTGCCACATACAATAAGAATGTCTTTTCAACAGAGCTGAGAGCTCAAGACCATAATGCAAATCTGAGTTCTATAAGTAAGGTAGACAAAGGCATAGGAAAAATCTTGGGCTCTACTGATATTGAGATGCTAGACGGAAGGGCCAACTACAGATGCACCACTAGAGATTATTTGCCTATTGTTGGACCAGTTCCCAATGTGGAAAAGTTTAAACAGCAGTTTCGCACTATGCACCACCGCGGTACCGCAAAGATAGAAGATTTTGGTAGCTACCTACCCAATTTATTTATCCATTGCGGTTTAGGTTCTCGCGGACTGAGCTATGCACCACTGACATCTGAACTTCTAGCGGCACAAATCAATGGTGAAATACCGCCATTGGAGAGGGAACTGAGACTCGCCATGCATCCGGCGCGATTTTTAATTAGAGATTTAAAAAGGCGCAAGATTTAATCTTTGCTTAGTCCGCCAAAGACTGGACCACAAATTTTAACCCGCGCTGATACATTTCCTCGCTACCTTTGGTATCCCCCATTACCGCTAGCACTTGCGCCAGCTCATAATAAGCCTCAGCTGATGGCTGTATAGCAATAGTTGAAGTCATATAATCTCTGGCTTTGCCCAGAAAGTTCATATGTCGACAAATACGCCCCAAAGCGAATAATAATTGTGGATCTTCTGTATGCTCGAGCAGCCACTGTTCTCCCATAGCTAACTGCTTTGTTGAATTCTCGAGCTGTAGCTTGCCAAATCTCTCTACCAACGACCCCTGCCATTGATTTTTTAGCCCCTTAGCCAAAACCGTCAACGCTTTTTCCGACTTCCCAGACAAGACTAGAGCCTCTGCATAAGCTAGCAATATATTGGGTGTGCGACGAACTGTTCGGGGAATAGCTGACCAAATTTCTTCGATAGCGCCCAGATCCTTTTTATCAGCCAACAAACCTGTATAACAATCTGTCTGCAGACTATCAAAATCCTCTTCACAAAGTGCCATTCGACGCTTAACACTGGGCAACAGAGTACTTAATTTATGCCAGTTGGATTGCAGTTGATAGCATTTGCACAATAACCTAAGTACCGTTTTATGATCGCCATCTAGGCCAGTTAGAATTTCTATAGCCTCTTCCAATTCTAGGCGTTCAATTAATGCCTCCGCCAAGCACAAATCGGCATACAAAGCGCTTTCCGGATACGCTTCTCGCAAGTCATCAAGCATTGTGCGCGCCTGTTCTAATTGATTGTTTTGCATAGAGGCTTTGGCCGCAAATAACAGATTAATTTGTGGCATAGAAGAATTGACCATGGACTTGCGAAGAATCTGAATGGCTGAGGTCCAATCTGCCCCCAAATAGAACTGTAGCCCCTTGGCCGTCTTACTGACGTGCTTAGCAGTGCGAAGAGATTTCCACCAATGCCTGATACCACCGGCATCCAACAGCCAGCGCAATATCATCAGTATGCAAATAAATAGAACAGAGCTAGTCACATAGATAAGCGCGCCAACCCAAAAACTCATTTCTACAGTAGTAGTTCCCAAACTAATCAGCAGATAACCCTGCTCCTGTTGCACCAACCACACAACAGCTGCACCCAACAACAGCGCCAACAAACTAATTAGCAGCATATATCTCACGGAGCAGTCTCCTTTTCAACTGCCTCACCAGATAGCGACTGCTGACGCACAATCAGCAAGGCCTGCAATGCTTCAAATGAACGATTAATCTGCGGTAATTCTTGGATAATATTAATGTTGGCAAGTGCTTTAAGTCGCTGTTGCAAAACTTCAGCATTTGCATTGTAAGAAAAAAACCTCGCCACATAATCTTCAGCCTTTAACAAACTGTGGCGATAAATTGTCTGCTCTTCACGCAGTAGTGCAACCTGCGACTGCTCTATCATCATTTGTAAATTGCCGCGCACCATTGACTCTTCCGATAAATTGACCATGGGCTCAACCGGCGTCTGGCGCTGACGAACACGAATTAAAGTGCCCATTTCACCAATAAATGCTTTTAAAATATTGCCTGCTTGGCCAGATGACTCCGATGACTGTGGAAGCTCTGAAACAGCAACAGATGGGGCATCTATTACTGCTAAATTGGCAATACTATTGCCAAGTGCCTGCAACTCTAAATAGATGCCCTCTCTATCTATATCCCCCGCAAGTCGCAGCGCAGCAATATCCTCTGCAACAGCAAGGCGCACCAAGTGCATTTCAGGATCATCTAATTCCTTTAGAATTGCATCTACATTCTCCAATAGTGCCAAGGGGTTTTTAGTATTGCGCTCAGTCTGCAATCTCTGCACAGCAAGACGTATCAGATACTCGGCCTCAGACAACAACCAATCGCTGCGGGTGGTTGAGCCCAGTTCAGCCAGACGCCTAGCCTGAACATTGGTACGGTGCTGGAGGCTCTCGATCTGTTGCTCTAGCCGATCAACCTGTTGCTTCTGTTGCGGCTGCACATTGAGAATTTCCTGCATTTGGCCTCGTGCATTCTTATAAGAACCAACCAGACTGTTAACCTTAGTTGTTGTCTGTTCAAACAATATGGACTGCTGCTGCCAATCTTTCCAAACAAGCCACCCGCCAGATGACAAACCAACAATAAGACTGAGCAAAAACATATTACGCAAGATTCTATACAGCGCGCCAAAAGATTTTTTGGTTTTTATCGAATCTGGGGCAGATGCAATATTTTGATGCTCCTCGTTATCATCAATTGACTGCTCAGGTACAGGTTCGGTCTTGTCAATCACTGGAATGCCCCCAAATTTGGTCCATGCCGAGAAATTATAGCCAGTATATTTTCACAGCTTATCAAAGGCTCTATTAAAGGTCGGTTAGTTATTTAGGGTCAAGGATAATTTATTACTGTTGTAATCTTCGAGCAAATCTAATTTTTGTTTTTATCTAAACCAAATAATTCTTGGGTGACATTAATGGTGTCATCACAGCCCTCTTCACCAGCTTTTTTCAGTCTGGTAGTGGGCTTATGTAATAGCTTATTAGTTAGATTTCTCGCCAAGGCATTAATTACCTCAACTGAATCTTGCCCTCGATCCAGAGCATTAATAGCCTTTTCAACCTCGGCATCGCGAATACCTTCCACAGTATCTCGGAATGCCTTAATGGTATCCACTACAGCCAACTCACGCTGCTTAGAAGACCAATTTGCGACTTCCTCATCGACAATTTGCTGGGCGAGGTTTGCCGCCGTCTGACGCGCTTTGAGATTATCTTGAATAACTTCCTCAAGATCATCGACGGTGTAGAGATAAACATCATCCAGTTCCTCTACCTGAGGCTCAATATCTCTGGGAACCGCTATATCGACCATAAAGATCGGCTTATGCATACGCTTTTTAAGCGCCTCTTCGACCGCACCCTTACCCAAAATAGGCAACTGACTTGCAGTGGACGAAATAACTATATCCGCTCTGTGTAAATGATCTGGTATTTCGGCCAGTAAAATAGCCTCTGCGGAAAAATCTTCAGCTAGCTCCTGAGCGCGCTCTAAGGTGCGATTGGCAACCATAATTCGACCGATCTTTTTATCGCGCAAATAGGTGGCCACCAATTCAATCGTCTCTCCTGCACCAATAAGCAATACCTGAGCAGTCTGCAAATCGGCGAAAATCTGCTCTGCCAAACTGACAGATGCGTAAGCTACCGAAACCGGATTTTTACCTATAGCTGTTTCAGAACGAACTCGCTTGGTCACTGCGAATGCCCATTGAAAGGTCATATTTAAAGCCGCAGCAACCGTCTCGGCTTTCTGTGCGACCAAATAAGCCGATTTAATTTGACCAAAAATTTGTGGCTCGCCGACCACCAGCGAATCCAAACCACTGGCAACACAAATCATATGGCGAACAGCTTCCTGATTGCGATAACAGTAGTAACAGGACTGCAGGGCCTCAACGCTGAGATTTTTCTTATTTGCCAACCAATTTAATAGCGCCTGATCAGATAGCTCTCCAACCACATAAATTTCCGTGCGATTACAGGTCGACAGCATGGCAATCTCTGCGATTTCCAACTCATTAACAGCCTCGCGCAACGTCTCGACCACAGTCTCTGGTGCAAAGGAAACCTGCCCACGCAGATCCACCGAGGCAGATTTATGGTTAATGCCAAATGCCATAATATCCATAGCCATTAGACTCTATCCCTGGTTTTTAAATTCAAAGGTTTAAACGGCATAAAACCAATACAATATGATAGTTTCGTATTCTCTGTGACTAAAAATTGTCATACAGTGGGTAATTTTACACTAGAGTTATCACGAATAGGAGAATTGCCAGCAAAGATTCAATTCGGAGATCAATCTATAAGGACAGTAATTGGGTTAACTGGTACTATTATCAAACATGATGCTATGAAAAAAGATCGAATTTTAGTCATTTTATTAACTTATCTACTCGTCTGTGCCTGCAGTGGCTTAGAGCAAGTTTCCGATGGCAACAAAAATTCAGGTAGCATTGAAGATCCAGCAAAGCCCGAAGAACCACAGATAGCCATTAAGTCCCTTTCAAAAAACAGCCTGTATGAACTATTGGTAGGAGATTTCGCCCTAGCTCGCAACCAACTTGATATTGCACAAAGCAACTATCAAAAACAGGCACAACAAACCTTGGATCTAGAGGTTATCCAACTGGCGACTAAAATTGCCGCCTACAACCAAGACTATAACGTCTCAGAACAAATGGCACTGTTGTGGATACAACAACAGCCAAATGATCGAGAGGCTCGGATCTATGCTATAGAGGCTTTAGCAACCAAAGGAGATGGTGCAACCGCACTAACTCATATCAACCAGCTCTATACGCAGGAAGGACAACTGAGCACTTTTATCAGTGTGATTTCAATCCCCAAGTCTCAACAGCAAATAGAAGAACTGATTGTAGCTCTTGAGAATCTAGAGACTGAAAATCCCCAACAGCAGGCTATAAAATTAGCACTGGCAATGCTTCACATAGACCAAGACCAGTTAGAAAAAGCACAAAATCTGACACAAGACTTCTTGAAAGCCAAACCTATGAACGAACGGGGCATACTATTACTCAGCCAGATATACCAGCAGAGAGAACAGACTGATAAGGCCCTAAAAATACTGAGAGAAGCGATCGAGCAAACCCCAGAAAATATAAACTTGCGCGATCAATATGCTCGCTATCTTGCCCTAACTGATAGATCACAAGCTGCTGTGGAGCTGGAAAATATTCTTCAGATAGCGCCACAAAACTCCCAAGCTAGTTTTATTCTAGGTGTGATAAAACTGGATGCCGGAGACTTAAAAAAAGCATCCACTCTATTTTTACAGTCAACTGAAGACCCCAACTTCTACACTGATTCACAATACTATCTGGGTGTTATTGCAGATACAGTTGGCAATATTGATCTGGCTATAGATTTTTATGGCAACGTAAAAACAGGTCAAAACCTTTCATCGGCAACCACCAGACTTGCCTGGCTGTTAAGCAAATATAAGAGCCTTGAAGACGCCAGAGATCACTTTCAATCACTGCGTACCGAAACGCCAGAACGAGCTATAGAGCTCTATCAATTAGAAGCTGGTTTATTACTCAGCCTAGATTTAGAAAATCAGGCATACCAACTACTCAGCAGTGGTTTAAAACAGTTTCCCAACGATCTCGAACTACTCTATACAAGAGCGATGATCGCCGCTCAACAAGGCAACTATCAACAGACAGAAAAAGATCTTCGACAATTAATTTCTATAGATAGCAACAATGCCATTGCCCTCAATGCACTGGGATACAGCATACTAGAGCACAGCGATCAGATTGAAGAGGCCTATAAACTGATAAAACAAGCCTTCACACTCAACCCAAACGATCCAGCAACTATTGACAGTATGGGCTGGGTGCTCTTTAAATTGGGGCAACCCAAAGCTGCTTTAATACATCTAAAAAAGGCAATGGCAATTATGCCTGACCCAGAAATTATCGCTCATGTGGGTGAAGTTGAATGGTCGCTGGGCAATCGCAATGCCGCGCTAAAAATTTGGCGAGAAAGCCTACAAAAAAACCCAAAAAATCATATCATAATGGAAACTATCGAACGGCTTGACGCGCCAATTGATCCCGATAAAAAGGAAGAGGAATCTTGAGCAGACACAGACTCCCCCTGCTTACAGCTATACTAGCTATATGTCTGCAAGGCTGTGCATCCATATCCAACCAAAAACCTGCTATTGATCAACAGGCTCGTCAGGCAGAACCCAATATACCCAACATCTGGCAACTCACTGGCAAGCTTGGCTTTAAATCACCACAAAAAGCAGGGTCAGTTAATTTAACTTGGCATCAACGCGATGACGACTATCAACTCAAACTCAACGGCCCTTTGGGCACAGGTAGCGCACAAATTACCGGTAATAAGCACCAAATTGTGGTTACACGCGGTACTGAACAGCATAGCGGGACTCCCGAACAAATAGCATCACAATGGCTGGGCGTACCTCTGCCAGTTGATGCCGTAGGTTGGTGGGCACGCGGCTTGCCATCGCCAAATCATGGAGCAACAACCAACACAACCTTAGATTCAGCGCAAAACCCACAGAGCTTCGAACAGGCTGGCTGGAAACTCAGTTTCTCCAACTTTTACATTGTAGATCAGCAGCCATTGCCAAAAAAAATAACAGGCCAACTTGGGGACCTATCCTTTAAACTGGTAATATCCAAGTGGAACCTCTCGGACAACTAGGCTGCAACAATGATCTCCGTCACCCTGCCCTCACCAGCCAAGATAAATTTATTTTTACATATACTCGATCGTCGAAAGGATGGCTATCACAACCTACAAACCCTATTTCAACTACTCGACTACGGCGATCAACTCAGTTTTACCGCAATTAAAAATCCGCAAATAACCCTGATCGACCAACTAGAGGGTGTGGCTTCGCAAGATAATCTGGTTGTTCGTGCGGCAACCATTCTACAGCAGACCACAAACTGTCAATGGGGCTGTGAAATCCAACTGCAAAAGTATTTACCCATGGGCGCTGGCCTAGGCGGCGGCAGCAGCAATGCCGCCACCACATTAGTGGGCTTAAATTATCTCTGGCAATGCGGTCTTTCCACAGACCAGCTAGCTGAAATAGGTTGCCAGTTGGGCGCTGATGTGCCGTTATTTGTTCGCGGTCAAAGCGCATTTGCCGAGGGCATAGGCGAACAATTAACCCCAATTGCATTAGATCAAACTTGGTATCTGGTGGTAACACCAAAAATTAAAGTCTCAACTCATGAAATTTTTTCACATAGTCAATTGACAAGAAACTCTCCAGCCATCAAAATACGCGCCCTCTCGGGGATGCAGTACAGAAATGACTGTCAACCTGTTGTAGAGAAACTGTATCCAGAAGTAAAACAACTGTTAGACTGGCTACAGCGCTATGAAAATCCGCTGATGACGGGAACTGGAGCCAGCGTATTTTGTCGATTCAATAGCGAAGTTGAGGCAAGGAGAGCACAGACTGAAATTCCCAAACAGTGGGATTCATTTGTGGCGCGGGGAATTAATCAGTCCCCACTGCATAAACAATTGAAAAATTTATAACTGGGGCGTGGCCAAGTGGTTAAGGCATCGGGTTTTGATCCCGACATTCGGAGGTTCGAATCCTCCCGCCCCAGCCATCTTTAAATTGGAAAACCAGGAAAAAGATGTGTCTAGATTAATGCTTTTTACCGGAAATGCTAATCCGGAGCTTGCAACTGAAGTCGCTAAATCACTTAGAATTCCACTCAGTGATTCACTGGTGAGCACCTTTTCAGACGGTGAGATCAATATTGAAATTCGCGAAAATGTGCGCGGACACGATGTATTTATCATTCAACCAACCTGCGAACCCACTCACCGCAACCTGATGGAATTAGTACTGATGGTCGATGCCCTGCGTCGCTCATCGGCTGAACGCATCACCGCTGTAGTACCCTACTTCGGTTATGCTAGGCAAGATCGTCGCGTGCGCTCAGTACGCGTACCTATCAGTGCCAAAGTAGTGGCTGATATGCTATCCAACGCTGGCGTAGATCGCGTTCTTACCGTAGATCTGCACGCAGAACAAATTCAAGGTTTCTTTAACTGCACTGTAGACAACATCTACGGTGCACCTGTATTGCTAGACGATATACAGCGTCAGAATTACAAAAATCTACAAGTAGTTTCACCCGATATAGGTGGTGTAGTGCGTGCCAGAGCAGTGGCCAAGCAACTAGGCTGCGATTTGGCAATTATCGACAAACGCCGTCCCTCCGCCAACGAAAGTGAAGTAATGAACCTTATCGGTGAAGTTGAAGGCCGTACCTGTCTGCTAATTGACGATATTGTCGATACCGCGGGAACACTTTGCAAAGCTGCTGAGGCGCTTAAGAAATTCGGCGCAGAAAAAGTCGTAGCCTATGCAACCCACGCGGTATTATCTGGGAAAGCCATAGACAATATTAGCAACTCTAGTCTCGATAACTTAGTGGTAACCAACAGTATTCCATTAAATGACGAGGCTAAAAAGTGCGATAAAATTCGCACACTAACGCTGGGCAAACTATTGGGCGAATCCGTACGACGCCTCAGCAACGAAGAATCCATCAGCGCCATGTTTGTTTAATTACAAACTGGCACTGATTAAACCGCCC
>Ga0207964_1000050_pt1 | contig 45945 bp, 32 predicted proteins | sample Knorr_S23_td_250_FD_185608 | JGI IMG/M metagenome (GOLD analysis project Ga0207964, IMG submission 185608) | Marine microbial communities from Southern Atlantic Ocean transect - Knorr_S23_td_250_ad_251m_LV_A (SPAdes) (version 2) | ecosystem: Environmental > Aquatic > Marine > Oceanic | place...
GTTCAAACTCAAACTTCTTTAGCATTTCTAAATTTCGATCCAACTCTTTTTCGAGATCTTCATGACTCATTTGGAGTTCTTCCAGCTTCTCCATCCACTCATCGGTGTTCATCTCTTCCATGAGTTTCTCCATCTCATCAAAAAGTTCCCGCATTTCATCTGACATTAACTCATCCATTAATTCTTCGAGTTGTTTTTGCTTTTCTAAGATGCGTTTGTCCTGTTCTGTGAACTCGTTCATCATTGCATTTTTCTCTTTGTTTTTTTGAGAAATCTGCTCAATATTTTTTTCTACTTTTTTCTGCTTTTCAAGAATCTCTTTTACTTGCTGCTTATCCTCCCAACTCAACGCTTCTTTGTCTAACAACTTCATGCGAAGTTCTTCAAACTCATCCTGTAGTTCTTTGGCCAATTCAACATTATTTTCCAGTTGTTTTTTTAACGCATCTGTTTTTTCCGCCTGTTGCTCCTGGAGCTCTTCGATGCTTGGTGCTTTAAATTCAAACGTTCTGCTTTGACTTTTTTTAGATCCATTTACCGCATCATTATCATAAACTTCAAAGTAATATTCCAATGATTCCTCTTCTTGTATATCAAGTTTATACATGTCGAAAATAAAGAAGAAATTATCTAAATTAAGCTCTTTATTAATGTCAATTGGAACGATGCTGTCCCAGTTATTGCTGAGCTTTTTAATAACAAACTGTAATTTTTTAAATCCGTAGTCATCTTTAATCTGGCCCTTAAAATACCGCATCTTTAATTGTGTAGAATCCACCACTTCTGATGCGTCTACAATCGGATAACCATCTTTAACGACTTTAAATTTGTAATTTAAAGAATCGAAGGTAGGTACCCGGGTGTTAAAGGGTAGTAATGTATAGTTTGCTGACGCCGAGGCCTTATGGAAAAAGCTAAAATGATTTGGAGCCTCTTGAACTGTACTTAGCTTCTCTTCATTCCAAAGGATATCAAAATAATCGGTGTTTTCAGTAAAAAAATCCCAGTTTACCTTGGTCCCTTCCGGAACCAATACTTCCCCAATATTTTTAAGCGTTTCATCATCTTTCCCAAGATAAGACGGGTAATCAAGATTTAGTTCAAAATTCGCTAAGATCGGTGCTGCTAAAACATTTAAGGTGTGCGTGCTTGAATAAAGACCTCCTGCATTCAACGTAAAACTTTGACTTTTTTGAATGTTCCTAAAATGGTACTCAAAAACGTGATCCGCCTGCTTTTTCATTTTGATCGGCAAGCCACTTAATTCTAAGTAGGCATCTGTAGGTATTTCATCTCCCCTAAGTTGGATCGTTAATTTATAATCCTGGTGCTGAATACACTCCAACGTTTCATTCAAAATGACAAAATCAAAAGGAGCCGGAGGGATGTATTCTGTTTTGTAATTCAAAATTCGAACCGTACTTTCTGTAAGCATTTCTTCGCGATTGGCAGCGTACATGCCCGCAAAAATAAACAAGGGAATAAGTGCGTATTTTACATAACGCTTATTCTCCGAAAAGTTGACTGCTTTAACAAAAGGAATCGGTTTTAATTCAAGAGCTTTTTGATTGATGCTGGCTTCAAGCAAAGCCATATTCCTGCTTTTTTGTTTTTTAAGCTGAATAACATTTAGCAGTTTATCTGCCACATTCGGAAAGTGTTTTCCTATAATTTTTGCTGCCTCATCGTCGCTTAATCTCTCGCCCAATTTAGCCAACTTAAATAGGGGGGTCAGCACCCAAAAAAAGAAAATAAATGTAGATGTAACAACAAATGTCCAAAACAAAACCGTTCTGGCTTCTACTCCAAAACGCCCATAATACTCAAGTATGGCAAAGGCTATAAAACCCAAAGCAATAAAGCTAAAACACAATATCAATCCTCTGATCAACAGATTTTGATAATACTTTTGTGTGAAAACTCTTAACTTTTTGATCAATAAAGAATAGGCGTCCTGCATAAGACAAAAATACATTATTCTCTTTAGTTGGTCGTTGTTGATTGTTGGTTGTTGGGGTCTGAACTCAACTTTCAACTTTTATTCTTAAATCTTCAACGTAATAATTCGTAATTTCGCCTTCTTAAATTGTTGTCATAAAGATGGAAAACCGACGTGTAAGAGTACGATTTGCCCCGAGTCCTACAGGGCCTTTACATATGGGGGGTGTTAGAACCGCTCTTTACAACTATCTGTTTGCGAAAAAACACGGTGGAGATTTTTTACTTCGCATTGAAGATACCGATCAAACCCGTTATGTTCCCGGAGCAGAAGATTATATCGTTGATGCTTTAAAATGGTGTCAGATGACGATCGATGAAGGAGCTTCCGTTGGTGGAGAAAATGGCCCTTACAGACAATCGGAACGCAAGCCTATGTACAAGCAATATGCCGATCAGTTAATTGAGGCCGGGTATGCGTATTATGCATTCGATACTCCTGAAGAATTAACCGAAATGCGTGAGCGTCTGAAAGCTGCGGGAGTGGCTTCGCCACAATACAATGCGGTTACGCGTAGTGGAATGAAAAACTCTTTAACACTTCCTGCAGAGGAAGTCCAAAAGCGTTTAGCTGCCGGCGACAAGTATGTGGTTCGTATTAAAATGCCACGCAATGAAGATGTAAAATTTGAAGATATTATTCGGGGGTGGGTGAGTGTAAACACAAACAATATCGACGATAAAGTTTTATTCAAATCGGATGGAATGCCAACCTATCACCTGGCGAATGTGGTAGACGATTACCTGATGAAGATCTCACATGTCATTCGTGGTGAAGAGTGGTTGCCTTCAGCTCCTTTACACGTTTTGTTATACCGATATTTAGGATGGGCAGAAGTAATGCCTCAGTTTGCACACTTGCCATTGATCTTAAAACCCGACGGGAACGGAAAACTATCCAAAAGAGATGGAGACCGTTTAGGATTCCCGGTATTCCCTACAAACTGGACGAACCCCGAAACAGGAGAACAATCTTCCGGTTACAAAGAAAGAGGTTATTACCCGGGAGCCTTCAATAATATGCTGGCTTTTTTGGGTTGGAATCCGGGAACGGCTCAAGAGCTATTCACCATGGAAGAGCTTATCGAGACCTTCTCATTGGAGCGTGTAGGTAAAGCAGGTGCTAAATTCGATTTCGATAAAACAAAATGGTTCAATCAGCAATATTTACGTCAGTACAATGGCGAGGAGCTGGCTGCTCAATTAAAGCCGTACTTAACAGAAGAAAACCTCGAGGCTGAAGATACTTATATCACTCAGGTTTGCGACTTGATGAAAGAGCGCGCAACCTTCATTCACGACATTTTAAAAGAAGGCCGTTACTTCTTTGAAGCACCAACTTCATATGATGAGAAAACCATTAAAAAGAAATGGAAAGAACAAACCCCGGAGATCATCAAAGAACTTCGTGATTTATTGGACGCTTTGCCTTCTTTTGATGCCGAAAGTATTGGTTCATGTTTTAAATCCTTCTTAGAAGCTAAGGAATTAGGCTTTGGAGCTGTAATGCCCGGGTTTAGGGTGTCGGTTACCGGTTTAGGTGCCGGAGCTTCCATGAATGACATTGCCGCTTTACTGGGTAAAGAAGAGGTGCTGAAAAGAATAAATATTGCTTTAAACACCATAAAGAAGTAGATCGTGGGAATCATTCGCGTAGAAGATATTCGTTGTTACGCCTACCATGGCTGTATGGAGGAGGAGGGCGTCATCGGAACGGACTTCAGTGTGACTGTTGAAGTAAAAGCCGACCTTTCTGTTTCTGCAAATTCAAATAATTTGTCGGATACAATAGATTACGTTACCATAAGCAGAGTTGTTCAGGAAGAAATGAGTGTCCGCTCAAAATTAATTGAACATGTTGCTCAGCGAATTCTTAACCGATTGATGCGGGAATTCCCTTCTGTAGAAAAGTCTAAGGTTGTGGTCGTTAAGCATAAAGCCCCTATTCAAGGTGATGTACAGCGTGTAAGTGTAGAGATGGAAGCCTGTAGATAGGCACTCAAAATCTCTTTAGATTGTTTGTGAAAGCACCTGAAATTGTTACATTTGCTATCCTTATTGATGGTCGGATGGCTGAGAGGCTTAGGCAGCGGTCTGCAAAACCGTCTACACCGGTTCGAATCCGGTTCCGACCTCAACTAAAAGCAAGTAACCCTCTAATTATTAGAGTGTTACTTGCTTTTTTATTTTAGTTTATCCGGTTTTTGATGCGATATGTCTCTCAAACATTTACATTTTTTTACTCGCCTATGCATAAGAGGACTCCAACGTCCTCCAACTAAATTTCGATGTATCTGATCCTGAAAACGAAAACCTAGAAATTTATGTTTATATTTCTAACGATGAAGGCGAGACCTTTTATTCCTCAAATTTTGCTGCTACCGGAGAAATGGGTTTTCCTATTACTAGAGAAATCAACAAAAGCATTCAAATAGCTAATACCCGCTGGAGCGATCTGCAAAATATACATGTAAAAATGATTGCATATGGTCTTTATGAATCAAAAACGATCGCTTTTTCTTTAGCATTAGATCACTTTTTCCCGGAGCTACACCAATAATAATACATTTTCATCACCCAAAACACTGAAACAACACAACTAAAGCTCACGTTTTCACTTGGGTTTTTTTATACATATATTTTTACAACGCCTATATAACAGAAAGCGTTCCTAGATTTTGTTGGAACAAAAAAAGTCCCCATCTGCTATGCAAATGGAAACCCCTTTCAAACATTCTATAAAAACAAAAGAGGTGCAAAATTGCACCTCTTTTACTTTACGAAGAACCCAAGGGTAAACTTTGAATTCTCTTGTCCAACACGACGTCAGTCAACTTCAACCTATACTTTATTCGCAGGTAGCGGAGCATAACATCCGTGCGGTTCAACTTTCCTTTTTGTTTCGCTTCTAACAAAACTCTTGTTATTAAATCAGACATAATCGAGGGGCTTTGGTTGGACTGGGGCTAAGTTACTAAAAACCAATTAGCTAACCGCACTTGTTGAAAACTTTTAATAACTACTATAAGGCTTCTGCATTTCCAAAAACATAATCCTTCTCGCTATAACATCAATGCTTATCTTTAAAGAATGCTTAACCCTAATGTAGCGAACAATTAACTCGTAGTTTTCTAACTTGCCTTTACTTTTTGCAAACAGTATCGCCGCTGTGACTAAATCTTTCATAATGGAGGGGATTAAATGAATAAAAATTGAATACTGTGAATATATAAATAATTAAGTATGTGTGCAACAATTTTTATGTGTTTTATAAGTCTATAAATTGTCAATAAGAATTACTAAACTTGTACAAATGGAAAATATCCCTTTTAAAATATATAGCGCTTCGGCTGGATCGGGTAAAACCTTCACTCTGGTGAAGGAGTACCTTAAGATTTGTTTAAAAACAAAATCACCACAAAAATTTATGGCAATACTTGCCATTACGTTTACGAATAAGGCGGCGGCAGAAATGAAAGAGCGCATCATAAAGAGTTTAAAGGCTTTTTCAGATCCGGATAAAGCTGAGCAAACCGAGCTGGATATGATGGTGCTGATAGCAGAAGAGACTGGGCTTGCAAAAAAAGAGCTTCAATCCAGGGCCCAATTGATCTTTGAAAACATCCTTCATAATTATTCCCGGTTTGCCATTGGAACCATAGATAAATTTACACACCGGGTGCTTAAAACATTTGCGCAAGATTTGGACTTGCCAAATAATTTTGAAGTGGAAATGGATCATAAACTATTGCTTAAACAAGCAGTAGATTTACTAATTAGTAAAGCTGGGGAAGATGAAAAATTGACAAAACTGTTTGTCAATTTTATACAAAATAAAACCGCCGATGATAAAAGCTGGTTAATAGAAAAAGACTTTTACTCCATCGCCGAAGAACTTTTAAAAGAAAGCGGTCAAGAACATTGCGAAAATTTAAAAAATTTAGGTTTAGACAACTTCTTTAAGCTAAGAAAAGAAGTTCAAAGTTACACGAACAAAATAGATCATAAACTTTCGATTATAGGCCAGGAATTTATTTCTGATTGTAAAAACACCGGTTTACGATCAGAGTGGTTTGCCGGGGGAGCTCGTTCAGGCCTGCCAAAATACTTTGAGTTCCTACGTTCTAAAAATTGGGAAAAATACAAGCCCAGTGATTCAAACCTTAAGAATATAGAAAAAGAAAACTGGTATGCCGGAAAGGCACCAAAAGAAGCATATAGTCAAATTGATGCGGTTCAAGAAAAATTTTATCCTTTAGTTAAAAAGGCAATTGAAATTTTAAAAGAATATCCAAAATACGTACACTTCAAATTAATCGCTCATAACTTATATTCTGTGGCGGTCTTACACGAGATTTCCAAAGAAATGCAGCAAATCAAAGAGCAAAACAACATCATTCCTATAGGGGAATTCAATAAAAAGATCGCTGAAGTATTACAAAATGAGGAAGGTAATTTCATCTACGAAAGGTTGGGCGAACGATACGCTAATTACTTTATCGACGAGTTTCAGGACACCTCCGAATTACAATGGAAGAATTTAATTCCCCTAATCGAAAACGCCATTGCAGACGGACAAAAACCCGGTTCGGCAATGATTGTTGGAGATGCAAAACAAGCCATTTACCGATGGCGGGGCGGAGAGGTAGACCAATTTATAAATTTACAACAGGTAGCAGCAGATCCGAACTCGCAAGGAGCTTATAAAATGGAGCACTTGTCTCTAAAAAACAATTATCGCTCCAAGGTAGAGGTAGTCAATTTCAACAATGAATTATTCTCTTCTATTGCTCACCAAATAGGGCATAAAAAATACAAAGAGCTTTTTACAAACCTCAAAGCACAAGAAGTAAAAGGTAGTGGTGGTCATGTTTCTTTAGAATATCTGGAGAATGGCGCGGAACACGATGAATTACAATTGGCGCGATGTTTAGAAACGATCAAAGAACTAAATGAAGATGGTTTTAACTATGGAGACATCTGTATTTTAACCCGCACCAAAGCCAAGGGCGCTTTAATTGTAAAAATGCTTTCTGATGAAAATATTCCGGTAATTTCTTCTGAATCATTATTATTAGAGCAATCAACAGAAGTCCGTTTTATATTAAACTTCCTTCGATTTTTAAACGAGCCTAATCATCCCCGATATCGATTTAAGATCATTGAATTTTTGCAAGAAAACAAGCTTTGTCGCGAGTCGGCTGAAACAATTAATCAAAAACTAGAAAAGTTGTGTAAGGATTCTGCGGATCCGTTTTATGCTTTTCTAAAAGAGGTTATCATTGATTTTGACCCGTTAAAATGGCGCTCCTCTTCACTCATTGAACTGTGTCATAAAATTACCAAAGCCTTTCAACTGGAAAAAAAGGCGCGCATTTACATGCAGTTTTTTCTTGACGAAGTCTGGGTGTATAGCAACAAATATTCACAAAACCTGTTTGGCTTTTTAAATTATTGGGAAGAACACGCACATAAATTGTCTGTAGCTATTCCGGAAGGTATCAACGCCGTGCAAGTAATGACGATCCATAAATCCAAAGGTTTGGAGTTTCCGGTGGTGCTCTTTCCTTTTGCCAACTGGAATGCTACCAGTGAACGAGACGCAAAATCCTGGGTAAAAGTAGATGAACCGGAATTAGAAGGTTTACCAAGCTCCTTAATTCCGTTAAATGATAAATTAAAATCTAGCACGAAACGATTACAGGCTATTTATGAAGAACATAAAGCCAAAGTTCTACTAGACAATTTAAACATGCTTTACGTGGCCCTTACTCGTCCTAAAACACGACTATACATCTTTACCTCTGCCAAGGAAAGAGGCAAGAATTTGAATGCGTTTTTTGATGCTTTCATACAGTCGAAAGGTCTTTGGGAAGATGGGAAAACTCAATACAACTTCGGTGAAAAAGTGAAAACGGCTAACAACAAACAAAAAGAAAATAAAAACATTCCGACGTCACAACCCATTGAAGGCTTGTCGAAAATACTTCATATTAATCGGCAGGCACCAAAAATGTGGGAAGTCAATCATCCCGAAAAAGGGGCTGATAAAGGAAGAAAGGTGCACGAAATTCTATCCTATATCAAAACAGCAGATGATCTTGATGATGCGTTAAAAAAAGCACTCCGCCAGGGCTTAATTGCCAACAGTGAAGAAGAGGAAATGAGAAGCCTCTTAGAGCAAGTGCTTAAGAGTGTTGAAATGAAGTCTTATTTCGCCCAGGGTTTGAAAGTGAAAAATGAAGAAGAAATTCTTTTAAACGGCGGGCATATTCTTAGGCCAGATCGATTGGTCTTTGAAGAAAATGAAGTGACCATCATTGACTATAAAACAGGTCGGGCAAATAATACGCACAAAGAACAAATTTTGGAATACAAATCTGAAATTGAAAACATGGGCTATAAAGTAAAAGAATGTGTTTTAACTTACATCAACGATGAATCTATAAAATTGGAGCGTGTGTAGTATGGATAAATTTATCAATAAAATAGCCCGAAAAATTTACGCCACAAAACGACATCAGCTTGAAGAACTTATCGTTGTGTTACCAAGTAAACGTGCCGGGACATTTTTCAAGCAAGCGCTTTCTGACTTAAGCGATATCCCGCTTTGGATGCCTAAAATTTATTCTATTGAAGGGTGGCTGGAAGAGCTTTCAGGTTTTACTATTATAGATAAAACACAATTGCTTTTTGAAATGTATATTTCATACCAAAATGTATTTCCCAAAGAAGAGCAAGATTCATTTGAGGCATTTTTGAAATGGGCACCAATGCTGCTTACCGACTTCAACGACATCGACTCTTATTTCGAAGAGCCTCAAAAATTATTCAACTATATCCATCAAGCAAAAAAGATTGAAGCATGGACTCCTTTAGGGGGAGAGCCAAGTGAGATGGTTAAAAACTACCTTCGTTTTTGGGAGCTGATGGGTTTGCTTTTTACAGATTTTAAATCTCACTTACAAGAGCAAAACATCGCTTTTCAGGGGATGGCATATCGAAAAGCTTCGGGTCAGATTTCACAATGGGTTATTGAAAATAAGCCTCGTAAACCTTCCGTTTGTTATGTCGGGTTTAATGCCATGAACCCTTGTGAAACTCATATTATGCGAACGCTTATCTCCGAAGATGTTGCAGAGGTGTTTTGGGATGCCGATGCATACTATCTAAAAGATAAAAAGCAGGAGGCGGGGAAATATTTACGACAATATCAACAGTGGCCGGAATTCGAGAATCGTGAATTTAACTGGGTTTGTTCAGAATTGAAAAACCCCAAAGACATAAAAGTATACGGGGTTCCTAAAGGAGTTGCCCAGGCGCAATTGGCCGGTTCTTTACTTGACGAGTTTCTATCAAAAAACCAGGAATTAAAAGATGTTGCCCTGGTGCTGGCAGACGAAAAACTACTCTTGCCCATGTTGGAATTCTTGCCGAATTCCATTGACAAACTGAACATCACTATGGGGAATTCCTTGCGAAATGTTCATCTGTACGCCTTCTTTGATGCCTTCTTTCAATTACATATCAATAGAGAAAAGTTGGGTGGTGCTAAAGCGAAATTCTACTACCAGGACCTATTTAAAATATGGCAACATCCTGCTTTCCAAAGTTCAAAAAACGCTAAAGCCCTGGAAAAATTAAAAAGCAGTCTGCAAAAACAAAACCACTCATTTCCCTCAAAAGAAGACATTTTAAACTCCTGCGAATCAGAAATTATGCCCTGGATCAAAGCTCTGCTAAGTTATCAAAGCTCAAATCCTTTTGGGATTGTTGACAATGCTTTGAAATTAACCGACTTAATCAAAGACGAGATCATTGCGCAAGGACGAAAAAATTCATTGGATCTGGAGCAGCTTTTTGCCTTTGCCAGACTCTTTAACCAAATTAAAAATTTACAAGATAAGTATGGATTTATTCAAGAGCTGAAAACGCTTCGCCACCTTTTTCAACAAAGTGCAAAAATTGAAAAGCTATCTTTTTTCGGAGAACCCCTTTCCGGTTTGCAATTGATGGGAATGCTAGAGACGCGTAACCTGGATTTTGAGCACGTTATTTTACTCTCTGCAAACGAAGGTTTTCTGCCGTCAGGAAAAAGCGACAACTCTTTTATCCCATTCGACATTCGTAGAGAGACCGGCTTACCAACTTATATGGATAAAGACGCTGTTTTTGCCTATCATTTCTACAGATTAACACAGCGATGTAAATCGCTTACTTTAGTTTACAATACTGAATCTGACGCTTTGGGTTCGGGAGAAAAAAGTAGATTTATCACCCAACTCGAAAATGAACTTCAGCTTAAATACCCTAAAGAAATAAATTTTAGCGAAGAGATTTTGTCGCATCGACTACAAAAAGTAAAACCTAAAGAATTATCCATCATAAAAGATGAAGCTATTAAAGAGCGATTAAAAGAAATAGCTACTGACAAAGGGTTTTCTCCTTCTTCACTGAACACCTACAAAAACTGCCCAATGCAGTTTTATTATGAGAAAATCCTGAAGATTAAAGATCCGGATGGGATAGAAGAAACCATTGAAGCTAATACGTTGGGGACGGTTGTTCATCGTGCTTTAGAAGATTTTTATCTCCCCTGTTTAAATCAGATAATCAACAAGGAAGACCTGAAAGCCATGCTTCCTAAAATTCCTGCCAAACTGAAAGAACTCTTCTTGGAAGAGTTTAAAGGCGGGGTATTCGACAAGGGTAAAAACAAACTGATTTACACCGTAGCCGAACAGTTTTTACACTCTTTTATTAAAGAAGAACTAAAATTGATTTCAAAAGGAAATGAGATTCATATTAAAGGCCTGGAAAAAGACCTCAAAGCCGAAATTTGTATCGAGGGAATCGACTTTCCTGTCAAGCTAAATGGAAATGCCGACCGAATAGACAAACTCAACGGACAACTCCGTATTATAGATTATAAAACGGGTAAAGTAGAAGTTAATGAGTTACAAACCGACAATATGGAAAAATTGATCCGTGAGAAAAAATTCCACAAAGGGTTCCAATTGTATCTCTATGCCTATATGTATCAACAAATGCACCCGGAACAGGAAAAGCTGGAAGCGGGTATTGTGAGTTTCAGGTCTTTGAAAAAAGGCTTTTTACCTGCCGGATTCAAAGAAGATGGAAAGGTTAACAAACTTTTGGATTATGATTTATTAAATCATTTTGAAAAAGAGTTTAAAGATCTGCTAAAAGAACTATTTAATACCGAGATTCCATTTGAACACAAAAACAGAACAGAGCCCTGTCGTTTCTGCGACCCGGAAGCATTTCGGTCATAATTCTATTTTTACCTGTTATTTTTAAAATCATTTTCGACATCAACCTCTATTCGTTTGTCTTGATTTACCAATTGCCATGCCGTGTGAAATAATAATTTTGAAATCTTTGCTATTTTCCCAAAATGAATTTTTTCAATGGTGTCTGTTGCCTTGTGGTAATCGGCATGAACTCCATTAAAATAGAAAATTACAGGAATATTGTTTTTAGCAAAATTATAGTGATCTGAACGATAGTAAAAACGATTCGGATCATCCGGCGCATTAAAAGTATAATCTATTTCAAGTTGAGTATAATTCTTGTTTGCGTCTTCTGAGATCTGATGCAGCTCTGTGCTCAACTTATCAGACCCTATTAAATATACATAATCGGGGTTTCCTTCGTGTTTTTCATCCATTCTGCCGATCATATCAATATTCAAATCAGCAATGGTGTTTTCTAACTGAAAAACCGGATTCTCCACATAATAAGCGGAGCCCAATAATCCCATTTCTTCTCCTGCCACCGGCATAAACAATACAGATCTTCTGGGTCCTTTTCCTGCGTCTTTTGCTTTGGCAAATGCTTCTGCTAATTCTAAAATGGCTACCGTTCCGGAGCCATCATCATCTGCCCCGTTATGGATTTCTCCATCGTGAATGCCTATATGGTCATAATGAGCGGTAATTACCAATATCTCTTCTTTTAGATCTCCTCCTTCCAAATAACCTAAAACATTTTCTCCTTGCAATAAATTGCTTTTTACATCAACGCTAAAACTTCCCTTAACATTAAAAGAAACATTTTTACATTTCTTTACTTTCCTCTTAAGCTTCGATGTAGAGATCCCTATTGTGTTTTCAATTTCACTTTCATCAATAAAAACAAAAGGTATTTTAAACTGTGCTTTCTCTATAAAAACAGATTGCTTTTCTTTTTTAAAATACTTCGCATATTTGTTTAATTTACCCTTCACGTCCTTACCAATAAAAACAACCGCTTTTGCTCCCCGGTCATATGCTTTTTCCAATTGATAATTCCAATTGAGTAATTCTATATCCTCTACCTTTTCTTTCTCTTTATCAGAAAGAAGATCCGGACTCATAATCAAAACCACTTTACCCTCTACATCTGCAAAACGATATTCTGAACAAGAAGTTTCATCCCAACCATAGCCAACAGGTTGTAATTCATTAAAATCAAAAGAGGTCGTTCCGAAATAAGGAAACGTATAATAATTTTCTAAAAACTCTAATTCTTTATTAATCCTCAGTGAACTTGCTTCTAATTTTTGATTTAACAGGGGGAATTTCTGATAATACGTTTTACCATCATAGGGTTTTATTCCAATTGATTTAAAATGGCGGGCAATATAATCAGCAGCTAATTTCTGTCCTTTTTGTCCTGTTTCTCTTCCTTCCAAAGAATCGGAAGCCAAAACATATAAATGTCTTTGCAGATCTGCTTCATTAATCGTTGAAGCATAAAAAATGGCGGTACTGTCTTGTGCTTTTACATTAATAGAAAAAAGAGTGATTAATAGCAGAATTGTTTTTTTCATTTAACCACAAGCTATTTTATTTACCCTTCTTTCATGCCTTCCTCCTTCAAATTCTGTTGCTAAAAAAACCGCTGCTATTTCTTGTGCCTCTTCATATGATATAAAACGAGCAGGCATTGCTAAAACATTTGCATTATTATGCAAACGTGCTAATTCGGCAATCTCCTTTTTCCAACACAAAGCCGAACGAACAGCCTGATGTTTATTTGCGCTCATATTAATACCGTTCCCACTGCCACACAATAAAATACCTAAATCAACTTCTTTTTTTTCTACCGCTTTGGCAACCGGGTGTGCATAATCCGGATAATCCACACTATTTTCATTCTTCGGTCCAAAATCTTTTATATCAAACCCTTTCGTTTTCAAATAGTTAACCAGTTGTGTTTTATACTCCACCCCTGCATGGTCGGATGCTATTGCTATTTTCATAATTCTTCGTTTTAAGGTTCAAATGTAATGATTCTTCTGCTTTTTTATCCTTATCAACAATTAGAAAAAACATTGTTCATTCTTTTTATAAAACCCTAATCTTCAAAGGATCTTTATTAACAATATTTTATTTATTATCCGTTTTTATCGTTAAGCCTTTCTTAAAACTTTATGTTGTTTTTCTTTTGGAATTTTACATTGAACTATTTTTATTAAAAAGTCAAGGTGATTTATTTCTTTTTTATCCCCATCAATTTGTGGTTTTAAAAACTGTTTTTAACATTCTTTTCTATATTTTTTTATTGTGTTTTCTGTTTGTCTTTCTTTTATCAACAACGGTTAATTTTTATCCTATTCTTTTGATTAGATTGATTTAATACTGTTCATAAACTTGTAAATAATGTTTATTGCTTTTAATAAAACATGTTTCCTAAGAAAACTTCATAATATTATACAACCTATGAACAGCCTATTATTATTATTATATATTTTTTCTTTTTTAAAAATAAAAAAACCTGATATTATATATATTAAGATTTGTTAAATTTTATTTAATAATTAATTATAAAGTAAAAAATGAGTTATAATATTATAGTTTTGCCAAGCATTAATAATTTTAACTATTTTAGTGCTTCTAAATTTTCAACGAAAATTATAAGAAAGATGAAGAAAATATTATTTACTTTAGTTGCAATTGTAGCTTTGTTTTTTTGTGCTTCTACAGAAGCTCAAACAATAAAAGGAAAATTTAAAGTAGCTAAACAATCGGGAAAACAACTTAATTTATTTCGTACAGAAGGAAATTATAAATATATCATAGATAGTACTAAAGTTAAAGCAGACGGTACTTTTTCTTTTTCTAATAAAAAATATCCATTAGGGTATTATAAGATGACTTTGGTGAATGAAAATAACATCATCGATGTTATTTTGAATCCAAAAGAACCCGTAGTGGATTTAGAGTTTTCTCAGCCTTTTTTAGAAAGAGGGATAAACGTTTTAAATTCACTTGAAAATAAGGTATATTGGGAATATAAAAGGAAAGAATTAATCGTAGAGAAAAGAAAAAAGGCACTTCAAAAACAAAGAGGACAATTTAGATCTCAGGGAAATGATCTTAAAGTAAATGAACTAACCAATGAGTTGGAAAAAATAGAAAAGGAACTATATGATTTTACAAAGGTATTAATAGAAAAAAATCCAAAAACATTTTTTTCAACAGCAAAAACAGCCAGTAAAACAACCAATGATTCGGAAAAGGCTACTTATTTTGAAGATCTGGATTTTACCAATGAATCATTTATAAGAACGGATGTTTTTGCTTCTCGATTTTCTCATTATATAGTAAAGCATAGCGGACATACAGAAGTTGGTTATTATAACGCAGTAGACGTAATAATGAAGCAGGCAAAAGTAAATGAAAAAGTATTTGAGTTTGCTTTATATAATTTGTTAGATGGATTTTATGGCTCTGGATTAGAGGATGTAGCAACCTATATCATGGAAGAGTATTTTTATGGGGAAGCTTGTGGAGAAATTGAAATTAACGATCTTTTAAAACAAAAAGCACAACTAATAAAAAATCTTCAAATTGGCAATATACCTCCAGATTTTACAATAAAAAGTAATTATGGATCGGATATTAATTTAAAAAATACTTGTGCTAATAATAAATATACAGTGGTGATGTTTTGGGCATCTCATTGTGGACATTGTATGCAAGAACTTCCTGGTTTTGTAAAAGTTTATAATCAATATAAACCAAAAGGATTTGAAATTATAGGAATTGCTTTAGATGTAAGTGTAAACAAGTGGAAAACAACAATTCAAGAGAATAATTTTAATTGGATTAATGTATCACAGTTTAAAAATTATAAATCACCGGTTTGTATAGATTATAAAATAAATAAAACCCCTAGTTTCTTTGTTTTAGACAGGGATATGAAAATAGTAGATAAACCAAAAGGAACAAAAGAACTTTTGGAATTTTTAAGAAAAAATATGTAAAAGAAGCTCTTTATAAGGAGCTTTATATATGAATGAAATTTTAGGATATTTTAGTGCAATATTTATAGGTATTACATTAGGATTAATAGGTGGAGGGGGCTCTATTTTAACCGTTCCGGTTTTAGTATATATTTTAACTATAGAACCAATTTTAGCTACTGCTTATTCTCTTTTTGTAGTAGGTTTTTCTGCTTTAGTGGGAACTTTTAGGAATATTAAAAAAGGAAATATAGATGTGGAAATAGGTGTTATTTTTGCACTACCATCTTTGTTAGCCGTTTATATTACAAGAAGATATTTAGTTCCCTCTATTCCTCAAGAAATATTAAAACTGGAAAACTTTACTTTGAGTAAAGAAATAGGAATTATGTTATTCTTTGCTTTGGTAATGTTTCTAGCAGGAATTTCTATGATTAGGGGAAGAAAAAATAATAAGAAAGTAAAAAATAAAAAAATAAATTATCCGATTCTTATTATAGAAGGTTTATTTGTAGGAGTTTTTACTGGATTAGTAGGGGCAGGAGGAGGGTTTTTAATAATTCCGGCATTAGTTTTACTAGCCGGTTTACCAATGAAAAATGCTATAGCAACCTCATTAATGATTATAGCAATAAAATCTTTACTTGGTTTTACAGGAGATTTATCGACAACATTGAATATTGATTGGACCTTCTTAATTTCATTTAGTGCATTTTCTATTTTAGGAATGGGGTTTGGCTTATACATGAGTAAATTTATTGAAGCAGAGAAACTTAAAAAATTGTTTGGATATTTTATTTTATTTATGGCTGTATTTGTGTTTATAAAAGAAATAATTTAAATAAATAAGATTAAAGTTAGTTAATTATTTATAAGCTCTTTTTTATCTTTGTTACATAAAATTAGATATTATGAAAATAGAACAGATATATACAGGATGTTTAGCAGAAGCTGCTTATTATATTGAATCGGAAGGAGAAGCAATAATTATTGATCCATTACGAGAGGTGGATCCATACATTGAAAAAGCAAAAGAAAATAATGCTCAGATAAAATATATATTAGAAACACATTTTCATGCAGACTTCGTTTCAGGACATGTAGATTTAGCAAAAAAAACAGGTGCCATGATTGTTTATGGGCCGACAGCTAGAGCAAACTTTGAAATGAAAGAAGCGAAAGATGGAGAACTAATAGAGGTAGGTAAAATAAAAATTAAAGTTTTACATACTCCCGGGCACACTATGGAATCTTCTTGTTATTTATTGATTGATGAAAAAGGAAAAGACAAGGCTCTTTTTACCGGAGACACCTTATTTATTGGAGATGTTGGCCGTCCGGACCTGGCAGTAAATACAGAATTAAGCAAAGAAGATCTAGCCGGTCTTCTTTATGATTCTTTACGAAACAAGATTATACCATTGAATGATGATATTATTGTGTATCCTGCACATGGAGCCGGGTCGGCCTGTGGAAAGAATATGAGTAAAGAAACATTTGATACTCTTGGAAACCAAAAAGCTACGAATTACGCCTTAAGGGCGGATATAAATAAAGAGGAGTTTATTAAAGAACTTCTGGAAGAAGCTTTACCTATACCTCAGTATTTTCAGAAGAATGCAGTAATGAATAAGTCTTCAGAAAACAGAACATTTGATAATATCATTTCTGAAGGAACGAAAGCTTTGAGTATGGAAGAATTTGATGTAGAAGTAAAAAATGGAGCTTTAATTTTAGATGTTCGTCATCAAAGATATTTTGTTAAAGGATTTATTCCAAAATCTTGGTTTATAGGAATAGACGGGGTGTTTGCCCCTTGGGTAGGAAACCTTATTAATGATATAAATCAAAAAATTGTCATTATTTGTCCGGAGGGAAGAGAAGAAGAGGTGGTAAAGCGATTAGCTCGTGTAGGTTATGATCATACGGTTGGTTATCTAAAAGGATCGTTTTCCGCCTGGAAAAACGCCAATAGAAACATTGACACCATACTGCAAGAAAAAGCAGCAGAAATTGCAATAAATTACGTTAATGGGATTAACATATTAGATGTTCGTAAATCAGCTGAATTTTCAGCTGAACACTTAGAAAATGCTCAGCACTACCCATTAAGCAATATATTTAATCAATTAGAGAGAGTTGATACAAATAAAACTTATCATGTACATTGTTCGGGAGGATATCGTTCGGTAATTTTTATTTCCATTTTAAAATCTAAGGGTTATCATAACCTTATTGATGTGTCAGGAGGTTATGGAGCCTTAAAAAAAACCGATGTTCCAAAAACCGATCTCGTTTACCCGACAATGTAGAGGGGGACTCCCTGCACGGCTAATTTTGTTATTCAAACAGAGTGTTTATTGGTGGGATTCTAAAATAGCTTTGATAATTATCGGTACAGAATGATATATATTAAAAGAGTTTTTCCGAAACAACAATTATTAATTAGTCATTATTAATTAATCATTAACAGTTAATGCGCTTCTAGCCAGGTACGACCTTCTCCCATATCCACGAGAAGAGGAACTCTGGATTCAAACACATTTTCCATAGCATTTTTAATGAGCTTTTTAAGTTGAGGTAGCTCCGACTTTAAGGCATCAAACACTAATTCATCGTGTACTTGTAAAAGCATTTTTGATTGCAAGCCCTGAACATCTATTTCGGCTTGAATTTTAATCATAGCCAGCTTAATTATATCCGCCGCAGAACCCTGTATAGGGGCATTAATGGCGTTTCTTTCTGCATGACCACGAACAACCCCATTTCTGGAATTAATATCTTTTAGACGGCGCTTTCTATCCTTAATGGTTTTCACATAACCATGTTCGCGGGCAAAGGCAATACTCGCATCCATGTATTCTTTTAATTTAGGGTAAGTAGCAAAATAGTTTTTTATAATTTCGGCGGCTTCTTTTCGTGACAAGGAAGATTGCTGACTTAAACCAAAGGCCGAAACACCATAGATAATTCCGAAGTTTACGGTTTTAGCATTTGAACGCATCTCCCGGGTAACCTCTTCCAAAGGAACATCAAAGACTTTTGATGCTGTAGCAGCATGAATATCTAATCCTTGTTGAAAGGCCTCAACCATTACGGGGTCACCACTCATTTCAGCAATCAAACGCAATTCTACCTGAGAATAATCAGCGGCAAGTAAAATATGATCATCATCGCGAGGGATAAAAGCTTTACGCACTTCACGACCTTTTTCTGTGCGAACAGGAATGTTTTGCAGGTTAGGATTGTTAGAGCTCAATCTTCCAGTAGCAGCAACAGCTTGATTAAAGGAAGTGTGTATGCGTTTTGTGTTTGGATTAATAAGTTCCGGCAAAGCATCTACATAAGTAGAGCGTAGTTTTTGTAAGGAACGGAAATCTAAAATCTTTTCGATGATTGGGTGTTTCTTTTTTAGCTTCGAAAGCACGTCTTCTGAAGTAGAATATTGCCCCGTTTTCGTCTTTTTTGCTTTATCATCTAATTTCATGTGGTCGAATAAAACTTCTCCCATTTGTTTAGGTGATGCAATATTGAACTCTATTCCTGCGAGCTCGAATATTTCTTCTTTAATTTTTATTACAGACCCCTCTAATTCTTTAGAGAATATTTGTAGACTCTCCCGATCTAAATTGATTCCTTCACGCTCCATCTTTGCTAAAACAGAAACCAAAGGCATTTCTATTTCCCGGAACAGAGACATCAAACCCTCTTCTTTTAATTGAGACTCAAAAATGTCTTTTAATTGCCAGGTAATGTCGGCATCTTCACAAGCGTAATCTTTAATTTTTGTAGGAGGCAGATCACGCATATTTAATTGTGACTTTCCTTTTCCAATTATAGTTTCAATTTTAACAGGAGAATAGTTTAAATACGTTTCTGCAAGTACATTCATATTATGACGCATATCCGCTTGAAGCAAATAATGTGCTATCATAGTATCGAAGAATTTACCTTTTAACTGAATATCATAATTGGCAAGAATGTGATAATCGTATTTAATATTCTGCCCAACCTTTTCAATACGCTCATTTTCGAATAAAGGCTTAAAAATAGCAAGGGTTTTGTCTCTTTCTTCGGCATTTGCGGAGACGGGAACATAATAAGCTTCTTTAGCATTGCAACTAAAAGACATTCCTACAATCTCTGCTTCCAAAACCTTTAAGGAGGTCGTTTCTGTATCGAAAGCAACAGATTTAAGCACCATTAATTTATTAACTAAAGCATGACAATCGGCAGTGCTTTCTACCAACTTATAATTGGGTTTTGCGGTTTCTAAAGTGTCGTATGAAGCGCTAAAAAGAGACCCTTGAACATCATTCTCTCCACCCCCAAATAGATCTATTTGCCCTGGAGCAGAAGGTTTTGTTTTAACGGTTTTTTCTTCAGTAACTATTTCGGTTGGGCTTGGTAAATTTTTTCCAAACCAACGTTCTGCCAAACGACGAAACTCCAATTCGACAAACAAATCGTGCACCGCTTCTTTGTTCATCTCTTTCCGGACTAAATCATCAGAAATAAATTCTACAGGAACCTCTAAATTTATAGTTGCTAATTTCTTAGAGAGAAAAGCCAATTCTTTGTTGGATTCTACTTTTTCCTTTTGCTTTCCTTTCAGCTCGTGAGTATGTTCATATAAACCTTCCATACTATCGTATAGAGCCAATAATTTTTTTGCTGTCTTATCACCCACACCCGGAATGCCCGGGATATTATCTGAAGCATCACCCATCATTCCCAGATAATCAATGACCTGATCTACCCGCTTGATCTCAAACCTTTTTAGCACTTCAGGGATTCCCCAAATTTCAGCACCGTTACCCATACGCGGAGGGCGGTACATATAAATATTATCAGACACTAGTTGAGCAAAATCCTTGTCAGGCGTCATCATATAAGTGGTAAAACCTTCTTTTTCTGCTTTTTTTGCAAGAGTTCCTATGACATCATCTGCCTCAAAACCCGGTTTTGCAATTACAGGAATATTGAAAGCCTCCATTAATTTAAAAATAGATGGTAAAGCAGTAGAAATTCCCTCCGGCATCGCTTCACGCTGTGCTTTATATTCTTTGTATTCTATATGTCGCTCGGTAGGTTCTGAAGTATCGAAACAGATTGCCCAATGCGTTGGCTGTTCTTTCATTTGAACATCCATTAATGTGTTTATTAAACCCAATACAGCAGAAGTGTCTTGCCCTTTAGAGTTTATCCTTGGATTTTTAGCAAAGGCAAAATAAGCCCTGTATATCAATGCGAATGCATCAAAAAGAAAAAGTTTCTTCTCCGTTTGTGGCGTCATGCTCTAAATATTATGGCGAACAGCTAATATAGTTAATTTGGCTAGTGCTTGTTTGTTGATGGAAAAAATTAATCTGGTTTTAAGTTTTAGATCGGTTATAGTTATTTTTCGGAGAAATTTATTTATTTATGAGTCTCTTTCGATTTTTCCTATTACTTTCGGGCGAGATATTAAATACAGTTTTTAAGATTAAAGAGAAGACTTGGTGATGCAAGAAAAAAGTTTACAACAAGCACAGCTCTGGCTTTCCGAAGCCTATGATGTTGAGACTCGCAATAAAGTTCAGGCACTTATTGATGAGAATGGAGAAGAGTTGATAGAGTCATTTTATAAAGACCTTGATTTTGGTACGGGAGGAATGCGCGGCATTATGGGAGTTGGCCCTAACCGAATCAACAGATATAGCATTGGTAAAGCCACACAGGGCTTGGCTAATGCGCTTTTGGATATGTATCCAGACCAGGATGTTTCAGTTGCGATTGCCTATGATTGTCGAAATAATTCTGATCTTTTAGCCAGAACATCTGCCGAGGTATTGTCTGCTAACGGAATAAAAGTATACTTGTTTACGTCGTTACGTCCTACACCGGAATTATCTTTTGCTGTTCGCGAACTGGGTTGTAAAAGTGGAATTGTTATCACCGCTTCACATAACCCTAAGGAATACAATGGTTATAAAGTTTATGGAGATGATGGGTGTCAGATCGTAAGCCCATTTGATGTAGAATTAATTAATAAAGTGAGAACTTTATCTATAGAAGATGTTAATTTTAATGTCGATGAGGATTTGATATTTGCTTTAGGAGAGGAAATGGACGACACTTACATAGAGCGTCTAAAAACTTTAAGCCTGTCACCTGAAGCGATAAAAGAACAACAAGAATTACCCATTGTTTTTACAGGTATTCATGGCACAGGGGCTGTTATGGTTCCAAAAGCATTAAAATCGTTTGGTTTTTCGAATGTAATGACTGTTGCTTCGCAAGATGTGATAGACGGGAACTTTCCTACAGTGCATTCTCCAAACCCGGAAGAGCCTGCAGCTTTAGAGTTGGCAATTATATTAGCAAAAGAAAAAGGAGCTGAATTAGTCATGGGAACCGATCCGGATGCAGATAGGGTAGGGATTGCCATACCAAATAAAGCCGGAGAGTTTATTTTGCTGAATGGAAATCAAACAGGATCATTATTAGTGCACTATCTCTTAACAAGGTGGAAAGAGCTCGGAAAGATCACAGGAAAAGAGTTTGTTGCTAAAACGGTTGTTACAACCGATTTGATGGATGTAATGGCTAAAGCAAATGGCGTGAAAGTTTACAATACACTTACAGGATTCAAACACATTGGTTCGATTATAAGGGAATTAGAAGGTAAAGAGCAATTTATTGGAGGAGGAGAGGAAAGCTATGGCTACCTAGCTGGAGACTTTGTTCGTGACAAGGATGCGGTAATGTCTTGTGCATTAATAGCAGAGATGGTTGCCTGGGCGAAAAGCTGCGGGAAAGACCTTTTTGACTTGATGCAGGACATGTATATGGAGCATGGTTTCTATTTGGAAGATTTGATTTCTATTACGAAACAAGGACGTTCTGGAGTTGCAGAAATCGCGGCTATGATGGATGATATGAGAATGAGTGCGCCAAAAATGATTATTGGTGAAGAGGTTGTGGAGGTTATTGATTATTTAGATTCTGCTAAAACAGGTCTGCCTGAATCCAATGTTTTGCAGTTTATTACTAACAAAGGGACTAAGATTACAGCACGCCCATCAGGGACAGAACCAAAGATTAAATTCTACTTCTCGGTGCAGGAAAAATTAGCAGACAAATCAGAATATGATGTTATAAAGCTAAAATTGAAAGAAAAGATTGCTAATATTCAATCAGAAATGAACTTAAATTAGGGTAAAAAACGAGTAAATTTTAAAAGATGATCGCAAACAGGGTTAAAGCCCCGTTTTTTTTTGTATAAACGCCTGAAACATAGAAGCAATAAGGGGCGTAGAGTTCTTTAGTTAATAACAATTCGATGTTGATAACCGGGAGTAAAAATGCTGATTTTTAGAAGGTCAATAAACGGTAAACCTCTTTATATGCTTGGGCTGCAGGAGAGATTAAAAAGGTAAAAAGGGATATTTTTCATTATTGTATAATTTAGGATGTCCAACATCATTTTTTTTGAACTCCAAAATCTATCTTTCTATATTTGAGCGTATTAACTAAAACCCAAAAATTATGGATGCAGTGTTTAAAAATCTAGGCGGATTTATTTCTGGTATTGTTGGATTACTTATGTCTTTACTAGGACTAGGAATTGTTGCCGAAATTTTATTAGGAGCAGCAACTCCTTTTGCTGTGATTGACAACATTACAGGATTGGTTGCTCAATTTACAAACAGTGGTTTTGTAGGTTTGGTTGCTTTATTGGTAGTATTATCTTTCCTTAAGAAGTAATTAAATAAATATTAAGCCCCGCTTGCGGGGCTTAATATTTATTAATTTTAGGATTTATGAAAGAAGAAAACAAAAAGTTCTTTAAGAACATTAAAAAATACTTACGTGAAGCTGTAGAAATTACAGTACCGATTTTGTGTTTAGGTGTTGTGGTTCAGTTAATTGTTGGTGACAGTCTTTTGGGGTGGGATCCAATTAAAAATATTCAAAGTGCAATTAATTCTTTAGGGCAAAGCAATTTTATTGGAGTTGCAGCTTTATTGGTATTATACTCAGTTTTTAAGAAACAATAATCTTGATTGATTTGAATAGAAATAAGGCGCTGTGATTTACAGGGTCTTTTTTACTTTAATGTTATTTATGCTCTCCGGGTATTTTATATTTCATAAAAAAATTTGCCCAAATTATTTTTGATAAGGCGTGCATTTTTGGCGTAAGTAATAACCAGGGGATAGAAATGCCGAGACATTTTTGCAAAAGACTGACTTCGAGGTTCAATATTTTCAAAGCGATAAGAATTGTTATTATAAAGGCGCACCCCAAAGCATAGGAAACGTACAATGCTCCAAAATAAAACCCGGGCTCAGGGTTATAGGTTTCTTCACATATCGGACATTTTTCATAAATATCCCCCATTGTTTTTAACCTATAAGGGTGTGACATAAAAAAGTCTCCTTCATGACAATGTGGGCACTTCTCCTTTAGTATGCTATATAATTTTGTTCCTTTTTTCATTAGATTTTGTCCTGACCGATACAGTGAATCTTTTTGAAGAATTCGTTAAAAGTAGTCGTTGGTATGCAAATTTATTAAAATACACCCACTTTGTTTGTGATTCTTTATGGGGCTAGTAAAAATAAGCAATGAATAGCAGTAGTTTTTACCCTTTTTGATAACTTTGAATCATGAAAAAAATCGTATTAATTCTGGCCATTTGTTTTCCGTATTCCTCTTTCTCACAAGAGCATGTTGAACATGAACATAATCACTCAAACGAATTTAGTTTTGCTGTTGGAGTCATACCTCAGCATGAATATTCTATAGGAATTCACGCACATTACATCAAAGGTGTTGCTTTAGAAAACAAACTTGGTTTAGGTGTTTCTGTTGAAACAATTTTGGATGAACACGCTCATCATTCGTTTTCTTTAATTAGCCTATATAGGTTTGGTAACGGCATAACATTAGCTTACGCTTCTGGTATGCTTAGGGTTGCAGATGAGAATAATGTTGAATTTCAATTTGCTCAACATTTTGAACTTGGTTACGAGATTGCTGTTGGTGAGTTTCATGTTGGGCCACAATTAGATGTAGGTATTGAAGAAGAAGGGGTGCATTATTTATTAGGACTGCATTTGGGAATTGATTTTTAGGAAGTATTTTAAATAAAAAAAAGACCCACTTATTCAGTGGGTCTTTTTTTGTGGTGCTACCAGGATTATGCACTTCGTTTATGATCCTGTTGTTTCGGTAGATTAAAAGAAGCCCATTCACTGCGTGAATACGGGCTTTTCAATTTATAAATTCAGTGCAAGCGCAATTTATAAATTAAAAAAGCCCTATACTTTCGTATTGGGCTTCTTTTTTTGTGGTGCTACCAGGATTCGAACCGGGGACACAAGGATTTTCAGTCCTTTGCTCTACCAACTGAGCTATAGCACCTCATTATTGTGGCAGCAAATATAAACACAAGCAATTTATCTATCAAAGAAAAAGCGAGATTAATTTGCATTATTCATACTTTTGGGAAATAGACCCGATTTATGGATTTAGTAATCGACATAGGAAATACACGAATTAAGTATGCAGGCTTTATAAATGGTCAGATACAAACAAAAGGCTATTGCACTGAGCCCGAGCTGGAGAACTTATTGAAGACCCTCTCAGGAAAGGTGAATAAGATCATGCTAAGTGCTGTGAGGCCGGTTTCTAATCCATTATTGTTTGAGATTAAAAACTGTTCTTCAAATAGCCTTGTTTTGTCTTCGGAAATGGAAATGCCGTTTAAAAACCTTTATGAATCACCAAAAACAGTGGGCGTAGATCGACTTGCTTTAGCCGCGGGAGCTCTGTTTAAATTCCCAAATGAGCCCGTATTAGTTGTAGACGTTGGCACCTGTATGACTTTTGATCTTATTGACGCACACGCAGCCTATCATGGTGGAGCCATTTCTCCGGGACTACAAATGCGTCTAAAAGCATTAAATGCTTACACGAAAATGCTGCCTTTAGTGGATTTGGAAGCCCCTAAAGATCTTATTGGAAGAAATACCAAAGAGTCGATTCTTTCGGGCGTGGTTAATGGTATGTTAAAAGAGCTTGACGGCATAATAGATGCATATAAATTGCGTTACCCTGAGATGAAGATTATCCTTACTGGGGGCGATTTGGCTTTCTTTGATAAGAAATTAAAAAATAGCATCTTTGCCGATGCAGACACCCTACTTAAAGGGTTGTATTTTATACTGAAACAACATGCAAATTAAAAAATATAAAAGCGTACTATTTACATTAGTTTGCTTGCCGTTAATTTCTTTGGCACAGCAAAATACAATTTCTCCATATTCAGCTTTTGGAATTGGAGAGATTCAGAATCAAGGATTTGCTTTGAATAGTGAAATGGGAGGTTTGGGTCTTGCTTTGAGACCTAATAGCAATCTAAACCCAATGAATCCGGCATCATTAAGTGCTTTATCTTTAACTTCTTTTGAAGTAGGAGTAAATGGTTCTGCCATGTTTTTATCTGATAACATCTTATCTCAGGAGTACTTCACCTCTACGATGTCATATTTAAGTTTAGGGTTTCCAATAAAAGAAGGCTTTGCTGTTAGCGGGGGCTTAGTTCCCTATAGTTTTCAAGGTTATGAGGTCTCGCAAAATTTTAATTGGCCTAATGATGGAGACAGCTTAAATTATAGTGTTGATCATAATGGATCGGGGGGATTGAATAGATTTTATATTAATTTCGGTGTAGAGCTTACTAAGGGCTTGTCTGTTGGAGCTACAGGGTCCTCAGTTTTTGGGACCTTGAATCAAAAACGAGACCTAATATTTGAGGAGGATAATTTCCTGAATCGCAGAGATAATAATTCGTATCATGTGAGCGATTATACGTACGATTTTGGCGTTCAATATCAAATGGATTTTGAGGATAAGCAATTAACGTTTGGAGCAACTTACAGTCCTCAGGCTAACTTAAATGCAGATAATGAAGGGGCTATTTACACTTATGACATCCGTGATGATTTAGAGATTATCAGAGATACTACTAAAGTCTTTGGAAGCTCTACGAGTGGTTTGGTTTTGCCAAAATCTTATGGCTTAGGATTGGCTATGGAAAAAGAAGGTCATTGGCTTATTTCCGGAGAGTACGATTTTAAAGAATGGTCACAAATGAGTCTTTTTGGATCGTCTGATCCTCAGCTTAGAAATGCATCGCAATATAAGATTGGTATGTGGTGGATTCCGAACATTCAAGATGTACACAATTATTTGAAAACAATTCAATACCGGGCAGGATTTAATTACAATACAGGACACCTTTCTGTTTCGGCATTTGGAAGTGAAGACTCTCAAGCAGAAATTACAGATATGAGCTTAAGTCTTGGCTTAGGTTTACCAATGAAGCGCTCTAAAACAACAGCGAACTTGGGTGTTCAGTTTGGTAAGAGAGGAACAAGAGATTCTGGATTGGTAGAGGAAAAATACATAAAGTTTCACGTAGCGTTTACTTTTAACGATAAGTGGTTTACAAAACGTAAAATAGATTAACAAATAAATGATATTATGAGAGTGAAATTATTTTCATTATTAGTTTTAGTTGTTTTTTCATTTAATGCATACGCCCAGGATGAAGCAGAGCTATTGAAATATGGAACAGACAAAGAGGCTTGTGAGCAGAATTTGTCTATTTATACAGAGTTTTACAAACAGAAAAACTATGTGGATGCTTTTAAGCCATGGTCTTATTTGTTTGATAATGCACCAAAACGAACAAAGAATATTTACCTACACGGGCCTAAAATTGTTAAAGGATTAATAAAAACGGTAAGCGATGAAGCGAGAAAAGCTGCTTTGGTTGATTCTTTAATGATGATCTATGATCAAAGAAACACATTTTATCCGGGTAAGGAAGCTTATGTTATTGGGATGAAAGGTGCCGACATGTACAAATACATGAAAGGCTCTACAGAAGGCCTACAAGCCTCGTATGAGGTCCTTCTTACCGCATTTAATATGGCAGGGAATGAAAGCTCCGCCAGTGTGCTGAATTACTACTTCATGGCCACCACAAAATTGGTGCAGGCTAAAGTTTTAAAAGTAGAAGACTTAATCGCCTTATTTTCAGACCTTTCGAGTGTAATTGCTTATAAGGAGGCAAAATTAGCTCAGGATATTTATAATGCGGAGCAAAATGAGGGACTGAATTCAAAAGAGCAAAAGATTTTAAGAAAGAACAAGAAAGAGCTTAAAACTTTAGGTGATGTAAAAAGCAATTTAGAGAAAACGCTTGCACCACATGCAACATGTGAAAAGCTTGTTGAGTTGTACACGAAAAATTTTGAACCCAATAAGGAAGATGTTGCCTGGATGAAGCGTGCTGCAAAATTGTTGAATAAAAAAGAATGTACGGACTCAGACATTTTCTTTACGATTTCTGAAACACTTTACAATATTGATCCGTCGCCGGTTGCGGCCGCCAACATGGGGATTCGGGCATTAAAACGCCAGGATTACACCAAAGCGATTGAGTTTTATACTTACGCTTTAGACAACGAACAAGATGACTTAAATAAGGCGCAATACGCTTACCGTTTAGCGCAGATTTACGGAGCGACGAATAAAAACTCAAGAGCGAAGTCTTATGCTTTAAAAGCTGCGTCTTACCGTTCCGGATGGGGAGACCCTTATTTATTGATCGGCGATTTGTATGCGAAAACTTCTCGTCAGTGTGGTGAGTTGAAAACAGAATTCTTAAAAAGAGTTGGCTACTGGGCAGCAATTGATAAGTATGAATACGCTAAGAGGTTGGACGCTTCGGCAAGCGCTAAAGCAAATGAAAGAATTTTGAAGTATACGGAGCAGATGCCAAGTAAAACAGATATTTTTACGGAAGGCTTATTGGATGTGCCAACATACGATATTGAATGTTGGTATACAGAAACGGTAAAGGTTAGAGTTCCTTAATCAATTTGCAGTTGACAGTTTGCAGTTTATGCAACCCTATTATGAGATTTAAAAATGGTCATATCATAAAAAGTATTGTTGTTTCTTTTGGGACGGCAATGCTTTTTTCCTGTCAAACCAATCCGCAACAGATGGAAGAGCTTTCTAAAGAAATAGACGAGCCGGTTATATCTTCTGTTGATGTAACCTGGTTTTATACAAAAAACGGCCAAGCTTCATTTAAGCTAAACACACCTAAAATGCTTCGTTTTGAAGGGAAAGAACCTTATGTAGAATTCCCTCAGGGATTGGAACTACATTCTTTCGAACAAGAAGGAGGGCAGGATGCTTACCTTAGGGCAGACCATGCGATTCAACAGGTGAATGATAAGTTGATTGAAGCTAAAGGAAATGTCCTTTTGCAAAATGCTAAAGGCGAAAAATTAGAAACAGAATTCCTGATTTGGGATGAGCTGAAAGAACGAATTTATACCGAGGAATTTGTTAAAATTACCAAAGAAAGACAGGTGATTATGGGCGAAGGATTTGAGTCGGACATATATTTTAGTGAATATACCCTTAAAAAGAGTCGGGGAATTATTAATTTAGAACATGCTGAATAAAGCCCAAAAAATATTTGTTGTTTTATGGTTACTTTTTGCTGTCTATACTTTGATGGACGCTTTGTACCACATACTTATCATTGATCAAGTTGCTAAAGGACTTATGTTTTTAGGAGTTTCCGTGTTTGCTTACTTTATGTACAGGTTTAGAAAAAAACAGTATTTGAATTAAGGATCGTTGTTGATACATAGAATTCTTATGATAAAGTTTAATTAACACCTGAGTCATAGAGCGAAACAAACAGGCGAACGTAAAATTTTTGTTCTATTGCAAGTCAGTAACTTGCAATAGATTAACATAAAACACCTTAATGGACCCCGATAGTCTACTAATTATACTATTATCGCTTTTATTTTCTGCCTTTTTTTCGGGCATGGAAATTGCCTTTGTGGCTTCTAATAAGTTGCACCTCGAGCTTATGAAGAAACGAGGCGAGTTTAATGCCCGCATTCTTTCACCGTTTTTAGAAAGCCCGTCTCGATTTATAGCCACAATGCTTGTGGGAAACAATATTGCTTTGGTTGTTTATGGGATAGAAATGGCTGGTGTCTTAGAGCCATTTATTCGTCAGTATACAGCTACAGACAGTTTGGTGTTATTGTTCCAAACCATATTTTCTACCGCTATTGTTTTGGTGACGGCCGAGTTTATACCCAAGGTACTTTTTAGTTTAAATGCCAATCGCTTTATTCGTCTTTTTGCCATTCCTGCTTGGCTTTGTTATTACGTTTTGTATGTCGTTGTTTCTTTGGTGGTAGGGATTTCAAATTTTATATTGAAACACATTATGCGGGTAGAGCAATTAGATGAAAAACCTGTTTTTGGACGTGTTGATCTGCAGCAATATTTGAAAGAACATACAACAACACAGGATGATAAAGAGCTTTTGGAAACGGAAATTCAAATATTTCAAAATGCACTCGATTTTTCTAAAGTTAAAGCCCGGGAGTGTATGATTCCGAGAAATGAAATAGTTGCCATGGAAATAGGCGAAGACATTACTAGGCTGTGCGATAAATTTGTGGAAACAGGGCTCTCAAAAATTGTGATTTACAGAGAAAATATAGATCATATTATTGGCTTTACACATTCTTACGAGCTTTTCAAACAACCTACAGACATTAAGTCTATTTTATTGCCAATAGCCATGGTTCCGGAGACGATGACAGCAAATGATATCCTTAACCTTTTTATAAAAGAACGAAAAAGTATTGCCCTGGTCGTAGATGAATTTGGGGGAACTTCCGGCTTGCTTACCGTAGAGGATATTGTAGAAGAGATCTTTGGGGAAATAGAAGACGAGCACGATATCGCAGAGCTTGTAGAGGTTCAAATTTCTGAACAGGAATTTATTTTTTCGGGACGACACGAAATTGATTATTTGAATGAAAAATATCACCTAAAACTTCCCGAGTCTGACGATTACGAAACACTAAGCGGATTGATCGTTCACTACTGTGAGAACATCCCTCAATTAAATGATAGAATTGATATGGATGATTTTAGTTTCGAAATCCTGGAAGTGGAGCAAACAAGAATTGAAAAAGTAAAGCTTTTCTGCACCGCTTAAGAAGTATCTTTTTCAAGAACTTTTGTATATTCGCTCACTTGATTAACGAAAAACACACTTATAATGATATCACTTGACAAACTCAGAAAGCGTTCCGGTCTTCTTCTTGGAGGAATTGGGATTGCTATGGGGGCATTTCTTTTAGGAGATTTGATGAGCTCCGGAACTTCTTTGTTCAACAGTGCACAGGGAGTATTAGGAGAGGTAAATGATGAGGTTATTGACTATCGTGAATTTGAAACGGAGGCACAGAACATAGATCGTATTTTTAGCGGTCGTCAGGATCGCAATGGCTTAAGAGATAATTTATGGGCAGATAAAGTGAACGAAGTTATCATGGGTGAGCAATATGCCGATCTAGGTCTTTCTGTCAGCTCTGAAGAATTAGCAAAACTGACTTTTGGATACAAGTCCGGAGAGATGTCGGCTACGGCAAGACAATTTTTTGGAGTTTCCGGACAAGACGTTACTTCTGCACAGTTGGCATCTCTAATCCAACAAATTCATGATAACGACCCACTACGATGGATGTATTTTGAAAATGTGATTCGCAAAGAGCGTTTAGCACAAAAGTATAACAGCTTGATCCGTCAGGGTTTAATTGCTTCAAACATTGATGCTGAGGTGTATTACAATGAGCAGGGAACTCAAGCCAGCGGTCGTTACGTGTTTAAACCATTTGACACGAGTGTTGAGGTAAGCGACTCAGAAGTTTCTTCATATTACAATGCACACAAAGACGATTTCCCTCAAAATGCTTCTCGCGAACTGACTTTGGCAATTTTTGAGATTCTTCCTACACAGGCAGATAAAGATGCCGTTAAAGCGCGCCTTGCAGGTCTTATTGAAGATAAAGTCGTTTATAATAAAACGGCTAAAGCGAATGAAACAGTTGAAGGCTTTAGAAATACAAATGATGCACAGTCTTTTGTAGATGCTTATGCTGATTCTTCATTCGACCCTACTTTTTATGCAGAAGGACAACTTTCTCCGACCATTGAATCTCTCATGAGAAATGCTGAAGTAGGGTTTGTGTACGGACCTTATGAGGAAGAAGACAGCTATAAAGTAGCCCGTTTAAATGCACGCCGCAACGATTCTATTCAGGTTGCGATTATTGACATGGCGATGGATGCCAGTGAGGAAACAGCAAACGAAATTTATGCCCAGGCAAGCGAAATGGCTGCAGCAACTGATGCCGAGAGCTTAGAAGCTTTAGCAGATGAAAAAAATGTCGCACTTACAACCGCCATCGTCCAAGACGCCGATCGTACGGTTGCAGGTGTTGGAGAGGCCCGTAATCTGGTATTTTGGGCTTACAACGATAAAACGGAGCTAAACGCTGTGAAATTAGAAGATCAAAACAACCGTATTGTTGTTGTTATGTTAACGGATATTACTGAAGAAGGAACGCAAGAACTGGAAGAAGTTCGTTTTCAGATAGAAGTTGCTGTAAAACGTGAAAAGAGTGGAGAAGCTTTAACGGAAGAGTTTAATAAGTACCTATCTAAAGCGAATAACATTGATGATTTAGCCGTTGCGATGAACCTTATTCCGGAACAGGTAAATACCATAGCCTTTACTTCTAACGCAATTCCGGGAGGTTTTGAGCCGAATGTTGTAGGAGCTTTTTACGGAATGGAAAAAGGACAAACCTCTAATCCGGTTATTGGGAATAACGGGGTGTATGTTGTCTCTGTGGATGACTTTAAAGAGTCTACAGCACCGATAGATTACACGGCTTTAAAGAGACAATTAGAAGGTCAGTTACAACCCAGAGCGAATGTTGAAGTATTTAATGCTTTAAAAGAATTAGCTGATATTGAAGACAACAGAGCGAAGTTCTATTAATTTTAATCGCACCTATTATTATATAGAAGGCCTTCTCGAAAGAGAAGGCCTTTTTATTTTTGCAAGAAATTATTATCAGTTTTAGTAAGGCAAGCCTTAGTTAAAGCCTACGTCTTTGTCATTTGAACCTTAACACCAATAGGTAGTTCCACCCATTAAATGAGTGGCATCACTCGTTGTGCTATGTAGAACAGCACTTTATCTTTGTCGGATAATCAAATTAAAAAAGAAAATGATGATGAAAACATTACGAATTATTTTAGGATTTATTTTTTTCGTACAAATTCAGGTTCAAGCTCAACCACAACCAACAACGGCTATCGTTGAAACCGAATATTCAGGAGAACAAATGATTAATACGCTCAAGTTCACCGGGGGACATGTTTTAATTGATATTATCAGAGGCATACACACTCTCGACTCTGAACGTTTCGTCTATCAGACTAAGACTGTAAATAATCCGAATTGGGAAGAGGTGGTTAAAGACAATACCCCAAATGGTTTTAATCTTAAAACTAAAGCGGCTTTGGATGCGCATTGGGGGGCTGCGATGACTTATGATTATTTTAAGAACGTTCATGGGAGAAATAGTTATGATCATCAAGGAGGCGAGTTTTTAGTTACGATCGATAATGAGAGTCGGCTTGCTGGGAACGCTCAATGGATACAGAAATCGGACCCTTTGAATGGGTCGGGTTACCCGAGTATAAATATTGGCCCCCCTACAACCTATAATGGGACAGGTGGTTTTCTCCGGCAGTCTAGTCTTGATATTGTTGCACATGAGTTTGGACATGGTGTTACTGAATATTCTTCGGGTTTGAGTACTAAAGGAGAATCAGGAGCCATAGACGAAGGGCTCTCTGATATTTGGGCCGTTTGTGTAAAAAACTATGTTAAAAATAAAGGGTTGAAAGAAATATCTGAGGATGATCTTTGGTCTTATGGAGAAGATATTGATAAAAGACAGAATAAATCGGGAGTGAGACATCTCAATGATCCGGATTATTCAGACCAACCGGATACATACTTAGGCACTAATTGGATTGAGCAAGGTAATTGCACCCCCTCCAAGGATAATGATCATTGCGGGACTCATACCAATATGTCTATTCTTACTTATTGGTTCTATCTTTTATCTGAAGGAGGTTCCGGTACAAATGATAATGGGACGGATTATAATGTGTCAGGTATAGGTATTGAAAAGGCAGAAAAGATCGTTTATAAAGCATCAACGGAGTACTTTACTGAAACCACTGATATTCATAGTGGAGCGGGTCATATGCTTAAAGCAGCAGGAGACCTTTATGGAGGAGGCTGCTCTGAAGAGGCTATGGCTGTAAGAGAGGCTTGGAAAGCTGTTGGGATTGTTGACTTATATGATCAGATGATGTTAGATTGTAATGGAGTATGTGTGAAGGAATCTAATCTGGGCGATGGAACCTGTGATTCGGGACCTCTGTATTATGGAGCCCCCTCAATTGATTTAAGATGTTATGAGAATGATAAAGGAGATTGTCAGGATGATGATTCTTGTCCTAATGGAGAAATAAGAGATTGTAATGGAAATTGTGCCCCGGAATCTTGGCTGGGCGACAGCTCTTGTGATGACGGAGCTTATGCGAACGGACAGCATCGTATTTATAATAATGGAAATTACTCAATGGAAACGATTTATATTTATTTCAATTGTGATGCTTTTGATAATGATGGAGGAGATTGTCAAGATGATAGTTCTTGTCCTGATGGAGAAGTTTTAGATTGTGACGAAACCGGTGATTGCATTCTTGAATCTTGGATTGGAGATGGTTACCCTGACTGTTGGAATCAGGCATACGGTGCTGATTTAAGTTGTTATGACAATGATGGCGGTGATTGTCAAGATGATAGTTCTTGTTCTGATGGAGAAGTTTTAGATTGTGACGGAACCGGTGATTGCATTCTTGAATCTTGGATTGGAGATGGTTACCCTGACTGTTGGGATCAAGCATACGGTGCTGATTTAAGTTGTTATGACAATGATGGCGGTGATTGTGCAGGAGCAGCTCGTTTAGCCTCACCAACCCATGGAGAAGAAGTCATTCGAGAATCGTCTATTGAGGTCTCAGCCTATCTTGATCCAACAACAAACCTGTTAACGCTTGAGATCGACGGAAAATATGATTATGAACCACTGAGTTACCAATTGTACGATGTTTTGGGGAATTTATTGGATGCTGATAAATTGACAGGCATCCGAACAAACATAGATATGGAAGATTTACCGGAGGCAGTGTACTTATTAAAGGTAAGTACAACCGAAAAAGAAGTGGTAAAAACATTTAAGATCGTTAAAAACTAAAACGACCCCGATAAGGTAAAATGATCATGTTATATACAGATCATTAAGATAAACAGAGAATAATACAATCTTAGTGTCCGTTAAAAGGAATTAAAAGCAGGAGACCCAACAGAGGATCTCCCGCTTTTTTTGGATTGAATTGAGGGACTTTGTCTTCGTCAAAGTTTTAGTTGCATGACAGTGAGTTAGTACGACAACTTTAACGTCAAAGCCTACTACTTCATTAAAGACTTAATTCCGTAATAATAAGCCTCTTCACAGGGGGTGCATCCTGCCTCCATCATCTTAAACATTTCTGAGGACCGACTTACATCGTAATCTTTTTCCGAGGTGTAGAACTCAGCGTTTAGTTCTGAAAATTTGAGTTCTCCGGAACCTAATTTGGCAAAGGTGTCTTCGTCAAGAAGTGAAGGTGCATTTTCGGCATTTACTGAAAAGCCAACCATATTGATTTTCTCTTCTCCACAGTGAAAGACTTTTAAATACTTTTCATCGCGGTGTTCCAGGTATTTAATTTTCTCCAAAGATCTTTCCCAAACAATGTCACTAAAAATCCCGATTATTTTTTCAGCCTCTTCCGGCTTATCTACCTTTGTTTTTGTCCAATCTTCGCCGGTAATGGTGTTGGCAGAAAGGAACTTGATAAAATCGTCCCTCAAAGGCTCTAATTCGTCAGGACTTAAAATTCGATACTTCATAATTCAGCAATAGAGAATATTTGCGAAGATACTTCTTTCGAGGTTTTTATTTCTGTTGAGAAAACTCTTTGTGGCGTTTTTTATATTTTTCGTACAGTTCTTTTTGATGGTTGTTTAGGTCTAATTTTTTACCCCGGATAAAAGCCAGACTAATATCGTTGCTCATCATGTCTAAAGCATCGCCCTCAGAAACAATTAAAGTAGCATCTTTTCCTTGTTCAAGGCTGCCTACACGATTATCTATGTTTAGGATTTTAGCACTGTTTAAGGTGATGCTCATTAAAGCTTCTTCTTTACTTAGTCCGTACGCAACAGAAGTTCCCGCAGTAAAAGGAAGGTTTCGGGCACCCATACGCTCCATATTACCCTCATAATCTAAACAGTAAAGTACGCCGGCATCGTGAAGTATTTTCGCGCTTTTGTAGGCAATGTCTACATCTTCGTCCTTACGCACAGGTAATCGGTGCAGACGGTTTAAGATGACAGGAATTTCGTTTTCAGCAAGAAAATCAGCGATGAGCCAGGCATCGTTTGCACCAACTAAAACGACTTTTTTTAGGGTCATTTTCTGAGCAAATAAAACAGCACTTTTCATTTCTTTTGCCACCCTGGTGTGAATGTAGAGTTGCTTAGAGCCGTCAAAAAGACCCGTCATAGCTTCCAGGCTAAGATCGGTTTTTGTAGCCTTGGTCTGCTGGTAACTTTTAGCTTTTTCGAAGAAGGTTTCAATTTCAGAAAGAGCCTTTTCATAGCGGTTTTCACCTTCATCTTTGTGATCGTGTTTTCCATACAAGGATGGGCTTGAAGGCCAGTTCAGATGTATGCCGTCGTCTTCTTTGTACAAAGCGTCTTCGTAGTTCCAGGCATCAAACTCTACGATGCTGGAGGTGCCGGAGATCGTTCCGCCTCTTGGGGTAATCTGTCCGAGTAGAATTCCGTTTGTTCGGATGGTCGGAATCACAGGCGAGTCGGTATTGTAGGCAATAATACTTCGGATGTGTGGGTTAAACTCTCCCACCTCATCAAAATCGCGTGTGGCACGTACGGCGTCGATATCTGCCAGACCTAAAGTTGTATTTGGAAGAATAAACCCCGGGTAAACATGTTTACCAATGACATCGTAGTATGTTGCATTTGAAATATCTATTCGTATGTTGCTTGCATCTTCTACGGTTAGAATTTTACCTTCTTCTAAAATGATAAGGGAGTTTTCTATGACCGTTCCATTCCCGATATGAGCAGTAGCTCCATACAGCATGATCCTTTTGTTTTGCTCTGAAGCAGGTGTTTGGGCAAATGCACTTAGGCAGATGCTTAGACAAAAACAGATGAGTGTTAATTTTTTCATTTCTAATGAGGATTAAATTTTTAGCGAAGAGGTCTAATCATCGCAATGGAAGAGGAATGAGCGGTCTTTTTCAATTTTTTGTGTTGAATTGCCCTCGTTTTTTTCGGCCAGCATTTTTTGTGTCAGACGGTTTTTCTCCTCAGCATTGCGGAGGCGATTTTCGCGGTCTGATTCCAATGAATAGTACAGGCGTCCGTCTACGTAAGTTTGTTCAGCAATACTGTAAACAGACATCGGGTGTCCGGACCAAAGCACAACATCGGCATCTTTATCTTTTTTCAGACTTCCCGTTTTATCATCAATATGAAGCAATTTTGCAGGGTTTAGTGTGACAAATTTCCAGGCATCTTCTTCAGAAACATTTCCATATTTTAACGCCTTGGCCGCTTCCTGATTTAAGCGTCTGCCCATTTCGGCATCATCCGAGTTAAAAGCAGTAACAACACCCATATCGTTTAATAAAGCACCATTGTGAGGAATGGCATCATTTACCTCGTATTTGTAAGCCCACCAGTCGGAGAATGTGGAAGCACCTACTCCGTGGGCTTTCATCTTTTCGGCGACTTTGTACCCCTCTAAAATATGGGTAAAGGTGTTTAAGGTGAAATTCATAGAATCGGCTACCTGCATCAGCATATTAATTTCTGATTGACGATAGGAGTGACAGGTAATTTCTCTTTGATCCTTAAGAATTTCTAATAAACACTCTAAGTCCAGATCTTTATGAGGCATTTTAGTTTCTTTTTTCAGACTGGTAGAAAGTTTATGCCAGGCCTTCCACTCTTTGTCATATTCTCTTGCGCGAAGAAAAGCATCGTAGTACACCTGTTCAACGCCCATACGTGTTTGTGGGAAACGGGTATTGGAAAAAGTTCCCCAATTGCTTTGTTTTACGTTTTCACCCAGGGCGAATTTTACAAAAGGCTTCGCTTCTTCATAAAGCATTTCTTCGGCGTCAGAACCCCAACGCATTTTTATTAATGCCGACTGTCCGCCAATAGGATTTGTTGATCCGTGTAGCAATTGAGTTATCGTAACACCTCCTGCTAACTGACGGTAAATATTGATATCGTCAGGCTTGATGGCGTCAGACATTCTAACTTCGGCAGAGCTGGACTGTGTTCCCTCATTTACACTTCTTAAAGCAATATGAGCGTGCTCATCGATAATTCCTGAGGTTAGATGTTTTCCTTCTCCATCGATAATTTCAAAGGGATATTTGTGTTTAATTTCGTTTACGGCTTCGTTACCTACAGCAATAATCTTCCCGTCAACAATAGCTAAGGACGAGTTTTCGATAATTCCGGCATCTTCATTGGTCCATAGGGTAATGTTGGTAAAAAGAACGGCCTCTTGTTTCGGTTTTTCCGTCCAGCCATAGGCAGAATTAGGGAACCATTGTTCGCCCATCTTGTTTAGCATCTGAACTTTATTTACATTGATAAGCTGCTTGTTTTCTTTCGTCTTCTTTGGTTCCTGGTAGGCTTCTTTTCGTTTAATTACAAAAGATATCCAGTCCCCATTGGCCAACTGACCTTGTCCTTCAATAGGGTCTTTTCCCTGACCACTCAGGCGAATTAAACCACCATTAGACCCCCTGTATGAAATGTTGATAAGACGGTTTTCTATTTTAAAAGAAACTTTCGTTGTGTCTTTTGCAAGCAGATTTGCCTGCAATTTTTCAGGAGCACCTCCAATTTCCATCGGAATAATGTCTCCATCAATTTTTAAAACATAGGAACCCCTGTAATCATGTTCTTCTTTATCGTTTATTACAAATCCGGCTCCCTGAATCCAGTTTTCCAGGATGCGGCTTTTTGCGTCAAACAGATCTTTCTCGCAGATGATGAAATTCGCCTTCATGCCTTTTTTCAACGCTCCATATTCATCGTTAATTTCGAGCATTTTAGCAGGAATACTTGTCAGAGCTTTGAGGGCTGTTTCTTTGCTTAATCCATATTCTACAGATTTGCGTAAATGGTCTAAGAAGTCGGATTTATTCTTTAAACCATGACTTGTAAAGGCAAAAGAAATATCTGCTGCAGCCAATAAAGCCGGATTTGCCGGAGCTAATTCCCAATGTTTCATACGAGCTAAACTTAAGTCTAAAGTTTTGTAAGGATCGCTTACATCGTACGCTTTAGGGAAGTTTAACGGAAGGATAAATTGTGTATCTGTATTCTTAAGGCTTTCTAAGCTTAAATATTCATCTCCTGCACTTTTAATGATGAAGTTCATTTTAAACTCTTCATCTAAGTTGAGGACATTGCGAATAGCGTAGTGATTATCAACCTCAACAATAGGTTTTAGTTTTAAGTTCTTGTGGAGTTCGATCAAACTCAAATTACGCTTGTCTTTATTGTGATTTGCCCAGATAGCATCGTAAATAGATTGACGTAAAAGAGCAATAGAGCCCATAAAAGAACTTGGGTAGTTTTGGCGGGAGCTTCCTTTAGAAAAAGAATAATTGGCCGTGGCTTTTGGGTTGAGTAATTCCTCTTGTGCTTTTCCATTTCCAAGACTTACAATTGCCGAACTACCCCTGATAATCCCATCATTTCGGTAAGTTAGTACCGTTCCAAAACCGATTTCTCGAAGCTTTTTAGCAGCAGGAGGGTTCGGTAAAAAATCTTCTGACGCATGAAATTCAGGTTTTAGGGCTTGATTCCAGGAATAGGCACCGGGAGTCTTACTTTCTAGTTGTGGTTGAGGGCGCCGTTTCTGTTTTTTGACTTCGGCAAGCCCGTAATTTGTGTATGGATCTATGAAAGAGGGATAAATATGTGCTCCTTCAAGGTTGTGAATTATTGCATTCGCAGGAATCTCCACAGAAACTCCTACCTCTAAAATTTTACCGTCTTTAATAAGGAGAATTGCACGTTTTATGCTCGTTTCAGCATCAACATGAATTTCAGCATTGATAAAAGCGTGTATGACATCGTATTTTGAAGCGATGCCATTTATCGGAAAGTTTTCTTGCGCATTCGTCTGTAATATGCTTAATAGACAGACGAATAAAAGCATCAGATTTTTCATAGATTAATTATTTTACAAGCGTGAATTTAAGATATTTCTCGGAAAGTCTGCTTTGCTGTTGAAATTAGTAAGTTTGTAGAAATAAAAACCCAAACGATGTACACAGGATTAAAACATTTACACAGCTTTATGCCGTACCTACTGTTAACAGTATTGGTTTTGGCATTAATAAAATCATTTGTTGCTTATCGGAGCAATCAGGCACATACAGATGCGCATCGTAAAAATGGATTAATTGTTTTAATTCTTGCACATCTGCAATTATTAATTGGATGTATTTTGTATTTTGTTAGTCCGATAAGCACAACAGGTTTGAGTGATATGGGTACAGCTATGAAAGATTCTACATTGCGTTTGTATGCTTTGGAGCATCCCTTAATGATGATTTTGGCGATTGTGTTTATCACCATGGCATACTCAAAATCAAAAAAAGATATTGCCGATAGCCTGAAACATAAGGTAAAGTGGGTTTATTATCTCATAGCACTCGTTTTAATAGTAAGTAGAATTCCCTGGTCAGTATGGCCATAAGCTCAATTTATGTCCCAAAAAGTAGAGATTAAACCTACCGGAGAGAAAGCCGTTTTAGTTGGAGTAATTACTCAGTTTCAAGACGAGAAAAAGTCGAAGGAGTATTTAGATGAATTGGCTTTTTTAGCTGAAACAGCCGGTGCCGAACCGGTAAAGCGATTTACCCAAAAGGTGGCTAAGCCAAACCCTAAAACCTTTATTGGATCGGGTAAAATTAATGAGATCGCAGAATATGTTGAGGAGCACGATATTGACATCGTAATTTTTGATGATGAGCTAACGCCTTCTCAATTGCGAAATATTGAAACGGTATTTGGCGAACGTAAAATTCTCGACAGAACAAATCTTATTCTTGACATTTTTGCGGGTAGAGCTCAAACAGCTCACGCCTGTACTCAGGTAGAATTAGCGCAATACGAATACTTATTACCTCGCTTAACCCGAATGTGGACACATTTACAAAAGCAAAAAGGGGGAATAGGAATGAAAGGCCCGGGTGAAACAGAGATAGAAACCGACAGACGTATCATTCGAGAGCGAATTTCGCTTCTGAAGAAAAAGCTGAAAACCATTGATAAACAAATGGCTACGCAGCGTAAAAATCGAGGGCAGATGATCCGCGTTTCCTTGGTGGGCTACACCAACGTTGGGAAGTCGACCATTATGAATGCTTTGAGTAAATCTGAGGTGTTTGCCGAAAACAAGCTATTTGCTACTTTAGACACTACCGTTCGTAAGGTGGTGATCCAAAATCTTCCTTTTTTACTATCGGACACGGTAGGGTTCATTCGTAAATTACCGACTCAGCTGGTTGAGTCTTTCAAATCTACTTTAGATGAAGTTCGCGAATCGGATTTCCTAATCCACGTGATTGATATTTCTCACGAACATTTTGAGGAGCAGGTAGATTCGGTGAATAAAATTTTAGATGAGATCCAGGCTTCAGATAAACCGACTTTAATGGTGTTTAATAAGATCGACCTATTTTCTTACACACCTAAAGAAGAAGATGACCTGACCCCGAGAACACGCGAGAATAACTCGCTTAAAGACTGGGAAAAAACCTGGATGTCGAAGATGAATAATAACTGTATTTTCATTTCTGCACATAAAAAGGAAAATTGGGAGAAATTTAAAACCACGACTTACGATCTGGTGAAGGAAATTCATGCCCGACGTTATCCCTACAATAAGTTTTTGTACTAGTGATCAGTGACCAGTGATCAGTGATGTTTTGAGTTGTCACCCTGAGCTTGTCGAAGCGCAGACGACTCAAAATCGCACGACACGGTTACGCAATTACAAACTGCGAACTGTGAACTGCCAACTGATCACGGTATCATAATTGAGATACATTCGTATATTTGTTATTCATGATTCAATTTAAGTCTTACATAATACGAATTCAGGCAGTTACATTGGCCGTTTTTGTCACGATGCTTAGCATGGGCTTCACCTACCATTGGGAAGAGTGTCTGCATGCGGAAGAAATTCCGGTTTGTGAGGTCTTAGAGGATGAGGCTTCCTGTTGTTGTATTACGCTTACAGAAGCACCCCAATGTTCGTGTGCAGATATGAGTCATAATACCTGCGACCTTTCTTTTAGTAAGTACATCCAATTCGATTTTGAGGTTCTGACAAGTCATTTTGAAGATCTTGTTTTAGGGGCAGCGTTTAAATTTGCAGCAAACATATTTTTAGCTCCGGTAGAACAGCACAATTCTTTACAAGTCAGACTAGTCGATTACGGTTTGCCGCCGCCAAAATCGGGTCGGGAGATCCTTTGCATTACTCAAACCTTCCTTATTTGATAACTTTTTTAAGCGTTCGACTTTAGAAAAGACATTCATTTAATTTCAAGTTATCATGAGAAAAAATCTCGTCCTGCTATTAAGCTTAATAGTGGGAATAAACCAATTGTATGCACAGATCGATCATTCTAAGCATGAGATAAAGGGCTTTGTATTTGAGCGTGATGCACGCGGAGATCTAAAACCTTTGCCTGGCGCACATGTGTTTTGTATTAAAGATCAGCAGGGAACCGTTACCGATGTACAGGGAGCCTTTCTAATTCACACACACCACGCCTATCCTCATCCCATAATGGCCAGCTTTGTAGGCTATGAAAGTGATACCATAGAGGTGAAAAAGGCCGGGGAAATACAATTTATTTTGAGCCCCAAAACCCTTGATGAGGTAAGGCTCGTGGATCGCCAAAAAACAAATGCCAAATCGCTGTTACAAGTAAAAAATGTAGAATGGGTTTCGGGAGCAGAATTGCAGAAAGCGGCTTGTTGCAACCTGTCAGAAAGCTTTGAAACAAATCCATCGGTAGATGTGAGTTTTACAGATGCCATTACGGGTGCTAAACAAATCCAAATGCTTGGTCTGGACGGGGTTTACACGCAAATTTTATTTGAAAACATGCCACTTTTAAGAGGCCTTTCAGCGTCTTACGGCTTGAATTATTTGCCCGGTTCTTGGATAGAATCCATTCAGATTGCCAAAGGAACAGGTTCGGTAGTAAATGGTTTTGAGTCTTTGAGCGGGCAAATAAATGTAGAGCTATTTAAGCCTCAAACAGCAGATAAGATCTTTTGGAATACGTATTTGAATAGCGCCGGAATGATTGAAAATAATTTTATTATTTCTGCCCCCGTAGAAGGAGATTGGCATACCGCATTGTTAGGGCATTATTCTTATCTGGGGAAATCGGTAGATCACAATGACGATCATTTTGCCGACGACCCTCAAACTAACAGGGTCTCTTTATTGAACAGGTGGGAATATTTGGGATTTGATAACCGCCATATTATGTTTGGTTTTCGCTATTTAACTGAAGATAAATTGTCCGGACAAATAAGTGCTGATGATCCTGATACGGATGTGTTTGAGTTTGCCAGACCTTATGAAGTCGACATGAATACCGAGCAGGCAGAAATTCATTCTAAAACGGGATTTATTTTTGATAAACCAGGAACAAGTTTAGGCCTTATTGGTTCCTTGCGTTACCACGATCAAGAAACGAGTTTTGGTAATTCGCATTATTCAGGATCGCAGAATAGCATGTATTTAAACGCTATTTATCAGTCAAATTTTGGGGATGATTCCAAGTCTTACAAGTTGGGAATGAGTTATTATGGAGACAACTATCAGGAAAAGTTAAAGCTTGGATCGGATGACGAAGAGGATTATGAGCGTTATGATCAAACATTGGGTGTTTTTGGAGAATTTCAATTCAAGAAATGTGTTCGATTTTCGAGTATTTTAGGAATGCGCGCCGATTATTCCAGACAATGGGGAATGTGGTACAGCCCGCGTTTGCACTTGCGTTACAATCCTTTAGAGAATATGGTGCTTCGCGCCTCTGCGGGTAGAGCGCACCGACAGGCTAATGTGTTGGCAGAAAACATTTCGTATTTCTTTAGTTCTAGAGAATTAGTAATGGATGATTATGCGGATCTGGAAGCAGAAAAAGCCTGGAATTACGGATTTAATTTCACGTACAACTTTCACTTGTTAGGAAAGGAGTCCACATTTAATATGGATTTCTATCAGACAGATTTTGAAAACCAGGTTGTGGTTGATGTAGAGCAAAGTCAACGAATAAAAATGTACAATCTAAACGGAGCGTCATATTCTACAAGCTTACAATTAGATGCAAGTATTGAGCCAGCTGAAGGTTGGGAAGTAAAATTTGCTCAGAAGTGGAATGAAACGAAAACCACATATGTTGGTGATGCTTTGACAAGTACCTATGTTCCTTTCGTTGCGAAATACCGATCTTTAGTTCAGCTTTCTTACACGAGTTGGCAAAACAAGTGGGATGCAAACTTAACCCTACAAAATATTGGACCGAGCCGAGTGCCGGCACAAGGTCTGGGCGAAGAGTTCGTAGAAGAGTTTTGGTCGCCGAATTTCAATTTACTTTCCGGGCAGTTTACACGTCGATTTAAGAAGTTTGATTGGTATTTCGGGCTTGAAAATGCATTAAATTATTTGCAGGACAATCCCATACGCAGTGCGGACAATCCATTTAGCGAAAATTTTGATGCTGCAATGATCTGGGGTCCCGTAATGGGAAGAAAATGGTACTCTGGAATACGAGTACGTATTAACGATTAAAAACAAAAGGCATGAAAAATATTGTTTGGATAACATTAGTGATGCTGTCAACGGCGACAACAGCCCAAAATAAAAGCAAAAAAGTAGAAACTGCGGAGATTCAAACCAGCGCGGTTTGCGAGATGTGTGAGGAGCTTATTGTAGATAAAACTTTAGTGTTTGAAAAAGGATTGAAGTTTGCAGAGATGGATGTGGAAACAGGAGTCTTAACGGTACGTTACAGAAAAGACAAAACATCTTTAGAGCATATTAGAACGGTAATCAGCAAATTGGGTTATGCTGCCGATTCTGTGAAAGCCGATTCTGTGGCCTATGAAAATTTACATTTTTGCTGTAAAGCACCTCACGATTAAATAATTGACAATTTATAATGGACAATCAAATTTTCAATCTTTAACTTTTAATTTAATTAAAAAGCGTTTGATAGATCTCTTCAATTTTACCGAACGCCATTACTTTAATTGCAAATTTTCCTTTTTCCACTTTATTGTATCGAGAGATGAATATTTGCTCGAAACCAAGTTTTTCGGCTTCCAGAATTCGTTGTTCAATTCTTGTTGCAGGACGGATCTCACCTGAAAGACCAATTTCTCCTGCAAAACATATTTTGTCGGAAATCGCCACATCTTCATTTGAGGATAAGATGGAAGCGACGACACATAGATCAATAGACGGATCGTCAACTTTAATACCCCCGGTGATGTTTAGGAACACATCTTTAGCACCTAATCTAAAACCACATCGCTTTTCTAAAACCGCAAGCAGCATGCTTAAACGACGAAGATCAAAACCTGTAGCACTACGCTGAGGAGTACCGTAAACTGCAGAACTTACCAATGCCTGAACTTCAATGAGCATAGGTCGCATTCCTTCTACGGTTGCCGCAATGGCTGCTCCGCTTAGAGCCTCGTCTTTTTGAGAAATGAGTATTTCCGAAGGGTTGTGAACTTCTCGCAGTCCGTGGCTTACCATTTCGTAAATGCCAAGTTCTGCTGTAGAACCAAAACGGTTTTTTTGTGCTCTGAGAATTCTGTAAATATGGTTTCGATCGCCTTCAAACTGAAGCACCACATCGACCATGTGTTCCAATATTTTTGGTCCGGCGATATTTCCATCTTTGGTGATGTGCCCGATTAGGATAACCGGCGTAGCAGTTTCTTTGGCAAAGCGCAACAATTCTGCCGCCGATTCTCTTATTTGAGAAATAGAACCCGGCGAGGAATCAATGGTTTGTGTATGTAAGGTTTGAATAGAGTCGATAACAACCAGATCGGGCTCTAAATTGTGGATGTGTGTAAAGATGTTTTGAGTGGCAGTTTCGGTAAGGATGTAACAATCTGAATCTTCTTCGCCCAAGCGTTCGGCACGCATTTTAATTTGCTTATCACTTTCTTCTCCCGAAACGTAAAGGGTTTTGCAATTTTTCAGGCTTAAGGCCAGTTGCAGCATTAAAGTTGACTTTCCAATTCCGGGTTCGCCACCCAAAAGAATTACAGCTCCGGGAACAATTCCCCCACCCAAGACGCGGTCCAACTCAATATTGTCAGTTTGTATTCTGGCTTCGTTTTCTAGGGATATTTCGGCAACTTTCAGGGCTTTTACTTTATGTTTTGACTCCGTCTTGGCCCAAACTTTAACCTCTTCTTTTTGGATGAC
>Ga0207964_1000051_pt1 | contig 45826 bp, 43 predicted proteins | sample Knorr_S23_td_250_FD_185608 | JGI IMG/M metagenome (GOLD analysis project Ga0207964, IMG submission 185608) | Marine microbial communities from Southern Atlantic Ocean transect - Knorr_S23_td_250_ad_251m_LV_A (SPAdes) (version 2) | ecosystem: Environmental > Aquatic > Marine > Oceanic | place...
CAAATTCTTCAGGGATTTTAAAATCATCTTCAATTTTTATTCCCCATCGTTCTTGCAAAAAAGAAATAAATTTAGGATAATCTGACAAATGTTGGGAACAATCAGGATTACCCCATTTCCACCAGGTATTATTTTTCATAAGCATTATTTTTAATTATATATCTTACAAAGATTTCCTCTTAAACGCTTATGAATATACAAAACTTATTTTACTTTATTATCGTAAAATCTTGATTTGTGCAGAATGTTTTTACAAAAAAAGAGGCTAAAATTGTACTTAAAACTAGCGGATTTAGCTCATTTCATAACTCCTGCCATTAGTAAATGAGGCATCTTATTAAATCAGTTATAAAAACTCCATTTGAAATGGTTATCCTAATGCAATAGGCTGGTTCATTTTTGGTTCTTAGACTTCTACAATTTTACTATATTTACGTTTTTCTAAATATTTTTTTAATGCTTTATAGAAACTTGTTTTTAATTCTGTGTTCTTTGTGTTTAGCCCCTCAAACAAAAGCTCAAAATTTTACAGCAGATTTTATCAAAACTGTTTCCCTAAAAACGAATAATTCAAACAATCTCAATCCAATTATTGAGTTAGGTGATTCTATCTATATTTCATTTGATGACCTAGAGGCAGACCAAAAAAATTACTATTACACCATTGAGCACTGTTCTTATAATTGGGAAATTTCTGATATCATTACTACAGAATACATTGAAGGCTACGCGAGTTACGAAATTCAAGATTTTAAAAATTCGTTTAATACCCTTCAACAATATACCCATCATTACTTTCAACTTCCCAACGAAAATACCCGCATAAAAATTAGTGGCAACTACTTACTAAGCATTTTGAATGAAGAAGATGAGATTTGTATTCAGCGTAAATTTGTCGTATACGAACCACTGGTTATTATAAATGCCAAAACCATACGTGACAGAACTATAAAAAATGTGGATAAAAAACAAGTCGTTCAATTTTCTGTCTTTCACCCCGAGTTTAAAATAGACAAGCCCTCAGAAGATTTAAAAATAAAAATCTTACAAAACAACGATTGGAATTTTTCTCTACAAGATATCCAACCCAAATTTTACAAAAAAAACGAAATCATATATAAACACCATCAAAAAACAAGCTTTTTCGGAGGGAACGAATTTTTAAATTTCGATTCTAAAGACCTTACTAGCGCCAATATTTATATAGCTCGTACTACTTTAAAAGAAAAGTTGTACCACACTTACCTATATACAACTAACCCAAGAGTTTCTTACCCATATACATTTTATCCTGACATAAATGGTGGGTTTCACATTAGAACATTGAATGGATTCGATCAATCTATCGAAAGTGATTATTCTTGGGTTCATTTCTCTTTAGAAACCAATTCAGCAGCACCAACTAAAGAAAATGTATTTGTTTATGGTGCTTTTAACAACTATGCCGCCAATAAAGAAAACCAACTCATATTTAATGAGCGCACACAATTATTAGAAGCAACACTTCTATTAAAACAAGGTTTTTACAACTATACCTACGTTACCAAAAACGAAAACAACCAACTTGAAAAACGTCAAATAAATGGATCTTTCTACGAAACAGAAAACAGTTATATCCTTTTAGCCTATTACAAATCTTTCGGACATAGAACTGATAGAATCATTGGAATGACGACCATACATAGTAACTCTTTATAAACTTTAACGACTTAAAAAACCCGGGGCTATTTTTTTATCCATTTAAATACCAAAAACAACTATATAGCACAAACATCAAAAGTGGTGAATCTTCTAGAATAAGCCTCAAATCACTTGTTATAATTCACAAATCATAAGTACCTTTGCAAAGGTAAATTTTAAATAAATGCAACGAGTAAAAGCTCATTTTAAGGTTCATGACACCTGTTTATTTAAGTCCCAAATTTTAGATTGGGCACAGCAATTTAACACCATTGCATGGCTTGATTCTAACGAACACCATGAAAAAAACTCACAATTTGACGGCATTCTTGCTGTTGGAGTTGAAAGCTCACTCGTTACAGACTCTAATAATGGGTTTGAACAATTAAAAAAATACCAAAGCCAAAACAAAGATTTTATTTTTGGTTTTTTAGCGTACGACTTAAAAAATGATGTTGAAAACTTAATTTCAGAAAACTATGATGGATTAAATTTTCCAGATTTATATTTTTTTAGACCTAAAAAATTGATTTTTATTTCAGGCAAGCACATCACTTTTAAATACCTCTCTGCTTATAAAAAAGACATTAAAAAAGATTTTACAGAAATACAAACACCCAACACACTTATAAAACAAGAAAAAAAAATAAAGATTACTGTCAAACCCAGAATTAAGAAAGAAGCATATCTCCAAAAGGTAGAAAAGATTATAGAGCATATTCACAAAGGTGAAATTTACGAAGCAAACTTTTGCCAAGAATTCTACTCAGAAAAAAATACAATTAACCCTGTTGCAGTATATAAAAATCTAAATGAAATTTCTAAGACCCCCTTTGCTGCCTTTTTTAAATATAACAAGCATTATTTATTATCTGCTTCTCCTGAACGCTATTTAAAAAAGACAGGGACCAAAATCATTTCTCAACCTATAAAGGGAACTGCTAAAAGATCCTCTATTAAAGAGCAAGATTTAGCACTAAAACAACATCTTAAAAAAGACCCTAAAGAAAAGGCTGAAAATATTATGATTGTAGATCTGGTAAGAAATGACCTTTCAAAATTTGCCGTAAAAGGAAGTGTCCGTGTCGAAGAACTTTGTGCAGTTCACAGTTTTAAACAAGTACACCAAATGATCTCAACAATTAGCACCAAAATAAAAGCCGATGTCCACCCCGTAGATATTATCAAAAGCACCTATCCTATGGGCAGTATGACTGGAGCTCCCAAAGTTTCAGCAATGAAAATCATTGAATGCCAAGAAGAAACTAAAAGAGGATTATATTCGGGTACTGTGGGGTATTTCACACCTGATGGAGATTTTGATTTTAACGTAATTATTAGAAGCATTCTATACAATGAAAAAAAACGATATGTCTCTTTTTCTGTCGGAAGTGCTATTACCTCAAAATCAGTTGCCCAAACCGAACTTGAAGAATGTTTATTAAAAGCGAAAGCCATGCATAAGGTCCTCGTTTAAAAAAGGATACGATCTTCAAAAAAGACTTGATAAAAAACCTATATTCAAAATTCTTAGGTCCTAAATCAAATTAAGTATCTTTGAATTATCGTTTGCTAAGATTACAAAAAAATAGCAACAGAAAAAACCTGTTTTACCGTGCTAAAACATTTTGAAAAATACTTAGACAACAAACTTCCTTTTTTAAAAAAGAGCAAGGTGTTAATCGCCATTTCTGGAGGTATTGATAGTACTGTCCTAACATTTTTAACACATGGTTTGAAAATGGACTGTACCCTTGCACATTGCAATTTTAAACTCAGGGCTAGTGAAAGTGATTTGGACGAAATCTTTGTAAAAAAACTTGGGGTATTCTTAAATATTCCAACAATTACGACTTCTTTTGACACCCAAAAATACGCTTCTGAAAACGGAATTTCTACACAAATGGCCGCACGTGATTTACGGTACAATTGGTTCAAAAAACTCTTAAAAGAAAAGGAGATTGACTATGTGTTAACTGCTCATCACAAAGAAGATGTCTTAGAAACCTTTCTGATTAATTTTACCCGAGGTACTGGTCTAGACGGGCTACTAGGTATCCCAGAAATTAATGGTGCTATCATAAGGCCTTTACTAAACTTTACAAGAGAAGATATATCCAAATACGCAAAAAAAAATAAGATTGAATGGAGAGAAGACAAAAGCAATCAATCTACTAAATACTTAAGAAATAAAATTCGGCATACGGTCATTCCTATCTTAAAAGAATTAAACCCGAACCTCTTAAAAACATTTGAAAAAACGCAAAAAAACCTTCATGAAAGTCATCTTTTAATTGACGAATACATCGGTACATTAAAAAAAGAAATTCTCAGTCAAGACAAAGACGGCAACACGAAAATTTCTATTAATAAAATCAAATCCCTCAAACATCCCAAAGCACATCTGTACGAACTTTTAAAACCCTATGGTTTTAAATCATGGAAGGACATTACATCGCTTATAAAAGCACAGACAGGAAAACAATTGTTTTCAAAATCGCATCGACTTATAAAAAATCGAGAAGAATTTCTTTTGAGTAAGATCAACGATGGGTCTAAGGATATTAATATCATTCCAATCGACATTAAAAGCATAGACTCTCCGATTCAATTAACCTTCAAAGAAGTCGATTTAAATGAAGTATTTAACTCGTACAGTGCCTATATTGATAAGAATTTGTTAAATAACACCTTAGTATTAAGAAAATGGGAAAAAGGAGACTATTTTTACCCTATTGGAATGAAAGGAAAGAAAAAACTAAGTAAATTTTTCAAAGATGAAAAATTATCACTGTTAGAAAAAGAGAATACTTGGTTACTCTGTAGTGGAAATGAAATTGTCTGGGTTATCGGAAAACGATTAGACAATAGGTATAAGATTACTAAAAAAACAAAATCCATTTTAAAAATAACTTATAAAAACAACGTGTGAAAAAAACACTTGCAATACTCTCTCTCTTGTTACTTGTTTTTTTTAAAACAAATGGACAAAACAGCACCCTTGACTGGGAAAGCACCATCGAACAAAAAAATGACACCACCTATACCCTAACTTTAAAAGCAACATTAAAAAAAGGGTGGCACTTGTATTCACAACAACTTCCCGAAGGAGGTCCCTTACCAACAAGAATCTATTTTGAAAACCCAAATTCAAGTCATGAATTGATTGGAAAAACAGAAGAGAGCGAGACCAAGACCTCTTATGAAGAGATTTTTGACATGCAAACCTCTTATTTTGAAAAAGAAGCTATTTTTAAACAAAAAATAAAAATCCTATCAAAAAAACCTGATTTTATCAAGGCAACTATTAGTTACCAAACTTGTAATGATAAAGCCTGTACATTTGAACCCGGTGAAGACATTTATTTTTATTTCAACAACAGAAAAAAAATTACTGAACCTAAAAGTATCGATTCTAAAAGTATACACTTATCAAAACAACTCCATCTAAATTTATCAAAAAAAGAATTGTTTTTAAACAATACCTCTTCTTTAAAAAGAGAAAAGAAAAGTGTATTGTCTATATTTTTACTAGGGTTTTTTGGAGGACTAATTGCCTTATTGACACCTTGTGTATTTCCAATGATTCCATTAACTGTTTCCTTTTTCACAAAACAAACAAAAAACCGTAAAAAAGGAATCTCCAATGCAATTTTATACGGTCTTTTTATTGTCCTAATTTATTTACTATTAAGCAGTCCTTTTCATTTTTTAGATTCTCTGAACCCTGAAATTTTAAATACCATTTCAACAAACCTATGGCTCAATCTATTTTTCTTTGTAATTTTTATCGTTTTTGCCTTTTCATTTTTTGGGTTTTTTGAAATTAACTTACCCCATTCTTGGTCAGATAAAATTGATGGAGCCTCTAGTATTGGAGGAATTATAGGAACCTTCTTTATGGCTTTAACCTTAGCCATTGTTTCTTTTTCGTGTACAGGCCCTATACTCGGTTCTTTATTAGTTGGCGCCTTATCTTCTGATGGAGGAGCAATGCAATTGTCTTTTGGGATGCTTGGATTTGGCACTGCCTTGGCACTGCCTTTTAGTTTGTTTGCTTTATTTCCAAATTGGCTCAACACTCTCCCTAAATCAGGGGGGTGGTTAAATACAGTAAAAATTGTTCTCGGATTTTTAGAAATTGCATTGGCCTTTAAGTTTTTGTCAAACGCAGATATGGTTGAACACTGGGGGCTTTTAAAACGAGAAGTTTTTATTAGTATTTGGTTACTTATTTTTGTAGGATTAACCCTATATCTATTCGGACTATTCCGATTCCCCCACGATACTCCTTATAAAAAACTAGGACTTGGTAGAATTGCGACAGGATTCGCCTCAACATTATTTACAATATACTTAATTTCAGGATTATTTTTTAACAGTTCATTAAATGTATTAAGCGGATTTGCTCCTCCTAAATTTTACAGCATCTTTAAAACCAAAACAGACTGCCCTTTAAATTTAAATTGTTTTAAAGATTTTGAAGAAGGGCTTCAATATGCCAAAGAGGCACAAAAACCGATTCTATTGGACTTTACAGGTTGGGCATGTATAAATTGCAGAAAAATGGAAGAAAACGTATGGAGTTTTCCAGAGGTACACAAAGAATTAGAAAAATACGTATTGATTTCACTTTATGTAGATGATCGTAAAGAATTGCCGAAAGAACTTCATTTTGACTATCAAAAAACAAACGGAAAAATAAAACGTATTACTACTGTAGGCTCAAAATGGGCCACTTTTCAAACCATCAATTTTTCAACGGCATCACAGCCGTTTTACGTACAAATTTCTCCTACAATGGAATTGTTAAATTACCCTGAAAAATACACCGACAAAGCCACTTATTTACAGTGGTTAAAAGAAGGATTACATCGGTTTAAAAATAAAAAGTAAAATTAGAAAGTCTTGTAAATCTCTATTCCTTACTGACAACGGTTCCTTTTAGAAGATAGGTATCGTGGCTTTCAGGACAAATAGCCTTGTTGTTTTTATCAAATTTTAATCGATGTCCAAATTCACTAACCCAACCAATCTGCTTTGAAGGGTTTCCAACAACCAAAGCATATGGCAAAACATCTTTGGTAACTACTGCTCCTGCACCAATCATAGAAAACTCACCGATTTGATGGCCACAAATAATCGTTGCATTGGCACCAATACTGGCTCCTTGTTTTACAAGGGTTTTTTGATATTGATCTTTACGAACCACAGCACTTCTTGGGTTACTAATATTCGTAAATACCATAGAAGGTCCTAAAAATACATTGTCTTCACAAACAACCCCTGTGTAAATAGATACGTTATTTTGAACCTTTACATTACATCCTAAAACCACCCCTGGAGACACGACTACATTCTGACCAATATTACAATGCTCCCCTATATTAGCAGTGGACATAATATGGCTAAAATGCCATATTTTAGTTCCAAATCCAACCTTACAACCTGAATCTATTACTGCTGTTTTATGTGCAAAATATGTCTTGTCAAGAGTCATTTAAAGTTTTTCAATAAAAAATTTGACAAAAGTACTTTTCCCCTACTACTCAACTATAAAAGAAATTGGCAGTGAGTACCGAACACTTACTGGTCTTCCTCTTTGTTTTCCAGGAATCATTTTTGGAAGGGTTTTTACAACCCTTACTGCTTCTTTTTGCAACCTCGGATGTGGTGCTCTTGCTCGTACTTCTGTAATTCGTCCAGTCTGGTCGATTTTAAACATCACAAAAATTCGTTTTTTCCCAGATGACAAACCTAAATCAGAAGCCAAACTAGAATTGAATTTTCTATTTACATGACGACTTATTTTTTTAGAAAAACAAACTTTTTTTTCTTCTTTAGAACCCCCTTCACAACCTGGAAAAACAGGAACATCTTCAATAATAGCAAAGGGCACATCTTCAAAGATTTCTTCTTCCTCTTCAATAACCTCTATCGCTTCCTCCTCATCTGTTTCCGTAGACTCTATAACCGTTTCTTCAATTTCTTCTTCATCTTCAACTACCTTAATAATTTCTGGCGCTGGGGCAGGTGGTGGTGGCGGCGGTGGTTTGACTGGTTCCACACGTTGTGTAATAACCATATCTTCTTCATCTTCGCCAGATAAAGAAGCTGGCCCCAAATCTGACAAAACCCTATCATAAGTTTTGTGCTCAATTCCTACATATACTATAAAAAGAGCCAATACTAAACCTAATTGTATAAACAACTTCGTGTAATTTTCTAAATTAGATTTTGGATTTTTCTTTATTTCCATTTGTCAAAAAATTAATGAGTTCGCTAATTTACTAATTTTAATAGAACTTACGCAAACCTAATTTTATAAAATTAAAATGATCCAAGTCATCATATGAAAGCATTTAATTTTAATACCTAACCGTGATAAAATTTCTCTTTTTGATATTTTTAAAAAACACTCCTAAAGAAATGTAAACCTAAGACATTTAAGAGATCTCCCTTGTCAATTCGACCATTTTATCATAGAGGAAAAAGGCAAAAAGTATGCCCATTAAATTTGCTACAATGTCGTACAAATCAGCTTGTCTATAGCTTATTAAAACGAGTTGCAGTCCTTCTATAAGCAAACCAAATAAAAACACATATATTGCAATAAACACCCTAAACATTAAACCCGATACTTTGCGAGCAACAAGAAACCAAGTACAGGTCAATACAAAATAGGCGAAAAAATGCCCTAACTTATCCATATAAGAGAAAGAACCCAAAGCTTTCATGTTCAAATAAGCCAAACTCAGATAAATAATAACAACTGTTGTTGATGTTGCAACAACAATCGAATTAGCCTTCAATAATTTTTTTATACGTTTTATCATCTAACAATTTATTTAATTCTGACAGATCTGCTGTCTTAACTTTAATCATCCACCCCTTACCATAAGGATCTGAATTTACTTTTTCTGGTTCGTCTTCTAACAATTCATTTAGTTCAATGACCTCGCCCGTAACAGGCATAAATAGATCTGAAACTGTTTTTACAGCTTCCACCGAACCAAAAACCTCATCAGCTTCAACAGTTTCGCCTAAGGTATCAACATCTACATAAACAATATCTCCTAACTCTCCCTGAGCAAAATCAGTGATTCCAATAATCAAAATATCTCCTTCTACTTTAATCCATTCATGATCTTTTGTATACTTTAAATCTGCTGGTATTATATTCATTATCTTTTCTGTATTATTACTTATTTTAATTTCTTAAATCTAATTCTTCTCATTCCAAATCTTTAAAACAATTAATTCCCTAAATTATAGGTTATCCCCAGTCCCGAACTAATAGAACTTCTCGGAAATGAGGTAGAAATCGCATATTTTGAGGCTGTTTGATCGTAATAAAAGGTGGCTATTAAATTTTTACTCAAATTGTAATCTGCAGACATTTTTAGAGTAAAAATATCTTGCCCACCCGTAATCTGACTATTCTCTGTGTCAATTGTTCTAATCGTTGTTAAATTCTGCCTATAAGCGACATCTGCTTTTATATTTAAATTTCCTTTTATCTCTTCTCTACGACCTGAATTGACTCCTCGAATTTTTAAACCTTTAACTCGATACCCCAAACCAAAAACGTATTCTGTACCTCGTGCATCTGACAAAGTATTATTGTTAAAATTCAAGGCGATCGTTCTATCTTTGGTAATTTCACCTCTAAATGACAAGGAATTTTTTAGCTTTATCTCCAATTTGACTAAGGGCGAAAACCCATCGACTAAACTAACATTTGAAATAAGAATTTTAGATGGATTCTCTATATCATTCGTATAATTTGAAATCGTATAAGACGACTTATACCTATGCGAAAGGCTAAAGGACGAAAAGTTCTTTTTAAACCATTTCATTTTCATCAAACCTTTATACGTGACTCTCCAATTTGGTAATGGAATATTTCTAAAAGGATTTAAACTTTCAGAAGAAGGATTATTTCCTGAATAAGCAGATGTAAACGCAGGTAACAAGACCTCTTGACTATACCTAGTGTCTGAAGGGAGTCTTTCATCAATCGTATTTATATTGTCTATAAATTTTTCAAAAGTAGCCGTGCCATCTCCATCAAATGCAGTATTAAGCATATTGTAACTCATGCTAAAATTACCTACTTCTGCCAATTGCCCCAATCCTAAATCCTGTGATTCAGTAGCACTGTCAAAATGTGGATCAAACTGTTGAGATTTATTTTTAGTATAAATTCTGTTAGCTGAAATAGAAATATCTAAATCATTAATTGGTTTTACAGAGATAGAAGCATCTAATTTGTTATAATGAGTTTGTGCAAAGATTTTACTATAGTAAGGCTCATTTTTTGCTTCATCATTCGGATTTGAAGAATCTATATTTCTAATTACAAGCCATTTATTTTCCAAAGCCATTTGTCTAATATCTGCCTGATTTCCAAAAACAAAACCCAAAGAAGGAGCCAACCCACCACTTGTTTTATCTCTACCTAAAAAACCTACAGATGGAACATAACCAGGTAATTCTGTTCCATTGTTCTCTGAATAACTCATTCGAATGGTTTTCAACGAAGTTAGTAAATTATAAGTGGCTTTTAAAATTTTTTCTTTAGTTGTTTTTTTCTCTTTTGATTTTCCAACACTTCTTTTCGTAGGTTTAGCAAATTTTAACTCATTCCCTTTTGTGTCTTTTTTATTTACGCGCTTCTTTTTGGGATTAAATAGTTTTTCCAAACCTATTTCTCTATAGAATTTTAACATATTAAAATTCGATGATACATTATGAGTATTTGCATTTTGAATAGCATTTCCCACTTGTGCTATATATGATTGTGAACCCGCTTGCCAATCAAAATCTGCAGAATAGGTATAATCAGCGCTTACAAAACTCATAAAGGGCAACTTATCAATTGGTATTTTATAAGTGGCTTTTAATTTTTGACTGTAATTATCGGCCCTACCTATGTTAAAAAAATTACTAAATAAGGCAATTTTGTCATCTACTAAGCGCTCGTCTGACTCAAAAGAGTCATATATATGTTTGTTGGCTGCTCTAAAATTTAATTTTAAAGCCTTCGTGACATTATACGCGATTGTATAATCCCAATCAAATAAAAAGTTTCGTTGTTTTAAAGTTGGTAGTTCTGATAATCCTGACACCAAATTACGTGACAACTGTTCATTGTAATTCCTAATAATATTACTATTAACCCCAATAGAAGTAGGTAATAAATTAAAATTAAAGTCTTTAATAATTTTAAAGTATTTACTGTTTTTAAACAAGTCTGAATTTTTAAAAGGCTCTATATATTTTGAAGGAAAGCTGAATGCGTAATTTACAGAAGATTTTACATCTTGCGACAAGTTTTTTTGCACGTTATAATCTTTATGAAACTCTTCATTATAGCTATAAGACAAAGAAAAATTTTCAATATCATAAGGCATCGGAAGTCTTTTTGAATCACCCGTTCTATTCTTTCTAACATTTATAAAACTAATGTTTTTTTGCTTGGTATAATCTCTAGTGTTTTTACTATTCTCATTAATATTTTTAGCATCTTTAAACAATACATCCTGAAATTGAGGATCGTATTTTGGATCTTTAAACGCTTCCGAAACCGAATAACTCATCGGTATGTTTATGCCCCATTTCTTAGGCATCAACTGTCCAATATTTACATTGGTAGCAACTCCGTATTGTTTCATTTCTTTTTGACTTCTTTCATTAACACGTTGTTCTACATTTCCAAATCCCATAGTTTGAATTCTTCCCGTTAAAGCAACATCTGCTAAATCCGCAAAATTAGCATCCGCATTTATCACAGTTGCCCATCCTCCTTGATTATCAAGACCTGAAGCCCTCAACTCATTAAACCAAATTTCTCCACTTTGGTTAACTTCTGAAATATTCTTAACCCCCATCATTATCATTTTAATGTTCGAAAGATTTGGATTTCCTTTAACGCGAATTCGATGCTTCAGCTCCTCATTCTCAAGAGGTAGAGGATACATCTCTGTAAACGAAATACCCGCATCCTTGTAACGAGCTACCTTCAATTTTGACAAACTTTCTAAATCTACTTCTAAATTATTTTCTTCTGGCCAAACTCCTTCTGGAGTAGAAGTCCCAAAGGAGGTTGCTTTTAAAGGTAGTTCTATCTGGTAGAAATTCTCATTTAAATCAGAACCTATTCGCAAAATTGCCATTAATTGATCATCTGCCAAATCAGTTGAAATACCCTCTGCATGCAAGAACAATTTTAAGCGCTTAAACATCCGTAAATCTGTGAGCGTGTTTTTGTAAACAGTTCTTACCTGATCTGGTTCTAAATCTTTTACTCTTACAGAAAGTGATTGCTCATTTTGAAATTGTATGGAAGTACTTCCTTGCAATTGCTCTCGAACAATTCCAGGAGGCAATACATAAGGTATAGGAGCTCTTGATTCATTTTCTTCAATATTGACAACCCCAGTCGTAAAATTTTTCAACGCGTCTGTATCTAAGTTGTCTTCGGCAACCTGTAAACCGCCATGCGCATTTTTATCATAACGCCTCCAGTCTCCACGAACCAATTGCAATTTACCAAAACGCAAAACCACAGGTGTTTTAAATTTTGTCAAAAACATTCGCATAAATCGAATGGAATTAAAATCAGTAATTGAACCTATTGCTTCTCCTGACCTAATTGGAATTCTAAATTGATACCAAGTAACTTCTTGTGTACCCCCTACTGCAGTTTCTCTAAATACTGTCTTAACATCAACAATATTGTTTTTACCAAGAACAAGATCTGATGAATTTAAAGAAACCTTGTACTGATAATAGGCATCAATGGTGTTCATCGTCTGATCTTTATTTACATCTTCTGAATCTGGAACAGAGGTCGATGAAGTAGGATAAGACTCTTGACTTAAACCAGCAGTAAGCGAATTTCCTTCAGTATTATTATAATCTTTATAACGAGAAATAATAGATGCTTGTTCTTGATCGTATTGACTGCCTCTAAAAAAACGATAGTTGTCAGATGAGGGATCCTCCGCATTTATTCCCGGAAATTTAATCTCCTCTGCTGCATCTCCCAGCCCGTCTAAACCAACATCTTGTACCAATCGATCTGCATCTACTTCATTGAAGGCGTATAAAAAAGAAGTGTTATTTGGAATCCTACTCCATTCGGTCTCTTCTGTATTATCGTCTTGTTCTCCACTCTCTGGCAATCCATTTTCATAGACCTTACGGCCATCTTTTAAAACATCTTCTGAAACGTTTCCTAAGTTAAAAAAAAGCGCACCCTCCTCAATTGGACCTCCGTTTAAAGGACCCCCTTCAGCAGGTTTTATAGAATAATTCTCGTAAGGATCTTGCATCCAAAACTCAATGTATTCTACATTCGCTCTTTCAAAATCAGTAGTTGTTAATCCACGTGTAATCCCTCCCCAACGATTTTCAGGATAATTCAACTTTCCACCATTATCAACATCCGTATCATAATTATAACTTCCTCGTTCACTAGGAAAATAAGACAAATCAAAAGTTGCTAAAGTAGTCGTCTGCGTGATATCTAGATCTGTTTCAGGGAACAGCTCACTATACTCAACCCTACTAACCTCTGCCCTGGATAATTCTGCATTATCAATGTTACTAGGTTTTAAAGAAGAACCTCCATAAAAAAGACGGTCAATACTATACCAAGCCATTTTAGCTCTCTGTTTACCGTTGCCTAGATTATTTGAATCATCTGTTCCTAAATTGTAATATACGTTGTCACTGTCTGTAAAATTTAACGGTTTACTCGACAATTTCCAACTATTGACATCCATCAAGCTAATGGGTATTTGAGACCCTTCAAAATCATCGACGTAAACAGTTGCTTCTCCTCCTAGATCAATTCCTTTCGGAGTTCCTGGTTTTAAATAAGCAATATCTCCCCTTACAGAAACTTGAGAGGGCACGTCTGTATCTTGAAAAGGAAGTTTGTTAACCAACTTAGTTAAAAATGGGACTTCTGAATCGTAATTCACACTTAACCCTAACATCGTATTATTGATAGGATCTGAACCAAAAACTATTTTTTGAGTTATTGGCTTTTCATTTACATTCAAATACGTTCCAGTCATTTGAAATTTATCAGAAAATTTATGCGCAACATCTATTCCTACATACCGCTTTGTTTGTTGACTAAACAAGGTGTTATTTTCTAAAGAAACCTGTACCGGTGCTCCAGATGCCTCGATAGCTGGATTGATAATCTGAACACTTCCTCCCATATAATCAACTACATAATCTGCACCCTCACTCAAAAGAATGCCGTTAGAAGTTACTTTTACAGAACCTCTCGGTACATTAAAGGCTCCTAGTGAAATTCCACTACTCGCATCTGATTTATAATAGCCTTTCAACAAATATTTATCTTTGTTCTGATAATTATTTTTAGCCGTGGTTTGAGTAGTTGTATACAATTCATTAAATACAAAGGCAGTAGCATCTTCAGAATCTAATTGTGCTTCTAAATCTCTACCAAAAGGTTCTACCGTAGGAAAGATAATGGTTCCTGTCTCAGATTTAACTGTTATCCCTTCTATATAATCAAAATATCCATCTCCTTCTTCTTTTACAAAATCATTTTGATCCAAGACATCCAAACTTACCAAGTTCAAAAGCGTTTTAGTAGCAATCCCTTCCGTATTTGCGTTCTGTAATGTATTTAATGAAACCCCTGTTTGATCATCTTTATAGAGCAAATCTAATCGAAAGCCTTCCGATTGCATCTGATAAGCCCCTAATGAATAGACATTTTTCATCATCAGGTCCCAAATACGTGTTCCAGGTTGTGTAATTTCACTACGTAACAACTTAAGCACTATATTTTTATCAGACAATATCCCATCTGTAGATAAGTTTCCTACCTTATAAACCTTTTCGCCTTCACTAGTGGTAACGGTATACTGAAAAGCAACTGCTAAAACATCTCCGTCATTTAAAGGTCTTTTTAAAGACAAAATCCCTAATTGAGGATGATAGGTATACTCATTTGAATTCAACTTTTTAGCATTTTCTACAATGCTGTAATCTGTTCCTTGAACCATTGTTGTTCCAGTTGGAAAGGAAGTTTGAACGGTTCCTATTTCTCGAATAGGACCTCCTTCAACAAAAACAGCTTCTAAATTATTGGATGAATTGTTTGGGTAAATAGAAAGGCCTTCGTCTGTTAAAGTAGTATTTGAAATATTGCTAGTATTACTGTCGTAAACATCTGTTCCAGACTCACCAAGATCTGTCAAGGCTACGATATTTCGAATATTCGTTGAATTATTACTTCTATTAGTAACCCACACTTCTAAATTAACAATGTTAATAGGACTGTTTATCAAAGGAAATTGCTTAAGTGCTTCTTTGTATTGGTTCCTAAAATAATGGGCTAAGAAAAAATGCTTATTTGCCTCATACTGTGTGGTCTGCAATTCAAATTCATTTAAAGTAGCTCCTCCCTCTGCCTGAACTGTTTTTATTTCTGATTTTTGTTGTGAAAAAACAGAAGTGACAGTTGTTTTTCCAAATTGCAATTGCGTTTTTAATCCAAAAAGGCTTTGAGCTCCAGAGATCAAATTATTACTCACATTCATACTGATATTCCCTAACTCAATTTTCTTAATAATATCATCTTCATCTTCTGAACTATATCCATCTGAAAGGTCTTTAAGTTGAGATGCTTTTGACGTTGCCTCTGAAATTTTCGAAGATGAAAAAGCGGGTATAAACTCAACCTTTACCATATTTTGAAAATCAAAGGTCGTTTTTGTGTCGTAATTGGCAGATATTTTTAAACGTTCTCCTATTTTTGCAGCAATGCTAGCTGTTACTTGTTGGTCAAAATCAAATGAAAAACTCTTTCTGTTATCTTCAGAAAGTTGTGGATTTTCAATGTTTTGATAAAGAACCCCCATCTTAAAATCAATAGACCCCTGGGTATTCATCTCAATAGTATTTCCTCCAAAGATTGTTTTGAACAAACTAGATTTTACATAATACGTAGGCAATAGGTCTTTTTGATCAGCAGAACCTCCTCTTCTATTTAAATTAAACGCACCTATTTTTTGCTTGTAATAATCTTTTATGTCTTTTTTTAATCGATGGTCCTGATATTCTCTTGTAGATAAAAATAGCGGCGTTTTAACAAGCGTATTGCCAATTTTGTCTACGATAACATACCTTTCTGTGTCTTTATCAAATACAATATCTCGTACAGATGGTAAATTTAAAAACAAACGCCCACTTTGGCTATTGTTAAACTTATAAGGAAGTGATCTAAGGGAGTCATTGACCTGTAAAGAATCTGACACAACTACAGGCTTAATTTGAGCTAAAATCGAGCTGTTAAAAAACACCAAGCACAGTAGCAAAAAAGGATTTTTATATTTTTGTATCAAATTATTTAAGATCAATTAGAAACTTTTCAATGCTTTTTTAATCAATTCTTCTACCGAAAGACTTATGTCTTGCTTTAAAATACTATCGAGGGCTTTTTCTGAAATTTTTCTAGTAAAACCAAGTACTTCTAAAGCAGATAACGCCTCTTCTTTATTTGTATTGTGTACTGTAGTAGTATTTTCATCTATACCATATGTTTTTAAAATCTTATCTTTCAAATCTAAAATTAAACGTTGCGCTGTCTTTGCACCAATACCCTTCACAGACTGAATTAAGGCTACATTTTCTGAAGCAATCGCCTGTTGGACTTCCTCAGATGTCATCGATGACAACATCGTCCTTGCAATACTTGGCCCTACACCTGAAACGGAAATCAATAAACGAAAAACTTCCCGTTCTACCTTTGAAATAAAACCATACAAGGTATGAGCATCTTCTTTCACCGATAAATGTGTGTAAATTGTGAGTGATCCCTCATCTGGTAACTTACCAAATGTATTTAATGAAATATGTAACAAATACCCAACTCCATTGCAATCAAGAACAATATACGTCGGTGTTTTCTCTACCAATCTCCCTGTCAGTTGCGTAATCATAATTGTGTAAATTCTATTTTTTTATTTGCAAACTTATGAAGTTGTAAATCTAATTAAAAAAATTAACTCCTTTTTAAGAATCTATAACAGACAAATATACTTTTTTAAACTGAAAACAACAGTTCTAAGAATCTTTTAAAAACTTAATATTCCTCTTTAATCCGGTAAATTTTGTGCGTTTTACTGCTGATTTTTTAAAGACTTTTGCAAAGACCTCTTCTGTAATTTCAAGCCAATCTTCTTTGGTCATTTCTAATAAATCTGGATGAGGTGTAAACAAAGGTTCTGAATGAGGTTTTGAAAAACGATTCCACGGACAGACATCTTGACAAATATCACAACCAAACATCCAATCTTCAAACTTTCCCTTTTCAGATTGGGGCAATTCATTTTTTAATTCTATGGTATAATAGGAAATACACCTGCTCCCATCAACCGTATTGTTTGGAAGTATGGCTTGTGTCGGACAGGCATCTATACAGGCTGTACAAGATCCACAGTGATCTGTTTTGGATCCTTCATGGTACTCTAATTCCAGATCTAAAATCAATTCTGCTAAAAAGGAAAAAGATCCCTGTTGTTTTTGTATTAACAAGGAGTGTTTTCCATTCCATCCAAGGCCTGCTTTTTCTGCCCAGGCCCTCTCTAAAATTGGTGCAGAATCTGTAAAGGCCCTTCCTGAAACTTCACCAATTTCACTCCGTATAAAATCTAACAAATCCTTTAACTTTGACTTTATTACATGGTGGTAATCTTGCCCATAGGCGTATTTTGAAAGTTTATATGAATTTTCTGTTTGAAATTGTTCTGGAAAATAATTGTACGATAGTGAAATAACTGACTTGGCACCTGCTACCAACAAACGAGGGTCCAAACGTTTGTCAAAATTCTTTTCTAGATATTGCATTTCTCCTTGAAAACCATTTTTTAACCACTGCTCTAATTTTGAGGATTCTTCTTCTAAAAATGCTGCTTTTGCAATACCCACACTTGTAAAGCCTAAGGACAAGGCTTTGTTTTTTATGAGTTCTGTATAAGTTCTTTTGTTTTTCAAGGTCTAGCAAAAATATCAATTCTAAATAATAAGAAACAATAGTTACTTAAAAAATCAACCCTAAAACCAAATAATCCTTATTTTTGTAAAAATTGTAACAGATGCAAATACAGGTTTTACTTTTTGGAATTATTGCTGATGTAATTGGCAAGGCTTCGTTTAAATTGGATATTTCAGAAAACACTTCCGTTCTTGAATTTAAAAAAGCCCTTATAAAAAGCCATCCTGCATTAAAAAACTATACCTCTTTTGCTATTGCTGTAAATGAAACTTATGCCTTAGACAATTTTATACTAAATAACAAAGACATTATTGCCATCATACCTCCGGTAAGTGGAGGATGACACTATTGAACAGAAAACTTTCTAATGAACAAAGAGCGCATCTCTATAAAACTCACCTCAGACAAGTTGTCTTTACAAGATTGTTACGATTTTGTAGCGCACCCATCCTGTGGCGGTATGGATCTTTTTGTAGGTACTGTTAGAAATCATACCCAAGAAAAAGAGGTGAAATTTCTTGAATTCTCTTCGTATAAACCCATGGCTATCAAAGAAATGGAATTGATTGCTGAAGAAGTATTGCGCAAATTCGATGTCTATAAAATAGCCATTCACCACGCAGAAGGTGTACTGCAAATTGGAGATGTTCCTGTTATCATTGCCGTTTCCGCTGCACACAGAGATGCTGCTTTTAAAGCTTGCAGATATGCCATAGATCAATTAAAGGAAACGGTGCCTATATGGAAAAAAGAACATTTTGAAGATGGGGAAGTATGGGTAAATGCACATCCTTAATTATTCCTCAATCATTGTCTTTTTGGCTTGTTCAAAATCTTCAGGCGTGTTAATATTTTGAATGAAATGGTCCTCTACTTCAACAATTTCGACCTCAGAATTAATCAAAACTTTGCGCGGGCAGGAATAACCCTGTGACAAATAACTCAATAAAACAGGATACGATTTGGGCTCCCAAATAGCAATCAGGGGCTCCATAAATTCCTTTCCCTTTCCTTTGATTGCAGTGGCTATTTTTTTAGAATTTCTTTTTGACACCAACAATTCTATCAATTCCTTGTTTACAAAAGGCAAATCTGTTGCTAGGACCAGATAGGCTTTATTTGGATTATACATAAAAGCACTACATATGGCCCCAAAAGGTCCCAAGCCTAAAAAAGCGTCAGAAATAGTCTTTTGTACAATTACCTCCCCGTCTGTGCGAACCGATAAATACGTTTCCAACCCTGCCGATTCTAAAAGTTGTAAACTGTAATCACGTTGAGGAATTCCATGATATGACAACAACCCTTTATCCGTACCCATTCTGAGACTTTTACCACCTGCCAATACCAAACCCTTCAAATCTGGAATGTTCTCTTGGGTAATTTTTTCAAGGTGTGCTGAAATGGCTGTCAGATCTTCTAAATGATATACCGGTAATTTTTCACAAAGAGGAAAGGCCTGTTTTAAACTGTCAAAGATCTGTGCCTCTTCCGTTGTTTTTATAAAAAATTGAATGTTGTCTAACTGATCTATTCGCTTTGCAATAGAAGCTTCTTTTTCTGGATCTAGAAACACAATTTGTCTTTGCCCACGATAGTGATTTCCGTTGATAAAAACCAGGTCATATGAGGCAAACCGCAAGGGGTCGTTGTATGAATCTATATGAACCTCTGCTTCGATGGTCGTATTTCCTGAACTGTGGTGACAGTACAGATCAAAATTGGGCGAAAGCAACTCCTTATCGTGAGATGCATCTATATAGGCCATCTTATACTGCTTGGCAAACAGATTACTAAGCCTACTCACCAATGCTGAAATGACCGAACACTTTACGCCTACCAAAGAAATTTCACAGGGGGCAAACAACCCATTGTCTCTTCGCTCTAATTTACTGTGTTTTACATGTTTTTTCACTTGCTCTCCTTTAAAAAATTAAGAACTAACTTTATAAATTAATATCTGTTTTTCCTCCTCTTTTCTCTATCAATTGCACTTCTTTAATGATCATGTTTTTAGAAATAGACTTACACATGTCGTAAACGGTTAGTGCGGCAGTAGCAACCCCTGTTAAAGCCTCCATTTCAACCCCTGTTTTTCCTTCAATCTTAACCGTGCAAAGAATTTCAATATGTTCAGTATCTACAAGGTCTATTGTAATATCAACCCCACTGACAGGCAGTGGATGACACATAGGAATTAAATCAGCTGTTTTTTTTACTGCTTGTATTCCCGCAATAATTGCCGTCTGAAAAACAGGCCCCTTCTTCGTGTGTAATTGCGTATCTTTAAAGTATGACAACACTTCTTTTCCTAAAAACATCGTCGCTTTGGCCGTAGCTACTCTCTTACTTATTTTCTTGTCGCTTACATCAACCATTTTTGGCTGATTTTTGTCATTAATATGTGTAAAATCCATATTTCATTTATTTTTCAATGTGCTTAGAGTACCATTCTATAATTGAGTACCCGAAGCCTCATTCCTTTTTTAAATTCCGTACTCCATGATGGGAGTTCAACAAAAGCATCGGCATCCGCCAAATTAGCTAAATCTCCTGATCCGTTTCCACTTACTGGAATCGCTGTCAATTCATTGTTTTTATACGCTAATTTTACTTGTAAAAAAAGCGTCATGTCAGGTTTAAAAACCACCGCTTCTGATAATGTGGCAAAAATATCAACAGGTTGAAGTCCGATGGATTTTTTATACCAAGGATAAAAATACTTCAAACAATTGACATAAGTAGAAACCGGATTGCCTGGAAAAGCAAAAATAGTGGTGTTTCCCCTCTTTCCAAACCAGAAAGGTTTTCCTGGACGTTGTTTTACCTTGTGAAAACACTTTTTAACACCCAATTCCTCCAAAACTTCCGGAAGAAAGTCAAATTTTCCTTTGCTTACTGCTCCACTGAATAACAACACGTCAAAATCTTGTAAATAAGACTTTATCTTCTCTTTTAAACGAACCTTATCATCAGTTATATGAGCTGTCTCTACGTCTATACTTAGTCTTTTTAATAAAGAGACCAAGCTAAACACATTACTTTTTCTAATTTGATGTTCTAAAGGTAATGATGAAACTTCTACCAATTCATCTCCTGTAGAAACAATCATGATTTTAGGTTGTGCAGCAACCAGGACCTTCGATTTTCCAACCGTTGCAAACAGCCCTATTTCAGCGGCTGTAATTTGCCTGTCTTTGTCTATTAGTAAATCGCCCTTTTTTCGATCCTTTCCTTGTAAGTGAATGTTCTGAAAGACTCTAATATCTGACAATTCTACTGTAGCAATCCCTTTTTTTATTTCAATTTGCTCATAAGGAATCACCACATCTGTGTGTTCAGGTAAAATAGCACCCGTCATCACTTCCAAACAATTTTCAGAATTTTTCAAAGCCATCTTTGGACTTCCAGCAGCTTGTATCCCTTCTATAACAAAGTCTCGTTTACCGCTCTTAAAAACCTCGCTAGAAATGGCGACTCCATCCATACAAACCCTATTAAAAGGAGGAAAATCTCGATCAGCAAAAATTTGTTCTTTTAAAAACCTTCCATGAGATTGAATAAAGTCAACCGTTTCTGATCCGAAATTTTCAGTTTGATTTGTAATTATATCTAAAGCCTCTTGTACTGAAATCATCTTTTTATTCTGTTTGTCGCTGGTCTATCCTCCAATGGTAGACATACTCTCTGATACCAGCTTGTTCTTTTGTCGGCTTAGCTCTGCTTGAAAACCGTCCTTTGGCTTTTTGGAAACCAATTGTATAAATTGTTGCTTCAATTCTTCATTACTCGCTCCAGCTCGAATAAAATCTCGAATACTGTACACGCCCTCATCAAACAAACAATTTTTAAGTTCCCCTTTTGAGGTGATTCGAATTCGATTGCAATCTGAGCAAATCGTACGCGTATAAGCTGGAATAATTCCGACAATCCCCTTTGACCCTTCAATAGTAAACAAATGCGAAGTAGATGATTTTTCTATAGGCAAAGGCTGTATTGACGGGTTTTTTCTTTTAATTTCCTCAAATATCTTTTCATAATTCCAAGGAATATCAACAGCCCTTTTTCCAAAACCGTTAAAAGGCATCTCTTCTATAAAACGAAGTTCTATGTCTTTGTCCTTTACTAGCGCAACAAAATCATTGATTTCATCTGTATTAACTCCTGACTGCACAACGACGTTTAACTTTAACTTTAAATCACTTTGCTCTAAAATTGTGAGTGCTTGCATGACTTTTGTAAAGAGATCTCTTCTGCTAATCCTCAAAAAGTTTTCTGAATTTAAACTGTCAATACTCAGATTAACTGACTTAACTTTTGACAGTTTCTGTAATTGTTCTACATGCTCAGAAATTAAAGTTCCATTTGTGGTGATGTGAATCTCTTCTAATAGGTCGTTAAAAGAGAGCATATCTAAAAATCTGATAAAATCTTTTCGAACAAAGGGCTCTCCTCCTGTAAGACGTAACTTGGTAATTCCCAATTCTGTAAGAACCCGGACAATCCTGTACATTTCTTTATAAGTGAGTAATTCTTTTCGATTTACAATGTCGATGCCTTCAGCCGGCATACAGTAAGTACATCGCAAATTGCAACGGTCTGTAACTGCGAGCCTTAGATAGGTGATTTGTCTTCCAAAAGAATCGAATAGCATACTCATAACCCTAAGTGATAAATAGGGTGCAAATTTCCGATAAAAAGTTCAACTAAAAAAGAAACCCCTCTGAAATCTGCAAATTCTACTAGGTATTTACAAAATGGACCTTAGGTACCTCAACACCTTTTCCGTAGCACCGATATTTGACTTTATATAGTTTTGAGCGGTACTTCCAGTAGTTTTTCTATACGTATGCTCCTCTTTGAATTGGCGCAATGTATTTGTGAATTCCTCTTGATTGCCGACAGAAATGCAAACTTTAAGCTCAATCAGGTCACGGGCTTCCTTAAATTTTGCGTAATTGGGCCCTATAATAATAGGCACCCCAAAAGTTGCCGGTTCTAAAATATTGTGAATCCCACTTTTAGTGTAACCACCCCCTACATAAGCCAAATGGGCAACACTGTAAATTTTTGTCAAAATTCCAATTGTATCAATGATAAAAACTTGGTACTGGCTTAAATCGACATTTTCTTTTTTTGAAAATAAGACTGTCTTTTTTGAAAAGGAATTTTTTAGATCCTTTATGCTATCCCTATTGATATTATGGGGTGCAATGATAAATTTTTCCTTGTTATCTGCCTTTTGATTGATATAGGAAGCCAACAGATCCTCGTCATCTTTCCAGGTGCTTCCAGCAACTAAAACATGAGCATTCCCCTTAAATTCGTTTATAAAATCCAGCGTATTATCCCTTTCCAAAATCGCAGAAACACGATCAAAACGAGTGTCTCCTGCCAAAGTTACATCCGTTAAATGTATATTTTTAAGCAATTCTTCAGAAACCCTGTCTTGCACAAAAATATGAGTAAAGACCCTTAACAACCGACGCATCCAAGACCCATAAAATTTAAAGAACACTTGATTAGGTCTAAAAATTCCAGAAACCAATAGCGTAGGTATATTGCTTCGGTTGAGTTCTCTGAGAATATTTGGCCAAAATTCATATTTCACGAAAATAGCTAGTGATGGGTGTAGTATCTTTAAAAATTTCTTTGCATTAGAAACACAATCAATAGGCAGATAAGAAATTACATCTGCATGCTTGTAATTTTTACTGAGCTCATAACCCGAGGGAGAAAAAAAAGTCAATACTATTTTATAGCTTGGGAATTCCTTTTTTAATTGCTCAATTAAAGGCCTTCCTTGTTCAAATTCACCTAAAGAAGCACAGTGAAACCAGACCACCTGATCTTCTTCTGCAATGACTTTTTCCAAAAATGGAAACACCTCTTTTCGCCCGTTTACAAAAAGTTTTAATTTGGGATTAAAAACGGCTAGTAACTTTATAAATACTGAAGCAATTAAAACGATTAAATTGTAAAAAAAATGCATGCTGTAAATGTACAAAAATACGAAGGTCCAAAAAAAACAAAAACTCTCAATAAAAAAATTGAGAGTTTAAAATCATTCGATAATTCTTATCTATTAAGCTTCAAATGCTTCAATTGAAACATATGATTTATTATCTCTTTTCTTAGCAAAATGTACCAAGCCATCTACCTTTGCGTGCAAAGTATGGTCCTTACCCATATAGACATTTTCGCCTGGATTGTGTTTTGTACCTCTTTGACGTACAATGATGTTTCCCGCAATTGCAGGTTGACCACCAAAAATCTTTACGCCTAATCGTTTCGATTCTGATTCTCTACCATTCTTGGAACTTCCGACACCTTTCTTATGAGCCATAATTTATTGATTTTGATTCCTATTTTAAAAATAGGTATCTGATTATTTTTTATCTTCTTTTTTTGCTGCTGCCTTTTTAGGAGCTGCTTTTTTTACCGTTTTTTTCTCTGCAGTAGCCTTTTTAGGAGCTGCCTTCTTTACAACAGCCTCTTTTTTAGGAGCTGCCTTCTTTGCAACTGTTTTTTTATCTTCAGTTGTTGCAGTTTTGGCACTCGCTTTCTTCTTAGCAGATGATACCGCAATACCATCGATCTGGATTTCGGTTAAGAATTGACGGTGTCCATTCTTTTTCTTATACCCTTTTCTGCGTTTCTTTTTAAACACAATGACCTTATCTCCTTTGAGATGGCCCAAAATTTTAGCCGTTACTTTGGCTCCTTCTATAGCCGGGGCGCCAATCGTTACGTTTTCACCTTCACCTAATAAAAGAACATTGTCAAAAGTAACTTTTGATCCTTCTTTGTTTTGTAAACGGTGTACGTATACCTTTTGGTCTTTGGCAACTTTAAATTGCTGCCCTGCTATCTCTACAATTGCGTACATATGTTTGTTATTTAATTTTTGTTTATTCAAAAACGAGTGCAAATATACTTCTTTTTGACAAATAAACAAGCCTTACAACACGCAATATTTCGAGGACATTTTTACTGTTTTAAAGTTAACCTATTGCAATAAATAAAAACACAGATACATTGTGCTTATTTTATTTTGCTTTTTTATCTCCTGTTAAAGTTTTCAAAAAACACCCTAAATTTTTCAAATTTTAAACCTAATCTTTGTAGATTTGGTACTTGTAAACAACAAAAACATGAAGCCATATAACACACTGTTTTTAAGTGTTTTAATCTGCACAATTTCTTTGTCTTGCAATGAGGTAAAAAAAAGCGACAAAAAAGAAGTGGCTAAAATCGAACAAAAAAAGGAACTTCATAAAGTTACTTTTAAAATTGAAGGTATGACCTGTCAAATTGGATGCGCAAAAATCATTCAATCCAAACTTTTAAAAACAAAGGGTATTAAAACTGCCCATGTTTCTTTTGATAAAGGACTCGGTGAATTTACTTTTGATGCCAATCAAATTTCTAAAACAAATATTATCAATAAAATCAATTCTATAGGAAATGGCGATACTTATCACGCTACTCCAACAAATGATCTTTAAAATTAACACTCTATGAAATTACTCCACGCAATTCTCACACTTTCACTTGTTCTCGCACTCGGTGCTTGTTGTAATAAAAAATGCAACACCTCTAAGACAAGCCCAGAAGCATCAGAAACAGTTGTATTGAGTAAATGCGCTGAAAAATCAGCAGCTTGCAAAGCCAAATGCCAAGACAAAAAACCTTAAATAATCCCAAACAGCTGTCATTCTAAAATCAAACCCCTTGAAAACACATTTTAAGCTTATTGTTAAAACAACGCTTATTTCTGTATATGTGATTTTTTTAGCAGGGTCCGTGGTCAGAATGACGGGGTCTGGAATGGGCTGCCCCGATTGGCCCAAATGTTTTGGTTATTTAATCCCTCCCACCAGTGAAGAACAAATTACTTGGAAACCTAAAACCCAGTACGCCAAAGGAAGTATTATTGTCGCTGATGAATCTCTGTACCTCGCCCAAAAGGACCTGAAAACAGGGCTTGAGTTCGACCAAAACCAATGGGAAAAATACAGCAAACACGACTACGCTGTATTTAATGTCTATCACACCTGGACAGAGTACGTCAACCGATTGACTTCTGCCATTTCTGGAATTTTCTTCCTCATCATGGTCATCGCTTCTCTAAAATTTTGGAAAAAAAATAAACAAACTACCCTTTTGGCCTTCTTTGGATTGTTTTTAATGATTTTTGAGGCTTGGCTTGGTAAAACCGTAGTGGATTCTGTTTTAAAACCTTCAATAATCACCGTACATATGGTGACGGGCTTAGTTATTATAGCCGTTCTTATAAAAATACTTCACAGTCATACACCAACAAATAAAGAAGGCAAAAAATACAATAAAGGGTTTCATACACTACTGCTAATTTCTGCTATCTTTTCACTGATACAAATTGCCCTCGGCACTCAAGTTCGCCAATTTGTAGATGAACAGATAAAAATATTTGGTTTTGAGAATAAACAGATGAGTTTGTACAATCCGAATCTTAAATTTTACATACATCGGTCGTTCACCATCGCTATTATTCTGATCAATTTAGCCATCTTCTATAAAAATGAGATCCTACGACTAAAGTTTGATCTCCCAAAATGGATCTTAGGATTATTAACACTTGAGGCCATTACAGGAATGTTGATGTTCTACAGTGACTTTCCTTTAGGAACACAGGCTGTCCACTTATTATCTGGTGCTTTGTTATTCGGGGTTCAATTTTACCTGATTTTACAAAATCGACAACTAAAAGACTAATGCTTCCACTCAAGGGTCTCCATCAGGTGTACAATATCTTTTTTCAAATACTGAACCGCAGGGAGCAGTGAATCGTAATTAGGCCTTGCATAAAAATAAAGTGCTCCTGTCACAAAGTGATGTAGCGAATCTGTCGCGTGAAATTGGAGTTGTGAAGCTGCATTACCTGACACTTCAAATAATTTTCCATATACCTTCTCTTTTGGGTTTTCAAAAGGAATTGATTGAATATCATCTGCTTTAATAACGTGTTTAAAAGTGAGTTTTTCCGCGTCTTTTAACAAGTCTAAAAGATTCTCCTTTACGGGGTGGTAACTCATTGCTATCGTAGCTTTTAAGGCTGGATATTTGATGTCTATCCAATTTTTGTTTTTTCTTATAACCCTTGCTTTCTGTGCGTATTGAAACTGGTAGAAAACTTCAGAATCTAATGTTTTATAACTCGGTTTTCTATATTCCAAACGCAAATAAGAAATTGGTTTTGGCAAGGGATCATTTTTACAAGAAATAAGGGAAAACAAGAGTGTAAAAAGAAAGGCTCTCTGGTATAAGTTTTGAAAATTCAACATATTCTCGTAATCAAGGTAAAGTAACCTTTACTTGTTTTATTCTTTTTCTATCTAAATCTTCGATTTTAAAAACACAATTTTCAAATACGATTTCTTCATTCTTTTTAGGAAATTTTCCTGAAACCTCTAACAAAAAACCTGCCAAGGTTTCTGATTCTCCTTTCTGAGCTTCAAATGACTCAATATCTAGCTCTAAAACTTTATAAAAATCTTTTAAAAATGTTTTTCCTTCAAAAACATAATTCTTAGCATCTAATTTGGAATAGATCAGATCATCGATATCAAACTCATCGCTAATATCTCCGACAATCTCTTCAATAACATCTTCTAAGGTAACAAGACCACTGGTCCCTCCATATTCGTCAACCACAATGGCCAAGTGATTTTTTTTATCTTGAAAATCAACTAGTAAATCATCTAATTTTTTGTTTTCCGGAACAAAATAAGGAGCTCTAATTAAGGACTGCCAATTAAAGTCTTTTTTAGTAATATGTGGCAGTAAATCTTTGGCGTACAAAACGCCAATAATTTCATCAATGTTCTCATGATATACAGGATTTCTAGAAAAACCATTTGAAATAATTTTTTCCAGAACTGTTAAAAAAGACGCTGAATCTGAAATTGCAAAAATATCAATCCTTGGTTTCATAACCTGTACTGTTTCCGTATTCCCAAAAGAAACAATTCCCTCTAATATGTTTTTTTCATCTTTAGTAGTGGCATCTTCAGCTGTCAATTTTAGAGCTTGCGACAGGGTTTCTACTGAAAAATCAGTCTGTTTTTTTCCAAAACGCTTTTCTACAAAGCCTGTCAAACCGGTAAGTAAATAACTGAGTGGAGACAACATATTATTTAATATCAATATTGGCTTTGACATAAAAAGTGCAAAATTACTAGCATTTCGAGTCGCATAAACTTTAGGAAGCACTTCTCCAAACAACAAAATAAGAAATGTGATCAAAATTACTTCGGTTAAAAAACGAAGACTCCCTTCCATGCCTTCTAAAAACCTCCCCCCTAACAAAGCAAATAAAAGCACAATTAAAATATTGATAAAATTGTTGGTAATAAGGATGGTTGCCAATAATTTTTTAGGGTTTTTAAGCAAACTCAAAACTAAATTTCCTCGTTTGGTATTTGTTTTAGAAAGTTGATCTAGGTCCGTTTTAGACAAGGAAAAAAAAGCGACTTCAGTTCCAGAAATGATAGCTGAAGCAACAAAAAGACATATGACTATTAAAAATTGAATAATCACATTCAAATGTGCTGATATATTTAATAAATTAAAAATGGGGTCTGGGTCCAATTACTATGATTTAAAATTAAAAAGGCAAATCATCTTCAATTTCTTTTGTAAGGGTCGTTCCTTTTTCTGTAGAATCTGTATTTTCTTTCAATTGATTTGACTTTGTTGTTAAAAAAGTCATGTCAATTACGTGTATCTCTGTGGTGTATCGTTTGACACCTTCTTGCTCCCATTGACGGGTTTTAATTCGTCCTTCACAATAAATTTTATCTCCTTTGCTCAAATACTTTTCGCAAATCTCTGCCAATTTATTCTTGACAACGATGTTGTGCCATTCCGTTGTCGTAGTTTTTTCTCCTGTTTGTTTATTCGTGTAGGATTCATTGGTCGCAATAGGAAAACGACCAACACTATTTCCTCCTTCAAAATAATGAACCTTTACCTCATCTCCTAAATGCCCAATCAACATTACCTTATTTAACGTTCCTGCCATATGCTATACAAATTACTTTACCAAAAATAATGAAAATATGAATACAACAAGCTATTTTATTTTAAATAGCTACTGTTAGCAATCTCTTTCAAAATCATAAAGCTCCATAAATTTATCAAGTAATCTTGGCACCGGATAGTTTTGCAAACTATCAATACGAACCAAATCTTTTGTTTGAACGACGGTTTTTACAATCCAGAATTGTACGTACAAATGTTGATGAGTCAATTTATAAACCCACTCTTTTGAATTGTAAAGCCTCAATATGGCTTTTTGATTGTCAATTAAGTCTATATAATCTGGATGTTTAATTAAAGTTTGTGCATCAATTGTGTGATGGGTTTCAATTAGGGGAAATTGATATAAATTCTGCCAAATACCTTTTCCTTTTCTTTGCAAGAGAACCGTTTGATAATCAGGCATCCTAAAAACCATAAAATTAAAATACCGCTTTCGAACAATTCCTTTTTGCTCCTTTAAAGGCAACAATCCTATTTCTTTTTTACCATAAGCCGCACAGCTCTCTTGTAAAGGACAAGTTTGACACAGTGGTTTTTGAGGCTTACAAAGCAATGCCCCAAAATCCATAATTGCCTGGTTGTACTGCCCGTAATCTGAAACACACATTACTTCTTGTGCCAATTTTTTAAATTCCTTCACCCCTTTACTTGTGTTAATAGGGGTATAAATTCCAAAATAACGAGCCAAAACCCTGTATACATTTCCATCTACTACTGCCGTAGATTGGTTATAACAAATAGATGCAATGGCAGATGCTGTGTAGTCTCCAACCCCTTTTAAACAACATAAATCTTGATAATTATCAGGAAAAACACCCTTTAAATTATCAACAATCATCTTTGCAGAAAAATGAAGATTTCGAGCCCTTGAATAATAGCCCAAACCCTGCCAAAGTTTTAAAACCTCTTCTTCCGTAGCAGCAGCGAGATGAAAAACCGTGGGAAATACCTCTATAAATTTAAGATAATAAGAAATCCCTTGAGCGACTCTTGTTTGTTGTAAAATGATTTCCGATAACCAAATTCGATAAGGATCTTTAGTCCTTCTCCATGGCAAATCTCGCTGATTTGATAAGTACCACGCTACTAGGATATTACTGAAGTTCATCTTCTGTTTTTTAATTGTACAATGATACAGTATTTATTGTGTTAAATTTTAATGATTTAGCTTTTTGAAGTTGATTAATTGTCTTACCTTTGCAGCCTTAAAAACATTTGTAAAATGCAAAAGAAAACAAATTAAAAATGACAAAAGCAGATATTGTATCAAGTATTTCAGAAAAATCAGGAATTGAAAAAGCAGATGTTTTAGCGACTGTAGAAGCATTTATGAGTGAGGTCAAAAACGCTCTTGAAAACGGAGATAATGTTTACTTAAGAGGTTTTGGTAGTTTTATTGTCAAAAAAAGAGCGGAAAAAACAGGGAGAAACATTTCTAAAAATACCACAATAAAAATTCCAGCTCATCATATTCCTGCCTTTAAACCATCAAAGACCTTCACAGAAGGAGTAAAAAAAAATGTATTAATAAAATAATATAGACATTAATTAACCCACCCTAAATATTTAAATTTAGGCTTTTTAAACAATCTTATTATGCCAAGTGGTAAAAAAAGAAAAAGGGCTAAAATTTCTACGCACAAGCGTAAAAAAAGAGCCAGAGCCAATAGACATAAGAAAAAATAGGACTTCTAATTTTTCATTATTGTCTATACGACAAATCGTTCATTGAAATTGAAACTTTAGAATGCTAAAGTTTCCACAGATATTACAACCCCTGTTATATTAATTTAATCCATCTACATAAAAACCTTGTTTTTATGTAGTATAAAACCATTCAGAATGAAACTAGAATTAATTATACGTTCAAATTCATCTGATATTGATTTTGCGCTACTAAAAGATGGTAAACTTATTGAATTTAACAACGAAACAAACAATAATAATTTTTCTGTTGGAGATATTTTTCTCGCAAAAACAGGAAAAATTTTAACCGGTTTAAATGCATCATTTGTAAATGTAGGATATCCTAAAGACGGATTTTTACACTACCATGATTTAGGCCCACAAGTAAATTCGTTAAACAAATTCATTAAGAAAATAAGCACAGGTAATTACAAAGATTACACTTTAAAAAACTTCCGATTTGAAAAAGAAATCAACAAAAATGGAAGTATCGATCAAGTATTAAAAACAAAACAAAACGTATTGGTTCAAATTGTAAAAGAACCCATTTCTACCAAAGGCCCTAGAATTAGCTCGGAGCTTTCTATTGCTGGTAGATTTTTAGTCTTAGTACCTTTTTCAAAAAGGGTTTCTATATCGCAAAAAATCGAAGACCCTAAAGAAAAGGAAAGGTTAAAACGGCTTGCTAAAAGCATTAAACCTATTGGATTTGGCGTCATTTTACGTACTGTTGCTCAAGGAAAAAAAGTAGCTGAATTAGACAGAGACTTAAAAAACTCTCTTGAGCGTTGGAAAGAAATGTGTGGGCAAATAGCCAACACAAAGACACCTACTAAAGTATTAAGTGAATTGAACAGAGCTTCTTCTATTTTAAGAGATGTTTTAAACGACTCTTTTACAAGTATTGTCACTAATGACAAAAAACTGTTTGAAGAAATCAATGACTATTTACAAGAAATTTTCCCCAAGAAACAATCTATTTTAAAACTGCACAAAGCCAAGATTCCTGTTTTTGAAAAATACGGAATTGAAAGACAGATTAAAGCTGCTTTTGGAAAGACGGTTTCTATGAATAAAGGGGCTTATTTAGTTATTGAGCACACAGAAGCACTTCACGTTATTGATGTAAATAGTGGAAATAGATCTAACAAAGCCAATTCTCAAGAAGAAAATGCTTTGGAAGTGAATTTGATTGCTGCTACAGAAATAGCTAGACAATTACGTTTAAGAGACATGGGTGGAATTATCGTAGTCGATTTTATAGATTTACACAGTAGTGAAAATCGCCAAAAATTATACGACCATCTAAAAAGTGAAATGTCACTAGACAGAACAAAACACAAAATTTTGCCCCCTAGTAAATTTGGACTTATTCAAATTACTAGACAAAGGGTCCGTTCTGAAACAAATATCAAAACAAAAGAGCCCAATCCGAATATCAACGGAGAAGTAGAAGCTCCTATTGTTTTAATTGACAAATTAGACGTTGAACTCAATCGAATTTTAAATAGTAGGCACAAAAACAAATCAATTACTTTAAACGTACATCCTTTTGTGGCTTCTTACTTAAAAAAAGGGCTTTTTTCTAAACAAGTAAAATGGCTCTTTAAATACAAAAAGTGGATCAAAGTGTTACCTAGAGATGCTTACCAATATTTACAATATAAATATAAATTTTATTGATATACGTAAATATTCGCAAAACATATCTATAAAAAAGCAGCTTGCCTTTATTGGCAAGCTGCTTTTTTTATGTAAAACAAAAACAATCTTTGTTTAATTATGAACTTATTTTTTTTGGATTTTTTTAGAGGCTGTGATTACTTTTTGCTTTAAATTTTGTTTGTATAAAACAATTGAATCTGAAACTTTTGAATCTGAAACTCCGATAATTTGAGCAGCTAAAATTCCCGCATTTTTAGCTCCATCTAAAGCAACCGTAGCGACAGGAACCCCACCAGGCATTTGTAAAATTGACAATATAGAATCCCAACCATCAATAGAATTTCTCGATTTTACGGGAACCCCAATTACCGGCAATGGACTCATCGAAGCAACCATTCCTGGCAAATGAGCAGCGCCACCTGCTCCTGCAATAATTACGGAAAACCCTTTTTTATGGGCATTGCTTGCAAAATCTACTAATTTCTCAGGGGTTCTATGAGCAGAGACAATATCCACCTCATTATCAATCCCAAATTCGTTTAACACCTCAATGGCTTCCTGCATGATTGGAAGGTCTGAGTCACTTCCCATTATAATTGCTACCTTCATCTTAATTTAATTTATGATTTGTAATATTAAAGAAACTTACTAATTCGCACTTACTACTTTAATACTGTTTTTTACTACTTCAGCAACAGATCTCGCTTGCTCCACATCGTCATCAACAACAGTAACATGACCCATTTTTCGAAAAGGTTTGGTTTGTTTTTTTCCGTAAATATGAGGCGTTACACCAGATATTTTTAAGACCGCTTCTATGTTTTTATAAACTGCATTTCCAGAAAACCCTTCTGCTCCAACCAAATTAACCATTACAGCTGCTAATTTACTTGTCGTATTTCCCAATGGCAAATTCAAGATTGCTCTTAAATGCTGCTCAAACTGACTGGTCAAAGAAGCTTCTATACTAAAATGCCCACTATTATGAGTTCTTGGAGCCACTTCATTAACGATTATTTCATCTGTTTCCGTCTGAAATAGCTCTACCGCTAACAGACCCACATGTTTAAAAGATTGAGCCACTTGTAAAGCTACTTTATTTGCTTTTTCTGCCAATTCATCAGATATTCTTGCAGGACATATCACATATTCAACCTGATTCGCCTCAGGGTGAAATTCCATTTCTACAACAGGGTATGTTTTTATTTCTCCACATTCATTTCTAGCTACAATGACTGCCAGCTCATTTTTAAAGGGAATAAAATCTTCGACAATACAGTCTACATCTGAAAGTTTGTTTAGATCTTCTTCGTTTTTAACAATCTTTACCCCTGTTCCATCATAACCAAATCGAGCCGATTTCCAAACAAAAGGAAAAGGAATACCCGCCACTTTTAAAGCCTCTAAACTATCAAACCTTTGATAAGCTGACGTGGGAATATTATTTGCCTGATAAAAATCTTTTTGCTTTCCCTTGTGTTGAATTATTTCAATGACCCTCGGCTGAGGGAAAACCTTAACGCCCTCTTGTTCTAATTTATAAAGCGCTTCAATATTTACATGCTCAATTTCAATGGTAAGAATATCTACTTTTTTTCCAAAATTATAAACCGTATCAAAGTCGGCTAAGTTACCTCGATAAAAAGCGTTGCAATGTGCCGCACAGGGGGCTTCTTCTGAAGAATCTAGGACGATTGTATACACATCCCATTTTTGAGTTTCTGCAAGCAACATTTTTCCTAACTGACCGCCTCCCAAAACACCCAACTTAAAAGTTGAAGAAAAATAGGTATTCATAATTTTTTACTTTACTGCAAAAATACGCATCTATTTTTTAATAGTGACTCTAAAAATTTCTTATATGTAACTCATTTCCATTTCCCATAAGTACCACATTGTATTGTTGCATGTCATATGTTTTGCCTTTAACAGAAATGTGTGACCCTTTTTCATCTTTTTGATACGTCATAGACCCCCCTAATGCAATATTGTAAAAAATTCCGTCAGAATTACAAGAATTGGTAAACTCTGGAAAATTAGTAAAATCCATAGGCTTCGAGCATTCTGATAAAGGAATATGCGGACAAGCCAAGTCAAAGGCAGAAAAATAATCATCATGCTGTCTATAAACAACAACCCCTCTATGTCCTAATTCTGGATAAACCACGAACCCTCCAGGAACTAACAAAGTATTTGATGCTGGCAAATTAAGATTTTTTGTAACGCTTATAGGGATGTCAGGAATATAATTATAATCTCTATAATCATCTCCAAAACAGCTCACAAATCCAAACAAAAATAATAGCCCAATACTTTTTTTCATCAACACCAAAAATTACGTGAATTCCCGCAATTTACAAATATTTTGTATCTTTGTTAGGAATCTCATTTGCTATTCTTGGCTGTGAGATTTTATTATATAAATTAAAAAATCATGAGTGAAATATCTTATTATTCTGAAGAGGGATTTAAAAACCTAAAACAGGAACTTGAGCAATTAGAACAGATTGAGAGGCCCAGAGTTTCTCAAGAAATTTCAGATGCAAGGGACAAAGGAGATTTAAGTGAAAATGCAGAATACCATGCGGCAAAAGAAGAACAATCGTTACTTGAACTAAAAATCGCAAAATTAAAAAACGTGGTTGCAAATGCCCGTATTTTAGATGAATCTCAATTAGACCTTTCTAAAATACTGATTCATTCTATTGTAAAATTACGTAACACCAGTAACAATATGGAAGTTACCTACACGCTTGTAGCTGACTCTGAAACAGATCTCAGAAACAGAAAACTTTCAGTAAACTCACCAATAGGGAAAGGATTACTCGGCAAAAGTATTGGTGATATTGCAGAAATACAAGTTCCTAATGGAACCATGAAATTTGAAATTTTAGAAATTTCTAGATAAATTTTTTGATGAACTCTAAAAAGTAATAACTCTCAATAGCAACTAATTTTGGATAGTATTTTTACAAAAATTATCAAAGGAGAGATTCCTTGTTACAAAATATCGGAAAATGACAAATTCTTCGCATTCTTAGACATTCGTCCAAACGCAAAAGGCCATAGTTTGGTCGTCCCTAAAAAACAAATAGACAAGCTGTTTGATTTGGATGCTGAAACTTATCTAGAACTTTTTGAATATGCCCAAAAAGTTGCCCGAGCCCTAAAAAAAGTAGTGCCTTGCAAACGAATTGGCTTATCAGTTATCGGATTAGAAGTACCCCACGTACATGTACATTTAATTCCTTTAAATAGTATGGATGATATAAATTTTTCAAAAAAAGTATCGATGGAACCCCGCGAATTTAGCGAATTGTCAGCTAAAATTGCCAAAGAAATGAACTCCTAAAACAAACTGCACCTCTTTTAATTTAAGAAGTCAATTTTTTTAACTGAATGAGAAATGTAGTTCCTACTTCTACCTTAGATTCTTTGACTGAAATGGTTCCTAAATGATAATCTTCAACAATTCGCTTACACAAAGACAATCCTAGGCCCCAACCTCTTTTCTTTGTAGTAAATCCTGGCTTAAAAATTTCTTTATGCCTATTCTTTGGAATTCCCCTCCCAGAATCGGATACTGAAATTTCTACCAACTCTTTTAAAGAAACTACTTTAATCTCCAAACGACCTTTTTTAGAAGAAATAGAATCTATGGCATTTTTAATCAGGTTTTCTAATACCCATGAAAACAACTCTTTGTTCAAAGACACCTGTATTTTAGAAGTTGGAAGCTCGTATTTAAAATCAATATTTTTAGAAATTCTTGTTTCAAAATACGCAACAGTATGTTGAATCACCTCTCCAACATCCATAGGTGACATTACAGGGGTAGATCCAATTTTTGAAAATCTATCAGCAATAACCTTTAACCTTATAATGTCCTTTTCTATTTCAGGCACAATAGCAGTAGCCTGATTCTTAAGTTTCATAATCTCTATCCAACCCAACAAAGAGGAAAGCGGTGTTCCAATTTGATGTGCTGTTTCTTTTGCCATACCCGTCCACAGTTTATTTTGTTCAGCAATTTTAACAGCCCTAAACACTAAATAAAGAACTCCAGCAAACAAGCCCAAAATAAGCAGTAATGTAAGAGGGTAATATCTTAAACGTATTAACAAATCTGAATTTCGATAATGTATAAGGTATTGCTTCCCATTTAAATAATTGATTACAATAGGCTTATTCTCTTTTTTCATCAACTCTAATTGACTCTTTATATAAAGGGAGTCTGGTACTTTTATAGAATCTAGATTCTTATGATCGAGCAAACGTCCTTTTTTATCGGTTACCAACATTTGAATCTCTTGATTACTTTGAATAATTTTAAGCACTAAAGAAAGATCTTCATTGTTATCAGCACTTTCGAGCCGTTCATAGGCTTTTGCCCATATTTCCATTTTAGAACGTTCATCATCTTTAACTTTTTTAGAAAAATCATACGTATTCCATAGTATTAAAACTACAATACCAAATGAAACAAGAATAAATATGTTTTTTAAATTACGGTTTCTCAGAAAATTATTCACACGTTTAAATTTAATAATTACTTGTTAATCGCAAATTAACCACTTCGTTTTAAAATGTGTAACAAGAACGCAAAAAGAATTGATATATTTTTAAAATGATGCAGGTTTTGCAGCAAATTTGAGTTAAAAATGTTGATAAGTTTCATCAAAGCTCAGAGAAAAAACAAATGGAACAAGAATAAAAATTATAAATTTGCGAGACACCCCAACAAAAGATTTTTTAAAGTACTAATATAATTAAAAAGAAATGCAAGTAACCGGAAAGATTAAATTGGTCAATGCTGCCCAAACATTTGGAAGCAACGGATTTAGAAAACGTGAATTAGTTCTGACCACTGACGAACAGTACCCTCAAATGATTTTAATTGAATTTATTCAAGATAAATGTGACTTACTAGACAACTATAGTGTTGGACAAGATGTAACGATCTCTATCAATTTACGCGGTAGAGAATGGGTAAATCCTCAGGGAGAAACCAAATATTTTAATTCCATTCAGGGTTGGAGAATTGAAGAAAGCCCTTCCCAAGGCACTCCTACTCCTTCATCTGTAGATAGTTTTGAAACAACTAGTGCTCCAGCTACTAGCAGTGACGAACCTGACGACTTACCTTTTTAATTTATTCTTAAAAAAAGGGCTGTTTTTTTAAAACAGCCCTTTTTTTAAATGGAAACCCAAAGATTTATTTGATTCTTTTTATCTAGAATCTCAAAAAACCTATATTTGTAAAACTCAAAACCAAAGTATGCAATACAAAAGAATTCTATTGAAATTAAGCGGTGAAGCTTTAATGGGGGAAAAACAATATGGCATTGACCCTGTTAGACTTTCTGAATACGCTCAAGAGATCAAAGCTATTGCAGATAAAGGCATTGAAGTAGCTATTGTTATTGGGGGTGGTAATATTTTTAGAGGAATTGCAGGAGCCAGTAATGGGATGGATCGGGTACAAGGAGATTATATGGGTATGCTTGCCACTTGTATCAACGGATTAGCACTACAAAGCGCCATTGAAGCTACTGGTATAAAAACTCGGTTACTAACCGCTATTAAAATGGAACAAGTAGCAGAACCCTTTATTAAAAGGAGAGCCGTTCGTCATTTAGAAAAAGGACGAGTTGTTATTTTTGGTGCTGGAACAGGGAACCCCTATTTTACAACTGATACCGCTGCTGTTTTAAGAGCTATCGAAATATCTGCAGATGTTATTTTAAAAGGAACACGTGTAGATGGCATTTACTCTGCCGATCCAGAAAAAGATCCGAATGCGACTAAATACAATAATATCAGCTATAAGAATGTTTTGGAGAAAGGCCTAAAAATAATGGATTTAACAGCCTTTACCCTTAGTGAAGAAAACGACCTACCCATTGTTGTTTTTGATATGAATACAAAAGGAAACCTTCAAAAATTACTTTCCGGAGAGAAAATAGGTACCTTAGTAGCCAATTAAAATCGATTATAGCACCATAAACTTTTTTATATGAACGAGGAAATTGAATTTATAATAGACAGCTCAAAAGAACAAATGGAGCTGGCCATAGAACACTTGGCTCGAGAATTTAGAAATATTAGAGCTGGAAAAGCCAGTCCTAGTATGTTAGGCAGTGTTATGGTTGATTATTACGGAACCCAAACCCCCCTAAACCAAGTAGCGAATATAAATACCCCTGATGCAAGAACGCTTTCGGTTCAGCCTTGGGAAAAACAAATGATCCCTGAAATTGAAAAAGGAATTCTCGTAGCAAATTTAGGATTCAACCCTATGAATAATGGTGAAAGTATTATCATCAACGTTCCTGTACTAACTGAAGAACGGAGACGTGACTTATCTAAAATTGCCAAAGCTTCTAGTGAAGAAGCAAAAGTAAGTATTCGAAATACCCGTAAAGATGCCAATAATGAAATTAAAAAAATAACCCTTTCTGAAGACGAAAAAAAAATAGTAGAAACAGAAATTCAAGATCTTACGGATTCATTTATCAAAAAAACAGAGGATGCATATACTTTAAAAGATGCGGAAATTATGAAAGTCTAATTTGGTTGAATTACCCTGGCAAAAAAATAAAAAACCACTGAAACTTTAAACAAGACCATCCGGAGCGATCAGTTATTTATTAAACTGTTTTCTTGAATTTTAAGGGCAGATGCACCACTTTTTTAGTTTCAAAAAAATCTTCTTCAAAATAATTTGACAAATCGTACAAGCCTACTTGACTAAAAGAAGACAATTCTGCTGTTAAATCACCCCCTTTTAAATATAAAATACCATTTCTCAAAGTGTGTTTTTGTTTTTTAGCAACTTTATTACGAACCCATTTTACAAAATCGGGCATATTCGTTACCGCCCTACTCACAATAAAGTCAAACTCCCCTCTTACCTGTTCGGCCCGCATATGAAAGGCCTTGATATTTTCAAGCCCCAAAGCCTCGGTTACTTCTTGCACCACCTTTATTTTTTTAGCAATCGAATCTACCAAATAAAATTCCGTTTCAGGAAATAAAATTGCCAGAGGAATCCCTGGAAACCCTCCTCCAGTGCCCACATCTAAAACTTTTGACCCAGGAACAAATGCTTGTATTTTTGCAATTCCTAAAGAATGTAAAACATGACGCAAATACAACTCATCTATATCTTTTCGTGAAATTACATTAATCTTAATATTCCATATATGATATAGTTCTTCTAACTTTTTAAATTGTGAAATTTGCGCTTTTGTGAGCCCTGAAAAATATTTTGTTAAAATTTCCATCTTTAATTTATAAATCTTAACCAAAAGTAAGGTCTTTAGGTCTAATTAAATAATAAAAATTGTAACTTATTAAGTTTTTTTGAACTAAAAATATAGTTACTTTTGCCTTTCCTTAACAAGTGTTAAAGCATCATGAAACAATTATCAAATAGAATAAACAGTTTACCAAGCTCAGCAACCTTAGCCATGGCCGCCAAAGCCAGAGAGTTAAAAGAGCAAGGAAAGGATATCATCAGTTTAAGTTTAGGAGAGCCTGATTTTAATACGCCTGAATTTATTAAAGATGCCGCCATTCAAGCAATAAATGACAATTACAACTCATACACCCCTGTAAACGGTTATTTGGATTTACGCAAAGCTATTTGCAAAAAATTTAAAAGAGACAATAACCTCTCGTACAATGAAAATCAAATTGTGGTTTCTACAGGAGCCAAACAATCTATCGCAAACGTCGCTCAAGTATTGTTAAACCCAGGAGATGAAGTATTATTACCCGCTCCATATTGGGTGAGCTACTCTGCTATTTCTGTTTTATCGGAAGCAAAATATGTGGAGATTCCATCTTCTATAGAGACCGATTTTAAAATTACCCCTGCTCAATTAGAAGAAGCCATTACGCCTAGGACCAAAATGATATTTTTTAACTCGCCAAACAATCCAAGTGGAACTGTTTATACCGAAGAAGAATACCGCGCATTGGCAAAGGTTTTAGAAAAACATCCTCAAATTTATATTTTGTCTGACGAAATATACGAACATATTAACTACGGACCCGGTAACTTTAGTTTTGCTGCTATTGAAAATATGTACGACAGAACCATTACTGTAAACGGCGTTGCAAAAGCATTTGCAATGACAGGGTGGAGAATTGGATATATCGGTGCCCCTGAATGGATTGCAAAAGCTTGTAACAAAATGCAAGGACAAATTACTTCAGGCGCAAATTGTATTGCCCAACGTGCAACCATCACTGCTCTGGAAGCTCCTGTGAGTAAAATCAACTATATGGTAGATGAATTTCACAAACGCAGAGATCTTGTTTTAAAACTTCTAGGAAAAATAAAAGGATTTAAATTAAACAAACCAGAAGGAGCCTTTTACGTATTTCCAGACATCTCTTATTTCTTTGGAAAAACCATTAACGGGCAAAAAATAAAAAATGCTTCTGACTTTTCTATGTTATTACTAGAACAAGCAAATGTAGCTACCGTAACTGGCGAGGCCTTTGGAGCTCCAAATTGCATTCGACTATCTTATGCCGCATCTGAAGCTCAATTGCGCAAAGCCATAGAACAAATTAAAAAGGTTGTTGGATAGGTAATTAACCTTGCGATTACTAATAAAAAACTCGCCGTATTTATATGGCGAGTTTTTTTATTAAATATGCTGAGGAAAACCTAAAAGCCACTTTGTTACTAAGCCATTTTTAGTATATTTGAGAAAATGCAGACACAAACAAACGAATTAATTCATGAGACTAGCCCCTATTTACTCCAGCATGCTCACAATCCAGTAAACTGGTACGCATGGAATGAAGAAGCCTTGGCTTTGGCTAAAAAAGAAAACAAACTGATGTTAATTTCTATTGGATACGCCGCTTGTCATTGGTGCCATGTAATGGAACGCGAAAGTTTTGAAAACGATTCTATTGCTAAAATTATGAACGAAAATTTTATCAATATAAAAATAGATCGAGAAGAACGCCCAGACATCGATCAAATCTATATGACTGCAGTACAATTAATGACTCAAAGAGGTGGGTGGCCCTTAAATTGTGTCACTTTACCCGATGGAAGGCCCTTTTGGGGAGGCACGTATTTTCCAAAAGAACAATGGGCAGATGCTTTGACACAAATTGCAAAATTATACAAAAAAAATTCTTCCAAAGTAAGAGCATATGCAGAAAATTTAACCAAAGGAATTCAAAAATTGGATCTCATTACATACAATTCTGATGCGCCTACTTTTAGCAAAGAAGAAATAGAAACAGCTGTTCAAAAATGGTCCCTATTCTTTGATACTGATATGGGAGGAATGAATAAATCTCCCAAATTCCCAATGCCTAATAATTATCAATTTTTATTGCGTTATGCCGCGCAAACAAAGAACAACCACTTAATGAAATACACTGAAAACACCTTGCAAAAAATGGCTTTGGGAGGTGTTTTTGACCAGATCGGCGGTGGATTTGCTCGTTATTCAATAGATAAAAAATGGCACATTCCACATTTTGAAAAAATGCTTTACGACAATGCCCAACTGGTCAGTTTATACGCAGATGCCTACCTCATCCATAAAAATGAATTGTATAAAGAAACCGTTTATAGAACCCTGGAATTCGTAGAAAGAGAATTGACAAGTAAAGAAGGAGCTTTTTATTCTTCGCTAGATGCCGATAGTCTTGATGATGATGAACAGCTAAAAGAGGGGGCCTTTTATGTATGGACAAAAGCAGCATTAAAAAAAATTCTTAAACACGATTTTAATTTGTTTTCAAATTACTATAATATTAACGATTATGGCTTGTGGGAACACGGAAAATACAACCTTATCCGAAAAATTAGCGATACAGAATTTGCTGAAAAAAACCATATTTCAATAAAAACACTAAAAGAAAAAATAAGCCATTGGCAAAAAACCCTACTCAAAGAAAGGGACAAGAGAAAGCGCCCAAGACTCGACGACAAAACACTTACCTCTTGGAACGCGCTCATGCTAAAAGGCTATATTGATGCCTATCGTGTTTTTGACGAAGCTCATTTTTTAGAAATTGCCCTGAAAAACGCAACATTTATTCAAAACCAACAATTGAGAAACGATGGTGGCTTAAACCACAATTACAAAAATGGGAAAAGCAATATCAATGGCTATTTAGAAGATTATGCAACGGTTATAGATGCTTACATTGCTTTATATGAAACTACTCTGGATCAAAAATGGTTAGAAATTTCTAAAACCCTGGCAGACTATTGCTTTAAACACTTTTACAATGAAAAAGTAAGTATGTTCTATTTTACTTCTGATGAAGATAAAGATCTGATCACGCGTAAAATGGAAATCAATGACAATGTAACTCCGGCGTCCAATTCTATTTTGGCAAGATCTCTTTTTAAATTAGGTCATTATTTTGAAAATGATCTTTACAGTACTACGAGTAAACAAATGTTAAACAACGTAAAAAACGATTTTCAAGAATATGCTTCTGGTTATTCGAATTGGATGCAACTACACACCAATCTATCTGGAAATTTTTATGAAATTGCAGTAGTTGGAGAAAAAGCCAAAGAAAAAGTAAAGGAAATCAACCAAAAGTACATCCCAAACAAATTAATTGCTGGAGGAACGATAGAAAGCAAACAACCGCTACTAAAAAACAGGTACTCAAAAAACAAAACCCTTATTTACGTCTGTATAGATGGCACTTGCAAACTACCCGTATCAGCATCTAAAAAGGCGCTTTCTCAAATTAACACTTCTCTTTAATAGATTATCACAAGTAACGAAAAAGTAATGGTGACTTTAGGAATTTTCTGTTAGGCTAGCAAATCAAAAGCACTAAAAACTCTGACAAACACAAAACTTTTAATTATTTTTGTCTAAAATATATGGTAATAGGCACCCCTGTAAGATCGTACACTTCACGTAATTTATTTTCCAAGTATCTTCTATAAGGATCTCTTACATATTGGGGAAGATTTGCAAAAAATGCAAACTGAGGAGAAGGTGTAGGCAATTGCATGCAGTATTTTATCTTTACATACTTTCCTTTGATTGCTGGAGGCCTGTACTGCTTAATGATTTCCAACATTGTCTCATTTAACTTACTTGTTGTAATTCTGCGTTTTTTATTCTCAAAAACCTCAACAGCAGTTTCAATTGCTTTAATTAACCTTTGTTTTGTAATGGTAGAAGTAAAAATAATCGGCACATCTGTAAATGGCTCTATTTGCTTGCGAACAGCCGCTTCAAATTCTTTCATGGTATTGGTCTGTTTTTCAACCAAATCCCACTTATTTACAAGTACGACAATGCCTTTTCTGTTTTTTTCTGCCAACCAGAAGATATTTTGATCCTGACTTTCAAATCCGCGAGTAGCGTCGATCATTAAAATGGCCACATCACAATGTTCTATAGCTCTTACAGCTCGCATAACAGAATAAAATTCTAGATCTTCTGAAACTTTAGATTTTTTTCGAATCCCCGCAGTATCTACCAAATTAAACTTAAATCCGAAACGAGTATACGCTGTATCAATCGAATCTCTGGTCGTACCAGCAACATCTGTTACAATATTTCTTTCTTCGCCAATTAAAGCATTGATAAAAGAGGATTTTCCAGCATTTGGACGTCCAACAACAGCAAAACGAGGCAGCTCATTTTCCTTATTCATCTCACTTTCATCAAAGACTTCAGGAACAGGCATCTCCGCCACCAAAGCATCTAAGAGCTCTCCTGTGCCCGAACCGTTAATAGAAGAAATCGTATGATAATCTCCCAGTCCTAAATTATAAAACTCAACTGCATCTGCCACTCGCATGGCGTTGTCTACTTTATTAACCGCTAAAAAGAGGGGTTTTTTAGATTTTCGAAGCAATTTGGCAACCGCCGTATCCATAGGTGTAATTCCTTGGGTAACATCAACCACAAATATAATTACATCACATTCTTCTAAAGCCAATTGTACTTGTTTTCTAATTTCTCCTTCAAAAATATCGTCAGAACCAATAATATAACCACCCGTATCAATCAGTGAAAACTCTTTTCCGTTCCAATCGCTCTTTCCATAATGACGGTCACGAGTTACGCCACTTACAGCATCAACAATGGCTTCTCTGCGCTGAACAAGTCTGTTAAAGAGCGTAGATTTTCCAACATTTGGTCGTCCGACGATGGCTACAATGCTATTCATAATTTCTGTAAATTTTGTGCAAAACTACGCATTTTAAATCAGTCTGTATAACCAAATCGTTTGAGTTGTTTGGAATCGTTTCGCCAATTTTTATTCACTTTTACATAAAGCTCGATAAATACTTTTTTCTCAAAAAACTTTTGAAGGTCCTTTCTGGCTTCCGTACCAACTCTTTTTAAAGCAGCGCCTTTATGGCCAATGATAATGCCCTTTTGGGTTTCGCGCTCTACCATAATAATGGCGCGAATTTTTATGATTTTATCTTCCTCAACAAATTCTTCGGTCTCAATTTCAACCGCATAAGGAATTTCTTTTTTGTAGTGCTTTAAAATCTTTTCACGAATACATTCATTTACAAAAAATCGTTCTGGCTTGTCTGTAAGTTGATCCTTTGGATAAAAAGCCGGAGATTCAGGAAGAATCTCTATAATTTCCTGAAGAATTTCCTGTACGCCGAAATTTTTTAATGCCGAAATAAGACAAACCTTTGCATTGGGTACTTTTTCTTGCCAATAGGCAGATTTTTCTTCTACCTCTTCTTGGTTAGAAGTGTCTATTTTATTAATCAGTAAAAACACTGGCACCTTGGCTTCCGTTATTTTTTTAAAAAAATTTTCATCTTTTAAAGACTGCTCCCCTATTTCGACCATATAAAGTAAAATATCTGCATCTTCAAAAGCCGACTTTACAAAATTCATCATCGATTCTTGTAAATCGTACGCTGGTTTAATAATACCTGGCGTATCTGAGAACATAATCTGAAAATCATCGCCATTGACAATTCCTAAAATACGGTGCCGGGTAGTTTGCGCTTTAGAGGTAATGATGGAAATACGCTCTCCTACCAAAGCATTCATCAGGGTAGATTTTCCAACATTCGGATTTCCGATGATATTTACAAAACCAGCTTTATGTGTCATGTCTTATTTTATTTACTCCGCAAAGGTACTTCCTTTTTAATTGAGGAGAAAAGGTTCCTAGCTGAAAATTCACCCCTCCAAAGACCTCCAAACTCAATAAAAAACAAAATAAATTTGGTATATAAGAAAGCTATATACTATCTTTGCACTCCAAATCGCGGGATAGAGCAGTAGGTAGCTCGTCGGGCTCATAACCCGAAGGTCACTGGTTCGAGTCCAGTTCCCGCTACTACAGAGTCATCAGAAATGGTGACTCTTTTTTTTTGCTTCAAACTCAAGTATACAAGGGGTTTAAGCGTGTATTGGTTGAGTGTTAAATAGTTGATGTTTCTAACTTTTTATTTAAAAACTAACAAGGTTAAAAACCAAATATACACAAAACTGACAGTAAAATCAGCTGAAACTGACAGTAAAATTGTCAGTACAATCGTTAGATTAATCATTCTAAATCAATTATTGATTCTATTTTCATATTCTTTTTTTAGAAAAGTATCCCTTTGAGTTTTTTCAAGCATTTCATCGGGTATAGAAACCAATTCATTTT
>Ga0207964_1000052_pt1 | contig 45650 bp, 46 predicted proteins | sample Knorr_S23_td_250_FD_185608 | JGI IMG/M metagenome (GOLD analysis project Ga0207964, IMG submission 185608) | Marine microbial communities from Southern Atlantic Ocean transect - Knorr_S23_td_250_ad_251m_LV_A (SPAdes) (version 2) | ecosystem: Environmental > Aquatic > Marine > Oceanic | place...
GGAAAGTCCTACAATTTCCCTACAATGGAAATAAGGAAAGTAGTAGAAAAGTAGCTAAGTGATTGATTTATATGGTAGCTACGGGTGGACTTGAACCACCGACCCCAGCATTATGAATGCTGTGCTCTAACCAGCTGAGCTACGTAGCCACTATGAAGTTGGAAGTCGTTCCAAGTTACTATTGGAACGGGCGCGCATTTTCGCTACAGCGAGCCTGTTTGTCAAGCCATTCCCCTGTTATATCAATGAGGTAAGCCGATTTTATTGGCTTGTTATTTGTTTCTTTGAATTTGCTGAGGCTTTCTTGGCTATGGCGGTGGTGATTGATCCGCTAACGACCAAAATAGCACCGAGAATGGATAGCCCTGTTAGTGGTTCTACTGGCATATCGGAAATGGGAGCTAGTTGCGCGATGGCGATGGTAAATAATGGGGCGATGGCAATAACTGCGCTGACTCTGGAGGCTTCTAAATGCACCATGGCTTCGGCAAAGCATCCGTAGGCTATCAGTGTGTTTAGCCCGCAGAAGAGCAATGCGGCCCACTGTAGGGTATTTAATTGCCCGAGGGTGGAGAAGTCGCTTAGGGGGAGAAATACTAGGCTGCCTATCCAGTAGAGAATGAGCATGGTTTCGGATGACTGAAAATCATTGAGTAGGAATTTCTGGATAATGGCATAGCCGACCCAAAAGGTTGCCGATAGCATAATAAATACTAGCCCTAGTCCATAGTCACTAAAATCTATTAGTAGTTGGCTTATTTGGTGTTCAAAAAACAGCAGCAAGCCTAGGGTAAAGCCGATAAACCCGAGCCATTGGCTGGGGCTAAAGGTTTCTTTAAATAACCATAGCCCTGCCAGTAGCAGTAGCATGGGGGCGAGTTGAATCATTACTTGCGTGGCTTCTGCGGAGGTTCGTTCTAAGCCTAATATATAGCAGCCATAGTTTCCGGTTAGCAGTAGCCCTGCGATCAGGGTCATCAACAATAATTTAGTTGATTTGAGCTTATGTTGGTTATTTATTTGTCGGGTTAAAACGAGGTAGGGGGTTAGCACGAGGGCGGCGATAAAAAACCGAAAGAAGGTGCTGGTGGCTGGTCCGATAGTGGGGGCGACTTGGTGCAGGGCGACTGGAAGGGTGCCCCACATGGTGGCGGTCCCCAGTGCGAGTAGTAGCCCGAGCTTCCAGCGGCCGGTGACGGCGTTTAGTTTAGACATTAAACCGGAAGTGGATCAGGTCGCCGTCTTGTACGATGTAGTCTTTGCCTTCGAGTCGCCATTTGCCGGCTTCTTTTGCGCCCTGTTCGCCATTGCCGGCTATAAAGTCGTCATAGGCGACGACTTCGGCGCGAATAAAGCCTTTTTCAAAGTCGGTATGAATCTTACCGGCGGCGTTGGGTGCAGTAGCACCAACAGGGATGGTCCAGGCGCGGACTTCTTTGGGGCCTGCAGTAAAGTAGGTTTGTAGCCCTAGCAGTGAATAGCCGGCGCGAATCACACGGTTTAGACCGGGCTCTTCCATACCGAGTTCTTCGAGGAATTCCATTTTTTCGTCGTCTTCGAGTTCGCTGACTTCGGCTTCTAGTTTGTTACAAATAGGGACAACAATCGCGCCTTCCTGTGCGGCAATTTCTTTGACCGCATCAAGGTAGGGGTTGTTTTCAAAGCCGTCTTCGTCAACATTGGCGATATACATGGTCGGCTTTATAGTTAGCGGATTGAGCTGCTTGAGAACGCTGAGTTCATCATCAGTTAAACCTAGTGAGCGCAATGGTTGTGCTTCGTTTAGATGAGGAATAACCTTCTCTAAAACTACCACCAAGGCTTTGGCATCTTTATCGTTGCCTTTGGCGGCTTTACTGGATCTTTGTAGGGCTTTTTCGGCGCTTTCTAGGTCAGCTAGTGCGAGTTCTGTATTGATGACGGCAATATCGTCAGCGGGGTTTATTTGGCCTTCTACGTGGATCACGTTTTCATCGTCAAAACAGCGCACTACGTGAGCAATGGCATCGGTTTCTCGGATATTGGCGAGAAATTGGTTGCCTAGACCCTCACCTTTGGAGGCGCCAGCCACTAGCCCTGCAATATCGACAAATTCCATACTGGTGGGTATTTGTTTTTCTGGCTGAACGATTTCGGAAATTTTATCTTGGCGCTGATCGGGAATGGGGACAATGCCGGTGTTGGGTTCGATGGTGCAGAAAGGAAAGTTTTCTGCGCCAATACCTGCTTTGGTCAGAGCGTTGAATAAGGTTGATTTACCGACATTTGGCAATCCGACGATGCCGCAATTAAAACCCATGCTGTTGTCCTTTTTGGTTGCTAGTTAGCGCTGTGAAGTTGGTTCATCGCTTGCTCCCATTGGCCATCAACGGCATGGGGCAGGTAGTGTATTGCATCACTGATGCTGTTATCTATGAGTTGCTGATCGCCTTTTGAGGCTTTTTTTAATACATAGTCTGCAACTTGGTCTGCATGCCCTGGATGACCGATTCCAATGCGTAAGCGGGCGAATTCTTTGTTATTACCAAGACTTTTTATAATGTCGCGCAAGCCATTATGACCACCGTGACCGCCGCCTATTTTGAGCCTTGAGCTGCCGGGGCTGTGATCGAGTTCATCATGAGCAACCAAGATATTTTGTGGTTCGATTTGATAAAACTTGGCCATGGCGCTTACTGCCTGTCCACTGCGATTCATATAGGTGTTTGGGATCAGTAGGCGTACATCTTTACCATTCAGTGTGATGCGCGCAGTTTCGCCAAAGAATTTTGTTTCTGCGCTGAGTGTTGCGCTAACTGAATGTGCAAGCTCTCTAACGAAATCGGCTCCGGCATTGTGGCGCGTTCGTTGATATTTGGGGCCGGGATTTCCCAGCCCTACAATCATATCTACGAGCGTTTCCAATGTCGGAGCCTCAGGTTAAGCAAGTATGAAGATTACTCTTCGCTTGCTTCCTCTTCGCTATCTTCTTCAGTTTCTGGAGCCTCTGGAGCCTCATCAGAAATCTCTTCAACGGCTTTCGGCTTGTTGACCGCAGCTATTGGAAGATCGTGATCATCACCATGGCTAAGAGCAACGCTTTCTACGCCCTTAGGTAGTTTGATGTCAGAGATATGTAGGGTGTCACCTATTTCTACTTCTGCCATATCAACTTCGATATACTCAGGCAGATCTTTTGGTAGACAGCTAATTTCTAGCTCTGTCATGCTGTGTGCAATTAGACCGCCACCCAATTTAACGCCAACACATTCTTCTTCATTAATAAAGTGCAATGGTGCTCTTGTTTGTAGTTTGGTGGTTTTGCTGACACGGAAGAAATCCATGTGCATAACGACTGATTTTGCTGGGTGACGCTGGATGTCTTTGATAATGACATCTTCAGATTTGCCGTCGATCACTAGCGCAACAATATGAGAATAGAATGCTTCATTCTCTAGTGCTTTAGCCACATCTTTTTGTGTGAGTGAAATTTGTGCTGGTTTTTTCTTGCCACCGTAAACGATAGCAGGTATTTCTCCGGCCAGACGACGCAGGCGGCGGCTCGCACCTTTCCCTGTATCCTCGCGACCATTCGCATTTAAAGTAAACTCAGTAGACATGATAGTCTCCTATGTTATGCCAAAACAGACCGCGACCAGACCTGAAATGGTGTTAAGTGCCCACAATTGGGCGGTTAAATCAGTGCCAAATTTATTGAACAAACATGGCGCTGATGGATTCTTCGTTGCTAAGGCGTCTTACCGACTCACCTAAGAGCTTGCCTAGCGTTAGTGTACGGATCTTGCCGCACTTTCTCGCTTCTTCAGTTAGTGGAATACTGTTTGTTACCACTAGGTTGTCGAGGCTTGAATGTGTAATATTGTCGATGGCTTTACCGGAAAGCACGGGGTGAGTTGCATAGGCAACCACTTTTTCTGCACCAAATTTTTTCAGTGCTTCTGCCGCTTTGCAAAGCGTTCCTGCGGTATCAACAATATCGTCAATTAGCAGGCAGGTGCGACCTTCTACTTCACCGATTAGGTTCATCACTTCGCTTTCATTGGCTGAAGGACGACGCTTATCAATAATAGCTAGGTCACAACCCAGTTGTTTTGCTACGGCACGGGCTCGAACAACACCGCCGATATCGGGCGAAACAACCTGTAAATTTTTGTAGTTCTGACGTTGTATATCGTCTAGAAGTACGGGTGCACCATAGATGTTATCTACTGTGCAGTTAAAGAATCCTTGAATTTGCTCTGCGTGCAAATCAACGGTTAATACACGATCTACACCGGCATTGGAGAGCATATCTGCAACTACTTTGGCGCTAATGGGTACACGTACTGAGCGAACACGTCGATCTTGTCGGGCATAGCCAAAGTAAGGAACTACAGCAGTAATTCGTTCTGCTGAGGAGCGGCGAAGTGCATCGACCATTAATATGAGTTCCATCAGATTGCGATGAGTCGGCTCACAGGTAGGCTGGATGATAAATACATCATGTCCACGCACATTGTCGCGGATTTCAATATTGATCTCGCCATCTGAAAAGGTACTCACTAGCGAGTCACTAAGCTTAATTCTGAGCGACTTGGCAACTTCTTTTGCGAGTTCCGGATTTGCGTTACCGGTGAAAAGCATTAATTTAGACACATCTTCTTCCTGACTTTGCAATTTGAAAGATGGCTGGGGCGGGAGGATTCGAACCTCCGAGTGTCGGGATCAAAACCCGATGCCTTAACCACTTGGCCACGCCCCAGTTATAAATTTTCCAGTTGTTTTTGCAGCGGGGATTGATTAACACCCTTTGCTACAAATGAGTTCCAACTGTTTGGCACAGTTTGTTGCGCCTGTTTTGCCTCTTGTTCGCTGTCGAAGCGGCAGTACACACTGGCTCCGGTACCCGTCATTAGCGGTTTTCCGTAACGCTGAAGCCAATCTAACACCTGTGTTACTTCTGGATACAGGGTTTCGACAACAGATTGACAGTCATTTCTGTACAGCTCTTCCGAGAGGGCGCGTATTTTGATGGCTGGAGCGTTCCTTGTCAATTCACTATGACAAAAAATTTGCTCTGTAGAGACCTTTATTTTGGGTGTAACTACCAGATACCAAATTTCATCGAGTGAAATGGGGGTTAATTTGTCGCCAATACCTTCGGCAAAAGCAGTATATCCTTTGACAAATACGGGGATATCCGCACCCAAATTACTGCCAATGTTTGCTAGTTCTTCAAGGGATAGATCGCACTGCCATAGGCTGTTTAATCCTACTAGGACTGTAGCTGCATTACTGCTGCCACCGCCTAGACCTGCGCCCATGGGTAATTTTTTTTCTAATTCAATATCACAGCCCCAGCGACAATTTGTGGCTTGCTGTAATGCGCGAGCGGCTTTGAAGACCAAATTATCCTGTGGTTTTACATCTTCGATATTACTAATGATATTTATTTCGGGTTGTTTGTTGACGCTAAAACTGAGTTGATCGCCATAATCGAGTATTTGAAATAATGTTTGTAGATTATGGTAGCCATCTTCTCTGCGATCGAGTATATGCAGAAATAGGTTTAATTTTGCGGGTGATGGCAGAGTGATTGAAATCATTTTATGCTTCAGTTTTTTTAATTGGAAAAATTCCATTGGGTTACGACAAGCTTAAAGGAAAGATCCTCGCGCCGACCAGATATTTTTTTGGGCATCATATAAGCACCCTGTGCATGGTATCCAGAAAATGTAAGTTGCCAGCCATTTTGTTGAAAGCTACTGATTAGCCCATCATCTTGAATAATAATATCTGATACTTGGGGGTGGTGGGGAGATATAAGCCCTTTAACCCACCAGCTCATAGCATCTACCGATAGAGGTACGCCCAACAATTTATTTCCTAGCTGATCTGGGGTGCCGGATATAACCTGTGATCCCTGTTGTATGAACGCTTGCTGCTGATTGCCCTTAATAGCGGCTGTGCCAAAGCCAATGGGGCCGTTGAGTTTTAGATTGTAGTTATGTTGTTGCTGTTGCCACACAAGGTTAATTGATTGCGCTTTTTGTGGTGTTCTTATGCCTAATTTACCCGTTAATTTCCAGTTATCTAGTTCGGCTAGGGTCGGATTCTCGATCGACACTTGGTCTGGCACTTGATAGGCGACAGAGGCGCAGCCTGATAATTGCATTAATATTAGTGCGCCTAAAAGAAAAATAATCTGATATTTCATAACACTCGATTGGTTTGTGGGTAAAGCTTTTGGCTTGGGTAAGGATGTTATCAGTTAAGGCTCATACTGTCCCGTTAGTTGCTATGGTTTATATATTATTAATCAGCAATTTTCCTATTGAGCGTAACTCTAGTGTAAAATTGTGGTTTTGGCACTTTGTGCCGATATATTTAAACTGCTAATGGGTATGGATTGAGACTGATGGCTTTGGACATCATAGCATTTGGGATTAACCACAAGTCTGCGTCGGTAGATCTTCGAGGTCGTGTGTCTTTTGCCCCTGAAACCGTAGTTGAGACCCTGCGCTCTGCACTACCTAGTCTCAAAATCAACGAAATAGCCATACTGTCTACCTGTAACCGCACTGAAATTTATGCAGTGGGTGAATTATCTGATCAGCAGTTGCTTGAGTGGTTGGCGGCAACTAAGGCATTGGATGCAAAGGCGCTTGAGGACTGTTATTACTGTTATCGTGGCACTGATGCTATTCGTCATATGATCTGTGTTGCTAGCGGCTTGGATTCTTTGGTTGTTGGCGAGCCGCAGATTTTTGGTCAAATTAAATCTGCTTATTCGGTTGCACAAAAGGCAGAAACTGTCTCTGGGCAACTTAATATGGCCTTTCAGTGGGCCTTTGCTGTGGCCAAGCGCGTTCGCTCTGAAACGGCTATTGGTCAAAATCCGGTTTCAGTGGCTTATGCCTCGGTAAGTTTGGCGGAGCAAATTTTTTCGGATTTAAAATCGGCGCATGTGTTGTTAATTGGTGCAGGTGAGACCATAGAGCTGGTTGCGCGGTATTTGCGAGATAAACAGATTGGTCAAATTACTGTAGCTAACCGCACATTAGAGAGAGCTAAGGAGTTGGCTGAGGATTTTTCTGCTGAAGCTATTCTACTTGCCGATATGCCTGAGCATCTTCATAAGGCTGATATTGTTATTTCGTCTACCGCTAGTCAATTGCCTGTGTTGGGTAAGGGTGCCGTTGAAACTGCGCTAAAAAAACGCCTTCACAAGCCAATGTTTATGGTTGATGTGGCTGTTCCCCGAGATATTGAGCCTCAGGTGGAAGCGTTAGATGATGTTTATTTGTATACGGTTGATGATTTAGAGGAAGTGATTCAAGATAATCTTAAAGCGCGGCAAACGGCGGCGAATCTTGCGCAACAGATTGTAGATGAGGAGGTGGAAAAGTGGCCCTCAAAGCAGCGTGAACTCAGTGTGGTGGATACTATTAAGGCCTTTAGAGATAGTGCTGAGACAATAAGAGACGCTGAAGTGCAAAAAGCACTAGCATCATTAGAGCGCGGACAGGATTCTTCTGAAGTGATTAATACTCTAGCCCGCAACTTGACGAATAAACTTTTACACAAGCCGACAACTAAGCTTAAGCAGGCGGGTAAGCAAGGCTGTGATGACACGATTAATGTCACTCAAGAATTGTTTGATTTAGATAAAAAATAGCCTATTTAGTGTTTGAATTTTGCAGTTGGTCATCGGCATTAGGTAGTGGTGAAAAATTATCCTTGACCCCAAATAACTAACCACCCTTTAATAGAGCATTGTGTAAGATGATATCAAACACTTTCGATCCAAAAAATGGGGTTTTACATTGACTGAACTAGCTAAACCAACATCGACGCCAAAATCAAAGCAGTCAGCAGCTGATACTAAGGTTTCGGGTAAAAAATCTGCGGTTAAAAACGCGCCTACAAAAAAACCTAAATCATCTTTTGGTTTTTTAAAAGCCTTTGCACAGATGTTGGTGATTGTTTTTATAGTGCTAGCAACTTCGGCTGGCTGGTTTTTTTGGAAAGACTGGCAAGTTCAGGCTCAGGCTGTAAACAGCAATAGTTCAATCCTTGCATCTTTAACATCGTCTATTAATTCAACGCAGGATCAATCGCAAGCTGTGATAAAGCAGCAACGCCAACAACAACAAACAGCTGCAAGGCTTGGAAGTCAGCTGCAAAATATTGAGTTGCGAGTCAATGCTCAAGGTAAGCGGTTGGTAGAGCTGGGTTCTACTACACGCAGCGATTGGTTACTTGCTGAAGCGGAGTATTTGGCTCGATTGGCTAGGCAGCGATTACAAACTGAGCGCAGTGTTAAGAGTCCTTTGGCATTACTTGAAAGTGTCGATGTTATTCTTACTCAAATAGATGACCCTAATTTACTTGCTGCACGCAGTGCTGTGGCGGACGATATTACCAGTCTCAGATTAGCTTCTGACGTTGATAGAGAAGGTATTTATCTGGAGCTTCAAGCATTGGCTAGTAGTGTTGAAGAATTATCTTTGGTTGAATTGGCCGAACCTGACGTCTTATCTGAAAAACCGGTTGAAAGGGTTAATAAGACTAAGCAGACAGTATTAGATGAGTTTTTAACGGATTTAAGCGGCTTGATTCGCGTTCGACAGCGGCAAAATCCTATTGAGCCTATGTTGCGGCCAGAAGAAGAACGAATTGTTAGGCGCAATATGCAAATGATATTTGAACAGGCGCAGGTCGCTTTATTGCGCGAAGAGCAAAGAATTTATCAGGCAGCATTGGAAAAGGCACAAAATTACCTTCAGCGATTTTTTCAATCTAACCCTAGTAGTGAGGCTGTTAGTCAGCGATTAGCTGTGTTATTGGAAACCAGTATTATTCAGCAGTTACCTGATATCTATAGATCTCTTGATGGTATCCAGTCGCTATTAATTATGCGTGAGCAGCGGCTACTTGAGACTGAAACCACTGATCAGCTGGAGGTTAATCAGTGAGGCAGTTATTGCTTGTTACTCTTGGCTCACTGTTGCTAGGTGCGGCGGTGATATGGCTAATGCAGCAGGATCAGGGGTATATCCTTATTAGTCTCGGCACAGTGAGTGTTGAGATGAGCTTTTGGTTAGGCGCTTTAATTTTTTTCGCCAGTAGCTGTTTTTTCATTTGGCTATTATTGTTTTTTAGGTGGTTGTTAGGCGCTGGGGGTGTAAGGCAGTGGTGGGTTGCTCGGCGTGCCGAAAAGCAGACTAGCAAAGCAGCTAAGGGATTACTTGATTACTTAAGTGGCGATTGGTGTTTGGCGAGCCGCGGACTTAGGCAGTCTGTTAAGGATCCAGCGCTCTCTAGGGTAAGTTTGTTATTTGCGGCAAAGGCAGCTGCTAATAATGATCAGTTAGATCAAGCGAAACAGTTATTGAAGCATTTTTCTTTAGAATTCCCAGAGTATAAAGATTATGCAGATCTGCTGTTGGCAGAGGCGCTCATCCAGATTTCAAATATTGATCAGGCGCAAGAGATTTTGGCGGCTGTCAAAACAGAAAACAAAATGACGCTAAGATTACTGTCAGATGTTTATTGTATGAAGTCTGATTGGTCTGCGCTAAGTGCTTTGATACCAAAGATTAAGCGTCAATCGGTGCTTGATGAAAAAGATTTGAAAGTACTTCAGGTTAACTGTTATCGCGGCTTGTTAGTCAATATTGATAATAATTTGCCCACTGAGATTAAGGGTCAAAAATTAGAAGCTATATGGTCTGAGATACCGCGATCATTTCGCCAAATTCCCGACATTCTTGCAGCGTATAGTGATGGGCTAGCAGCTACAGATTCGTCAGAGAAAGCCTTGAGTCTTTTAGCTAAAGCGCTTAAAACAAATTGGCATCAATGTTTGGTGGAAGCCTATGGCCGGTTAGATATTAAGGATGGCACTAAACAATTAGCGCTCGGTGAGCAATGGCTTGTTACATATTCTCAAGATCCGATGTTATTGTTAGCCTTAGGTCGTATTTGTCGGAGAATGGGTTTTTTAGGTAAGGCCAAAGATTATATGAAATCCACCATTAATCTTTCTCCATCGGCTCAGGCTTACCATGAATTAGCGACCATTCTTGAGTTGCTGGGCGATACTGCAAGCAGTTCAGATATATACCGACAGGGGCTACGATTTGCCACTCGATCTAAGGTTGATAAGATTTAAATTTTACGCCGTTTTAAATCTCTAATTAAAAATCTTGCTGGATGCATTGCCAGTCTAAGCTCCCTTTCTAAAGGTGGGATTTCACCGCTAATTTCTGACGCGAGAATTTCTGCGGTCAGCGGTGCATAACTCAAGCCTCTGGAGCCTAATCCGCAGTGAATATAAAGATTGGGCTCATAACGTCCAAGGCTGTCTATAGTTGAGGCTGCATCATGTCGCAATCGTTCATATTGCTGTTTAAATTGTTCTGCATTTGGCACTGCACCTACTATGGGTAAATAGTCATTGGTAGTACAGCGAAAGTTTGCCCTACCTTCATAATCTTCTGGTTGTTCAGTATTTAAACTCTGCGCTATACCCTGATCGGTTTTACGGATCATTTCTAAATTTGCTACATGATCTTCAGGACGCAGTTGCTTAGAGAAAATCCCCTTATTGTAGGAAGCTCCGCAGCTCTGTATGCCATCAGCAACCGGTGCGATATAACCTTTACCGCAAATAACAGTTTTTAGGTCGCTACTGGCACTGTCGCTGGGGATATGGGTTACCTGACCGCGCAGTTGATTGAGCGATAGGAAATTGGTTTGCCCAAAATTGGGGCATTCATAGGCGGTGGCAATAACTAGCGTTTCTGCACTAGCAACAATATTTTTTTCATGATCCCTTAGTATCCACTGATCATCATCAGGACAGCGTTCTATTTGATCAATATCGGCATTGAGAAGTGGAATATTGTTTTCATCCAATAATTTTTGACAAAGAATCTGTGGTGGAATCCAGCCTAAATTTGGAAAAAATAAACCCTGTTGTGCTTCTAGGGAAAGGCCGCTATGAGAGCAGATCTGTTGGTTGTCTAGTTTCAAGACTAAGTCTGTATGTTCTGCGTAACGCTGCGCTATCTGTTGCAAATTGTCGCGAGATTGATCGCTATCGGGTAGCAACATTACCCCGCATTGAGATCCTAAGCCCTGTTCCCAGTAGGGTTTGTAGTAGCGACTAGCTAATGTTATTGCGGTGAGGTTAATTCGCGGTAAAGCATCATTTTGACGAGATAATTTAGGGTAGATTACCGCTTGTAGATTGCCGGAACCCTCATTGGCTGCCGAAGAGTGGCGATCGATAACTCTTACCTTAAAACCCTTTTTAGCAAGGGCGGCGGCCGCTGAGCAACCAGCAATGCCGGCGCCAAGTATTAGTACATCGCGCTGAGTTTTTTTAGTGGGGGATTGATCAATATACCAATGTGTCGAGGTGATTTTTTCAGCGTCTAATTGACCGGTATAACAGCCTTTTAGGGATTCTCTCTTCTTGCCAAAGCCCTCAATTTTCTGTACTTCAAACCCCGCATTACTAAGCCCTTTTCTAACGTTTGTTGCACAGGTAAAGGTTGCTAGAGTGGTCCCTTTGCTGGATAAGGAGGCAACAGTTTTAAATATCTCATCGGACCACATATCTGGATTTTTGGTTGGCGAAAAACCATCTAAAAACCAAGCGTCCACGGTTTTTTTCTGGTAACTAGCCAATGGTGGCTGCGGGCTCTGAGTAATACTTTTTAGCATTTGATTGGCTTCACCCAGCATAAGCATAAGCTGAATACGCCCCTCAGCTAAGGATATAAGGTGAATGCCTGGGGTCAGAACAGGGTATTGGTTAAGTAGTTGCTGGGATAGATCAGAAAAAACCGACCAACTACTATGTATAGCCTGTAAGTCAGAGGCTGTAATTGGTCTTATTTCAGTGGATATAAATTGTAATCGCCAGTCTTTTGGTGCGGTTTTTAACCAAAGATCACAGGCTGTTAAAAAATTAAGGCCGGTGCCAAAGCCAGTTTCAGCAATAACAAACTGTTGGTGGTCGCATTTTTTTTGAGAAGATAAATTTTGCCAGCGCTGTTGTAATTGGTTTTGCTGTATAAATAAGTACTCAGTTTCCTTTAGTCCATGCGCTATAAAGGGCGTTTGACTGCGATAATAAACATCGTTAAATTCGCTACAAAAGGGGGTGCCATCATGCCATTCAATCGTGGCAGTCTTGATCGTTGATTCATCGACTTTAGTCATGGCTTAAAAGGCCAAACTCGTACAGTATTTGCTGGCACCACTGGTCTATATATTGATCGGTTAAATCCAATTGATTTTCATCATCTAGTGCGAGGCCCAAAAAGAATTTCTTATCGTCGGTCAGCGCCTTTGAGTGCTCAAAATCATAGCCCTGATTGGGCCATAGTCCGACGGCGGTAGCGCCTTGATTGACCATTTTGGCCCATAGGTAGCCCAGCGCGTCTTGAAACCACTGGGGATAGCCTATTTGATCGCCAAGCCCAAAGATTGCGACTTTTGTATGGGATAAATCTAGATTATCTAACGATTGCCAGTGAGTTTCCCAATCCTCTTGAAGTTCTCCATAGTCCCAAGTGGGTATGCCGAGAATAAGATAGTTGTACTCTGGTATTAACTGAATGCAATCATTGGCAATATTATGAGTATCAATTGGCTGAGCTGGTATTTTCAGGCGGATAGCATCGCGAATTTTTTCCGCTGCCATTTCGGTGTAGCAGGTTGAGCTGCCGTAAAAAACTCCGATTGAATTTTGCATTTACTTGGCTAGCTCCCCAGTATCATAACTGCCGTCGAAACCAAGTTGACGCCATGCTTCATAGGTAACAATCGATACTGCATTAGATAGATTAAGGCTTCTGCTATCTGGCTGCATAGGTAAGCGAATTACTTTATCTTCACCTAAGCTGTGCCGTATATCAACGGGTAAGCCCCGCGTCTCAGGGCCAAATAAAAGGCAGTCGCCCGGCTTATATTGAACGCTTGAAAAGCAGTTTTTGCCTTTGGTGCTTAAACCATAAACATTGTTGGGCTTCACTTTCTCTAAGTATGATTCCCAGCTTTTATGAACCTGCAGCGATTGAAACTCAAGATAATCAAGACCAGCACGACGCAGTTTTTTATCATCCAGATCAAAACCTATGGGTTCAATGAGGTGCAGCGTAAAACCGGTATTGGCGCAGAGGCGAATTATATTGCCTGTATTGGGCGGAATTTCAGGTTGATAAAGTACAATATCTAGCATAGTTAATATTTTATTCGCACAGTAGTATTTTATGGGACAATGTTATTATCGCATTAAATGATGATGTGATTACAGAGGCGATAGGGCTTTTTGAGTCTATATCGTAAATGAGGTCGATAAGTTGATTGAGATACCGTTCAAACGTTTGGACGCCGAAATTTTGCAGTCCATTATCGAAGAATTTATTCTTCGTGAAGGCACAGACTATGGTGCCCATGAAGCAGATTTCGAAAGTAAAGTTGCTCAGGTACATCATCAAATAGCTGCCGGTGACATTGTGATTACTTATGATCCAAAAATAGAGAATTGTACGCTGCTGACTCGCCATCAGTTTCAGCGCAGTATTCCTGTAGTGGCGCAGGATCAGCCTTTGGATCCAGAGGATATAGATACTTACCAAGATTATTCTCAGGACATGGGTGGGATGGAATAAATATGTCAGAATCATCCGCTTTAAATTCTGCATTGATACCATGGAAGCAAGCCATTGCCAATGCGCCACAGATTTTAGTCGGCCTCAGTGGTGGTATGGATTCCATGCTGTTGCTAACCTTACTTAATGAGCAGGTTGAATCAAAGCGCATTCAAGCAGTACATATTAATCATGGGTTATCTGATAATTCCGATCAGTGGCAGCAGTTTGCTGAAAATTATTGCCAGAAAATGGGTGTGGGTTTTTACGCTGCAAAAATTCAGCTGGTCGTCTCTGGCGAAGGTATAGAGGCAGCTGCCCGAAAGGCTCGATATTCAGTATTTGACAAACTATTGGTGGCTGATGGGTTGCTGTTCTTAGCTCATCATGCCAATGATCAGGTAGAGACAGTTCTCTATCGTTTGTTGCGCGGCTCTGGTTCTAAGGGCTTATCTGGTATGCCAGAATCTAGAGTTTTAGGTGCCGGTCAATTGATTCGACCTCTTTTAGATTATTCTAAGCAAGCGCTTCACCGAGAGGCCCTCGAAAGAAAGCTAGAATGGATTGAAGATGAAAGCAATTTAGATAGCCGTTTTGATCGCAACTATTTACGCAATAAGCTGATACCAGTTATTGCTCAGCGATGGCCTGAATATTCTCAGTCAGTCATGCATTCCGCTTCGCTGAGCAATCAAGCGGATCAATTATCAAAAGAGTTGGCGATTGAAGATTTGAAAAGTTTAGATGTGAAAAAAGAGCGAGCTGGCTGGTCGATGTCACTTGAACTATTTACCGAATTTTCACATTTAAGACAGAAAAATATATTGCGCTACTGGTCGGACATTAATAATTTTTCAGCCCCCGCAAGCAAAATTATTAATGAAATCCTATCCTCTGTTGTAGGTGCTCGTCAGGACGCTTCGCCAGAAATTATCTGGCAGTCTCAATGCTGGACGCGATTTCAAAGCCGACTATATTTATTAAATCATGAAAATAAACAGTTTCAATGTGAACGCCCGATCAGTTGGGATATGCAAAACAGCCTATCACTTCCTGATGGCAGTAGTTTGAATGCCCAGCCTTCTAAAGGGCAAGGCTTGTTGGCAACCGTCGATGTTGTTGAAATTCGCTACCGACAGGGGGGCGAGCGCTGTAAGCCACAGGGCAGAGGGCATTCAAGTAGTTTAAAAAAACTTTTGTTAGAGTATCAGTTGGCGCCATGGCTGCGGGATAGAATCCCGTTATTTTATGTGCAGGATCAATTGGTAGCCGTGGGTGATCTTTGGGTTTGTGAGGGTTGGAGTGCAAAGCCTGAAGAAAGTGGTATGGATATTCATTGGTGCGTAGATTCTCTGTAGATGAGAGTGGAATACTCCTCGCGTTTGTGGCAATATACTCCCCCATCTTAAGACGGATGGGTCAAAGGCTAAAAACTGGTATTTTATTAGCCAAATCTCCTTCCAAAAAGACTATTTAATACTCAAATTCTGATCGGTACAGGGTCTCTATGACGCGTTTTATTTTTGTTACTGGTGGTGTCGTTTCTTCTTTAGGAAAAGGTATCGCCGCTGCCTCTTTGGGGGCTGTTCTTGAAGCCCGTGGACTCAGTGTCACCATTTTAAAGTTAGACCCCTATCTCAATGTTGATCCTGGCACCATGAGCCCTTATCAGCATGGTGAAGTCTATGTCACCCAAGACGGGGCAGAGACTGATCTTGATTTAGGTCACTATGAGCGTTTTTTGCGCTCAAAAATGACACAAAACAATAACTTCACCAGCGGTCAGGTCTACGAGACGATTTTACGTCGTGAGCGTCGCGGTGATTATTTGGGTGGTACTGTTCAGGTGATTCCCCATTTGACCGATGAGATTAAACGTCGGGTATATTCCGGTGCAGGCGATCATGATATCGCTGTGGTAGAAATTGGCGGTACCGTTGGCGATATTGAATCCCAACCATTCCTAGAGGCTGTGCGTCAGCTAAAAGTTGAACTTGGCCATCAAAGAGCATTGCTTTTGCATCTTACCCTAGTGCCCTATATTGCCTCTGCGGGTGAGACCAAAACTAAGCCTACCCAGCACTCTGTAAAAGAGATGCGTTCAATTGGTTTGCAACCCGATGTACTTTTATGTCGATCTGAGGTTGAGCTTGAGGAAGGGCAGCGCCAAAAGATTTCGCTATTTACTAATGTTGAAGAAAAAGCGGTTATTCCATTGATGGATGCGCCAACTATTTACCAAGTGCCGCGTATGCTCCATGAGTGGGGGCTAGATCAGTATGTATTAGATCGCTTTAATCTCAGTAATCCGGCAGCTGATTTATCAGAATGGGATGCGGTGGTTGATAACCAGTTAAATTCCAAAAGCGAAGTGACTATCGCTATGGTCGGTAAATATATGGAGTTGTTGGATGCCTATAAGTCTCTTTCGGAGGCATTGATTCATGCGGGTATCCATAATAAAACAAAGATTAAGATACGTTATATAGATTCGGAGAAATTAGAATCAGATCACAGTTTAATTGATGGTGCCGATGCGATCCTAGTGCCCGGTGGTTTCGGTACTCGAGGCACTGAAGGCAAAATCTTCGCTGTAAAAACTGCGCGCGAAAATAATATTCCCTATCTAGGTATCTGTTTAGGTATGCAGATTGCAGTGATTGAATATGCGCGAAATGTCTGCGGTATGCAGGGCGCGAATAGTACGGAATTTGATGCCCAAACTAAATACCCAGTAGTTGGTTTAATAACCGAGTGGGTTGATGAGCAAGGTAACAAAGAACAGCGTTCAGAAGACTCTGATTTGGGTGGCACCATGCGTCTAGGTTCACAGGTCTGTCATCTAATACCAGATTCTATCGCTCATACTATTTATGGTAGGGACCAAATCGAAGAACGTCATCGTCATCGCTTTGAGGTAAACAATAACCTTTTACCTCAGATTAAAGAGGCGGGACTAGTCGTAGGTGGTTTATCAGCCGATAAAACGCTGGTAGAAACTATAGAACTACCACAGCACCCTTGGTTCTTTGCTAGCCAGTTTCACCCAGAGTTCACATCAACACCAAGGGATGGTCATCCCTTATTTCAAGGTTTTGTTGAAGCCGCTTCTGTGTTTCAGAAAGCTAAAGAGACATAATTTATGAGTGCTAAATCAGTAAAAGTTGCTTCGATTGATGTCAGTAACGAAAAGCCTATGGTGCTTTTTGGCGGCATGAATGTGTTGGAATCTCGAGATATGGCGATGCAAGTAGCTGAAGCCTATGTTGAGGTGACGCAAAAGCTAGGCATACCCTATGTGTTTAAAGCTTCTTTTGATAAAGCCAATCGATCGTCAATCCACTCTTTCCGTGGTCCAGGTTTAGAGGAAGGATTAAAAATTCTTCAGGAAATAAAACAGACCTTTGGTGTTCCGCTGATCACAGATGTACACGAAATTAATCAGGCGGCGCCTACTGCTGAAGTCTGTGACGTCATTCAACTGCCAGCATTTTTAGCCAGACAAACTGATTTGGTTGAGGCTATGGCTAAAACTGATGCTGTCATTAATATTAAAAAGCCGCAATTTTTAAGTCCCGGCCAGATGGGTAATATCGTGGATAAGTTCCGCGAATGCGGCAACGAAAAAGTAATGCTTTGCGAGCGCGGTACCTGCTATGGGTATGATAATTTAGTGGTCGATATGCTCGGTTTTCGGACCATGAAAACGGTGAGTGGCGGTCTACCACTTATCTTTGATGTGACTCATGCGTTGCAGTGTAGAGATGCTTTGGGAGCAGCCTCTGGCGGTCGTCGTCAGCAAGTCGCTGAATTAGGCAGAGCGGCAATTGCTCTGGGGATAGCCGGGTTATTTTTAGAGGCGCATCCTAGCCCTGACTCGGCAAAATGTGATGGCCCCAGTGCCTTACCCTTAAATAAGCTAGAGCCTTTCCTTGCGCAAATGAAAGCATTTGATGATTTAAATAAGTCGCAGCCGGATTTGCAGATACTATAATTTTAATTTGGATGGTTTAGTCATCTAAATTTATTGAATATGAACAACCCCAACTTTATGGAGTAATTTTTGAATGAGTAATATCGCTGATATTAGAGCCTATGAAATTTTAGACTCGCGAGGCAATCCAACAGTACAAGCTGACGTTATTTTGGCTAATGGAATTGTAGGAACTGCCTGTGCACCATCGGGCGCATCAACTGGCTCAAGAGAGGCTCTTGAACTTCGAGATGGCGATAAAACTCGCTATTTGGGCAAAGGTGTTTTGAAGGCTGTTAATAATATTAACACCACAATCAAAACACTTTTAGTTGGAGATGATGTAACTAATCAACAGGCGTTAGATCAAAAAATGATTGATGCCGATGGTACAGATAACAAATCAGTGTTAGGTGCCAACGCGACCTTAGCAGTGTCTTTGGCCGCTTCAAAAGCAGCAGCTCAGGCAAAGGGAATACCTCTGTACGCCCATATTGCTGAAGTTAACGGCACCAAAGAGTACAGTATGCCGGTACCAATGATGAATATCCTCAATGGTGGTGAGCACGCAGACAACAATGTTGATATTCAAGAGTTTATGGTTCAGCCAGTATCAGCTAAAAGCTTCTCTGAGGCACTTCAGGTTGGCGCTGAAATTTTTCATGCACTGAAAAAAGTCCTTAGTGCAAAAGGTCTCAACACCGCAGTGGGTGATGAGGGAGGTTTTGCACCTAATCTATCCTCTAATGCCGAAGCGCTGGCAGTAATCAAAGAAGCGACAGAAGCTGCGGGTTATAAATTAGGTGAAGATGTCACTCTCGCGTTAGATTGCGCGGCGTCTGAGTTCTATAAAAATGGCCAGTATGATTTGTCTGGTGAAGGCAAGGTATACAGCTCTGAGGGTTTCAGTGATTTTCTGGCTGAGCTTTGTGAGCAGTATCCAATTATATCGATCGAAGATGGCTTGGATGAATCCGATTGGGATGGTTGGAAATATCAAACTGAAATTTTAGGCGACAAAATACAGTTAGTGGGTGACGATTTGTTTGTTACCAATACCAGTATTCTAAGTCGTGGTATTGAGCTCGGCGTGGGCAACTCAATTCTTATTAAATTTAATCAAATCGGTACACTTTCTGAAACTTTGGCCGCCATTAATATGGCTAAAGAAGCAGGTTATAGTGTGGTAATTTCCCACCGATCTGGCGAAACAGAAGATACAACAATTGCCGACTTGGCGGTGGCGACTGCCGCTGGTCAGATTAAAACTGGCTCATTGTGTCGCTCTGATCGTGTGGCTAAATATAATCGCCTGCTAAGAATTGAGGCTGAACTTGGTAATGCTGTAGCGCCTTACAAAGGAATCGCTGAATTTAAGTGATTACTGCTGGTTAGCAACAGCTTCACATATATGGTTAGATTGACTGCATTATGCGATGGTTAATGGTTGTTTTGGTTGCTATTCTCGTGCTTCTTCAGAGTCGTCTGTGGTTTGGCGAGGGTAGCATCTCCAATAAAATAGTTTTAGACAAGCAGTGGGAATCACAGCAAAAAATTAATGAAGAGCATAAGCTTCGCAACCGATTGATCGCGCAAGAAGTAGAAAGTCTTAAAACCAATCTCGATTCTCTTGAAGAAAAAGCACGCAAAGACCTCGGTATGATAAAAGACGGTGAGGTTTTCTACCTAGTCATCGACAAAAAGAAGCAGTCTGCTACTGATAGAGTAGAGCCCTAGACTGATGACTATATCTACCTCAAAAATATGGGCCATAGTACCTGCAGCAGGGCAAGGGAAACGCTTTTCAGAAGATAAGCCAAAACAGTTTTTTGATCTCAATGGCCAGCTAATTGCCGAGCATAGTCTTAGTCGGCTTTTGGCGCTTCCTAAAATTGCGGCGATAATTGTTCCCTGTGATATTGCATCGCATGGATGGTCACAGGTTCCATCCCTTCAAAACCCTAAAATACAACAGGTAGAGGGTGGAGAACAGCGTGTCCACTCAGTGCTCAATGGGATCATTGCTGTAAGTCAATCAGCCTCTGACGATGACTGGATACTAGTTCATGATATCGCCAGACCCTGTATAACATCAGAAGATATCAATCAGTTGATCACTGCGGTAAGCAATCATCCAGTTGGCGGTATTTTGTCGACGTCAGTTGATGAAACGCTCAAAAAAATTGGATCTGATAATCATATCGAGGCTACAGTTGATCGAACTGATTACAGACTTGCTCAAACGCCACAGATATTTCGATACAAAGTATTGAAAGACGCCATCGCTGCCTGTTTAGAAAATAATATAATACCCACTGATGAAGCGTCTGCGATTGAGTATGTTGGGCTTAGGGTGCTTAATGTAGAGGGTCGTCGAGATAATATAAAAATTACCCGTCAGGAAGATTTACCCATAGCGTCGGCAATTATGAAAAGTCAGGAGGTTAAGTAATGCGTATTGGTCAAGGATATGATGTGCATGCCTTTGGAGAAGGCAGTAGTTTAACTATTGGCGGTGTAGTGATTCCCTTTGAGCGCACATTAGTAGCGCATTCAGATGGCGATGTTTTAATTCACGCGTTAATAGACGCGATACTTGGAGCGCTTGCTCTAGGTGATATTGGCCATCATTTTCCCGATACAGATCCTCAGTATAAAGGCTGCAGTAGTCGGGATCTTTTAGTACAGATTTATCAACTGATGACGGCCAAGGGTTACCAGTTGGGTAATGCAGATATTACGCTGGTAGCCGAAGCGCCAAAAATGGCGCCGCACCTTCAGATAATGATTGATAATTTAGCGCAGGACCTTCGTTGTACGGCCAATCAGCTAAATATCAAAGCGACCACCACTGAAAGGTTAGGGTTTACTGGTCGCGGTGAGGGTATAGCCTGTTATGCGGTGGTCTTGTTGACCGCGAAAGAGGTCTAGGCTTATCAGTTCGGATCTTTATGGGTTTGATAAGCTCAAAAGAATGCATGGCGAACCACTGACAACAGCCAGTTTTCGCAACTGCCCAGAAGATTTTATTGTCGATGAAGTCATTGATTTCCAACCTGCAAATGAGGGAGAGCATTTACTACTTCATATCAAAAAGCGCGACCAAAATACCCAATGGGTGGCAGGTCTTCTAGCAGAATTGGCAGGTATAGATCGAAGGGCAGTAGGTTTTTGCGGTATGAAAGACCGCTTTGCAGTGACGACTCAGTGGTTTAGTCTGCATCTTCCTGGGGGCAGCATTGAACTTGATCAATTAACCCATGCAGACTTTCAGATACTCACAAGTGCTCGCCATAACAAAAAATTAAGAAGGGGAATGCATGCGGGCAATAGATTCTCTATTGTGTTGCGAGATTTTAATATTGATCCCGCTACGCTTTTTCAAAGACTTGAGTTAATTCAAAACGCTGGCGTACCTAATTATTTCGCCGAGCAACGATTTGGTTGGGATGCGAATAACCTAGTTAAAGCTAATGAGCTAATTGAACAGGGAAAACTCAAAGGTAATCGTCATGGCACAGGTATTTATCTATCCGCTGCACGGTCATGGTTATTTAATCTGCTCTTAGATCGTTATTTAACGATTGGCGCTGTAGATTTTGCAGATACAGGCGCACTCTGGGGCAGAGGGCGATCTGCAACAGAAGACGATTTTGCTAAGCATGAACAGCAGCTGCTCAGTGAATGGTCCAGTTGGTGTCATGCCTTGGAGCATGCAGGATTAAAGCAACAGCGTCGACCATTCATTCTACAGCCCAATAAATTTTGTTATAAGCAGCTAGCTGAGGATCAATTTGAATTTAATTTTGAATTGCCTAATGGCAGTTATGCCACTGCAGTATTGCGAGAAATTGCCGAATTATTTCGCCCTGAAATCACGCGCCTGTGATATATTTAATGCACAATTTTAGGTCGACAGTTGTGCAGAGTTATTTTGTTAGGAGCATTGGGTGAATTCGATTGATTTTGCTGGGATAGGTATGACATCTCAGCGCACAAGGGAGCGTTTAATCAAGCGCTTAAAAGAGCAGGGGATTAGCAACCAAAAAGTATTGGATGTCATTAGGTTGACCCCTAGGCATTTGTTTATTGATGAGGCCCTAGCGCATCGAGCCTATGAGGACACTGCCTTGCCAATTGGATTTTCACAAACCCTGTCACAGCCCTATATAGTGGCTAGAATGACTGAAATACTACTAAGCGCTGGTCCGTTGCGTCGCGTTTTAGAGGTCGGTACAGGTTCAGGCTATCAATCCACGGTGCTATCACAATTAGTCGACAGCGTATTTTCGGTAGAGCGGATAGAACCATTACTAAAAAAGGCTCAAGAACGCTTTCGAGCCCTCGGATTAAATAATATATATAGCTCTTTGTCGGATGGAAGTTTTGGCTGGAATAATAATGCGCCCTTCGATGGCATAATCTCCACAGCTGCGCCTCAGGCAATTCCTGAGCAACTACTTCGACAGTTGGCACCCAATGGTATTTTGGTTATCCCTGTTGGCAACGGAGTTTCACAAAGTTTAAGTGTCATAAAGCGTGTTGGTCATTCTAATGAGTTCGACGAAGATATTATTGAAAAGGTAAAATTTGTACCCTTATTAACAGGTGTTATCCACTAAAATAACAGCCTAATTCAATTGGTAAGATAAATTATGAAATCCATACAGGGCAAGTTGCTATTATTTCTTCGTGGTGTTGCCATGGGTGCAGTAGATCTAGTGCCTGGAATTTCTGCAGGTACCATTGCCTTGGTAACCGGTATTTACGAAGAGTTAATTGATTCAATTAAATCATTTAACCTAGATGCCCTAAAGATACTTAAAAATCAGGGGTTTTCCGCAGTATGGCGCCATATCAATGGCGAATTCTTATTAATTTTGATGTCTGGCATTCTATGTAGTTTATTTACACTAGCCGGCGTGATGAACTATTTTTTGGATGTATTTCCGCTTCAGTTGTGGTCTTTTTTTACAGGCTTAATTATTGCTTCAGTGATCTACCTACTGCGTCAACACCCGCCTAAAAGATGCCTAGAAGTCTGTTTATTAGGTGCAGGTATCCTCGCCGCTTATAGTTTGTCTGTATCGCCAGTAGTTGCTATTGAAGGGGGTTATATCAGCCTGTTTTTCGCCGGCAGTATTGCACTTTGCGCCATGATTTTACCGGGAATCTCAGGATCATTTATTCTGGTTCTACTAGGTTTATACCCCTTATTTATTAAGGCTCTAGTAAATGTTGAGATGGGCTTCTTGCTAACATTTGCTGCAGGGGGTGTAATAGGCTTGATGCTGTTTAGTCGAGTGCTTTCATGGCTGTTAAATCATTACAAGCGTGCAGTGATTACTACTATGTGTGGATTTTTGATAGGTAGTCTGTCAGTTTTGTGGCCCTGGAAGCAGGTTGCCTCATCAACGGTAAACCAATCTGGAAAACTACTAGTTACTGGGTCAACCAATTTAACACCGCAGGGTTACATGAATGTTGTGGGACAAGATCCTCAAACACTCGCCTGTATTCTACTGTTTTTAGCGGGTCTTTTTATTGTGCTGATAGTTGAAATTGTTAGCCTCAGATTAAAAAGTAAATAGATATAGGTGACCTGATGTTGAGAATATGGCTGTCATCATTAATACTGCTAGTAGCAACCTTAAATCAAGGTTGTACTCCCTACAATGCGCCCATTGTTAATCTTGAGCAACCGCCAAGTCAGTTGATTGAGACCCATCTGGTTGAAGAGGGAGAATCGCTTTACTCTATCGCTTGGCGTTATGATTTTAACGTTAAAGATCTAGCGCGAATAAATAGGCTAAGTGAACCTTACCGACTACGTAAGGGGCAGGTATTAAATTTAGATAAAGATTCCAAGATAAAATTTAAGCCACAGGCCAAAATAACAGCACCAAAAATCGTTGAGCGACCCCAAGTCAATCCCAAAAAATCAACGGTTAGTGATTCTCTGGTAAAGCTAAGTGGTAAAAAACTACGTTGGCAGAAGCCAATCGAAGGAAAAATAATTGAGGCGTATAATCCAAAAGATTTACGTAAAGGCATTATTTTTCAAGCGCTTGCGGGGTCATCAGTGAAATCAGCAGCACAGGGTGTGGTAGTTTATGCGGGAGATGGTTTGCGTGATTACGGTAAACTGGTTATCATCAAACACTCAGACTATTTGTTAAGTGCCTATGGTCATAACCAGAAGATTTTGGTTAAAGAAGGTCAGGTAGTCGATGGTAGTAAGATTATCTCGAAATTAGGATCCAATGGACGGCTTTATTTTGAAATAAGGAAGGACGGTAAACCTATTAATCCTATGGCTTATATAAAATAATGTATTGCTATTTGTATTATCGTTTGGATTGTTTCAGAAATACCTAATTAGGGACTATGAAAAATAGGGAAGTTTTGGCGAGCACCTGTTCGCTAATTGGAGTTATTGAATTGCAAAGGAGTTGCGAGTTATGGATAAACTGTCTGTAGTTGGTCAAAAAGCTAATAATCATTCAAAATCATGTACGGTAGATGCCACTAGTCTTTATTTAAAAGAGATTGGTCGATCACCCCTATTATCTGCTGATGAAGAAGTATTTTTCTCCATCAAATTACAGCAGGGAGATGAGGCCGCTCGTCATCGAATGATTGAGAGTAATCTACGTTTGGTCGTCAAAATAGCGCGCTGTTATCTCAACAGGGGTCTTGATTTTCTCGATTTAATTGAAGAAGGGAATTTTGGCCTTATGCGAGCGGTCGAAAAGTTTGATCCCCATCGAGGTTTTCGTTTTTCCACCTATGCCACATGGTGGATTAGGCAAACCATCGAGCGCGCTTTAATGAATCAAACCCGCACTATTCGTCTACCAGTTCATGTCGTTAAAGAGCTTAATATTTATCGGCGAGTATCGCGTAAATTGGCACAGAAGCTCGATCATACGCCAACCTATGAAGAAATTGCTCATGAAGTCGATAAGCCAGCCGATACAGTTAATAGAATTCTCGAACTCAATGATTCCGTCTGCTCTCTAGATATTCCGGTGGGCGATAATGAAAAATTGTTTGTAGACACCATTCCTGATTATAAATCCAATAGCCCCGAGAGAGTGACGGGCGATGATAACCTGGTTGATAAACTAAAAGGTTTGCTAGAACAGCTGCCTGAAAAACAACGTGAAGTTGTTGTACGACGATTTGGATTGCTCAATCATCAACAGGAAACCCTAGACCAAGTTGGCCGCGAGGTTGGTTTGACACGTGAGCGCGTTAGACAGATTCAAATAGATGCACTTCGACGGCTAAATGACATGCTAAAAAAGAATGGGCTATCCAGCGAAGTTATTTTTTCTGATTATGATCAGCACATCAACTAAATATAATTGCCAGTCGATAAAAAAACCCGACACTAGGTCGGGTTTTTTTATCATTAAAGCAGCACAGCTAATTATTCAGCTAAGTACCGCTCACGTGATGATATTACTTCAGCTCTTGCCGCATCAGCATTATCCCAGCCTTCAACTTTAACCCACTTACCTGGCTCAAGTGCCTTGTAGTTTTCGAAGTAGTGAGCAATCTGTTGAATGAGTAGTTGATCTAGATCTTCAATTTCTTGAACGTCATCATAGATTCTGGTCAATTTACTATGGGGAACGGCCAATAGTTTAGCATCAATACCAGACTCATCACTCATCTTAAGCACGCCAACAACTCGGCTGCGGATAACTGATCCTGGCATTACAGGATAAGGTGTTACAACCAATACGTCTAAGGGATCACCATCTTCAGAAAGAGTCTGAGGCACATAGCCATAGTTGGCTGGGTAGAACATAGGTGTAGCAACAAAGCGGTCAACAAAAATAGCATCACTATCCTTGTCCACTTCGTATTTAATAGGGTCGTGATTAGCTGGTATCTCGATGATTACGTTGATGTCGTTTGGCAGATCCTTGCCTGCCGGGATGTCATTAAAGCTCATTATTAAGAATCCATAGATTGCGTTCAGAGAAAAGTTTGCGGATTATACCAGTCACTTAACATTTGACTAGCCCAAAATGCGCGTTTGTTTAATATTGCCCTTTTTCAGGTGAAAAATAGGCGGTTTTTATACTTTTTACACTACTTTTATATCAATAAAGCATTAAGTGATATATTGATTACAGTCTAATAATAGGGTGGATAGTCAGATTATAGCCTAGCAGTAGAGGTAAATAATATGAAAGCATTGTCTGCAAGCCATCGATCTAATGGTTTGAATTTATGATATTTGTTAGACTGATCAATCGCTCCATAATAATCAGGTTACTTCATTGAACAACGGCATTTCTAAAAATTCTCTGCGTCGAGAGCTTCGTAAAAAAACCGAAGAGTTTCTTGATAAGGGGGGTGAAATTAAGAAATTTCAGCAGGGTGAGACCGGCGAGCCGACTGATCAGCCAAGAGCGAAATCCGTGTTTGTCAGCCCTTCACCGATTAAAAGTCGCACCTATGTTAATGATGTAGTTGCAAAGATTGATGAAAGAAAGCGTAAAAGCCCAGCCAAAAAGCCCGCTAAAGCGTCTAAAAGGCCAAAGAAAAAAGTGATATATGATGACTTTGGCGAGCCGCTAAGAGAGGTCTGGGTCGACGAGTAGTCGGTTCCCTAGGTGATATTCTCGCCTCGCGCCTGCTTATCAGCATGGTAGCTAGAACGAACCAAAGGGCCACAGGCCGCCTGAGAAAATCCAATGCTTTCAGCATATTCGGTATATTCTTCAAACTCATCAGGATGAACAAATCGCTCAACTGGAAGATGATTGGTTGAAGGTTGCAGATACTGTCCAACCGTTAGCATATCCACATTGTGCTCGCGCAAATCGTCCAGCGTTCGCAGCAACTCATCCTTAGTTTCGCCAAGTCCAACCATAAGGCCTGATTTTGTAGGAACTGCTGGGTTCAGCGCTTTATATTCTTTTAATAGCTTAAGAGACCACTGATAGTTAGCCCCCGGACGAGCTTCCCTGTACAGGCGTGGAATAGTCTCCAAATTATGGTTAAACACATCTGGTGGGGTTGCCGTTAGAATGTCCAGAGCAGGGTCCATTCTGCCGCGAAAATCTGGCACTAAAACCTCGACTTTTAAATCTGGAGATAGAATTCGTGATTCACGAATACAGTCAGCAAAATGCTGCGCCCCGCCATCTCTTAAATCGTCTCGGTCTACAGAAGTAATCACCACATAGCTTAAACCCATCTCACTAATCGCCTTAGCCAAATTTAAGGGTTCATCCTGATCTAAAGGGTTGGGCTTGCCATGACCCACATCGCAAAATGGACAGCGTCTGGTGCAGATTTCGCCCATAATCATAAAGGTGGCCGTGCCGTGGCTAAAGCACTCATGGAGATTAGGGCAGGCTGCCTCTTCGCACACGGTAGCCATTTTATGCTCGCGCAGAATACTTTTGATCTGGTTGACTCTAGGTGAGGCATTTAGGCGAATTCTCATCCACTCTGGTTTGCTTTGGTATTCTGTCGTGGGAATTACTTTGACAGGGATACGTTCCACCTTATCCGCACTGCGAAGCTTTTCGCCCTGCTGAAGTCGTTTGGTTCTCTTAGGTGGATCAACCAGATTTGAAGTCATGAAAATTCCTTGGATTAATACTGAGCCTATAGTGATTGGCTTCCCAGCTGGTAGCCATTATAACCTAGACCCAGCTGAAGCAGTTCAGCTAATTTATCGATTACCTGATGTTTGCTAGGAGAAGGCTTAACTAGATCTGCTAGTTGAGTCATTTCCACACCAAGACCACAGGGGTTGATACGTTGCCACGGCGTCATATCCATATCGATATTAAAATTTAGACCGTGATAGCTACTGCCTTTTCTAATGCGAAGACCCAGAGAGGCAATTTTATGCCCATCAGAGGTATAAACACCCGGCGCATCAGATCTTGGGCTAGCCTCAATATTCCAGTGCTTAAGACAGTCGACAAGTGCCTGTTCCATTAAAGTGACCAAATCTCGAACACCTATCTTTAAGCGTTTAAGATCAATCATTAAATAGGCTGTGATTTGCCCGGGGCCGTGATAGGTCACCTGCCCACCGCGATCAGTTTTAATAACAGGTATATCGCCCGGTTCAAGAATATGATTAGGTTTTCCAGCCTGCCCTTGAGTAAATACCGGATTATGCTCAAGAAACCATATTTCATCGCCGCTATTGTCATCGCGCTGTTCGACAAAGGCCTTCATTGCCTCATAGGTAACAGTAAAGTCCTGAAGCCCTAAGTGGCGGATTGTTAGGCGTGATTTTCGAGTACCTGACGGCATGTTTAGAGAACCATTTTGACTCTAGAGCTAGTTTTAAGATCGGCAAATATGGCATCGAGTTGTGGCTTGCCGGTTGCAATAATAAACAGGGTTATCGACTGCCATTTACCTTTACTGCTATGACTGATTTTCAAGTCCGATTCAGCAATTTTTGGGGCATGGGTATTCATTACTCTAAGTACATGCTCAATTAATTCCTGATGTGCCTCACCCAGCACCTTGATTGGGTACTTGCAGGGAAATTCTATTTTCGGTTTTTTATCTTCAGACACAATAACTAACTCAAGAGATTAATTGAGTAAAAAACAGCAAAATCCAATCAAATATTCTGGATAAAAACCCTGCTTGAGGAATATCTTTTTCTGCAACCAGCGGCACGCTGATCATAGATTTTCCATCGAGAGTGACTTCAAGACTTCCAAGAATCTGACCGGCAGTAATAGGTGCTTTAATTTCATTATCCACAGTAATTTCAGCCGCTAAATTTTTCTTCTCACCTCTGGGATAAGTCAAAACAACGTCATCGGCAACTGTTAGGTTTAAGAAATCTTCTTCGCCATACCATAGGGCGGCATTTTCTTTAATTACCTCACCTACAGTGTATATCTTTTTAGTTTCAAAATGCCTGAAGCCATAAGAGAACAGTTTTTGCGATTCTCTTGCTCTAGATTCGTCACTCTTAGCACCCAGTACCGCCGAGATAAGTCTCATGCCGCGGCGTTTAGATGAGGCGACTAGGCAGTAACCAGCCTCTTCAGTATGCCCAGTTTTGAGTCCATCAATACTGCTATCGCGCCACAAAAGGCGATTGCGGTTGGGTTGGTTAATATTGTTATGGCTAAAGTACTTTTTAGAGTAAATACTGTAGTACTCTGGATGCTCATTAATGATAGCTCGGGCGATAACGGTTAGGTCTCTTGCAGTGGTCACCATGCCCTCAGCAGGAAGACCAGTAGCATTGGTGTAGTAGGTATTTGTCATACCCAATTGTTCCGCCTGAAAGTTCATATTGTCGGCAAAAGCCGTCTCTCCACCACTGATATGTTCAGCCAGTGCAATAGCGGCATCATTTCCAGATTGAATGATTACCCCATGCATAAGATCGAGAACAGATACCTTAGATCTAGGGCTCAAAAACATTGTGGAACCATCTGTCTTAGCGCCACCCAATTCCCAAGCGTTATCGCTAATAAGCACCAAATCATCTTCTTTAAGACGGTTTTCCTCAATTTCATTCGAGGTTATATAGGTGGTCATCATCTTTGCTAGGCTAGCTGGCGGCAGTGTTTCATCTGCATTATTTTCTGCGATCACATACCCAGTATCAGCATCAATAATAATCCAAGCTTTGGCATTTATCTTGGGTGCATCGGGTAGAAACTGTTTCGCCGCGGCATGATGGATAATGCCGGAGCAAAGAAAAATTACCAACGAATAGAAAAAACTTTTTTTCAACATATTTAGGGACACCAAACCAGACAAACTTTAAAGACCATATTCTAACATCAGTCACCATAATGTTCCCATAAGGAATATGCTCAGGAAGGTGACAGAATACATTTAAATTGACTATTTCAGCGAAAATTGTGAAATAGTCAATTCAAGTTTTAGAGTGTATTTGCACGCAAGTAGTTCCCTATCTTGAGAAATGGGGATTAAAAAGCCTCAAATAATTCTACTGGCAGAAATATTAGTCGCAATTTTCGACAATTTTACAGCGTTGTTCACGGATCACTAAACTTAACTGATAAACCGCCATTGCGTATTTAATTCTAGGGTTATAGCGACCGATAACATAAAAATTGTGAAGTCCTAACCAGTATTCATCGCCATATTTTCCAGTCAGCATCATTGGAAATGCCAAGCTGTCTTTGGCATAGTTTTGTGCTGGTTGAAAGCCTTGTTTTTCCAGATCAGCAATGGTTTTTTTAGGGCGGCGCATTTTGTTCAAGCCGTCGGAATCAAAAGTTTCTTTAATATGAGCTCTGGTAGCCACTGGTTGATCTTTTTTCCAGCCATGCTCAACAAAATAGTTAGCCACACTGCCAATAGCATCGGTAGGATTTGTCCAGATATCTGCTAATTTATCACCATCATAATCAACCGCATAGTTACGGTAACTGTTGGGCATAAACTGACCCCAACCCATAGCGCCAGCATAGGAACCCTTCAGACTTAAGGGGTCTTGTTTCTGCTCTCTTGCCAATAAGAAAAGATGTTCAAGCTGGACAGTAAAAAATTTCTTTCGAGATTCGCGTTTTTCAATTGAGTGATAATAATCAAAGGCTAGGGTGCTCAATGCATCAACCACACGATAGCTTCCAGTATTTCGACCGTAGTTGGTTTCCACGCCCAAAATACTGACAATAATTGCAGGGTCAACGCCATATTCCTCATAGGCGCGCTGAAGTGTGGCCTCATGTTGTTGCCAAAACTCAACGCCTCTTTTAATGCGCAGATCTGACACAAATAGCTTTCGATATTCATGCCAAGGCTTCACCTTTTCAGCGGGACGGCTCATCGCCTTAACAATCGATGTTTGGTGCTCAGCTGCGCTAAGCCATTCAACAACTTGCTTGCGCTCAAATTGGTGTTCGTTAACCATAAAGTCGACAAACGCAGTTACCTGAGGTTTTTCAGAATAATCGCCAGAACAAATAGTTGCCGCTGATAGGCAGACCGAAAATAAGATAAATTTTAAAGTTTTCATTTAACGCCAAGATCCGATTCGTTTAGGTTCTGAACTGATAGCCATCAGGATACCAAATCCAAAAAACAGAGTCACAATTGCAGAGCCGCCATAGCTTACCAGTGGTAAGGGTACACCAACAACAGGGAGTAAACCCGATACCATCGACATATTTACAAACATGTAAATAAAGAATGTCAGGCTGATGCTGCCTGCCATTAGTCGCGCAAACTGAGACTGTGCACCAATGGCGATTATCATGCAGTATCCTACCAATAAAAGATAGATGGTACAGAGGCCAATCACCCCTAAAAGACCAAATTCTTCAGCCAGAACCGCAATAATAAAGTCCGTATGACTCTCGGGTAAGAAATTAAGTTGAGATTGCGTTCCCTCAGTCCAACCCTTTCCTGAAAGCCCACCAGAACCAATTGCAGTTGTTGATTGGATAATATTCCATCCTGCACCAAACTTATCATCCTCCGGTGAAAGCAGAGTCAGAACGCGTTGTTTTTGATAGTCTCGCATAACATAGAGCCACAGCAAAGGGGCTGCGGCTAGGCTGCCAAAAAATGCACCAGCCAAGTAGCGTTTTCTTAAGCCTGCAAGAAATAAAACAAAAAAACCAGAGGTAAATACCAGAATAGATGTGCCTAAATCAGGCTGCCGAATAATTAGCAAAGCAGGGATTCCGACAATCAGCAGAGCACCGCCTACATGTTTCAATTTTGGCGGAATAAGGCGTCGACTAAGATAGGCTGAAACCATCATAGGCACCGCAATTTTTGCAAGCTCTGAGGGCTGAAATCTAGCGAAGCCGAGATTGAGCCAACGGGTTGCTCCTTTCGCTTCGACGCCAAAGAATAATACAGCGATTAAGGCAAGCAATGCTGAGCCATAAAAAAGACCAGCAAACCGCTCCCAAAAGCGCACTGGAAACTGCGCAACAATTAACATGCCAGTAAATCCGGTGAGCATGAAGGTTGCTTGGCGCTTAACATAATACATACTTTGTTCACTGGCACTGTAAAGGACAAACAGTCCAGTCATGCATAGCACTAATAGAATAATCAACAGGGTAAAATCTATATGTAGAACATTTTGCCGTCTATCCCCACCCTTGGTATCCAATTGTCTAACAAAATCATATTTATACATTGATTAGTCATCCTCAATCGGGGTTGGGGAATATTGAGTCAGTTTTGATGCATCATTATACCGACGCTCTTGATAGCTATTTGATAAATAGCTATCAATGACTTTTCGGGCTATTGGTGCCGCAGTGCGACTGCCATGTTCACCATTTTCAACAATTAATCCCAATGCGATTTGCGGATTATCGGCTGGCGCAAAGGCCACAAAAAGAGCGTGATCCCACTTATTTTTATCTATCTTAGACGAGTCATACTTCTCTTTTTCATGAATGCTAATAACCTGAGCTGTGCCGGTTTTCCCCGCTAGTTTATAGCTGATACCTTGGCTGATACCGCGCGCAGTTCCCTTTTTCGAATGCACCACATCCACCATTGCCTTGTGGATATAGTCCCAGTATTTATCGTCATATTCGATTGGGTCAGGTGCAAACTCTGGTGCAATATATTCACCGTCAATAGACTTTAAAAGCTTGGGTACAACCGCTTTGCCGCGAGAAGCAATGCGCGCCGACATCACCGCTAACTGCAATGGAGTTGTCAGCATAAATCCCTGGCCAATACTCATATTGATGGTGTCACCATTAAACCAATCCTGTCGGCGCTTATCTTTTTTCCACGCTCTGGTGGGCATAATGCCACGTTTTTCCCCAGGAAGATCAATGCCAGTAACATCGCCAAGACCAAACAGAGCGCTTTCTTTAGACAGTAAATCAATCCCCGCTTTAATGCCGGTGGTATAGAAAAATACATCGCAGGATTCTATGATAGCCTCAGCTAAGTCAACACCATGCCCGTGCCCACCTTGGTCAGCATTATGGTCACGCCAAGGACGCTTAATGCCTTCCATAAAAAAGTAACCTGGATCATATATCGAGTAATCTATATCAAAAATTTTATGTTGCAAGCCAATTAAACCGAATAATGGTTTAACCGTAGAGCCCGGTGGATATTGACCGCGAAGGGCGCGGTTAAATAGTGGGCGGTCAGGCGAGTTAAGTAAGCCATCATATTGTTTCTGGCTTATACCCGAAATAAAAAGGTTAGGGTCATAACTGGGGGTGCTTACCATACTAAGAATGCCCCCAGTTTTAACATCAATAGCCACTAGAGCGCCGCGCTCACCTTTTAAAGCATCTAGAGCAACACCCTGTAATTGACTATCAATATGAATGGTTAAATTACTGCCAGAAATAGGATCTTTTTTACTAAGAACGCGCATGACTCGTCCTCTGGCATCGGTTTCTACCTGCTCAGTTCCCACCTTTCCAAGTAGGGCCTCTTCATAATATTTTTCTAAGCCAATTTTGCCGATAAAATCGGTGCCGCGATAACTTTCAGGATCAATATTTTTAATTTCGCGATCATTGATTCGGCCCACATAACCAAGGGTATGTGTCAGTAATTCACGCTGAGGATAAAAGCGCATCAACTGCGCACTAACCTCTGTCCCTGTCAACAAATGACTATTAACCGCAAGAATAGCTCGTTCTTGCTCAGTAAGGTTGTATTTCAGAGGAACAGGTGCAAAGCCCTTGCTGCGTTTTGCGCGTTTTTCAAAGCGTGCAATATCTTTATCAGAAATAGACAATAATGAGTCTAATTGAGCAATGAGTTGATCAGTATTTTTAGCTCTTTCAGGAATAATATTTAGGGTAAATGCTGGGCGATTATCCGCCAGTAACTGACCGTGGCGATCAAATATAAGCCCGCGCGTAGGTGCCACAGATCGAATATGAATACGGTTTTTATTTGAGTTAGTCACATAATCAAGATGGCGATTAATTTGCAGATCAAAATAGCGAAATAAGACAATCGACGTTAACCCCAGCAGAATAAATACAGATAACATCACCCGCATAGAGAAAATTCTCTGCTCCTGCTGTGGGTCTGAAATAGCATTTTCGCGCATCATAGCCAGTTAGCCTAACTGCGGTGATAGGGGTGATTTTGATTAATTGTCCAAGCCCGATAAAGCTGTTCCATTAATAAAACCCGAACCAGTGGGTGAGGTAAGGTAAGATCGGATAAAGACCACTTCGTATCTGCGCGCTGAAGGCAGTCTGCAGACAGTCCATCAGGGCCACCAATCAGCAAGCAAATATCCTGACCATTCATCTGCCAGTTAGCAAGCTGAGTTGCCAGTGACTCGGTGGACATTGACTTACCCAGTACATCCAAAGCAACGACTCTATCCTGCTTGCCAATATATTTCAGTATAGCCTGACCTTGGCTTTCCTTAGAGGGGTTCGCTGAACCCTTACCCTTGGGGCTAAGAGGAATTTCAATGGTTTCTAACTTGAGCTCAGCAGGCATACGCTTATGGTACTCACTAAAGCCAGTCTCTACCCACTGGGGCATGCGCGTTCCAACTGCTAGCAATTTGAGCTTCATAGGCTTGTCAGTAACCTCGGTGTTTATCTAATTAGGATCTTATAAGGGAAATGCCTAATCCTCATCAGTATCATTAGGTCTAACCGACCACAGGCGCTCAATATCATAAAACTCTCGAGTAGCCGGTAGCATGATATGAACAATAACATCGCCAAAATCTACCAGAATCCACTCCGCCTTATCATCACCCTCAATGCCGATCATTTCATGACCTGCTGCTTTAGCATCAACCACCACACTGTTGGCTAGTGCCTTAACTTGTCGATTGGAATTACCAGAGGCGATAACCATGGTATCTGTGATGCCCGTCAGATCACGTACATCAATGGTCGTGATTTCAGTGGCTTTAACCTCTTCGAGGGCGTTGATAATAATGTCTTTTAAGGCTTGCGTCATAGCAATAAATTACTCATATAAAGAATGTTGTTTAATATAGTTAACCACTGATTCAGAGGTCATATGGTCGATATTTTTTGCGCATTTTATACTATCTCTGATAGCAGTCGATGAAATATCTAATAAGGGTATTTTACACAGATGAAAGCAGCCGTGGGATTGCTTTTTCACCTGAGTGATATCATCACATAAATGTTGCTCAATCCAATCTGCCACAACCCCATCGCTAGGCAGCTCATACTGTGGTCTTGGGCATGCCACTATATGGCAGTAGTCCAATAGTTCAATCCAGCGATGCCAGCTATCAATCGCCATTAAAGAGTCCATGCCAAGACAAAAAAACAGCGGTGTCTGAGCGCCAATTTTCCGCCTTACATGGTCTACAGTATCAATGCTAAAACTGGTGTCTGTCCTTTTTAATTCTAGATCATCTGCGATTAAAGCAGGATTTCCCTCAAGCGCTAAATCCAGCATAGCCAAGCGCTGTTCAGCACTGACATTGGGTGCTTCACGATGCGGGGGGATGGCGCAAGGAATCATACGCACAGATTCAACTTGCAAATAATCCGCTAAATGATTGGCTAGATTAAGATGACCCAAATGGACTGGGTTAAAGGTGCCGCCAAACAGAGCAACCGACATATTACTGGCGGATCTGTCCATCGCCAAACACCACCCATTTTTGACTGGTTAGGCCTTCCAGTCCCACAGGGCCGCGGGCATGGATCTTATCCGTTGAAATACCAATTTCCGCACCCAAGCCATACTCAAAGCCATCCGCAAAGCGCGTTGAAGCATTAATCATCACCGAACTTGAATCCACCTCAGCAACAAACCGTTGGCCGCGCTCAGTATCTTCAGTAATAATCGATTCAGTATGCTGCGAACTATAAGTATTAATATGCTCAATCGCCTCATCAATACCACTCACCACTTTGATAGCCACGATAGGTGCCAGATACTCCTCGCTCCAATCAGACTCACTAGCCACAGAAATAGAGGGCAAAATCTTGCGGCTATCAGAACAGCCACGCATTTCTACTGATTTTTCAGAATATATCTCAGCGATTAAAGGTAAAACCTTTGCCGCAACTGATTCAGCAACCAGCAGAGACTCCATGGCATTACACACCCCATAGCGATGAGTCTTAGCATTAACCGCAATCGCCACCGCCTTATCAATATCAGCGCAGTCATCGATATACACATGGCAGTTACCGTCTAAATGCTTGATGACAGGCACCCGTGCATCAGCACTGATTCGCTCAATCAAACCCTTGCCGCCACGCGGAACAATTACATCCACAAAGTCAGTCATGGTAATTAGCTCACCCACTGCCGCGCGATCAATGGTGTTAATCACCTGTACCGCAGTATCGGGTAATCCCGCATCGGTAAGGCCCAGCTTAATACAGTTAGCAATCGCCTGATTAGATTCAATTGCCTCACTGCCGCCACGCAAGATGGTTGCGTTACCAGATTTTAGACAGAGGCTAGCCGCATCAATGGTCACATTAGGGCGAGACTCATAAATAATCCCGATTACACCCAATGGCACCCGCATCTTTGCTAGTTTAATCCCGCTGGGGCGTGTGCCTAAATCAGTCAGCTCACCCACAGGATCAGGTAGCTCTGCCACCTGATGAAGGCCATCAATCATGGCATCTACCCGATCATTGTTTAATTCAAGACGATCGAGTAAGGCATCATTAAGACCATTGTTGCGGCCATTATCCATATCCAGTTTATTAGCTGCCAAAACAGCACTGCGGTTAGCATCCAATTGCTTAGCAATAGCGACAAGGGCATTATTTTTACTATCACTGCTAGCGCGTGCAAGATCTCGAGAGGCTTCTCGGGCAGCAATGCCCACCGACTGCATATAAGCTTTAATATCCATAAGATTCCACTAATTACCAACAGGGTTGTAAATCAAAACCCCATTATACGAATCTCAAAATATAATGCCTTACATTTGACAATAAATAGCGGTCAAAAAAATAGGGGGTAGGCTGGTAGCCCTAATGTGATAGAGCTAGGCGTTTTTCCAGAATACTCACCAAAGCATCAATATGAGCCGGATCATCGTTTAGGCAAGGAATATAATGAAACTGCTCGCCGCCACTTTCGATAAAGCTTTCGCGGGCTTGCATATTAATTTCCTCGATGGTTTCTAAGCAATCTGAAGAAAAGCCCGGACAGATAACTGCCACATGCTTAACCCCGTCCTCTGGCAGCTGTTCCAAAGTTTTATCCGTATAGGGTTGTAGCCAGGGTTCCCGACCAAAGCGCGATTGAAAGGTTGTCATTACCTGAGCTTCATCAAAGCCCAATTTTTCACGCACCAAGCGCGTAGTTTGATGACAGAAGCAATGGTAGGGGTCGCCATTCTTAAGATAGCGCTCTGGTGTGCCATGATAAGAAAAAACAAACTTATCGGGTTGACCATGTTCTTCAATATGGCGCTTGATGGTTGTGCAAAGTGCTTCTAGATAGCCCTCAGATTTATGATAGCCATTAATAAACTGTAATTCTGGCACCCAGCGCAACTGAGTAAACGTTTTAGCAATAGCATCAAAGGTTGAACCCGTGGTGGCACCGGCATACTGTGGGTAGAGTGGCAGTACAATAATATCACGCACATTTTGGTCGGTTAATTCTTTAATTGCCGAAGCCATCGAAGGGTTGCCATAGCGCATACCCAGAACCACAGGAATATCGCCATATTTTTCCGCAAGACGCTGTTTAACTGCCTTGACCTGCCCTTGGCTGTAGCACATAAGTGGCGAACCAGCTTCAGTCCATACCGATTGATACAGCTTGGCCGAACGGCGCGGACGAATACGCAAGATAATAAGATTTAAAATCATCCACCACAGCAATCGCGGTACTTCAACCACCCGCGGATCACTTAAAAATTCTTTTAGGTAGCGTCTAAGTTCGGTGGGTCTTGGTGCATCAGGCGTTCCAAGATTGCACAGCAAGATTCCCTGACGGGGAGAGGCTCCGTCATGGTCATACTCAGTTTGACCCATATATTTCATTTACTGCTCCTAAAATTAAGCGAGATAGCCACCAATTATGATAACCATAAAGCACTCAGTTGCCATCAACAACCATTGATGTGCCGATTATACGCCACATCTCAAATTTAGGATGCTTAGTTTTAAAATCAATGGTTTTAAAATGAATAGCAGCAAAATGTCCTTGAATAAATCCGCATAGTATTAGATACTGTATAAATAAACAGTACTTCAATAATAGCTTTCCGAGATTATCATGAGCCTTTCACTATTAGGTTGTAGTCATGCCCTTGCATGGATCAAATCCCATTGCCTGCAAATACCGCTTTTTAGCGAAGCCGTATCCGCAGGGTTTCCTTCGCCCGCCCAAGACTATGTAGAAAAAACCCTCGATTTAAATGAGCTCTGTATCAAGCGTCCTGCGGCTACTTTCTTTGTGCGTGTCGAAGGCGAGTCAATGATTCAAGCCGGTATTTATGCGGGCGATATCCTCGTGGTTGATCGTTCAGTCACCGCAGAACATGGCGATACGGTGATAGTGGCCATTGATGGCGAAATGACCGTTAAAGAACTAGAGCTGCGCCCAGTCGTTCGTTTAGTACCCCGTAACCCAGCCTATCCCGCCATAGAAATCGCCGAGGGTACAGCGCTAGATATTTTTGGTGTGGTTACCAATGTGATTCGCAATATACGCCACAAATAGTTAACTGCAATGACGCCCGTTTTTGCCCTAGTCGACTGCAATAATTTCTACGCCAGTTGCGAAAAACTATTCCGTCCCGATTTAGCTGATACCCCAGTAGTGGTGTTATCCAATAACGACGGCTGTGTGGTTGCGCGCTCCAAAGAAGCCAAAGCCCTAGGCATAAAAATGGGTATTCCAATATTTAAAATTCAAGCGCAAATCAGGCAGCATGGTATCCAAGTTTTTTCCTCAAACTACAGCCTGTATGCCGATATGAGTGATCGGGTGATGCGAACCCTAGAAGATATGGCGCCAAAGGTCGAAATTTACTCCATTGATGAAGCCTTTTTAGATCTCACCGGTATTCAATCAGCTATTTCTCTGATTGATTTTGGGCAACAGGTAAAGCACACCATAGACAGTTGGATAGGTATTACTGTCTGTGTCGGCATAGCGCCCACAAAAACCCTTGCCAAGCTCGCCAATCATGCCGCCAAAAAATACTCAGCCACTCAGGGCGTTGTAGATTTAACCGCTCGCAGTAGACAGCGCAAACTACTGGCATTAACTCCGGTAGAAGATATCTGGGGGGTTGGTCGCAGACTATCAGTCCGTCTACAAGCTATGGGTATACATACAGCGCTCGACCTAGCCGATACTTCAGCCAAATCCATGCGCCAGCATTTTTCAGTGGTCTTAGAGCGAACAGTGCGAGAGTTAAATGGCGAATCCTGTATGGACTTAGAGCAGATACCCGCCACCAAAAAGCAGATTATCTGCAGTCGTTCCTTTGGTGCTCGAGTGACTTCCTTGGTACAAATGCGCCAAGCGGTTTGCCAACATGTCACTAGAGCCGCAGAAAAGTTGCGCAAAGAGCGACAGCAAGCTAAATTACTCAGTGTATTTATTCGTACCAGCTCTTATCAAAAGAATAGTCCGCAATATAGCAATGCCCTGAGTGCAGAATTAACCCGACCCAGTGACGATACCCGCGACCTTATTCAATTAGCCATGAGGTTGCTCGATCAGCTATGGCGCGATGGTTACCAATACGCAAAAGCCGGCGTGGTACTCTCTGATTTTTATGATATAGGCACCTATCAAGCGGGGCTATTTGATCAACCCTCGGGTCATACCAATAGCCGTCAACTGATGCATGTTATCGACGAAATTAATCACAGCGGACGAGGTAAGGTATTTTTTGCCAGACAGGGAATCAAAAAAGATTGGGCCATGAAGCGAGAACATCTTTCTCCAGCCTATACAACTCATTGGAATGGGTTAATAAAAGTGAATTAAAGTGTTTGTAATAGTTTTATTGTTAATAAAAAATAATAGAATTTTAACGTTGATAAGAGATAGGGTGTAAGCGTTCGATTAAATCATTAGCTGAAACCAAAGCGCGCCGAGGTTATAATGCGCGGCTTTTAACCCTGTGACGATTATCCATGACCCAGCCAGTTTCTGATCGGCGTACCTTTGCCATTATTTCTCACCCCGATGCGGGTAAGACCACCATTACCGAAAAGCTGTTGCTGTTGGGCAACCTTATTCAGGTGGCGGGTACAGTCAAGGGGCGAAAAAGTGACCGTCATGCCACCTCTGATTGGATGACCATGGAAAAGGAGCGGGGTATTTCGGTAACCTCGTCGGTGATGCAGTTCCCCTATCGCGATTGCACTGTTAACCTTTTGGATACGCCGGGGCACGAGGACTTTTCTGAGGATACCTATCGCACCTTAACCGCTGTGGATTCTTCGTTAATGGTGATTGATGGCGCTAAAGGTGTGGAGCAGCGAACCATTAAGCTGATGGAAGTTTGCCGTCTGCGCGATACGCCAATTCTTTCATTTATTAATAAGATGGATCGCGATATTCGCGACCCCATCGATTTACTCGATGAAGTCGAAGACGTTTTAAAGATTAAAGCCGCACCCATTAACTGGCCGATTGGCATGGGTCGGGGTTTTCGTGGGGTGTATAACCTGTATACCGATACTATTCATGTGTATGTGCAGGGCAAGGGCCATCAGTTGATGGACGATATTCAGATTAAAGGCTTGGAATCCCCCGAAGCGCGCGAAGCATTGGGTGATTTTGCCGATGATGTGATCGAAGAATTAGAGCTGGTAAAAGGCGCTACCCATCAATTTGAGATGGATGAATTTTTAGCCGGCAAGCTAACCCCCGTGTTTTTTGGTACCGCCTTGGGTAATTTTGGCGTGCGCGAACTGCTCGATGATTTTGTGCGCTGGGCGCCACCGCCCCAGCCTCGAGAGGCCAAACAGCGTGAAGTATTGGCCAGTGATAAAAAGTTCAGTGGCTTTGTATTTAAAATTCAAGCCAACATGGACCCTAAACATCGTGACCGCATTGCTTTTATGCGTATCTGTTCAGGTACCTATACCAAAGGCATGAAAATGAAACATGTGCGCACCGGTAAAGATATGCGTGTGTCCGATGCCTTTAGCTTTAAAGCGGGGGAGCGTATCTCCGTTGAGCAAGCGGAAGCAGGCGATATTATTGGTCTGCATAATCATGGCTCGATTCAGATTGGTGATACCTTTACCGAAGGCGAGGCACTAAAATTTGGCGGTATTCCTCACTTTGCTCCTGAGCTATTTAAGCGTATTCGCCTTAAAGACCCCTTAAGAGCTAAACAATTACAAAACGGTATTCGCCAGTTGTCCGAAGAGGGCAGTACCCAGGTGTTTTTCCCGTTTAAGAATAATGACATTATTGTAGGTGCTGTAGGGCAGCTGCAATTTGATGTGGTAGCGTTTAGATTAAAAGAAGAATATGGTGTTGAGGCAATCTACGAGCCTATTAATGTGTACACCGCGCGTTGGGCTGAAGCCGATGATAATAAAAAAATAGAAGCGCTTAGAAATAAGGCGGAAGATAACTTGGCGATTGATGGCGGTGGGCATCTAACCTACCTAGCCCCGACCCGAGTTAATCTATCTCTGGCAGAGGAGCGGTTCCCCGATATTGCGTTTAGAGCAACCCGGGAACATTAATCAATAAATCTGAGGTAAGCATGGCTAAAAAACCACCCGCTTTGCAGCAGAGTCAGGTGCCCGAACATTTGCGTGCTAATCGCAGTGTATTTACTCGCTGGTTTGGCAAAACTTTTTTGCGTCTATTCGGTTGGCGTGTTGAGGGTAGCATCACCAACGCGGAGCGGGTTTTAATTACCGCCGCACCTCATACCTCTAATTGGGATGCGGTTCTTGGTATTGCCGCTGTTCTAGGTCTTAATATGCGTCTACATTTTTTGGGTAAACATACTATCTTTGTGCCGGGTCTAAAATGGTTTATGCGCTGGCTGGGGGGTATTCCCGTTAATCGCAAGAACCCAGAGGGTGTGATTGAGCATGTGAATGGGCTGGTAGAAAAGTATGAAGGCATTGTGATTGTGATTGCCCCCGAGGGCACCCGGAAAAAGGTCGAAAAATGGAAAACCGGTTTTTTGCGTATAGCAGAGGCTAGTAACTGCCAAATCCAGATGGGCGCCTTAGATTTTAAACATAAGCGTATTGTGTTGGGTGATCTGTATCAGCCTACCGGCGACAATCAGGCCGATATAAAAAATATCAAACAGTGGTACACCCAGTTTCAGGGTAAGTTTCCCGATCAGTTTTAATCATGAGTAGCTTTATAGTTACAGTATTGCTGTCATTTATTATTCTAGTGATTGCGCTGTTGCTATTTCGCTTTGTCGGCGTTCCGGTTTATCAGGTGCGGGCAGTCAATGTTCAAAATATTCTTAAACTAGCTATTTCAGGTCAAGCAACGCCATCAGATTGGGATGTATTTATCGGTATACCCATACGCCAAGATGCCGAGTTGGACAAAATACGTTGTGAATGTGCTATGTTAGCGGATGAAATCACTGAGCGGCAGGGCAAGCTAGTATTTTCAGAGTCTAGCCGTCAGACATTAACCAATCTGTTACAGCAGGTTGAATTACATATTGAGGCTTCGGATAACCTATGACAACTCAACAAGCACCTATCGCTAAGTTCCTTATTGTATTTGCCGCCTTTGTGATTGTTGTCTCTGGGTTAAAAATGGCCTACTCATTAGTAGTCCCCTTTTTATTGGCGGTATTTATCGCCATGATTGTCTCTCCTCTATTAGTCTGGCTAAAGCAACGGCGGGTGCCGGGTAGTATTGCCATCTTGCTGATTATTTCATTGATTCTATTGATCGGACTGATATTGGGTGCGGTGATTGGTTCATCGGTGGATAGTTTCCGCCAAGACATTCCCATTTATTCAGTCAAGCTAGGGGTTATGAGTGAGGCTGTTCAACAGGGGCTTGCTCAGCGTGGCATAGACATAGATGCCCAGCAGTGGCAAAACAGCTTTGATCCAAGCGCGGTAATGCGATGGGTGGGCAGTGCATTAGCATCCTTTGGTAATGTTATGACTAATTCTGTCTTAATACTGCTAACGGTTATTTTTATTCTGGCGGAAAACACCCGTTTTGGCGATAAGCTTCGAATCGCCCGTGGCGACAAGAGCTCACAAGCATGGTTGGACGAATTATCTTCCAGTATTCATGGTTACCTAGCCATTAAGGCTGCTATAAGTGCAGTAACCGGCTTATTGATTTATATCTGGTTGACCATTCTTGGCGTCGACTATGCTGTCTTATGGGGTTTGATTGCGTTCTTGCTTAACTTTGTACCCACAGTGGGTTCATTTATAGCCGCTGTGCCAGCGGTGCTTCTCGCTCTAGTGCAGCTAGGTATTGGTAGTGCAGGTCTAACTCTATTGGGTTTTGTGGTGGTGAACTTTCTAATGGGTAGCGCTATCGAGCCCCGCTGGATGGGGAAGGGGTTAAATCTTTCGCCGCTGGTGGTATTTGTGTCCTTGGTTTTATGGGGATGGGTGCTTGGCCCTGTAGGGATGCTGCTATCTATCCCCTTAACTATTATGGTTAAAATCGCACTTGCGGCTAATGAGGATACCCGTTGGATTAGTGTTATGTTGGGTGACTCTGAAACCCTATCAGCTAACAATTCATAATGTATAAACACAGATTTTTCCGAACTATTGCGCAGCTTGAAATTTATATTGATTGCTAATTTAACTATTGACTCCTTGATTTAAATCTTGGAGTATAGGGCACTGGTAAAGGTAAAGTTGCCGTAATTTCCTGTCATTTTAGACGTTTATTTCGCTTCAAATCCGCCAATGGCCTCGGCTTAAGCTAGGTCAATAAGAATATTAAAAGAGAATTTGATAGTTGAAATTTCGACTAATCACGTTGTTAAATTAATAAAAAAAGTAACAAAAAATTATTAGTAAGAGGGGTATCCAGACAAATTCTTCATATCTATTTAACTATGGATAAGTAGATTGTTTGTGATAGCGAAAAAGTAAATAAGTACGGAAAATAATAATATGTGCCATCTAAAATTCTGTGAATCATCATTTAAATCAATGGCGAGCTGGCTTCAGTCTGCTTCAATCAATTTATTAGCATTATTTGCCTTAGCTTCTATGAGTTCGGTTGCTACTGCAAATGCGCCAGACTTCTCTGAAGCCTTCGGTGGAACAACAGTAGTGGATAACACTTACACGTTCCCAACAGGTGCTGAAGGTTGGGCTGGATTTGCCAACATTAACACTGATCTGGTCCCACTACGCTTCACTGAAGCAGGTAGCATTACCTTTAACGGTTCTGTTGCTGATGGTGGATCAGCTGATGTTCGCTTCAGGCTAGAGCGTCTTGCTTATCCAGATGTTGATCCTGCGTATGATACTGCGACAGTTACCGTATCCGGTGCTGACGTTGCTTCATACACAGTTGAGGTTCCATCACAGGGTGAGAACACGTTCAGTTCATTCTTGTTGTATGTTGTGACTCAGGATGTTGCTGTAACTATTACTGACGTGGTTGTAGATGGTGAGACGGTTGTAGCAGAAGAGCCAGTTGCTCCAACAACTGCATCTGTCACCTTCCAAGTTGATATGTCTGCAGTAGATACTAACGCTGATGGCGTTTATATTGCTGGCGGCGGCTTTGGTCAGGACGGTCATGCATTGACTGATAATGGCAGCGACGTATGGTCAGTAACACTTGATCTAGCGTTTAATGCTCAGTACATGTATAAATTCCGTAACCAGCCTTCATATGGCACATGGGACGGTTTTGAAGATCCTGTTGGCTTAATTGAAGGTGGCTGTAATATCGGTGCTTACAATGATCGCTTTGTTGATGTGGCAGAAGCCGACATCACATTGGATGTTGTAGCCTACGGTAGCTGTGATGCAACACCTTATGCTGCTCCAGAAGCGCCAACGCTTCCGGCTGCACCAGTACCAACAGAGGCGGCTGATTCAGTTCTGTCTATCTTTGGTACTACATACGGTAACCTAGATGGCACTGACTTCAATCCTAACTGGGGTCAATCTACACAGGTAGAAGTAGGTGATAACCTTGCTTACACTAACTTGAACTATCAGGGTACGCAGTTTGCTAACTCAGATGTATCTGGTTACGAGTATCTCAATGTTGATTACTATGTAACTGAGTCATCAGCGGTTAACTTCTTCGTCATTAGCCCAGGAGCAGAAACTGCTTATGCACTTGATGTTTCTGTAGCGGATCAGTGGAATAGCGTTCAGATTCCATTAAGCCACTATGCTGGTGTTGTTAATCTAGCAGATGTGTTCCAGTTCAAAGTAGATGGTAACGGTGCTGTTGCATTCAATAACATTTACTTCGGTGGTACTGTTGCGGCTCCAGAGCCAGAACCAGAACCAGAACCAGTAGATCCAACGCTAGCCGTATTTAGTGGTGCGTTTGGTGGTGTTTTAGCTGACGGTGAGACGTACACGTTCCCAGCAGGTGCTGAGGGATGGGCAGGTGTTGCTAATGACAATGCTGGTTTATACCCAATTAGCCTAGCGCATGGTGGCACGTTGACCTTTACGGGTTCATCTGATGCGACTGTAAATGTGTTCTTCAGATTTGAGTTCAATGCATATCCAGATGTTGAGCCTTCTTACAACACAGCTTCTGTGGCAGTAAGTGGTGAAGCGGCTGATTACAGTATTGATCTTCCATCACAGGGTGCGAATACGTTCAGCTCATTCTTGCTATACATTGTTGAGCGTGATCTGGCTGTTACTGTAAGCAACGTTAAGGTAACTGCTGCTGAAGCTCCGGCTGATGTGCCAGGTTGTACTGATGCAAATGCCGACAACTACAATGCGGCGGCTACATCTGATGATGGTAGCTGTGTAACTGCTCCAACAACTGCATCTGTCACCTTCCAAGTTGATATGTCTGCAGTAGATACTAACGCTGATGGCGTTTATATTGCTGGCGGCGGCTTTGGTCAGGACGGTCATGCATTGACTGATAATGGCAGC
>Ga0207964_1000053_pt1 | contig 44123 bp, 44 predicted proteins | sample Knorr_S23_td_250_FD_185608 | JGI IMG/M metagenome (GOLD analysis project Ga0207964, IMG submission 185608) | Marine microbial communities from Southern Atlantic Ocean transect - Knorr_S23_td_250_ad_251m_LV_A (SPAdes) (version 2) | ecosystem: Environmental > Aquatic > Marine > Oceanic | place...
AGGAAGAGGTTTCCGTCTCTAATAACATTGTAGCGTGTTTCGTCGAATAATTAGAAACCCTTTTACAGGTGTCTTCAAGTGATATATTATAGTTATTTGTAGCATTTGTTGGCGTTTTGTGTAAGAACTGATTTGGATTGATTTGCCCCGATGATTCTATGAAGCTTGGTGGGTTGTTGTTTGTGTAATGGTATAGATGCATTGCACTGAAGCTGTTATCCAGATTTTGAGTAGACCATTCTATAGCTACCTTACCATTTGATATTACACTAACGTAGTTAATTTCTGGAGCTGGGGGTAGTGTGGGTTTTTCCATTTTTATGGTGTATTTAAAGGTGTCTACACAGGACGCGTACATACCTATTAAAGAAATCTCATATTCTACTACGGGTTCTGTTCCTCCTTCAGGATAGGTGTATGATACTTGGTTTGTTTCATTTAATGTGTAATTAGTTTGAGCGTTATTTCCATAGTCGGGGTAGAAGGCATCCATAAATTTGGAGTCGTCGTGTAGTTTCACACGAAGTGTGTCGCAAACCATTTTTTCATCTACTGTAAAATAGGGTCTTGGGGAAATTAAATTTATATAATCTTCTTTACGGATGGTCGTGTCTGAACAACCGTGGATTGATTCGATGATGAGTTCCACATCGTAGTCAGCAATTTCATTCAGTAAGGTTTCTAAAATTGGCTCAAAGGTTTTGAGTGTCTTGCCTGATTCTACACCCAAAAAATTAGTTTCATACAAGTTCCATGTGTATGAATTGATGTATTCATTGTTTAGACTATTTAGCGTAACAATGGCTGGTTTGCATTGCTCACCTGCATTCGGACTGGAGAATGAAGCATCAAGTTCATAGGCTTCTATTGACGCAGAGGTGCTGCCTGTACAACCTAAATTATTTTGCACCGTTAACTCTATCGTGTAGATACCCGGTTTTTCTGTGCTTACCTTAGCCGTTCTTTCATTTGTGTCTGAAATATTTAAATCATTATCGGGTGTGCTCCATGCAAATGATGTATTTGTTCCAACAGCACTGCTTGGTTTGTCATTGATGGAAAATAGTTTATCCAAACATATTTGTGTGCTTGTATTAATTTCAGCTTTTGCACCTACTCCTAAATAAAGTTCCTTATTATAAATACATTCGCTATTTTCAATAAAAGCAGTGTATTTTACGCTGTAGTTTCCTGCTTCATTAACTCGCAATTTCAGCGTATCTCGAGACTCAGATAAAATATTAATGGCATCAGAGGGCTCAACACTCCAATAATAATAGGTGTTTATGTCTGGTGGCGTTATAAATTTTGCATGAAATGTTTTATCGACATAAGCAGCATCATTAAAACAGCTATTACTATTCAAAACACCCATTTCTAAGTCGTAAGAATTAACTTCAACAAAATCATCTAATTTGACTTGATCAAAGCAGCTTCTATCTTGGTTGAAAACACTGAGTTGTAAATCATAAGTATCCACCTCATCTACATAAAAAGTTCCATCTGACTCTGTGAGCGTTTGGTATACTTCACCACTAGAATGTATCAATTCCCATTGATAAGTGTATGCTCCATTTAAGTCTTTGGTCCGGTCAATAGTTTTTGGGCTAAACTCGTAGGGGTAGCATTGTCCTACGAATGGTTTTGAGTCATCAAGGTCTATTTGAAGGTCATCTAAATTAATCAAGACCTCTTGCTCTGTGGAGCATTCCGTTGTATTCTCATTCTTCCAATGCAGCCGATACGTACCAGGTTTGTTAAATGTATAGGTAAACCCGTTGTTATTGTCAGCGCTTAGAGTCGTCCATAAGTCATCATACAGTACCCAGCCATAATCGCCATCAAATATTGAGGTATCTTCAATTATTGCTTGGTAAGGAAATGTACACACATCAAGTTTTTCAGACGATAGTTCTAGTTCTGGATTTTTGTTTATGGTTATGAGTTTTTTCTCGGAAATCGTTTTCTCACAATTCGGATTTATGGTGGAATAAAGTTTTAGTGATAGGTCATATACGCCAGGCTCTTCCATGATAAAAGTGGGTGATTTTAATGCAGAATTTTCCAAGACAGATTCATCACTGACAATTTTCCAATCATAAACGACAGACTCGTCCAGTTGATTTTCAGCAAATCCCATTGGGCTGAATTCATAACCTGAACATTCGGACGTTGTGGTGAGGTTTATGTCTAAGTTAAGATTGTCTACAGAAATTAAAAGGGTGTCTTTTGTTGTGCATTTTAAAGCATCATTTTCCGTTTCTAAAATGAGGTGATAATTACCTGGGTTTTGAATTTCATAGTCAAAAATTTCCGAATTTAAGTTGGTCACGACAGTATTCTCAGCATATAAAGACCAATGGTAAGATAAATTACCCGATGGTGGAGCTTCACTACTTTGATTTATGGATAAATCGAAAGGGATTTTACATGAGCTTAAGTTATCAGAATTTATACTTGCACTGGTGGGATACTGATCGCTACCCGCGATGTTTATCGTAGCAGACTCTTTTGTATTTGATGGGCATTCGCCACTGTAATTCAGTTGCCAATTGTATGTACCTTGATTGTTGTAATAGAACGTAATTTTTTCAGATGATTCAGAAATGATTTGTGCATTTTCAATAGCCCAAGTGAAATTAGTTACACCCTCAGAATAGGGCGTAGTGTTTGTGAGTGTGATGGATTCTCCTTTACACAATTCTCGACCTTCATAGGGATTTGAAAAATTAGTTTGGTAATTGATAGAGTAGGGGTGGTTAATGGTGAGGTCTACTTGGCATTCGTCATAAATTAGCTTGATCGGATAAGTGAAAACGTCATCAGTCCCTACAGTAACTTCAAAGGAGTAATCAGTCCCCGTAGTATTCGATGAATTTGGCCAATAAATGTGGTTTACCGGCTCTAAGGAAGTTATTTCTGTCGTCAATTCGTGTTTACTTCCTGTTTCCAGGCAATTCAGATCTTCGATAGATGTATTTAATTGACCTGAAACATTATCGGGACTCGGGCCTTCCACAATTTTGATGTCCACCTGATTTTGAACAGAACAACCTCTGGTGTCTATTGCTTGTAGGATTAACTTTTGAGGCCCCACTTTGTTAAAAGCTATTTGCACATCTGATTGCCTGTAATAATTGTTTTTGACAATCCAGGTTATCGACTGAAATTCGTCTGAATTCAAAACCGAAAATGGAACGATATTTAGATTATTACAAAGCTTGTACTCGTTTTGGATATTTGTTTTCAACTCAGGTATTCCAAAGATCTCTTGTTCATGATTTTCTGTACACTCTAAACCATTCGGAAGCGTAACTTTCATTGAGATTTGATAAGTCCCTGCTTTGTTTATTTGTGCAGAAACAGCTAAATCATTGTCTTTATTAAGGTTTAGGTTGATTCCAGTTTGAGCGGATGTAGACCAAGTTGCTGAGGCTCCGGATGGCGCTGTACCTTTCAGTTGAATTTCTGCAACAGGTAAGCATTCGTCAATGCTCACGACATTTAGGTTAACATCGTTACAGTCTTGGGCAAATATTGGAATGTATAGGGCAAAGCATACAATAGAAAAATGTATAATTTTCATTTAAATTATTTTATGATAAAATGGTATTATATTTTTATTAAAATGCTAATATTTAGTTAACCAAAGATAAATTAAAATCATCACATATCGAAATGAGCATATAGAACGGTTCATCTAGCTTAAAATTGCTATTCTGTTGATTTAGATTTTATCAACACATCATTTACGAGCCATAAAAAAACTAACTTTGAGCTCCTAATTTTAAAGATTTCTATGGAACTGCTATGAGTGATTATTTGAGTCATTTGAATCCGTCTCAACTAAAGGCTGTAAAACAAACTAAGGGTCCTGTAATGGTTATTGCGGGGGCAGGGTCTGGTAAGACGCGTGTGTTAACCTACCGGATTGTACATTTGCTCAAGCAAGGTGTAGATCCTTTCAATATTTTATCCTTGACCTTTACCAATAAAGCGGCTAAGGAAATGAAGGAGCGTATTGAGAAAATTGTGGGTTTGGAGGCCAAAAATATATGGATGGGAACCTTCCACTCTGTATTTGCTAAAATTTTAAGATACGAAGCAGACAAATTGGGTTATCCATCTAATTTTACTATTTATGATTCTGACGATTCGAAAGCTTTGTTGCGGCGAATTATCAAAGAGATGAATTTAGATACCGACATCTACAAGGTTAATATTGTTCAATCGAGGATATCCTCATTTAAGAATAACTTAATTACAGTTAAAGCCTATACTAACAATGCAGAATTAAAAACTCAAGATGATGCCGCTCATCGTCCACAAATGGGCATGATTTACGAAAAGTATGTCAAGGAGTGTTTTAAATCTGCAGCCATGGATTTTGATGATTTATTATTGAAGACCAACGAATTATTATTTCGTCACCCTGATGTTTTGCATAAATACCAACACCGGTTTCACTATGTACTTGTAGATGAGTATCAGGATACCAACCATTCACAATATTTGATCGTGAAAGCCTTAGCTTCTCTCAATGAAAATATATGTGTGGTTGGGGATGATGCTCAAAGTATCTATTCTTTCCGTGGTGCAAATATTCGGAATATTCTGAATTTTAAAAAGGATTATTCCGACGCAAAGGTCATTAAGCTCGAGCAAAATTATCGGTCTACGCAAAATATTGTCAACGCTGCCAATAGTGTAATCAGTAACAATAAAGATCAGCTCGACAAAAAAGTTTGGACTTCTAATCAGCTTGGAGAACTCATAAAAGTTAATCGTTCAACAACAGACAGTGAAGAGGCAGTTTCTGTAGCTTCGAGTATTCAAGAGACGAAATTGCGTGAGCAAGCATTAAGTCAAGATTTTGCGATCTTATACAGAACAAATGCACAGTCTCGAACCATGGAGGAAGCTTTGCGGAAACGAAACATTCCTTATCGGATATATGGAGGTTTGTCTTTCTATCAAAGAAAGGAAATAAAAGACATGATGGCCTATTTTCGCATGGCTTCAAATTTGCGTGATGAGGAAGCTTTGCGAAGAATTATTAACTATCCTAAAAGAGGAATTGGCAACAGTTCTATCGATCGAATGACTCTTGCAGCAAGCGAGCAGCAAAAAACACTTTGGGCAATTGTAGGAGATATTAAGAATGACTCCGTAGGCTTGAATAGCGGAAGCGCAACAAAGGTTGATAATTTTGCAACACTGATTAAAAGTTTTCAAATGATGGTTGCTGAAAAAGATGCTTTTGAAGTTGCCACATACATAGCGAAACAATCGGGTATTTTAAGAGAAATGCAGGTCGATAAAACTCCTGAAGGAATCAGTCGATTTGAAAACTTACAAGAACTGCTCAATGGGATTCAAGATTTTGTGAATCAAGAAAATGAAAAACCGGAGGAGGAAAGAAATACAAGTTTATCCTATTATCTCGAAGATATCGCTTTGTTAACTGATGCAGAGAAAGCTGATGAGGATGACGGTGATCATGTTTCACTGATGACGATACATCAATCAAAAGGTTTAGAGTTTCCCTATGTTTACGTTGTGGGCTTGGAGGAGAACTTGTTCCCTTCACAAATGTCTTTGACAGCTCGTGTAGATCTTGAAGAAGAACGACGATTGTTTTATGTTGCCCTAACAAGAGCGGAGAAAAGAGCAACTTTAAGTTATGCCCTAACTCGATATCGTTGGGGAAATTTGATTGATTGTGAACCCAGCCGTTTCATTGAGGAAATTAATGAAAAATATCTCGACATAAATTTTATAAACGTCAAGTCGTCACCGAGAAATGCCGGAAACAGAAATTTAGGATCGAACTACAAAACCAAGGTTCCTTCACGATACAATACTTCAAAGAAAAAAGAAGCTCCAAAGCAAGATAGTGCTCCAAGGTTTATTCCAAAGAATTTGAAAAAAATCAATCCGAATATCCAAGCTAGAAATTATAAGGAGCAGACGTATTCAACCGGAATGAAAGTAGAACACGATCGCTTCGGTGTGGGTGTCATATGTAAATTAGATGGCTCTGGGGCCAATAAAAAAATTAGCGTTAACTTTACGGATGTAGGGGAGAAAACACTCCTTGCGAAATTCGCAAAACTCAACATCCTCAAATAATTGAATGAATGGAATACAACACCAGTTTGTCAAAATTAATTATTCCTGAATACGGAAGGAATGTGCAGAAAATGGTCCACTCGATTATTGATATTGAAAATCGAGAAAAAAGAAATCATCAGGCGAAATCTATCATTGAAGTGATGGGGAATTTAAATCCTCACCTTAGGGACGTGCCTGACTTTAAACACAAACTTTGGGATCACCTTTTTATCATGTCAGAATTCAATTTAGACGTTGATTCTCCCTATGAAAAGCCTTCCAAAGAGAGCTTTGAGGAAAAACCACAGCCTTTAAAGTATTCAGAGAACAACATCAAGTTGCGTCATTACGGAAAAATTTTACCGCTTATCATCAAACGGACGATAGACTTAGATGAGGGGGAATACAAAGATCTTCTTGTGTTTACGATAGCAAATCACATGAAAAAGTGTTATTTGACCTGGAATAAGTCTACGGTTGAAGATGAAGTCATCTTGAAACATCTCAGTCAGATGTCAGAGGATCAATTGAAGATGAAAGAGACTTTTAAACTTTCTTCCTTTGCAGAAGTTAAGGTTCAGAGGCCTCACAAGAAAAATAATCGAGGAAGGAATCACGGAAAAAGAAAATAAGTTAAAATGGCTTCATTTAAGATTAAGGGTGGTAAAAAGCTTAGTGGTGAAATAACACCACAAGGTGCCAAGAATGAAGCACTCCAAATTTTGAGTGCTGTCCTTTTGACTCCAGAAAAAGTAACCATTAACAATATCCCAAATATTGTTGATGTGAATAAGCTCATCGAAATTCTCGGAGATCTGGGAGTGAAAATTCAAAAATTAGGCAAAGGTTCGTACAGCTTTCAAGCTGATGAGATTGATTTAGACCACCTATCCAGTGATGATTTTAAAGCGAAAGGTGGGCGTTTGAGAGGTTCCATTATGATTGTTGGCCCACTGCTTGCTCGTTTCGGAAAGGCGGCTATACCTCGCCCAGGTGGGGATAAAATAGGTCGCAGAAGATTGGATACTCATTTTATAGGTTTCGAAAAACTTGGTGCTGAATTTAATTACGACGACAAAAACGGATTTTTTCAAATACATGCCGAACAACTCAAGGGAACATTTATGCTCTTGGAAGAGGCTTCCGTAACAGGTACCGCTAATATTGTTATGGCTGCCTGTCTTGCAAAGGGTGAAACAAAGATATACAATGCCGCATGTGAACCCTATCTTCAACAGCTTTGTAAGATGATTAATCGCATGGGAGGTAAAATTTCAGGTATCGGATCTAACCTATTGGTTATTGAAGGTGTTGAGTCTCTGGGAGGTTGTGAACATAGAGTTTTACCTGACATGATTGAAATAGGGTCTTGGATTGGCTTGGCAGCTATGACCAAATCAGATTTGACCATTAAGGATGTAGCTTATGATGAATTGGGAGTCATACCAGGGACCTTCAAAAAGCTCGGAATAAAACTTCAAAGAAAAGGGGATGACATCTACGTGCCTTCGCAAGAGCACTATGAAATTGAAAGTTTTATTGATGGTTCTATAATGAATATTTCAGATGCTCCTTGGCCAGGTTTTACTCCTGATTTGTTGAGTATTGTTCTTGTCGTAGCCACTCAAGCTAGGGGTTCGGTATTGATTCATCAAAAAATGTTTGAGAGTCGTTTATTCTTTACCGATAAGCTCATTGATATGGGTGCTCAAATCATTCTTTGTGACCCACACAGGGCAACGGTAATCGGTCTGGATAGAAAGAGTATGTTAAAGCCAACGGTTATGACATCGCCTGACATACGTGCAGGAGTTTCATTGTTAATTGCTGCATTATCAGCTGATGGAGAAAGTACCATACATAATATTGAGCAGATTGATCGCGGATATGAAGACATCGAAAATCGATTGAAAGCCATTGGGGCCGATATTACACGTTTGAATTAAAAAAGAGGTTCAAAATAGTTTGATGAAACGTACTTCTATACTGCTTTTTGTTGTTTCCATTTGTTTGTGTTTTGGCTTTGTTTCTAATGAGCATTTTCAGGATGCAAGAAAAAACGTGCAACTAAACATAGGTGATTTGGCACCTGATTTTTCTATTTCCTCCCCTGACGGAAATCGTTTTCAGTTGTCTGATTTTAGAGGGAAGGTCATACTGCTTGACTTTTGGGCTTCATGGTGCGGTCCTTGTCGCAAGGATAATCCTAATATTGTATCTACTTACAATAAATTTCATCAGGCAACATTCGCTACTGCAGAAGGTTTTGAGGTTATCAGTATTTCTCTGGACGGTTTAAAGGATCGTCAGGGGAATTCAAGGCAAGAAAATGCCAAACAAGATTGGTTGTCAGCGATTGAAGAGGACGGCTTGGTCTGGAAAGCCCATGGAAGCGAATTGAACGGTTGGGATTCTGAAATCAGTAAGAAATATAACGTCAATAGTCTTCCCAGTAATTTTTTAATCGACGAAAAAGGATTCATAATTGCTAAAGACCTGAAAGGCCCTGCGCTCTATGCGACCCTGAAAAGATTGACACAGTAGTTTAAGTCCAATGTTTGAGTTGTCGTCTGTAGCTCAAATGGGGCAAATCGTTGTTAAAAAGACATCCTTTCAGTTTTCCTATTTCAAGCGACAAAAACCCGTCAATTCTACCTGAATTTCGTTATTTTTGCGTCAAAATGTCACAACATGGCTAATGGCAAACAATTTGCTTAGCATGTTATACATTCTAATACGATAAAGATGCCAGAGAAAAAGCTTAAAAAAGAACAAGAAGAAGCTCAAGAAATAAATGAAACACCTGAAGCTTCTGAGGATCAAGTGACCGAAAAAGAGCCTGTTGTTGAGCTTAGCCGAGAAGAGCAGTTAGAGAACGAAGTAGCCGAGTTAAAGAACAAACAATTGAGAATGTTTGCTGAGTTCGAAAACTTTAAAAAAAGAACGGCAAAAGAGCGAATAGATTTGTTCAGAAATGCTGGTTTGGAATTTTTTGAGTCCATGTTGCCTGTGTTGGATGATTTTGACCGAGCGGCAAAACACCGAGATGATGACCAAGATCCTGAGGCTTTGACCAAAGGGATTGATTTGATACATTCTAAACTAATAGCTATTCTTGAACAAAAAGGATTAAAAGTTATGGAGTCCTCAGTTGGTTCTGATTTTGATACCGATTTTCATGAAGCTATCACTCAAATACCAGCTCCATCCGAAGAGCTGAAAGGAAAAGTGATTGATGAAACGGAGAAAGGATATTTGTTAAATGATAAAGTAATCCGCTACGCGAAAGTTGTCGTAGGGCAATAACCAATAACCATGGCTAAAAGAGATTATTACGAAGTATTGGGTGTCGCTAAAGGTGCTACTGACAAAGAACTCAAAAAAGCATATCGCAAACTAGCGATTAAGTTTCATCCTGATAAGAATCCGGATGACAAAGGAGCGGAGGCTAAATTTAAAGAAGCAGCTGAGGCCTATGAAGTCCTCAATAATCCAGACAAAAGAGCCCGTTATGACCAGTACGGTCATGCAGGCCTCGAAGGCGGCGGATTCGGCGGCGGATTTGGTGGTGGCGGTATGAATATGGACGATATCTTCAGTCAATTTGGAGATATCTTCGGATCTGCTTTTGGTGGAGGTTTTGGAGGCTCTCGTGGAGGGCGCCGAAGATCTAGAGGCTCAAACCTCAGAGTTCGTGTAAAACTTACCTTAGACGAAATAGCTAATGGTGTTGAGAAAAAAATAAAAATTCAAAAGAACGTTGGCTGTGACGACTGTAACGCTACTGGGGCTGAAAATGGCAATCTAAGTACTTGTCAGCAGTGTAACGGCTCCGGACAAATGGTTCAGGTTGTGAATACACCTCTTGGTAGAATGCAAACCTCTACGACTTGTAACGCTTGTAACGGACAAGGTGAAACGGCAACTTCTGCTTGTGGCACTTGTAGCGGTCAGGGTGTTGTTAAAAAAGCCGATGAAGTAAGTATTAAAATTCCTGCCGGAGTTGAAGATGGGATGCAACTATCTGTTTCCGGGAAAGGAAATGTGGCACCTCGAGGAGGAATTGCTGGAGATCTCATTGTACTCATTGAGGAACTTCCTCATGAGTTTTTAAAACGAGATGGGAAAAATCTACACTACGACTTGTACATCAGTTATTCTGATGCAGTTTTAGGGGCGAATCCTGAAATTCAAACCATCTCTTCAAAAGTGAAGATCAAACTGGATGCAGGGATCCAATCGGGAAAAATTTTACGCCTGCGTGGAAAAGGACTTCCAAGTGTAGAGAGCTATGGAACAGGAGATCTGTTGATCCACGTAAATGTGTGGACGCCACAAGAGCTTGATAAAGAACAGCGAAAATTCTTTGAAGCTTCCAAAGACAAGGACAACTTTAAGCCTGATCCTGATAAAAACAACAAATCTTTCTTCGATAAAGTCAAAGAAATGTTTCAATAACTAAAAAATCCCCGGTAGGGGATTTTTTAGTTATTGGTTGGAAGTTGTTGGTTGTTGGGAATTGTCATCTGAGTTTGTTTTTTAGACATAAATATGAAAGCTGACAGACCGCTTAAAAAAGCAAAACTTTTTTTAATCAAATCAGCAGAATAAATATCTTTGAGTAAATACTTTAACAATGGCTTACAAAAGTTTAGAGGCTTGTATTCGTGATCTTGAGAAAAACGGACAACTTGTACGTATTAAAGAGGAAGTAGATCCTTATTTGGAAATGGCATCTATTCAGCTACGAGCTTATGAAAAAGGAACTTCAGCTCTACTTTTTGAAAAAGTGAAAGGCACCGAGTTCAGAGCTTTAGCAAACCTTTTTGGTGACATCGATCGTTCCCGTTTTTTATTTCGTGATACCATGGAGATGGTACAAAACATTGCCTTGCTAAAGAAAGACCCCTTATTGGCTTTAAAGAACCCTTTGAAATACCTTTCTACCCCTAAGCATCTTTACAACGCGCTGCCTAAAAAAGTTTCAAAGCGAAGTTCAGGGTTTACGGAAACCACCATCGATAAATTACCTCAAATTACCTGTTGGAAAAAAGATGGAGGTCCTTTTATTACACTTCCGATCGTTTACAGTGAAGATGTGGACCAGCCGGGCTGGGCGAAGTCTAATATGGGTATGTACCGCATTCAGTTGGGAGGGAATGATTATGTGCAAAATGAAGAAATAGGATTACACTACCAAATTCACAGAGGAATAGGGGTGCATCAATCGAAAGCCAATGCCAAAGGGCAGCCTTTAAAAGTTAGTATTTTTGTTGGAGGCCCACCCGCTTTAACTTTTTCGGCGGTGATGCCTTTGCCTGAAGGTATGCCCGAATTCGCTTTTGCCGGAATGTTGGGAGGAAAGCGCATGCGTTACTTTAAAGAAGATGGGTACACCGTGTGTGCTGATGCAGATTTTGTCATTACCGGAGAAGTACAGCCTCATGATGTAAAGCCTGAAGGTCCTTTTGGAGATCACCTGGGGTACTACAGTTTGAAACATGATTTCCCGGTGATGAAAGTCCATAAGGTGTATCATAAAAAAGAGGCCATTTGGCCTTTTACCGTGGTAGGAAGACCTCCACAAGAGGATACCAGTTTTGGTGCTATGATCCACGAATTGGCAGGCGATACGGTCAAAATGGAGTTGCCCGGAGTAAAAGCCGTTCATGCCGTAGATGCTGCGGGAGTTCATCCCCTACTTTTTGCTATTGGCTCTGAGCGTTACACTCCTTATGTAAAAGAGCGACAACCTGCAGAGATCTTAACACAAGCCAATCATATTTTGGGCTTCGGACAAATGTCTTTAGCCAAGTTTTTATTCATTGCTGCTGAAGAGGATGATAAAAACTTGAATGTTGATGATGAACAAGCTTTTGTTCAACATATTTTAGAGCGTGTAAATTGGGAAAGAGATCTGCATTTTTACACCAAGACCAGTATTGACACGCTTGACTATTCCGGAGAAGGATTAAACGCAGGTTCCAAAGTAGTTATTGCTGCTGCAGGTGAATCTTGTAGAACTTTGGCTCAGACTTTTGAAACTACAAACCCATTTCCGCAGGGAATTTCAAACGCTAAATTAGTTGCTCCCGGTATTCTGGCAATTTCCTGTTCCGCTTTTGAATCGTATGAAAAGGCACAGACAGAAATGGTTGATTGGGCGAATTCTTTAAAAGAGTATTTAGGTGAACAGACGAATTCACTGCCTTTATTATTGATGTGTGATGATGCAGATTTTGTCGCAGAAACCTACAATAATTTTTTGTGGACTACTTTTACCAGAGCCAATCCCTCTCATGATATTTACGGAATAGACTCTTTTACCCAATACAAACACTGGGGTTGTAAAGGAAGCTTGATGATCGATACCCGTATCAAACCACACCATGCTCCACCATTACTTTTAGATGAAGAAGTGGAAAAAAGGGTAGATGCTATTTTTCGGGATCATCCCGATCTGGCGTTTTAGTGATTAGTAACCAGTGATGAGTGAAGTTTTGAGTTGTCAACCGAAGCTTCGGAACAGGATGACCATTCATTTTTTAACTCCTGACTTCTAATTTTTAACTTTCAACTTTCAACTTTTAACTCTTAAAATCCCTATTTTTGCGGCGTCATGACAGAACGATCCCTCAGAGAAAAAGCAAAAGCATACTTAGAACTATGCTATCGGGAATTGAGCAAAGAAGATTTGTTTGAAGAAAGATGGTGTAAGGTTCAAAATTCGATTGAAGAACAGGGAACTTACGAACTCTTAGATTTCGAATTGGATTATGGAACAAAGGTTGCCTGGCGTAATTCGAACAAATGTATTGGAAGGCTTTTTTGGCGATCTATGGAGGTTTTAGATCAACGTTCTTTAGGTTCTATGGATACTCTGTTTGCTGCCCTATTTGAACACATTGATTTTGCTTATAACGGAGGGAATATTCGATCTACTATCAGCGTGTTTAATGCCCATAAAGGTATTCGAATTATGAATCCACAACTTTTAGGTTTTGCGGCCTATGAACAGGAGGATGGATCTGTTGTTGGAGATCCCAAGCATCTTATGCTTACAAAGGAGTGTGTTAAGCTCGGTTGGGAGCCGAAAATGGGAGCTTTCGACCTTTTGCCAATAGTTATTCAGAAAGAAGGAGAGACTCCCGTTTGGAAAGAAATTCCAAAAGATTTGATAACACTTGTATCTATTGAACACCCGAATATCAAAGCCATTAGTGATTTGAATCTAAAATGGTATGCTACGCCTATTATTTCTAATATGACCCTAGAAGTGGGAGGGATAGAGTTTATGGCTGCTCCTTTTAATGGTTGGTACATGGGAACCGAAATTGGTGCTCGAAACCTGGCAGATGAAGATCGTTACAACTTACTTCCAATCGTAGCAGAAAAAATGGGCTTAGATATTCGTGATAAGAATGCACTATGGAAAGACCGTGCCCTAGTCGAATTGAATCAGGCCGTATTGTATTCTTTCCGTAAGGCCGGTGTTAAGATCATTGACCATCATTCGGCTTCTAAACAATTTATGCAATTTATGCGTCAAGAAGCTAAAGAAGGTAGAGATGTTACTGCAGATTGGTCATGGATTGTACCTCCCACCTCTGGATCAACGACGAAAGTATTTCATACTGAAATGCAAGACATCATCAACAGTCCGAATTACTTCTATCAAGAAGATCCCTGGGATTAATCTTCGAGTTGCCTTTGGCGAATCGCCTCGTAAAGAATAACGGCTGTAGCTACCGATACATTAAGCGATTCTGTTTTTCCATACATAGGAATACGTGTTTTGGCGTCTGCTAATTCTAAAATCTCTTCAGAAATACCGTCTTCTTCAGAGCCCATAACAATAACCACAGGATCAACAAAAGGGACATCGTAAAGATTCGTATCCGTTTTTTCGGTACAAGCAATTACTTTAAGGCCACTCTTTTTTAAATATTTCAAGCTGTGGTGAAGATTCTGTTCTCTACAAATAGGGATGTGCATCAAAGCGCCAGTAGAAGTCTTCATGGCGTCAGAGTTTAACTGAGCACCACCAACCTTAGGTAAGATAATTGCGTTTACCCCACAAGATTCCGCTGTACGAGCAATAGCACCAAAGTTACGTACATCAGTAACCCGGTCGAGCATCAGGAAGATCGGTGATTTACCATCTTCATAAGTCTGCATTAATACATCACCCAGACTGTAAAAGTTTACAGGCGATACAAAAGCAAAAACCCCCTGGTGGTCTTTGTGTGTAAGGCGATTTAGTTTTTCAATGGGAACGGCTTTAAACATAATATTGTGCTCTTTTAAAAGGGCACGTAAGTCCATAGCTAAACCTGTATTCAAACCTTTCTCCATAAAGATCTTATCGAATTCTTTTCCCTCATGGACAGCGTCCATAACGGCTTGTAAACCGAAAATCTCTAAACTCTTTTGTAAACGATCTTTCTTCATAGGGGGCAAAAGTACGATTATTCGCCTTCAGGCAAGTATTCTGTCTCGGATTTGTCGAGTAGATCTTGAGAAATGCTTTTATTGGTTTTAGCACCCAGTTTTTTAATCTTTTGTACACTGGTTACTAAGTTTCCTCTTCCGCTTATTAGTTTGTTTTGTGCGGCTTCATATTTTTTATGTGCACTGTCAATTGCTTTACCCACACCTTCCAGATCATTCGTAAAGCCAATAAATTTTTCGTACAATGCTCCTGACTGACGCGCAATTTCAAGTACATTTTTCTTTTGATTTTCCTGTTGCCAGATAAACGATACGGTTCGCATGGTTGCCATTAAGGTAGAGGTACTCACTAAAATGATGTTTTTATTTAGTGCCAGATTAAAAATCTCTCCATCTTCCTGCAGCGCCAATGTTAAGGCCGGTTCAATAGGAACGAACATCAAAACATAGTCGGGCGCATTAATACTGTAAAGATTTGGGTAGTCTTTTCCTGCCAAATCTTTGATGTGCTTTTTAATACTCTCCAGGTGTTGTTTTAAAAGTACTTGTTTTTGGAGTTCATCTTCAGCATTTACATACTGCTCGTAGGCCGTAAGTGACACTTTGGAGTCAATAATTAAGTTTTTGTCATCGGGCAGATCGATGATGCAGTCGGGGCGCTTGTCATTACCTTCCTCATCTTTCATCGAATTCTGTGTGCGGAAATGAACTCCTTTATTTAAACCTGATTTTTCAAGTAAAACTTCCAACTGTAATTCGCCCCAATCCCCTTGAACCTTAGAGTCACCTTTAAGAGCCTTTGCCAGGTTATTGGCATCCTGACTTATTTTCTGATTTGTTTCCTGAAGAAGTTTAATTTGTTCCGAAAGACCGGCTTTATTTTTTTGATCCTTTACGTATTTATCTTCTACACTTTGTTCGAAACTCTTAATTTTTTCGCCCAGCGGTTTTAGAATTTGATCGATATTTTTTTGGTTTTGTTCGGCAAACTTTTCTGACTTCTTCTCTAAGATCTCATTCGCCATATTTTCGAATTGCGTTTGCAACTGCTTTTGTTGCTCGATCAAACGTTTGCTTTCCTCATCGAGTTTTGTATTTAATGTGTCTATGAGGGTGTTTCTTGAAGAAACATCGGCTTTTAAATTCCCGATAAGTTCTTCCTTTTCGCGGTTTTCTTTTTCTACTTTTTCAGAACGCTCTTTCTCGGTAGCGTAAAGTTCTTTTGAAACATAGTTGTTCAGGTCTGTATGGAGTCCGTTTTTGGGTGCTTTGTTTTTGCTGTACAAAACGCCAATACTGATTCCGGCAGCCAATCCAATGAGTAAGTAGAGTATTTCCATAATTATCTTTTATGCGAAGATCTAATCTAAGATTGACAATTGCTGACAATCATCAGCTAAATTCCAATCGATGTTCTCTTTGCTCACCGAAGTTAAGTATTCATTGCATTTAGAAAAAGGTTTGGAGCCAAAGAATCCATTTCGGGCGGAAAAAGGTGATGGATGTACTGATCTGATGATGAAATGTTTCTTTTCATCGATCAATTTAACCTTTTGTTGTGCGAAATTTCCCCAAAGAATAAAGACGATATGTTTACATTTTTCAGAGATCAGCGTAATGATCTTATCGGTAAACGTTTCCCATCCTTTTTTTTGGTGTGAGCCCGGTTCGTGTACCCTTACGCTCAATGTGGCATTTAAAAGCAAAACACCTTGTTTAGCCCATGATTCCAGATTGCCTGATGTTGGGATTTCACAAGCCATATCGCTTTGGAGCTCTTTGAAAATATTTTTTAGTGAAGGCGGGATTTTAACCCCTTTACTTACTGAAAAACTCAAGCCGTTTGCCTGATTGTGATTGTGGTATGGGTCCTGACCCAGAATGACCACTTTTACTTCTTCAGGACTCGTTTTATTAAGAGCTGAAAAAGTTAATTCGGAAGGCGGAAAAATGGTCTGTGTTTTTCGTTCCTTTTCTATAAAGGAAGAAAGCGTTTTGAAATAGTCTTTTTCAAACTCAGACCTTAAGTAATGTTTCCATGAATCATTAATGTTTTCAAGCATGAATCAAAAATAAGAGATTTAATTAATGAATTTTATAATTCCATAACAATTACTTAGGTTTAACATTAAGCATGCTGTTATCAATGTTTTTCCTCGATTAATTTTTAGTATTTTTGCAACTTAATAAAACTGATACTATGAAAAAGATTTTATTTATTACCGCTTTGTTTGTTGCTGCTATTTCAGCTCAATCTTGCTGTGTTACAGCTAGTTGCCCTGGGGTGGCGGAGATTGAAGCTCCTCAAACGAATTCTTAAATGAATTGGACATCACTCGAAGATTATTCTCAAATAACTAGTGCTTTACAGGCATCAAAGCCTTTTTTAGTATTTAAACACAGCACACGATGCTCCATTTCGAGTATGGCCAAAAGTCGTTTTGAAAGAAATTTTGATTTAGAAGATGTTCAAGCTTTTTATTTAGATCTAATAGAATTTAGATCCATTTCCAATCAACTTGCAACGGATTTTAATATAAATCATCAATCACCTCAGTTGATGTTTATCCAAAATGGGATTTGTACGTATCACGCTTCTCACAATGCAATTGATTTGGATGATTTAAAGGCAAATATATAAGTGTTAGATTTTGGGTTTCCCAATATGAATTCTATAGAATGGCTTCAGAGACAACGATAGAGAAAAAAGAAAAGTACCAGAGTAAACCCAAGTGGTTGCGTGTTAAACTTCCTACGGGGAAGAGTTACAAGAAAGTCCGTAAGTTGGTTTCAGATCATAAGCTTCATACCATTTGTGAAAGTGGGAATTGCCCGAATATGGGCGAATGTTGGGGCGCGGGTACAGCAACTTTTATGATTTTGGGAAATATCTGCACACGTTCATGTGGTTTTTGCGCCGTAGCTACCGGCAAACCGCTTGCAGTAGATTGGTCTGAACCTGAAAGAGTTGCTCGTTCTGTGAAGTTGATGGAGGTGAAACATGCTGTTATCACCTCTGTAGATCGAGATGATTTAAAAGATGGAGGCTCTATTATTTGGGCAGATACCGTTAAAGCGATACGCAGAGTTAGTCCTAGTACGACTATGGAAACACTGATTCCGGATTTTAAAGGGAATGAATCTCAAATTCAACGCATCATAGATGTTGCTCCAGAAGTTGTATCTCACAATATGGAAACGGTTAAGCGATTAACTCGTTCTGTTCGGATACAAGCTCGCTATGAAAGGTCTTTAGAGGTGTTAAAGTATCTCAAACAAGGGGGGATGCGAACTAAAACAGGAATTATGCTTGGTTTGGGTGAGACAGAAGAAGAGGTTGTTGAAGCCATGAAAGATTTGGTTGCTGTTGGCTTAGATGTGTTGACACTTGGCCAGTACCTTCAGCCTACACCTAAACATCTTCCGGTAAAAGAATTTGTGAGCCCTGAGCAGTTTGCAAAGTATAAAGAAATAGGTTTAGAGTTAGGGATTCAGTATGTAGAAAGTGGCCCTTTGGTTAGGTCTTCTTACAAGGCAGAAAAACATTTAAAGTAAGAAAGAGGCAAGAGCCTCTTTTTTTAGCTTGTAGTTATGAAGAACATTCGAATTGGTATTAACGGTTTTGGTAGAATAGGTAGAACTGTTTTTCGTGTCATTCATCAGCGAGAGGGAATGGAGGTTGTCGCTATAAATGATGTAGCTGATGCTAAATCTTTAGCTCATCTTTTAAAATACGATTCCGTCCATGGAACTTTTGATGCCGATATTATATCTTCTGGCAAATCTATTACAGTAGATAATGCACCTATTCGTTTAACTCATGAGCCTGAATTAGGTCATTTATCCTGGAAGGATTGCGATATTGTCATTGAGTCAACAGGCAAGTTTTTAACAAAGAAGGATTTGCAAAAGCATATTGAAGCGGGTGCTAAAAAGGTTATTCTTTCTGCTTCTTCACAAAGCGAGGATGTTAAAATGGTTGTTTTAGGAGTCAATGACCATATAATAGACGAAGATGATATAATGTTTTCTAATGCTTCATGCACAACCAATTGTGCAGCACCTATGGTTCAACTCATCGATGAGCACTTTGGGGTTGAGCAGTCCTATATTACCACCATACATTCTTATACCAAAGATCAAAATTTACAAGATACGCCTCACAAAGATTTAAGAAGAGCCAGAGCTGGTGCCTTGTCAATTATTCCTACAACAACGGGTGCTGCAAAGGCCATTACAAAGATATTCCCACATTTGGAAATCGGAGGTTGTGGTATGCGAGTTCCCGTTCCTAATGGTTCGCTTACTGACATTACATTTACGGTGAAAAAAGATTGTACTATTGAAGAGGTTAATCGAATCTTTTTTGAAGCTTCTAGAACTTCCCATCATGGAATTGTTGCTTATACGGAAGATCCTATTGTATCTGCTGATGTTATGGGTAGTTCTGCATCTTGCCTTTTTGATGCTCAGTTAACCTCTGTGCTTGGTAAAATGGTTAAAATCGTTTCTTGGTACGATAATGAGATGGGCTATTCAAATCGATTGGCGGATTTGATAAAAAGAGTTCACGTTTAAGTGAATGCTTTACCTGATATGCAGGCGAAATGGAGAATATGAATTATTTATTGATGGCTTTTGCCCACGATGAATCGTAGAATTTAAGATCCAGAAGACCATTTTCTAATACCGCATAGGCATTGTAGTTTACCCATTCCCCTAGGTTGATATACCTACTCTCTTTTGACAATTCAATATCTAAAGGAAGGTGTCTGTGTCCAAAGACGAAGTAGTCAAAATGCTCAGAATTAAGTATTTCTTTTGAGTAGTGAACGAGCCACTCTTTATCTTCGCCTTTAAATTGTTCATCCATATCCGTCTTCGATATCCTGCTGGTACTTGAGAAGTAATTAGCTAGCGAAAAAGAAGTGTTTGGATGAAGCCTTGAAAACAGCCATTGACATAGGCGATTTGTAAATATTTTCTTAAGGAGTTTATAATTCTTGTCTCCAGGACCTAAGCCATCCCCATGACCTATGTATAATTTTTTTCCTTGATGCTCCACTTGAATGGGGTGTCTGTGAATTTGGAGCCCAATTTCTTTTTCAAGGTAACCAAAAGTCCACATGTCATGATTCCCTGTAAAGAAATGTACGGGAGTACCCGAGTCACATATCTCTGCAAGTTTTCCGAGCAGACGAACATGCCCTTTTGGAACGGCGTGTTTCCATTCATACCATACATCAAATACATCTCCAACTAAATAAATGGCTTCGGCATCTTCTTGGATCTTGTTGAGCCAAGAAACTATTTTTTTTTCTCTCTCAATACTTTTGGAGTGATTAGGAGTGCCTAAATGAAAGTCTGAGGCGAAATATATTTTTGTTTTTGTAGACATCTATGGGTTCAATCTTTCAGCAATTTTAAGATCTAAAACCTCGAAACTAAGATTTTCTCCTAAGATACGTTTATTCGTGTCTATTAAGACGGTGTGTGGAATACTTCTAAAATCATAGCTATTTCGAATTTCAGTTTCCCAACCTTTAAGGTCGCTTACATGTTTCCATGGCAGTTGATCTTCTTTTACCGCATTCATCCAATCTTGTTTTGGATTTTTTTGTCGGCTGGTGCCATCAAGGGAAATGCCTACAATTTCCAATCCTTGAGCGTGGTATTTGTTGTGCAATTCAACAACTTTTGGGTTGGCTATCCTACAAGGCCTACACCATGAAGCCCAAAAATCCAGAAGAACAACCTTGCCGTCGAATTCACTAAGAGAAAATGGGTCCCCATTTATATCATTCATGGTGAAGTTAGGAGCAAAAGCCGTTTTGATAATGTCGCTGAGTAGTTGGGAATGTGATGACTCTGGCCATTTCAATTGAAATTGTTTTTCAACTTTTTTGAAGTAGTCAAAATCATCATAAGTGTTGAGTATGCTTTCTCCTTTTAGCGTCTGGAAAAGAGCGAGAACAGAGATCTTAGATTCCAGATTAGAATCGATAACCGATTTTAAGTAATCAGTATGTTCTTTTAGAGCGTTGTCGAAACGATTCTGTAGTTCTACAAATTCTTCTTTTTGCGCCGATTTAGCTTCTTCATAAATAGAATCAATTGCAGCTTCACATTCAATAAGTTTTTTTTGAAGATCTGAGGTCAGGGATGAGCCTTTTGATCCTTTTATCTCGTAGTTTTCACTCCAATCTGATTTGTTGCCGGCGATTGTTATACTTTCTCCTCTTTCAACTAATAAATTGATTCCTTCACCCTGAGGTGTTCGCAAGAGGAAAAATCCTGAGCCATTGAGTGTATCTGCTGTTAAGAACTCACCATCATCAGCAAATAGCGTGTCAATCAAGCGTAAATCTTTAGCCTCAATCCTTTCAAATATGAGGGTGTCTGCCCCTTCAATATTCCCTTGAATGGAGAAATCACCCTCGACATTTTTGGTCTTGGGATGGCAAGCTGTTAATGCTATGGTTAAGAGGCTTAAAGCTAAAAATAATTGTTTCATCAGTTATTTTTCGAGTTCTTCTCGAATCATTTGGTTGGTAACTTTAGGGTCTGCTTTACCCCGTGAAAGTTTCATTACTTCCCCCATAAATAGACCCAATAAATTCTTTTTACCTTTTTTGTATGCCTCTGCTTTATCTGGGAATTTAGCAATGGCTTGTTGAACAAAACCTAAAAGCGCATCTGAATCGGATTCCTGAATCAGCTGGTTTTCTTCCGCTAGTTTTTGAGCTGTTACTTCTGGGTTTTCAATCATCAAAGGAAAAAGTTCTTGATTGGCTTTGGAGTTTGCTATTTTACCCCCTTTAATCAATTGAATCATTTCTGAAATGCGAGAAGCTGATAAATGGAATTCTTCGATTTCTATCGCTTTATCATTCAGGTAAGATTTCAAAGGCCCCATGACAATGTTCGCGGCCATTTTGTATTCTTGGGTATGTTTTGAAATTTCATTGAAGTATAGGGCTATTCCTTTGGTGTCAGTAAGATTACTCGCATCATAATCGGATAGACCAAACTCCTTTGTGTATTTATTGAACAATTCTTCGGGTAAGGCAGGCAGCGTTGCTCTTATTTTTTCGATGTAATCTTCTTTGATTAACACAGGAGATAAATCGGGTTCTGGGAAGTATCTGTAGTCGTGAGCATCCTCTTTAGATCTTAGAACAGAGGTTGTGTTTTTTACTGGATTAAAACTTCTTGTCTCTTGGTCTACCTCACCGCCAGATTCATAAACTTCGATCTGTCTTTTAGATTCTAGTTCAATGGCTTTTTGAACGTTCCTAATGGAGTTCATGTTTTTAACTTCCACACGATTCCACAATTCATTACTTCCTTTTGGACGTACAGATATATTTGCATCACACCTCATAGAACCTTCTTCCATATTTCCATCACAAATATCTAGGTAGCGAACCAACTTCCGCACTTCTGTAATAAAACTATATGCCTCTTCTCCTGAACGCAAAACAGGTTCACTCACAATTTCTAGTAGTGGAACACCTGCCCGATTTAAGTCAATCAGAGAATCAAATGGATCTATGTCATGAATGCTTTTTCCCGCATCTTCTTCCATGTGAATACGAGTCAATTCAATCTTTTTGGGATTACCCTCTTTGTCGGTTACTTGAACAAAACCTCCGTCACAGATTGGTGTTTTATCTTGGGTGATTTGGTAGCCTTTTGGTAGGTCGGCATAGAAGTAGTTCTTTCTCGCATATTCGTTGCGCTCTCTGATTTCGCAGTTTAATGCAATTCCTAAGCGAACAGCGTACTCGATTACTTTTTGGTTTGCAACAGGAAGCGTTCCAGGATGACCAAGCGATATAGGACTGATGTTCGTGTTGGGAGCTGCGCCGAATTTTGTAGCGTCGGAACAGTATGTTTTACTCAAGGTGTTCAGTTGGACGTGGATTTCCAAGCCAATTACCGTTTCATATTTGTTGTAATCTATAGACATAAGCCGTAAAAATTTAGGGCCAAAGATACAAAAAGGGAATCAGCATCACATTTCTTGGGCTGTGATAATTTCTTGGTTTAGATATGGGGTAAATTCAAAACGAATATTTGGATTTTGTCTGAGGTTTTTGAACCCTTTTGTTTTATAAACCTGTTAGACGAGTCAAAGCGTTTATTTGATTATTGAATTCTTCGGTTTGTTTAGTGTTGATAAATTCTACACCAATTTTTAATCTGAAAATAGGTGTGGAATTAGTTGTTAAATCGGTGTCCTCCCTTAACCTCATCCAATCTTTTTCTGTGGTGATTATTCCTTCAAATTTTTTGGATTTTTCTGCAATCTGTTTGAGTTCTTTAGGGGAAAAGTTGTGGTGGTCTGAAAATTTCATCGTCTCAAACAGTATGTTTACCTCTTTGAGGTATTCATATACAAGTTTAGGGTTTGCAATACCCGTTACTAGTAAGTAAGGTTTTTTGAGGTTCAGATTGATTTTTTCATCTACTTGATTTAAAAATCCCTGGTATTTAATCTTGGAAAATAAAACCTTTGCTGAGCTGTACGAAGTGATTTTGTTCTTGATTTTTTTTTGATTGCTTAAAGATACTTCCTCAGGGCACTTTGTAACAATAATGATGTCTGCTCTTTGAGCCCCATTTCTTTGTTCACGAAGTGTTCCCATTGGAACGACGAAATCACTGTAAAAGGGCTTATTGTATTCTGTTAAAAGAATATTTAAGTCTCTCTGTGCGTATTGGTGTTGAAAACCGTCGTCTAGAACAACAAGGTCTGTGTGATTGTCATGTTGTTCTAAATATTTTAGTGCTTTAGCTCTGTTGCCTTCTACAATCATTTTAAAATGATTACCCTCAAATTTTTCGAGTAATTCCATGGGTTCATCTCCTAAATCTTTGCTTGTGTGAAGTGCCTTGTCTCCTTCAATGAGTTGCTTGCTTTTACGACGGTACCCTCTACTTATAACAGCTGTATTTGCGGTCTGTATATTTTCTAGAACAAATGCAACGTGTGGCGTTTTCCCAGTCCCCCCCATACTTAGATTGCCGATACTCAATACAGGAATACTTGATTTGTATTGGCTCAAGAAACCCCATTTGAAAAGTGAATTTCTAAAGGAGGTGATGATGTAATAAATCAGAGCCAGAGGGCTTACTATGATTTTAAACAAGTTCATTTTTCGAAAATACACAATCTATTGATGATTGCTATTGAAAAAAAACCATTATTTTGCTTAAAAATTTCATATGAAACTGAGGGAATTGTGTCATCAACTAGAAGCCTGGGCCCCTTTGGCTTATCAGGAGAGTTATGACAATAGTGGTTTAATAGTAGGGAATCTTGATCAAGATTTAACGGGTGTCTTGGTAAGCTTGGATTGCATTGAATCTGTTGTTGAAGAAGCTATTCAAAACAATTGCAATGTTATTGTTTCCCATCACCCCATTATCTTTAAGGGATTAAAAAGCTTTACGGGAAAAAATTATGTAGAACGCACAGTTCTCAAGGCTATTAAAAATGACATCGCCCTATATGCCTTACATACAAATTTGGATAATGTTCATACAGGAGTGAGTAAGATGATTGCTAATCGACTGGGGCTTGTCAATACGAGAGTATTAGCGCCAAAAAGAGGCTTGTTGAAAAAGTTAATCACATTTGTGCCTAAGAACAATGCAGAGGAGGTTCGAGCTGCGCTTTTCAGTACTGGTGCTGGAGCATTGGGTTCCTACAGTGAATGTAATTTTTCAGTTGAAGGTTTAGGTACTTTTATGGGCTCTGAAGCTTCGAATCCCGTCATCGGTAAAAAGGGGGTTCGGGAGCAAGTAGTAGAAGAACGTATTGAATTGATATTTCCCGCACATATTGAATCTAGAGTGATATCTGCCTTGAACTCTTCCCACCCTTATGAGGAAGTAGCCTATCAAGTTGTCTCCTTGGATAATGCAAATCAATACGTCGGTTCTGGCATGGTTGGGGAGCTTAAAGAGCCGATTCTCGACATAGATTTCTTGAAGTTAACTAAAGAAAACCTCAAAACAGACTGTATTCGGCATACCGAACTTCCAAACAAAAAAATTAAAAAAATTGCTCTATGTGGAGGTGCTGGAAGTTTTCTACTTAACGATGCAAAGCAGGTGGGTGCTGATGTTTTTATTACAGGCGACTTTAAATATCACGAGTTTTTCGATGCTGAAAACTCGGTCATAATTGCTGATATAGGACATTATGAAAGTGAACAATACACTATAGACCTAATTGCTGATTTTCTTCGCAAAAATTTTCCTAGATTTGCAGTTCGTTTGTCAAAGGTAAATACCAATCCAATCAACTATTTGTAAGAGATGGCAAAAGCAAAACAAGCTACCGTTGAAGATAAGCTAATCGCTTTGTATAAACTTCAATCCATAGACACGCAAATCGATAAAATAAAGATTTTACGTGGAGAATTACCCCTAGAGGTTCAAGATTTAGAAGATGAAATTGCAGGATTGCAAACACGTGTTTCTAATATCAATGAGGAGATTGCAAACTTCGATGCATCTATCAAAGAGAAAGAGTCTATGATTATAGATTCAAAAGCTTTAATAGCTAAGTATGAGGAGCAATTAAAGAACATCCGTAACAACAGAGAGTTTGATTCTTTGAATAAAGAAATTGAATTTCAAAATCTTGAAATTGAATTGGCTGAAAAAAGAATTAAGGAAGCAAAGTCTTCCATTGTTGGGAAAATGGATGTTATCTCTACTGCAAAAACTCGTCTTGAGGAACGTCAAGAGGATTTGAAAACTAAAAATTCTGAACTCGAGAGTATCATTTCTGAGACTCAAAAGGACGAAGAAAAATTATCAAAAGAATCAGCTACTGCTGAAAAAGTAATCGATGAGCGATTGCTTAATGCCTACAAAAGACTGAGAGGCAACGTAAGAAACGGTTTGGCCGTTGTTCCTGTACTTAGAGATGCCTGCGGTGGATGTTTCAATACTGTGCCACCTCAAAGGCAGATGGATATTGCTGCGCGAAAGAAGGTGACAGTATGCGAACACTGCGGTCGTGTTTTGGTTGATAAAGTTATGGCTGGAGTTGAATAACGAACGCTATTTTACAATATTAAAAAGGCATCCATTAGGATGCCTTTTTTTGTGAATGATTGTTTAGAATTTGAATCCAGCAGAGAGCAAAAGTTGGTTGTTTTTTGATTCGATGCTCGCTGTTGAAGCTCCATCATAGATGTATAAGTCTTCTTTGCTCAGTGAGCTGATGTGAGCCAGGTCAAAAAAGTATTGCTTTACTTTTAAACCCAGTCCTAGGGTCAAATATTCTTTGCTCGCATCGTTTAGGTTGTTAGCGAACGGGCTTTCGTATAATGCGTATCCTGCTCTAAGACTAAGTTGTGGGTGAATTCTAAATTCACCACCTATTTTTAGGTTGGATGCACTCTTATAGTAATTTTTTACGTTTTTATTGGTTTCTGTATAATTATAAAAGTCTGAAGTGATTTTTGCAGTCCCATAGTCTAGGTACTCGTAATCGATACTAATGACTCCTTTTTTCTTAATGATAAAAGCCAAGCTGTTAATCATTTTGAAGGGAGAGTAGAGTCCGTAATCATAGATGCCCAAAACAGACTCATCGTATCTGAGTTGCTCTTCATCTACAAAGTCAGAGGTCATGCTTGTCCAATACTCTTCTTGAAGTTCGTAATAGGTAGGTGTGTGAAGTGCAAATCCGTAGCGGATGTTTTCGTCCAATTTGTAGATGAGGCCAAGTTTGAGGTTGACCCCTGAGCCTGAAACCGAGAGGTTTGTTTTGTAGTCAAAGGATCTTAATTTGGTAGTGTCTTCAGTGCTTGGGTTGTAATTGCTTTCCGAAGTTGACGTTACTTCCTTATACTCGATGCTTGGAAATCCAATGGTCACTCCTAGAAACAGTTTGTTTTGATAAGCTGCTCCCAGACTGATGTAAAATTCATTCTTACTTCCTGATTGACTGGATTTGTAGCTTTGTATTGTATTTGCGAAACTAGCATTTGATTTGTATTTGCTAATACCTCCTAGGGTATCTATTACGTAGGTCTTGAAGGCTAGTTTTTCTCTGAAGTTATCCAGGTCATAGTACGCAGTTCTATCAGCATTGTCAATAAATAGTTTACTCAATGGATATTCGTTTTGATTGGAAGATGAAAAAGTGTGTTCCAAATAAATGTCTTGATTGTAATCATCAAGTCTATTGAATCCTATACCGAAGTTCCAGCGATTCCAATCTCCAAAATCTTCAGGGTCAAAAACAGTAGCGTTGACATAGTTTATGTTGGGTATGGATAGCGTTCTATTTTTGTTGAATTTATTTGAAGAATGCTGAAACATAGATTGTGATTCTAGGTCACTAAAATTGATGCTTCCGGAAAGTTCGTTTGTGGTATGTGTTGAAATGCCTGCTGGGTTGTAGCTTGTAGAGCTTGCATTAGCACCAAGAGATCCGAAAGCACCTCCCATAGCAACATGTCGGGCTGAACCCCATAGGCTCTCTTGAGAGTAGCGTAGTGCATCAACATGATTTTGTGCATGTAGTGAATATCCCAGTAAAAGGATTATACATAAATGAATAAAACGCTTCATAGTTGTGGTTTATCTTGATTTTCTTGAGTTTCCAGAATTTCTGGTGTTAGAGTTTCTGGATGGTCGATACGATGGAACATTACCTGAATTCGATTCTTGTGAATTTGATTTTAAACGAATTTCTTTTTTGAGCCATTCAGATACGTTTTTAGTATCTCTTGGTTTACGTTGACTTGAATAGTTGCTCCTGTTAGGTCTTATTATGGCAGATGAAGAGTTGCTTTTTGAGATGGGTTTTTTATTTGAATTTGAGCGTTCAAAACTACTATTTTTAGAACGAGGACTTTGATTCTCTTGCATCATTCTTGTTCCGGAGTTTCTCAAACTGTTTTGGTTGGATAATCGCGATGAGTTACTACTTCGTGTCGTGTAAGATCGGTTGCTATTGCTAGGTACATTTGAACTTAAACCATCTCTTGGTCCATAATGTACTTTTTTAGTTGTGTATTCATTCTTACCCTGGCCGTAAGAGGTGTATCCGTATTCATAGGGGTTGTACCAAACATGGTAAGCATGACGGTGATGCCATGGAGAGTGCCAAGCTCTGTGCCAACCGTAATTGTAGTAGGGAGCGTTCCAATCGTAGTAGTGTAATGAACTCCATCCGTAATCATAAAATGGGTCATACCCGTAATTAGGGTACCTCCAAACATCATTGTGAAAAGGTTCGTGAAAATACCCATAATTAAAACTCAGAGAAGATCCATAGTAGTTCCTGTGAAACCTGTTGATTCGTGTAGAGTAGGACATTCTATCCTCAAAAGACTCTCTTGGCGCTTCTCTAGATTCAATTTCTGTGTAACTAGTAAAGGTGATTTCAAAGTAGCTGATCTCTTTTTCAGAAACATCGTAGTAGATGTCATCTGCATACCATTTCTGGTGATCTTGTGCAGATACAGATGTGATGCAAAAGGCAGTTAAAAGTGTCGTAATCCAAGAAATAGTTTTCATAAATAGTCCTCTTGTCAATTAATAGAAGTCTTTGCTTAAGGATTTATTCCGTCAGTGGATTTTTTGTAACCCTTAATTTATTAGCTTTGCGAGGCTAATTTACTAACTATTAGCAAATATTATTCCATAAACTTCGCAATATACAAATGGCAAAGAAGCTCACTAATAGAACGGAAGATTATTCAAAATGGTATAACGAATTGGTCGTGATGGCCGATTTAGCTGAAAACTCGGGAGTTCGTGGTTGTATGGTCATTAAGCCCTACGGTTATGCGATATGGGAAAAGATGCAGGCTGAGCTCGATAAGAAGTTTAAGGAGACAGGGCATGTGAATGCTTATTTCCCCTTGTTTATTCCAAAGTCTTATTTTAGTAAAGAGGCCTCACATGTTGATGGTTTTGCCAAAGAATGTGCAGTGGTAACGCATTATCGACTTAAGAATGATCCTAATGGTAAGGGGATTGTTGTCGATGAAGAAGCGAAGCTTGAGGAAGAGTTGATTGTAAGACCTACATCGGAAACGATTATTTGGGATACGTATAGAAAATGGATTCAATCCTACCGTGATCTTCCTGTTTTGGTAAATCAGTGGGCAAATGTAGTTCGATGGGAAATGCGTACCCGTTTATTTTTAAGAACAGCCGAGTTTTTGTGGCAAGAGGGGCATACAGCCCATGCTACAAAGCAAGAAGCTTTACAAGAAGCCGAACAAATGTGTAATGTGTATGCCGATTTTGTTCAGGATTTCATGGCTATACCTGTGATTAAAGGGGTGAAGTCGGAATCAGAGCGTTTTGCAGGTGCTCTGGAAACCTACTGTATTGAAGCTTTAATGCAAGATGGTAAAGCCTTGCAAGCTGGTACATCGCATTTCCTGGGGCAAAATTTCGCCAAAGCATTTGATGTGAAATTCCAATCGAAAGAAGGGGCTTTAGAGCATGTTTGGGCTACCTCTTGGGGTGTTTCAACGCGATTAATGGGTGCTTTAGTGATGACGCATTCTGACGATCATGGTCTTGTTTTACCCCCAAACTTAGCACCTTGGCAGGTGGTTATTGTTCCTATTCATCGTAACGATGAGCAATTGGCGCAAATTGATGAAAAAGCTACAGAAATCATGAAAGCGCTCAGAGCTAAAGGTGTAAGTGTGAAATACGACAATCGAACTACGCATAAGCCGGGTTGGAAATTTAACGAATATGAGTTAAAGGGTGTTCCTGTTCGTATAGCTATAGGACCCAAAGATCTGGAAAAAGGAACGGTAGAGGTTGCGCGAAGAGATACTTTGGAAAAGCAGTTTATGGCTATGGATGAAGTTGAAAACTTTGTTCCTTCATTGTTGAATGAGATTCAAGAGCATTTGTTTAACAAAGCACTTGATTACAGAGATGGTCATATTACAGAGGTTGACGATTTTGAAACTTTTAAAGAGTTACTCAATACAAAAGCTGGTTTTCTTTCGTGCCATTGGGACGGAACCATAGCGACAGAAGATAAAATTAAAGACTTGACTAAGGCAACTATTCGTTGTATTCCTTTTGATGTAAAAGAGGAGGAAGGGAAGTGTATTCTTACGGGTGCGCCGTCCAAAAGACGAGTGTTGTTTGCAAAAGCGTATTAACCATCTCGCAGATATAGAAATTTTTAAGAGAGTGAATTAATAGTTTATTCTAGGTTTTAATCAAAGGGGTTGTGGGCTAGATGTTGAACCTACTTCAGTTGAGATGATTCGAAATTTTTTATGATTTTCATATATTCATAGGGCTCTGCTTTTACCAAATCTTTTGTTACTTTTTTTATCTGGTCAAGCCATTCAACACCTATTTTTTCGTTTAAATAGGTCGTATACTCTCTCCTAAGAACTTTAGCATGCCAACTTTTTAGTTCTAGGTCAAAATTCAGCATTGCTAGCAATTCTCCGTCTAAACGATCGTACAAATGAGCTGTTGTTTTGCTGTAATCCTGCCAATTTGGGTCGTCAATAATCCCTTCCCCGAGAATCATTGTGGTGAATTTTTTGGCACGATTAAAATCTTGTATTCGAATTTGTGGACTCAAATGCGTCTCACTATACTTTTTGAATAAGCATATTTCCCATCTCTTTTTTTCAGCCAGGAAGTGTATTTTGGCTAACAGGTAAGAGTCTTCCATGAGCAGCAGGTGCATGTTTTTCGTACTTCTTTCCCAGTGTGATTTTTCCCATTCAGATACATTCATTTTTCTTAACTTTTTGGCGTTTAGTATAAAATTTATTAGTTCCTATAGCGTGAAAATACATATAAAAAAATAGATAATTAAATTTAAATAAAAGTATTTTCAAGGAATTTAATTATTCTAGTTTTAATTAGTAAAACTATCAGATGCTGTGATTGATTGTAATTTTGATTTTGACCGGGATTAAAAAAATAGAATATTTTCGTTAGATAGATTTCTGTGATTCTACAATTTTATTACATTTGCACTCGCTAAAGCAAAAGCTTTGCTAAGGTCCGTTCGTCTAGGGGTTAGGACTCATGGTTTTCATCCATGCAACAGGGGTTCGAATCCCCTACGGACTACAAAAGAAACGTTCTTTTATTATATTTCCTTTGTGGGTTAAAATTTTCTATTTAAATTTGCAGCCCTTAACAAGGATCAAGGTCCGTTCGTCTAGGGGTTAGGACTCATGGTTTTCATCCATGCAACAGGGGTTCGAATCCCCTACGGACTACTAAAAAAGTAAAAAGCTAAAAATTATGGCTAACCATAAATCAACACTAAGAAGAATTCGCTCAGATAAGCCGAAAGCTCTTAACAACAAGTACTACCACAAGACTATGCGTAACGCTCTTAGAGACGTTCGTGCAGAAGATGATAAAGCTGCTGCTTTAGCTGCTGCGCCAAAGTTAGTTGCGCAAATTGATAAGTTGGCAAAACGTGGGACCATCCACAAAAACAAAGCAGCTAACCTCAAGTCCAAGCTAGCAAAGAAAATTGCTTCACTATAGATAGCAAACATACATAACAGTATACAAGCCTTTCCATTTGGAAAGGCTTTTTTTTTATCTTTATCAAGATGATGTAATAATTAGTTATGTATAATAATACCATAAAGGAATGGTCGGAAAAAGATCGCCCTCGTGAGAAATTTATTCGTAAAGGTGCAGTAGCATTAAGTGATACAGAATTGTTAGCTGTTTTAATTAGATCTGGAACTCAAGATAGATCTGCACTTATTGTTGCCAGAGACGTGTTGGCATTGGCTGATGATAACTTATCTTTGCTTTCTAAACTTCAGATGAAAGATTTACTGACCGTCAAGGGGATGGGTAGCGCCAAGGCTATTGGGGTGATGTCTGCTCTAGAGTTGGGAAGAAGGCGTCGTTTGAGCGAAGCAGAAGATAAATCTATAATTACGATAAGTGCTGACGTTTTTAATCTAATGAAGCCCCTTATGGAAGATTTGCAAACAGAACAGTTCTGGGTTCTTTATTTGAATAACGCAAACAAGGTGCTCGCTAAGCAAAAAAATAGTGACGGAGGAATGACCGCTACCATCGTTGATGTGCGACTTGTTCTTAAGCGTGCATTGGAGGTGAATGCTACAGCTTTAATTCTGTGTCATAATCATCCTTCAGGAGTTGCAATCCCAAGTCGTGCTGATGTTTCACTTACGGATAAAATTAAGAAAGCTGCACAGTGTATGGATATTCAGGTTTTAGATCATTTAATAATTACGGATCAGTCGTATTTTAGTTTCGCTGACGAAGGTAGAATGTAGTGCTTTTCTTTACATTTGTATAAACTTAGGTTGGCATGTTGAAAATACTCACGCTCATTGGAGCGCGTCCACAATTTATCAAGTCGGCGGCTATTAGTCGTGCAATTAGAGGTGTCTTTTCCGATAGATTGGAGGAAGTCATTGTCCATAGTGGTCAACATTACGATGCAAATATGTCTTCTGTTTTTTTTGAAGAATTGAACTTACCGAGCCCTAATCATCATTTCAAACTATCGGCTACTGGTCATTCTGAGCAAACGGCTGAAATAATGCTTCAGCTTGAAAAGATTTTAGATCTTGAAAATCCAAAAGCCCTACTTGTTTATGGGGATACCAATACAACTTTGGCAGGTGCTCTAGTTGCTTCAAAAAATAACCTTCCATTGATACATGTTGAGGCCGGGCTCAGATCTTTCAATAAAAAGATGCCTGAGGAGCTTAATCGAATTTTAACGGATCATTGTTCTTCCTTATTGTTTTGTCCAAGTGAGTCTTCTATAGAGAATTTGAAAAAAGAAGGAATTGTTCATCGGGAAGGTAAGTGTAGCTCAGATGCTCCAGGCGTTTATTTGTGTGGAGATGTCATGTATGATAATTCGCTCTATTTCTCAGAGAAAGTAAAAGAAGGGCTTGCTGACTATTTGGTTCAAAACAATTACATCTTATTTACGCTTCATCGCCCTTCAAATACGGATGATCCAGATCGATTAAAGGCTATTTATGTGTCGCTGATTGAGTTCGCTGAGAAATTTGAGAAACGCATCGTTTTCCCTATTCACCCGAGAACTAAAAAAGCTATGATGCATGTTTTAACTGAGTGTGAGTGGGATTCTCTGCGAAATCATAAATTTATATACGTTACAGATCCTGTTTCATTTCATGAGATGATTTCACTAGAGAAGAATTGCGAATTAATTATCACAGATTCAGGAGGGGTGCAAAAGGAAGCTTATTTCTTTCAAAAACCCTGCTTAATTTTAAGGTCAGAAACCGAATGGGTAGAAATAATTGATCAAGGAGTAGCTCTTTTGATTGATGCAAGTTTTGATGATTTGAGTGAAAAATATCAGCTATTAAAATCAAAAAAATTAATTTTCCCAGAATTGTTTGGTGATGGAAAAAGCGCTGAGTTTATTTGTGATAAAATTGTAAAAGAAATTCAATGATTCTAGTTTACACGCATCAAGTTAGCGCTCGGGTTCAGTATGTATTTCGTACTGTTTTTGTGCAATTCTTGGCTTGTGAGGTACGTTTTACAAGTCAAGTTGAGGAGTTTATTGCGTATGACGGAATCAAAATCTCATATACGAAAAACCCTTTAGGTAGTGAATTGTTCTTTCGCTCGCATTCACTCTTATTCGAAAGAGGAATATCAAATCAAGACCTTCAAGTTAAATCTTGGAACGGTCACAAAGTTTTTTTTGGACAGACTGAAAATTCTGCCATGCCTTTTGATGTTTTTGCTGCGAGCTTTTACCTGCTAAGTAGGTACGAGGAGTATTTGCCTCATATCAAGGATCGTTTTCAGCGATTTCCAGCAAAAGAAAGTTTAGCGTATCAAAACGGGTTTTTAAGATCGCCCATCATTGAATATTGGGTGGAGGATTTGGTGAAAATTATACAAGATAAATTCCCCGAATTTATTCCGACCCCTCGTTCTTTTAAATACGTGAACACGGTTGATGTAGATAATGCATTTTGTTATTTAGAGAAAGGTTTTTTGAGAACTTCTGGAGCTATTGTTCGCGCTCTATTGAATTTTGACTTTGACGATATTATGCAAAGGTTTAAAGTCCTCCTTGATAAGGAGAAAGATCCGTATGATACTTTTGATTATTTGTTGAGTTTGCAAAAGAAGTATGGGTTTGAATCGATTTATTTCTTTTTGCTCGCCGATTATGGTTACAATGATAAGAACATCTCGCATACCAGTAAAAAGTTTCAGTCTTTAGTAAAGTCAATGAGTGATTATGCAAAGGTCGGAATCCACCCTTCATGGGCTTCAAACGCATACCCTAGTAAATTGCTTACAGAGATTAAGCGTTTAGAGCACATAGTGAAGCGTGAAGTGATTCGTAGCCGGCAACATTTTTTAAGAATCGATTTACCTACTACCTATCGTAGATTGATTGATGTTGGAATCTTTGAAGATTTTAGCATGGGCTATGCGTCAGAAGTTGGTTTTAGGGCGGGTACTTCCCTTCCGTTTTATTTTTATGACTTAGATATGGAGGTTGAAACGAAGCTGCTGCTTAGGCCCTTTGCTGTAATGGACGGAACGCTTAATGAATACATGAGCCTTCCTGTTGATGACGCGCAGTATTTGATAAAAGAGCTGATGGATCGAGTTAAAGAGGTTGATGGTGTTTTTATGAGTTTGTGGCACAATGAAACCGTCAGTGATAATCGACATTGGCAAGAATGGAAACAGGTGTATGAATTTACCTTAGAGGAGGCTTGTCGATGATACGTTTCGTAAAACATAGTGAGGTTGATACGGATAAGTGGGATGAGTGCATCAAGAATTCAGTGAATTCCATGCCTTATGCCTTTTCTTGGTATCTGGATATTGTTGTTAAGCAGTGGAATGCATTAATTCTTAATGATTACGAGGCTGTTTTTCCTTTGCCAACTCGAAAAAAGTTTGGTTTAACCTACGCTTATACCCCTTTCTGGGTTCAACAGCTAGGATTATTCTCCAAGACCTACAAAGGATTGCGGAGAATTAATGATTTTGTAGCTAAAATTCCTGAGGAATATCGGTTTATAGAACTTAACATGAATCACCAGGCTGCTGTTAAAGAAGGGCCCGGAATTCAACGGAAAGAGAATAATAATTTCTTGTTAAAACTCGATAAACCCTATCAGGATCAAATTTTTCAATATTCAAAAAATCTCAGAAGAAATTTGAAAAAAGCCAGTTCGGCAGGCTTAGAGGTTTTTAAGAACGATGCTCCTAAAAATTTAATACACTTATTTAGGTCGGATAAGGGGAAGTCTTTAAAGCATCTTTCGTCGAATGATTATAAAGTTCTAGAGCAGGTTATGCATGTTGCTATTTATAAGCATTGTGGGCAAGTATGGATGGCTTATGATGAGGGTAACAGGCCTATTGCAGGAATGTTTTTATTGTTTGGTCTTAACAGGGTTGTGTTGTTATTTACAGGAAATAGTAAGGAGGGGAAAGAGCGTGCCGCCATGCCTTTTTTAATTGATGAGTTTATAAGGTCATCGGCAAATAGTTTTTTTACTTTTGATTTTGAAGGGTCTAATGATGAAAATCTAATGCGATTTTATAGCGGTTTTGGTGCAGAAAACCATTCTTATCAAACCCTAAAAATTAATCGTTTACCTTTATTAATTAAATACTTAAAGTAAGTGCTTTCATGGAGTTTTGGGTTGAAGTATTGAGTGTGTTTTTTCTGAGTTCAGTTAAGTTTTTTGCTGGGCCGATTTTGGCTAAGTCATTAGGTTTTACTTATTTGGGGTCTGTTGCTGTCACCTCTTTGGGGGGTGTTTTTGGCGTTTTTTTGTTTTATAATTTGGGGACAAAAATTGTTAATTTTTTCCCAAACTTCTTTAAGCCTATGCGAAAGAAAAAGAAGGTTTTTACCAAGAAAAATAAATTTTTTGTCAACGTAATTCGAAACTACGGCTTGTTTGGCTTGAGTATATTTTCACCCGTATTAATATCCATACCTGTTGGCGCTTTTTTGGCAGCACGTTTTTTTAATAACCAGAAAAAAATTGCTTTGGGGGTTATGTGTATTTCTGTAGTTCTTTGGTCCGTGAGTATTTCTTCCTTTTTATTTTTGGTTTAATTCATACAATAATTCACACTTATAATTAGTTCTAAAATCACCTCAACGTCTAGTGTATTCCGATTATTCACTCGTTGAGTTAGCTAGGATGCTTGGGTTGCTATTTCTGATTCTTAGCTTCATAAGTCCCTTCACAAAGTCTTGTTTTTTGTCAAAAGGAAAATCTTGGTAAATAAAAGGGAAACCCTACTTGTATACTGGCTTAAAAGTTATACATTTGCAATCCCTAAAAATTAGGGAATGTTGAAGTTAACGAATTATAAACAAAAAAAGCAATATGCCTACTATTCAGCAGTTGGTACGAAAAGGTCGCGAAAAGTTTACTAAGAAAAGTAAATCGGCCGCATTAGATGCTTGTCCTCAAAGAAGAGGTGTTTGTACTCGTGTATATACTACGACTCCTAAGAAACCTAACTCTGCAATGCGTAAAGTGGCAAGGGTAAGGTTGACAAACGGAAACGAAGTAAATGCATACATACCGGGTGAAGGACACAACTTACAAGAGCACTCAATCGTTTTGGTACGTGGTGGAAGAGTAAAAGATCTTCCAGGTGTGCGTTACCACATCGTTCGTGGTGCTTTGGATACAGCAGGTGTTGATGGGCGTACCCAAAGACGTTCTAAGTACGGAGCTAAAAAACCTAAAAAGTAATCAGAGTAATCTGAAGAAAAAGTAAAATGAGAAAAGCAAAAGCTAAAAAAAGAGTCTTGTTGCCAGATCCAAGGTTTAACGATACGTTAGTAACACGTTTCGTGAACAACCTAATGTTGGACGGTAAGAAGAGTACTGCGTTCAGAATTTTTTACGATGCCATTGACATTGTAGAGGAGAAGAGCGGAGACGAAGAGACTGGATTGGAAATTTTCAAAAAAGCGTTGCAAAACGTTACCCCTCACGTAGAAGTACGAAGTAGAAGAGTGGGTGGAGCTACTTTCCAAATTCCAATGCAGATTCGTCCAGACAGGAAGTTGTCTTTAGGCATGAAATGGTTAATTTCTTTTACGCGAAAGCGAAATGAAAAAACCATGGCGCTGAGATTGGCTAATGAAGTTCTGGCTGCCTCTCGTGAAGAGGGCGCGTCTGTTAAGAAGAAAACTGATGTTCACCGTATGGCGGAAGCCAATAAGGCGTTCTCGCATTTTAGATTTTAAATTTAAAGAGTTAAGAAATGGCTAAAAGAGATCTAAAATTTACTCGTAACATTGGTATTATGGCACATATTGATGCCGGAAAAACCACTACGACAGAGCGTGTATTATACTATACAGGAGTTTCTCATAAAATAGGTGAAGTTCACGATGGTGCTGCTACAATGGACTGGATGGAGCAAGAGCAGGAGCGAGGTATTACCATTACTTCTGCTGCGACAACTTGTTTTTGGAAGTATCGCGATAGTGAATACCAAATGAATATTATTGACACCCCAGGTCACGTTGACTTTACCGTTGAGGTAGAGCGTTCATTACGTGTTTTGGATGGTGCTGTTGCTTTATTTTGTGCCGTTGGTGGGGTTGAGCCTCAATCTGAAACGGTATGGCGTCAAGCTGATAAATACAATGTACCTCGTATTGGGTTTGTGAACAAAATGGACCGTGCGGGTGCAGACTTCTTTAATGTGGTTGCTCAAGTTAAAGAGCGATTAGGTGCACACCCTGTGCCTCTACAAGTGCCTATTGGTGCTGAGGATACATTTAAAGGAGTGGTTGATCTTATTTCGAACAAAGCAATTGTTTGGAATGACGATACACAAGGGATGACTTATGATGAAATCGAAATCCCTGAGGATTTGGTTGATGTGGTTGCAGAATGGAGAGAGAAGTTAATCGAATCCGTTGCTGAATACGATGACAACCTCATGGAGAAGTTCTTTGATGACCCAGATACAATTACTCAAGATGAGATTGAAGCTGCCATCAAAGCTGCTGTTCACGATATGAAGATTACTCCAATGTTCTGTGGTTCAGCTTTCAAGAATAAAGGAGTTCAAGCGGTATTAGATGCCGTAATGGAATTCTTACCATCTCCTATGGATATTGATTCTATTATAGGGACAAATCCTAAAACGGAAGAAGAAGAAGAGCGTAAGCCGAATGTTGATGAGCCTTTTGCTGCCTTAGCCTTTAAAATTGCAACCGACCCGTTTGTAGGTCGTCTTTGTTTCTTCAGAGTTTATTCTGGGAATTTAGATGCTGGTTCTTATGTATGGAACTCGAGAACAGGAAAGAAAGAACGTATTTCTCGTATCTTCCAAATGCACTCTAACAAACAAAATGCTATTACCAACATTGGTGCCGGAGATATTGGTGCAGGTGTAGGTTTTAAAGACATCCGTACAGGAGATACGTTACACTCGGAAAAAAATCCGATTGTTCTTGAGTCGATGTCTTTCCCTGAGCCGGTAATCGGTATTGCTGTTGAGCCTAAAACAAAGGCTGATATGGATAAGATGGGGCTTGCTCTTGGTAAACTTTCCGAAGAAGATCCAACGTTCCGTGTAGCTACGAATGAGGAAACAGGTCAAACTGTAATTTCCGGTATGGGTGAGCTTCACTTAGATATTCTTATCGACCGTATGAAGCGTGAGTTTAAGGTTGAGTGTAACCAAGGTGCTCCTCAAGTACAATACAAAGAGGCAATCCGTGGTACGGTTGATCACAGAGAAACGTATAAGAAACAATCCGGTGGTAAAGGTAAATTTGCCGATATCCAGTTCACGATTGAACCTGTTGTTGCGGCAGAAGGTGAAGAAGTGAAAGAAGGATTGGAATTCGTTGATAAGATTAAAGGTGGGTCAATTCCTAGAGAATTTATTCCTTCTGTACAAAAAGGTTTCGAACAAGCTATGGTAAATGGTCCTTTGGCTGGATACCCTATGGATAGTTTGAAAGTAACTCTTTTTGACGGTTCATTCCACGCTGTCGATTCAGATGCTTTGTCATTTGAGCTTGCTGCTAAGATTGGATACAAAGGAGCTTGTAAGAAAGCTACACCAACATTGTTAGAACCTATCATGAAGCTTGAGGTGGTTACGCCGGAAGCAAATATGGGGGATGTAGTAGCCGACTTGAATCGTAGAAGAGGTCAGGTTGCAGGTATGGATTCACGTAATGGTGCACAAGTGATTAAAGCGACTGTACCACTTTCTGAAATGTTTGGTTATGTAACTACATTACGTACGGTAACATCGGGTAGAGCGACTTCAACGATGGAGTTCTCGCATTACGATGATTGTCCAAAGAACATTGCGGAAGATGTGATTTCTAAAGTTAACGGTAACTCTTAATTCGGATATAATGAGTCAAAAGATTAGAATCAAACTAAAGTCTTACGACCACAACTTAGTAGATAAGTCTGCTGAGAAGATCGTGAAAACTGTTAAGACTACAGGTGCTGTTGTTAATGGGCCTATCCCACTCCCAACGCACAAAAGAATATATACAGTTCTTCGTTCACCACACGTGAACAAGAAAGCGCGTGAGCAGTTCGAGTTGAGCTCTTACAAGCGTTTACTAGACATCTACAACTCTTCATCAAAAACAGTTGATGCTTTGATGAGATTAGAGTTGCCAAGTGGTGTTGAAGTAGAAATTAAGGTTTAATTAGTTATCCATTAAATAAACAAAAATGCCAGGTTTAATTGGAAAAAAAGTAGGAATGACCAGTATCTTCAACGACCAAGGGAAAAACATCCCTTGTACGGTCTTAGAAGTTGGTCCTTGTGTAGTAACACAGGTTAGAACCCTCGACACAGATGGTTACGAGGCTATTCAGCTGGGTTATGGCGAAAAGAAAGCAAAGAATACCGGTAAGGCACTTACAGGTCACTTTGCTAAAGCTAAAACAACCCCTAAAGTAAAAGTTCAGGAATTCGATGGTTTCGATGCTGAATTGAATTTAGGAGATGTTGTTGATGTTGAGCTTTTCGTCGAAGGTGAATATGTCGATGTAACTGGTGTTTCAAAGGGTAAAGGTTTTCAAGGGGTTGTTAAGCGTCATGGTTTCCGTGGTGTAGGTGATGCTACGCACGGTCAGCACAATCGTTTACGTGCTCCAGGTTCTATTGGTGCGGCTTCGTATCCAGCACGTGTATTCAAAGGAATGCGCATGGCAGGACGTATGGGAGGTGATCAAGTTACGGTTGCCAACTTAGAGGTCTTAAAAGTGATCAAGGATAAAAACCTTTTAGTTGTTAAGGGTTCTGTACCAGGACCGAAAAACTCACTCTTAACGATCGAGAAATAATGGAAGCAGTAGTATTAGATATTACAGGTAAAGATACGGGAAGAAAAGTATCTTTAAATGATGCGATTTACGCAATCGAACCTAACGATCACGCTGTTTATTTAGATGTGAAGCAGTATTTGGCAAATCAACGTCAAGGTACGCACAAGTCTAAAGAGAGAGCTGAGATTACAGGTAGTACGCGAAAAATCAAGAAGCAAAAAGGTACGGGTACAGCGCGTGCAGGTAGTATTAAGTCTCCTGTATTTCGTGGTGGTGGTCGTGCTTTTGGACCTCGTCCAAGAAGTTATTCTTTCAAATTGAATAAAAAGTTGAAGACTTTAGCTCGTAAATCTGCTTTTACCATTAAAGCAAAAGAAGAAGCTATTGTAGTTTTAGAGAATTTTAATTTCGAAGCTCCTAAAACTTCTGCTTATTCAAAAATGATTGGAGACCTTGGTTTGAACGGCAAAAAAACGTTGTTGGTTGTTGCGGATACGAATAAAAATGTATATTTGTCGTCGCGAAATTTACAACGCACTCAAGTTGTAACAGCCTCAGAATTAAGCACTTACAAGATACTTAATTCTGGGACCGTTTTGTTGACTGAAGGAGCTGTAGAGAAAATTGAGAACATTTTAAGTTAAACAGACGATGAACATTCTTATTAAACCGGTAATTACCGAGAAGATGACAGATGATAGCGAAAAGTACAATCGCTTTGGTTTTATCGTTGATCGAAGAGCTAACAAGCTCGAAATCAAGGATGCTGTAGAGAAGATGTACGGCGTTTCTGTTGAAAAAGTTAGAACAATGGTTTACCCTGGTAAAGCAAAATCTCGTAACACGAAAGGTGGCGTTGTTAGCGGTAGAACCAATTCTTACAAAAAAGCTATTGTTGATATAGCTGAAGGAGAAAGTATTGATTTTTATAGCAATATTTAATTAAGTTATGGCAGTTAGAAAATTAAGACCAACAACACCAGGTCAAAGACATAAGGTGGTCAATACCTTCGATGGTATTTCGACAGCTACACCTGAAAAGTCTTTGCTTGCGCCGATGAAGCGTTCCGGAGGTAGAAATAACTCTGGACGTATGACGATGCGTTACATCGGAGGTGGTCACAAGAAGCGTTACCGTATCGTTGACTTCAAAAGAGAGAAGTTTGGTATGGAAGCTACTGTGGCTACAATAGAATACGATCCAAACCGTACGGCTCGTATTGCCTTGGTAGTTTACGCAGATGGTGAAAAACGGTATATCATTGCTCCGAATGGTCTAAACGTTGGAGACAAGATTGTATCTGGTAAAGATGCAGGTCCTGAAGTAGGTAATACACTTTTCTTAAGTGATATCCCTTTAGGTACTATTGTCCACAACATTGAACTTCGTCCGGGACAAGGTGCCGTAATGGCTCGTAGCGCAGGTGCATATGCACAATTAGTCGCAAGAGAAGGTAAATATGCAATTCTTAGACTTCCTTCTGGGGAAACAAGAATGGTATTGATTACCTGTTTAGCAACGATTGGAGTTGTTTCCAACAGTGAGAGAGGCCTTGAAAGATCAGGTAAAGCAGGTCGTTCTAGATGGCTTGGACGTCGTCCAAGAACTAGAGGAGTTGCGATGAACCCGGTTGATCACCCAATGGGTGGTGGTGAAGGTAAATCTTCTGGAGGACACCCACGTTCTAGAAATGGTATCCCAGCGAAGGGTTATAAGACTCGCGCGAAGAAGAAGGCTACCAATAAGTATATTGTTGAACGAAGAAAGAAATAGAAAGTTATGGCGCGTTCACTAAAAAAAGGACCTTACGTACACTTTAAGCTAGAAAAGAAAGTTCTGGCAAATGCAGCGACTAGCAAAAAATCGGTAATCAAAACATGGTCTAGAGCCTCGATGATTACGCCTGATTTTGTAGGTCAAACGATAGCTGTACACAACGGTCGTCAGTTCATACCTGTATTCGTAACTGAAAACATGGTAGGTCATAAGTTGGGCGAATTTGCCCTTACCCGTACCTATAGAGGTCATGGTGGTAAAAAAGATAAAGGTAAAAGATAACAGAATTAAGCCTTAATCATGGGAAAAAGAAAACATAATACGGCAGTAGCGTTGAAAGAAGCGCGTGCAAACGTGGCTTTTGCAAAGCTAAACAATTGCCCTACTTCCCCGAGAAAAATGCGTCTTGTGGCTGATTTGGTTCGTGGAGTTGAAGTAAACAAAGCTCTTCAGATATTGAAATTCAACACAAAAGAGGCCTCTAATCGGTTAGAGACACTTCTTCTTTCAGCTGTTGCCAACTGGCAAGCTAAGAATGAAGACGTTCGAATGGAAGACAGCGGTTTATTTGTAAAAGAAATTCAAGTCGACAGTGCTCGAGTATTGAAACGTTTACGTCCAGCTCCTCAAGGAAGAGCTCATAGAATTAGAAAGCGTTCAAATCACGTAACAATCGTGGTGGGAAGTAAATCAGAAAAAGAATAAGCTGATATGGGACAAAAGACTAATCCAATTGGAAACCGTTTGGGAATCATCAGAGGATGGGATTCGGCATGGTATGGCGGAAAAGACTTCGGTGATAAATTAGCTGAAGACAGTAAGATACGTAAGTATATTGATGCTCGTTTAGCTAAAGCAAGCGTGTCTAAAGTGATTATCGAGCGTACCTTAAAGCTCGTAACGATTACAATTTGTACTGCAAGACCCGGTATCATTATCGGTAAAGGTGGTTCGGAAGTAGATCGCTTAAAAGAAGAGTTGAAGAAGCTAACTCAAAAAGATGTTCAAGTGAACATCTATGAGATCAAAAGACCTGAGATTGATGCCAAATTAGTAGGTCAATCCATTGCTCGTCAAATTGAAGGACGTATTTCTTACCGTCGTGCGGTAAAGATGGCGATTGCTTCTGCGATGCGTATGGGTGCTGAAGGGATCAAAATTCAAGTTTCTGGTCGTTTGAATGGTGCAGAAATGGCTCGTTCAGAAATGTATAAAGACGGTAGAACGCCTTTACATACTTTCCGTGCAGATATTGATTACGCCCTTGTTGAATCACACACAACCTATGGAGTATTAGGAGTGAAGGTTTGGATATGCAAAGGTGAATTGTATGGTAAACGTGACTTAACGCCTATCGAGACACTTTCGAAAGGACCGAAAAAGTCAGGTCGTGGTGCCAGAGGTGGTTCACAACGTAGAAAAAGAAAGTAGTAATAAGCTCTACTAAAACGTAAGAAAGATGTTACAACCAAAAAGAACGAAGTTCCGTAAAATGCAAAAGGGCCGCATGAAGGGTAATGCCGGACGTGGTAACCAAATTGCTTTTGGATCTTTCGCTATCAAAGCTTTGGATGAATGTTGGATCACTTCTCGTCAAATTGAAGCTGCACGTATCGCTGCAACGCGTTACATGAAGCGTGAAGGACAAATGTGGATCCGTATTTTTCCAGACAAACCGATTACAAAGAAACCTGCGGAAGTACGTATGGGTAAAGGGAAAGGTGCTCCAGAATACTGGGCAGCTGTTGTTAGACCGGGACGAATTATGTTCGAGTTAGACGGCGTGCCTATGGAAATTGCAAAAGAAGCACTTCGCTTGGCTGCACAGAAACTACCCATAACAACTAAATTCGTAGTCCGAAGAGATTACGTTGAAGCTTAATCGATAAAATATTAGCGATGAAACAAGCTGTAATAATAGAAATGTCAACTGAGGAGTTGGTAGGAAAATTGAAAGAGGAAAGAGCTACATTGGCTAAATTAAATTTAGCACATGCAGTATCTCCGATTGAAAATCCTGTTCAAATCCGTGAAACAAAGAAAACAGTTGCGCGTATTCTAACAGAAGTTAGAAGAAGAGAACTAGAAGCATAAAACAACAATGGAAACTAGAAATCTTAGAAAAGAACGTGTTGGTGTTGTGAAAAGCAACAAAATGGACAAATCCGTTACGGTATCTATCGAACGTAAAGAGAGACACCCGATGTACGGAAAGTTTGTGAAGAAAAGTTCTACGTTTGTTGCTCACGACGACAAAAATGATTGCAATATCGGTGATACCGTTCGCATCATGGAAACTCGTCCATTGAGTAAGACAAAGAATTGGAGAGTAGTAGAAATCCTAGAAAGAGCAAAGTAAAATGGTACAACAGGAAAGTCGATTAAAAGTAGCCGACAATACCGGAGCCAAAGAAGTACTT
>Ga0207964_1000054_pt1 | contig 43723 bp, 38 predicted proteins | sample Knorr_S23_td_250_FD_185608 | JGI IMG/M metagenome (GOLD analysis project Ga0207964, IMG submission 185608) | Marine microbial communities from Southern Atlantic Ocean transect - Knorr_S23_td_250_ad_251m_LV_A (SPAdes) (version 2) | ecosystem: Environmental > Aquatic > Marine > Oceanic | place...
CAATCTGCCCCCTTAATTCTAACTTGTCAAGCGCTTTCAAGGAAGAACTCAGCTGTCCCTTTCCGCCATCAATAATAATGAGCTGTGGAAAGGGTTCATTTTGTTCTTTTAATCGCTTGTATCTGCGGTAAACGACCTCCTCCATGGATGCAAAATCATCGGGGCCATCAACGGTTTTGATGTTAAAATGTCGATAGTCCTTTTTACTGGGTTTTGCGTTTTTAAACACCACACAAGCAGATGCAGGATTGGTCCCTTGAATGTTAGAGTTGTCAAAACATTCTATTTGAATGGGTAATTCTGACAGTCGTAAATCTTTTTTTACTTGTTCTAAAATTCGTTTGCTATGGCGTTCAGGATCTATAATATTTAGCGTTTTTAGCTTTTCCTGACGCATGTATTTTGCATTGCGTAGCGACAAGTCAATTAATGCCTTTTTATCGCCGCGCTGGGGAAGATGCAATTTTACCTCATCTTTCCATGGACTTAGAATTGATTTGTTGAGTAAGATCTCTTTGGCGGTAGATTGAAATTTTGCTCGAATATTCATCAAGGATAGAGTCAATAAATCTTCATCCGTTTCATCGAGCTTTTTCTTGATCTCCAAATTGTGAGATTGTATGATGGCACCTTTGACAACTTTAAAGTAGTTAATGTATGCCGAGTCGGTGTCAGAGAATATCGTAATGACATCCACATGCTCTATGGTTGGGCTTACGACGGTAGATTTGGATTGATAATGCTTCAAAGCGTCCAACTTCTGTTTGATTTCTTGGGCTTTTTCAAATTCAAGAGCTGCAGCATGATCTTCCATTTTTAGCTTCAAAGGTTGTAAGATGCTGCGTGTATTTCCTTTTAAAATACTTCGAATCTCAGAAATGGTTTGCTGGTAGTCTTCTTCGTTCTGGTGAGCCTCACAGGGGCCTAAGCATTTCTTGATATGATAATCCAAGCATACCTTGAACTTCTGGTTTTCAATATTTTGCTTACTTAGATTGAAGGTACAAGAACGCAGCTGATACAATTGGTTGATTAGTTCCAAAAGTACTTTTATGGCCTTTGAAGAAGCATAGGGACCAAAATATTCCGAACCGTCTTTGATTACTTTTCGCGTTGAAAATACGCGAGGGAATCGTTCTTTTTTGATGCAAATCCAAGGGTAAGTTTTGTCATCCTTTAACAAAACGTTATACCTCGGTTGTAGCTTTTTAATGAGGTTGTTTTCTAGCAACAATGCATCTACTTCACTCTCAACCAAAATATATTCAATACGCTCAATCTTTTTAACCAACACTCGAGTTTTGGCATAGTCGGAATGGTCTTTATGAAAGTAGGAAGAAACGCGTCGTTTTAGTTTTTTTGCTTTCCCTACGTAAAGAATCGTGTCCTGTTTGTCAAAGAATTGATAAACTCCAGGCCCCGCAGGAAGGGTCTTCAAAAACTGAGCGATATGTTCTTTAACAGCGGGCACAACTCAAATGTAAGGAAAGTACGATTGATTCATCATCAACTTGATACTTTTTGAGCTCAAGAACAAAACCTAGGTAAAAAGTGGCTCAGAAATGCTACTAGTAGCCGAAAGAAAATTAATTCCAGAATTCACGCTTTTTATTGCGCTCTTTCTTCAACTTCACATACTCTTCCGTAGGCACTTTAAGGAAGGAAGGATGCTGCTCAATGGCGTACTCCAATTGCTCTACAATTTTATCTGTTGAGTCGTTGTCGTAATCAATTTCCAACGGGGCTTTGATCACCATCGATTGTAGTATGCCCTTTTTCTTGATAAACAGGCCCTTTTTGTCAAAAGACCTTCTAAAACCATCTATTACAATGGGAACCACAAGGGGTTTGTATTTTTTTATGATGTGAGCCGTACCTTTTCTTATGGGGTTAAAAGCCTTGGTTGTTCCTTGAGGGAAGGTAATCACCCAGCCATCGTCCAAGGCGGTTCCAATATTACTGATGTCTTTCATGTCTACTTGTCGGTTGATAGACTCGCCAGCCGCACGCCAAGTTCTGGTGATGGTAACAGCTCCAACGTATGACATTACCTTAGGCAAAAAACCGGATTTCATGGTCTCTGCCGCAGCTACATAGTAGAGGTTGGTTTTTGGAGACCACAAATAACCCACATTTTTAATGCTGTCTATGCGTCCCTTGAGGGATGCATTGAAAACATGATACATGGCAGCAACGTCAGCAAAGTAGGTTTGATGATTTGAAACAAACAGGACATGTTTACCTTCTAGGTCTCTGATAATTTCAGAACCTTCAATCTGCAAACTGTTAAAGCTGTGGTAACGTCTGTGTGAAAGAATCCCCAACAGCTGAATCAACCAGCGCTTTAAAAAAATAAAATGTCCAAAAGGATCTTTTTTGAAAAGTCCCATAAATATGTAAAAGTTCTATAGAAGCGACTGCTTGATAAGTTTCTCAGCAACCTGAACGGCATTCGTCGCAGCACCTTTGCGTAAGTTGTCAGCTACAATCCACATATTTAATGTGTTTGGAAGCGACTCATCTCTACGCAATCTCCCAACAAAAACTTCGTTCTTCGACTCAGCATACTTAGGCATCGGGTATGTATTTGTATCGGTATTGTCTTGAAGTACCAAACCTTCCGTTTCACTGATGGCTTTTCTCACCACAGCCATATCAAAATCGTTTTTGAAGGTTACGTTTACACTTTCAGAATGACCTCCCATAACCGGAACACGAACCGCAGTAGCCGTAATTCCTATAGAGTCATCACCTAAAATTTTACGTGTTTCGTTAACCAATTTCATCTCTTCTTTGGTGTATCCCGATTCCAAAAAGTCATCACAATGTGGTAAACAGTTTCTGTAAATAGGGTATGGATATGCCATCTCTCCATCAACACCTTCTTCCTCATTCACCAACTGCTGCATGGCTTTAACGCCTGTTCCTGTGATCGATTGGTAAGTAGAAATGATTACGCGTTCCAGCCCGTAAAGCTCGTGAAGTGGCGCTAAGGCCAAAACAAGTTGTATGGTAGAACAGTTTGGATTGGCTATAATTTTGTCATCAGCGGTCAATTCACCCGCATTGATTTCAGGAACGATAAGTTTATGGTCAGGACTCATTCTCCAAGCTGAAGAATTGTCAACAACTGTTGTACCAACTTCAGCAAACTTAGGAGCCCACTCCAAGGAAGTAGAGCCTCCTGCAGAAAATAATGCTAAGTCCGGTTTTTCTGATACTGCTTGTTCTAGGCTGCGCACCTTAAATTCTTTGCCTTGGTAAGAGATAAGCTTTCCGACAGACCTCTCAGAGGCTACAGGTATCAATTCAGTGATAGGAAATTGACGTTCAGCCAACACCTTTAACATGACATTTCCCACCATTCCAGTGGCACCAACAACAGCTACTTTCATTTTTTCTTTTTTTATTGTGTATGGTCCTTTACGTTGTTATTTTGCGGTTTTCACCTAAAAAACGGCACAAAGATACGCATTATGCTTGATTTAGCTTAATAAACTTGCTCAACAACTTTTAGAATGTTGTTTCCTCTACCCATCGTGTAGTAATGTAAGCAAGGAGCGCCAAACTCAATCAACTCTTTTGACTGCTGCACGGCCCACTCGATACCTAGTTCATAAACAGCCTCATTTGTTTTACATTTTAATACTTCATCCACAAGTACTTCGGGATAATTAATGTGGAAAAACTGTGGTATTCTTTGCAACTGCTTTTTAGTAGCCAAAGGCTTAAGTCCCGGAATAATCGGAACATTAATATCGATTTCACGACATTTTTTCACAAAATCAAAATACACCTGATTGTCAAAAAACATCTGAGTAACAATGTAATCAGCCCCTTTATCCACCTTATGTTTTAAGTATTGTAAATCCGTCTTTTTATTCGGCGACTCAAAGTGCTTTTCAGGATAAGCGGCCACACCAATACAGAAATCTGTTTTGGCATTATTTTGCAGTTCATCATCCAAATAAATTCCTTTATTTAGTTTAACCACCTGCTCCAACAACTCACTTGCATACTCGTGTCCATCTGGCTCTGGTACAAAAACGCCCTCGGATTTCATTGGATCCCCGCGAAGTACCAAAAGGTTATTTACGCCTAAATAATCCAAATCAATCAGCGCATTTTCGGTTTCTTCCTTAGTAAAGCCTCCACAAATAATGTGTGGTACCGAATCTACATTATACCGATTGGTAATACCCGCAGCAATTCCTACTGTACCTGGTCGCTTTCTTACTTTTTGTTTTCTCAGCAGGCCATTAGCTTGAGGAATGTATTTATTCTCCTCTCGGTGATACGTCACATTAACAAAAGAAGGATTGTATTCCATAAGCGGGTCTAAAACCTCAAAAAGATCTTCAATTTTTTGACCCTTTCGAGGGGGTAAAATTTCCAAAGATAAAAGCGTTTTATCCGCTTGTTTGATGTGATCTGTTATTTTCATCTTCCTCTGTTAGTACGCTAAGTTTGGCTGAAGTCTCCGTTCAGCAACCGCATGATTAATTTGTGATCTTTGGGCATAATCTGCTACCTGATCTTTTTGTATTCTTCCCAAACCAAAATATTTCGCTTGTGGGTGGGCAAAGTAAAACCCCGACACCGATGAAGCGGGATACATCGCCAATGATTCCGTCAATGAAATCCCTACCTCTTCCTCTACATTCAAAAGATTCCAAATCACTTCTTTTTGGTGGTGATCTGGACATGCAGGGTAGCCCGGTGCCGGACGAATGCCTTTGTACGATTCTCGAATTAGGTCCTCGTTGCTTAGGTGCTCATCGGAAGCATAGCCCCAGAATTCTTTTCGCAAATATTCATGAAGGTATTCCGCCGTAGCTTCTGCCAATCGATCGGCCAAAGCTTTTACCATAATGCTCTGGTAATCGTCTTGCTCTTTTTCAAAACGCTCAATCCACTTTTCAATTCCCAAGCCTGCCGTTACAGCAAAAGCACCTATGTAATCTGCTCCCGAGTCTTTGGGTTGGATGTAATCCGCTAAACAAATATTGGATGCCTTTTTGCTCTTTTTACTTTGTTGCCTCAGGCCTACAATCGTATCAGCGACTTTGCTTCTACTGTCATCCGTATATACTTCTATGTCGTCGTCACACACTTGATTGGCCGGAAAAACACCTAAGACCGCCTTAGATTCTAAACCGTCCTTTGCAATGATTTCATCCAAAAGTGTAAGTGCATCCTTGTACAAGTCTTGTGCTTGTTGTCCTACAAGCTCATCATCTAAGATTTTTGGAAACCTTCCATGCAAATCCCAAGTCTGGAAAAATGGCGTCCAATCGATGTAGTTTTTCAAAAGTTCTAAATCGATCTTATGCATGGTTTTAGTGCCTACGTTTTTTGGAGTAAACACCGGATTTTGATCCCAATCCAACAACGCCTTGTTGGCTCTAGCTCCGGCAAGGTCAACAAACTTCTTCGTTTTAGAATTGGCTTCAAATCGGGTTTTTAAGTCCTCATACTCTTCTTTCGTTTCGCTAATTACCTGTTCCGAAAAATTAGGATTCAACAGTTTACTAACTAAAGGAATACTTAAAGAGGCATCACCAACATGGAACACCCCTTTTTGATATTTCGGTGCTATTTTCACAGCCGTATGAACTCTAGAAGTAGTTGCACCTCCAATCAACAAGGGTGTCGACAATTCTTGTCGCTGCATTTCTTGGGCGATGTTTACCATTTCATCTAGCGAAGGCGTAATAAGACCACTAAGGCCAATGATGTCAGCTTCTTCTTGTTTTGCGCGCTCAAGAATTTGTTCCAAAGGAACCATAACTCCCAAATCGATTACCTCATAGTTGTTACAAGCCAGTACCACGCCCACAATATTTTTACCTATATCGTGAACGTCTCCCTTAACGGTCGCTAAAAGAATCTTTCCAACTTTTTGCTGCTTTTCATCTTTTCCTTCTTCAATGAAAGGCTGAAGATAAGCCACTGCTTTTTTCATCACACGGGCACTTTTAACAACCTGGGGTAAAAACATTTTCCCGCTCTCAAAGAGTTTTCCGACAACGCCCATACCATCCATCAGTGGTCCTTCAATAACATCTAATGGCTTTTCCAGGGCCAATCGAGCTTCCTCGGCATCCTCAACAATAAAGTCAGTAATCCCTCTTACCAAAGCGTGTTCAATTCGCTTAGCTAAAGGTTCATTCCGCCATAAAACCTCGTCTTTCTTTTTATCTTTTCCTTGCCCCACATAAGCTTCAGCTAGATCGACCAATCGCTCCGTAGCATCTTCTCTCCTGTTGAATAAAACATCTTCAACATGCTGCAGTAATTTGGGTTCTATTTCTTCGTAGATTTCTATTAAATTGGGATTTACAATCCCCAATCGCATTCCGTTTTTTGTAGCGTGATACAAAAAAGATGCATGCATAGCCTCACGAACCATATTGTTTCCTCTGAAAGAAAAAGAAACATTACTTACACCACCACAAATATTAGCCCCAGGAAGATTTTCTCTTATCCATTTTGTTGCCTTAAAAAAGTCTAATGCGTAATTGTTATGTTCAGGTATTCCTGTTGCTACAGGAAATATGTTCGGATCGAAAATAATGTCTGAAGGCGTAAACTTTACAACCTCAACCAATAGGGTGTAGGCGCGCTGACAAATCTGAATTCTTCGCTCATAGGTGTCCGCTTGTCCCTCTTCATCAAAGGCCATAACAACAGCTGCAGCGCCGTAACGTTTAATTTTTTTGGCCTTATCTACAAAAGAGTCTTCTCCATCTTTCAGACTGATTGAGTTGACAACTCCTTTCCCTTGAAGGCATTGCAGCCCAGCTTCTATCACTTCCCATTTAGAGCTGTCCACCATAATTGGAATACGTGAAATATCAGGTTCTGAGGCGATGAGATTCAAGAAATTAACCATGCATTCCTTGGCTTCCAATAATGCATCGTCCATATTCACATCCAAAATCTGTGCACCGCCCTCTACCTGGTCTCTTGCAATCGCTAGAGCCTCTTCATACTTTTCTTCTTTGATGAGCCTCAGGAACTTTTTAGAACCTGCCACATTCGTCCGTTCCCCAACATTTACAAAGTTGAGGGCATCGTTAACCACGAGAGGTTCTAAACCGCTTAATGTTAAGTGCTTTGTGCTCATATTTCTTGAGTTACGCTTTTCTTTCTCGGTTTATACGTTGCTGCCAATTCTGCTATTGCCTGTATGTGTTCCGGTGTTGTTCCACAACAGCCGCCAACAATATTCAGTAATCCTTGGTCCAGAAAGGGTTTTAAATATTCACACATCAAATCAGGACTTTCATCATATTCACCAAAAGCATTCGGCAAACCAGCATTCGGATAAACACTTATAGGTGAATTACTTATGGCCGAAAGGCTCCGAATGTGGGGTAACAGTTGTTCCGCTCCCAAAGCACAATTCAGCCCAATACTCAAAACTGGCAAATGAGAAAGTGAAATGTAAAATGCTTCTACCGTTTGTCCAGATAACGTTCGTCCACTAGCATCGGTAATCGTTCCCGAAATCATAATCGGAAGGGTTACTTTCAAGTCGTCAAAGACGGTCTCAATGGCAAATAATGCTGCCTTGGCATTTAGGGTGTCAAATATGGTTTCAACGATAAGAAGGTCTACACCTCCTGCAATTAAAGCTCGAACTTGCTCAGAATACGCTTCTACCAAATCATTAAAAGTAATGGCTCGATATCCGGGTCTGTTAACATCAGGGGATAACGATGCCGTTCGGTTGGTAGGACCTATAGCACCCGCAACAAATCTGGGTTTATCCGGGTTTGTCTTTGTAAATTCCGTGGTCACCTCCTTCGCAATTTTAGCTGAGTGGTAATTGATGTCGTAAACTGAGGATTCAAGAGCATAATCGGCTTGAGCGATACTTGTACCACTAAAAGTATTCGTTTCAATGATGTCGGCTCCTGCCTCAAGGTATTCTGCATGAATTTCCTTAATGATTTCCGGTCGAGTTAAAGACAATAAATCGTTATTACCTTTCAACGGACTTTGGTGCTCATCAAACCATCCGGCTCTATAATCTTCTTCTTCGAGATTATAGCCCTGAATCATGGTTCCCATACCCCCATCTAATAGGAGGATTCGTTTATGTATTAGTTCTTCTAACAAGATCTTGTAATTGTTGAAGTTTATTTTTCTGTTGATTTCTCTAACGCTCTATCGATATCTTGGATGATGTCATCGATATGCTCCAATCCCACAGACACGCGAATGAGGCCCTGCTTTATCCCTACTTCTAATCGTTCTTCTTCAGTTAAACGGGCGTGTGTTGTGGATGCCGGATGAGTAACTATCGTTCTACTATCACCCAAGTTGGCCGTTAATGAGGCCAATTCCACAGCATTCAAAAACCGTTTTCCGGCTTCAATTCCTCCCTTTATGATAAAGCTCAAAATTCCTCCACCCTGCTTCATTTGTTTGCGTGCAATATCATAATGCGGATGTGAGGGCAAAAACGGATACTTCACGGCTTCAACACTTGGATGATTTTCCAAAAATTGTGCGAGTTTTAAGGCATTATCGCTGTGTCGGTCAATTCTTAAGGCCAGTGTCTCGAGACTCTTAGAAAGAATCCAAGCATTGAAAGGAGACAAAGATGGTCCCGAATGTCTAGCAAAAGCCTTCACCTCTTCGATGATCGCTTTCGATCCTAAGATAACACCCCCAAGAACACGTCCTTGTCCATCCATATATTTAGTGGCTGAATGAACCACTATGTGTGCTCCAAAATCAATGGGTTTTTGGATGTAAGAGGTGGCAAAGCAATTGTCGACAACAAGGAGTATTCCGTGCTTTTTAGCAAGTTTACCCAAATGCTCAAGATCGATAATGTCAATACCGGGATTCGAAGGGGTTTCAACAAATAAAATCTTTGTGTTCTCCTGAATAGCTGCCTCCCAATCGTCTTGTTGATTTGCATCAACATAAGTGTGGTTGATGTTCCATTTTGGGAAAATCTTGGTAAACAAAACATGAGAAGAGCCAAAAACCGATCGGCAAGAAACTACATGATCTCCACTTTGAAGTAAGCTCGCTATCGTGGTGAACACAGCCGCCATACCTGTAGCTGTAGCCCAGCCAGCCTCTGCACCTTCCATTAAAGCTACTTTGTCGATAAATTCGGTTGTCGTTGGATTTGAAAATCTTGAATAGATGTTCCCTTCAACTTCGTCAGAAAACATAGCTCGCATCTGTTCTGCATCATCAAAAACAAAACTTGATGTTAGATGAAGAGGCGTTGAATGCTCATTGAACTGTGAGCGCTCCGTCTGTGTTTTAATAGCTAATGTTTCAAATTTTTGAGTACTCATCTTCTTAGTTGTTTCTAATTTCGAAGCTGTAAGTTATCTCTGCGGTAGGCTCTAAAATTTTTGCCACCGAGCAGTATTTTTCAAGAGATAACTCAATACTTTTTATTACTTTTTTTTCTTTCAGGTCGCCCCATAAAATAAAATGGAGATTGATTTTTTTAAACAAGGACGGTACAGCATCCTCACGATCTGCGGTAATCTGTACCTTAAAATCCTCCAGTTCTTGTTTCTGTTTTTTTAAAATCAAGCCGATATCGATACTACTACAACCACCAAGAGCCATCAGTAAAAGGTCCATCGGTCGAGTCCCTTTATCTTCTCCCCCTACTTTAGGGCCGGCGTCAATTTGAACTTTCTGATTGGACGAATCAGTAGCTTCAAAATGAAAAGCCTTGTTCTTTCTTACGAGTTCTATATTCATAATTTAATCAAATTAATGGCCTAAAAATGTTGACGAATCACTTCTGTTAAAGCAGCCGTTTCAATCAAAAAGCCGTCGTGCCCATACAGTGAATCTATTTCGGCATAAGTGCCTTCGTTTATGTGGGCAGCGATTAACTTTGACTCTTCCACAGGAAATAAAATATCTGAACTCAAACCCACCACTAAAGTCTTAGCCTTGATACTTCCCAAAACTTCCTCAAGGGTTCCTCTTCCCTCAGAAACATCGTGGTTGTCCATGGCAACAGATAGCGTCCAGTAGGAATAGGCATTAAATCGCTTCGCTAACTTTTCTCCTTGATATTGTTGATATGCGGATGCTTTTAGCTCCCCAGATTCCGACCTTCCTTCTTGAGTCGCTTGATAGGTTTTGTAATTTCTATAACTCAAAAGAGCTATCGCTCTTGCCGTCTTCATCCCTTGAATTCCAGCTTCGGGGTCTTCTTGACCCCATGTACCATCAGATGCAATAGCCAGGCGTTGGGTCTCATTAAAAGCAATGCCCCATGGAGAATGCTTTGAATTAGAGGCAATAACAACCATGTTTTCAATGATTTCTGGTTCAATAATCGACCATTCCAAGGCTTGTTGACCTCCAATGGAGCCTCCAATTAGAGTATGTATTTTGTTAATCTCTAACTCTTGTCTCAACAAGATTAAAGAATGAACGATGTCTCGGATGGTGATTTGTGGGAAACTTCCGTAATACGGTTTTCCGGTATTTGGATTTACCGAAAGTGGGCCTGTAGATCCATAATGAGATCCCAAGACGTTCACGGAAATGATAAAGTGTTTCTCAGGGTCGTAAAGTTTACCTTCACCGATGAGTCCACTCCACCAATCAGATACATCAGAATTCGCTGTAAGTGCATGACATACCCAAATCACATTATCTCGGTTGGCATTCAGCTCACCCAAAGTCGAATAACTCAATTCAACTTGGGCTAGTGAACCTCCTAACTGCAATGGAAATTCCTCTTTGTGTATGAAAGTTTTATGATTCATGATAAATGTTCTAACTGATATTGGTTTCTACTTTAGTGTTGACTTTTTGAAGCTACGCTAAAGCAGAACATAGAAAAAAACAGCCATCTTACAACCATTGATTCGAGGCGATTAAAAACAGCCTCTAATGAAAATAAAAAAGCATCTTTTTTCATGACTTTTAGTCTTTTTAAAAAGAGAAACTGATTCAGATAAGTAGTTCTATCAGGGGGATAAAAAAATCTCTCCCGATAAGTCAGAAGAGATTGGTTTGCAAAGCATTTGCTTCTCGTCGTCCTTATTTTCCCTCTTTCGAGGTAGGATTTAGCACCTTGTCTTGCGACGGGTTGCTAAGGTTTCGTTGGGCCTGTCCCTCCACCTTTCTGAATAAGTTTACTCGTTTTGTTAAACGTTCTGCAAATATACAGCTAGAATCAATTAAAATCCAAGCATTTGCATATTTATTTACGTTGTCTCGTATATTTGACAACTGTTTTTGCCTAATAATCCGTGGTTTTAATTCGTGCTACCCTAAAACCAAAGATTAACCGGGACTACTTTTTCCAAGTATTTGCGCCCGCCAATAACTTGTTGAGGTCTGGAGCTCCTTTCAACTCAACCTCTTGTTCTAATTGTTGACTCAGACTATCTTCGTAAGTTCCTCTTTCTTCTTGATAAAAAATACCAAAAGGGCGGGGACGTGCGTCTGCATCAGTCGCATTATCCTCAAAGAAACGCACTAGAATATTTGCTTTGTTACGATCCGTTTCATCATGAACCCACAAATCGTCTATGCTTACGTTGTCGTCTTTAAGCGAAACAATTTTTGCATGAAACCCATCAAGAATAATTCCCTTGTCCAACTCAGCACCAAATACAAGGGGCTTGCCATGCTCTAGGTATACACTGTTCTCTTTCTTGTTGGTCTTATCCGTAAATGTAGAGAAGGCGCCATCATTAAAAATGTTACAATTCTGATAAATTTCCACCAACGAAGTCCCTTGATGTCGCTCTGCGCGGAGCAAAATTTCTTTCAAGTGTTTCGGTTCTCTATCAATCGATCGTGCAATGAATGTCGCATCAGCACCCAAGCTTAAAGCTAGAGGGTTAAATGGGTGATCTAAAGATCCTACCGGGGTAGACTTTGTCTTTTTCCCCAATTCAGAAGTTGGTGAATACTGTCCTTTGGTTAAACCATAAATCTGGTTGTTAAAGAGCAAAACATTCACATTGAAATTTCTTCTCAAAAGGTGAATGAAATGATTACCGCCAATGGCTAGTGAATCTCCATCTCCCGTAATGATCCAAACGCTTAAGTCAGGACGAGAAGCTTTTAAACCACTAGCGATGGCTGTAGCTCGTCCATGAATTGAATGCATCCCATAAGTATTCATGTAATACGGGAATCGTGAAGAACAGCCAATACCCGAAACAAAGACGATGTCTTCCTTAGGAATCCCTAGTTCTGGCATAACACTTTGTACTTGTTTTAGGATAGAATAATCCCCACAACCGGGACACCATCTAATATCCTGATCGCTGGCAAAATCCTTTGCGCTCAACTTCTTTTGTTCCTTTTCTTTTAAAACTTCAGGCATAACCTTTACTTTAAGTGGTTTAAAACTTCTTCTTTGATCTCTTGTGCCCGGAAGGGTAAACCTTTAATCTTATTTAATCCCTTTGCATCGATCAGGTATCGATCTCTTATCAACTTTATCAATTGCCCATCATTCAATTCAGGAATAATCACCTTATCAAAATTCGACAGGATTTCGCCTAAATTTTCAGGGAAGGGATGTATGTATCTGATCTGTGCATGTGCCACATCTACACCTTCCGACTGAAGCTCTTTGGCAGCCGTTTTGATCGATCCATAAGTAGATCCCCAACCCAGAATCAATAGTTTTGAGCTTGTTGTTCCGCTATCCAATTCCTGCTTCGGAATATGCTTGGCTATTCGGTTTACCTTAGCAGCTCTTATCTTCACCATCTCCTGGTGATTTTCGGGGTCGTAAGAAACGTTCCCAGTTTCCTTGTCTTTTTCCAAGCCCCCTAAACGATGCTCTGCGCCAGCCGTTCCGGGAACTGCCCATTCGCGAACAAGATCTTCATTACGCTTGTAAGGTAAATAAGGAGCATCCTCTTCTGCTCTTGCATCTTTAACTTTAAGCACTATGGGTTTCAATGCTTCAGCCGAAGGAAATTTCCATGGCTCAGCACCGTTGGCAATGTAACCATCAGTTAAAAGAAAAACAGGGGTCATGTGCTCAATAGCAATTCTACAAGCCTCGTAAGCCATTTCGAAACAATCGGATGGCGACTGTGCCGCAATGACCGGCATTGGTGCTTCTCCATTTCTACCGTACATGGCTTGTAATAGATCGGATTGTTCCGTTTTCGTTGGCAATCCGGTTGATGGTCCGCCTCTTTGTACATTAACTAATACCAAAGGAAGTTCCATCATCACAGCCAAACCTATGGCTTCACCTTTTAAGGCGATTCCGGGTCCTGATGAGGCCGTGGTTGCCAGATCTCCTCCAAAAGAAGCTCCGATCGCCGAACAAACCCCGGCAATTTCATCTTCAGCCTGAAAGGTCTTGATCCCAAAATTTTTGTGCTTCGCCAATTCATGTAAAATGTCTGAAGCAGGTGTAATCGGGTAACCTCCATAAAACAAATTCATGTCTGAACGATGAGCAGCAGCTATTAAACCTAGAGCTGTAGCTTGATTCCCGACAATGTTCCGGTACTTACCAGGTTGCATTTCAGCAGGTTTTACTTCAAATCGATTCGAAAAAGTCTCGCTAGTATCCGCGAAATGGTACCCCGATTTAAGTACTTTTAAATTGGCCTGTAAAACCTCTTGTTTGCCCTTAAATTTGCGCTCAAGAAAATCAATGGTAGAGTCTAAAGAACGATTGTAGATCCAGTAAATAAATCCAAGCACAAACATGTTCTTACAACGATCTCTTTCTTTTGAACCTAGAGAAGATTCTTTCAGATTCTCCCGAGTCATTTTAGTAATGTCGATCTCGTGTACCTTAAAGCCTTCCAGACTGGAATTGGTTAATGGATTGTCCACCGGATCGATCCCTGCCAATCGCAAATTCTTTTTGTCGAAACCGGCTGTATTGACGATGATGGTCCCTCGTTTTTTCAGCCTAGAAAGATTCTTCTTTAGAGAAGCAGCATTCATAGCAACCAATACATCACATAGATCTCCCGGAGTAAAAATAGATGAATTCCCAAAGTTTATTTGAAATCCTGAAACTCCAGCCAAAGTACCCAAGGGAGCTCTAATTTCCGCAGGGAAGTCAGGAAAGGTACTTAGGTCATTTCCATACAAAGCTGTGTTATTGGTGAATTGATTTCCAATAAGCTGTATCCCATCACCAGAATCCCCTGCATAAAGGATGGTCACTTTATCAAGTACGTTTTTAACTTGTGTATTTTCTTTTTCCAATGTCATTTTATTTGCTTAGTGCAATCCACATTCCGTTTTTTGAGCATCTGCCCATCTACCTTCTCTACCTTGACCTTTCTTCGTACAATGAAAACATCCGATAGAGTTGTACCCACATAATTGAAGCGGGTGTGCAGGTAAATTATTTTTTGATATAAATTCCTTCTGATCTTCATCACTGCAATCAATCAGAGGGTAAAACTTTAAAATGTCGTCTTTGAGTTCAAAAATTTCTTTCTCAGAGCGAACGCTATTTTGATGAGCCATCAATCCCGAAACCCAAATTTTAAATCCTGACTTTAATTTCTGTAAAGGTTTTACCTTATTTAAAGAACAGCAAAAGTCGGGATTTTTCGACCAAGTTTCATCTTTCAAAGTAAACTCATTTTCCGTCCTATCCGGTTTTACATCAATGACCTGTAATCCCAATTTTTTGGCTAACTTTTTCTTGTAGCTAATGGTTTCAGGAAATGAATAGGTCGTGTCAATAAAATGAATCTTTTGTTCGGGGTTTACCTTTGAAATTAAACCTAGTAAATAGGCAGAAGAAGCTCCAAACGAAGAAGTTACCAGGACCTCATCGGTCGTGTATTCTTCATATAAAGCACTCAGCCGTTCTTCTATGCTAAGTGAAATGTATTTTTTATTCTTCGCTTCTATCATCATTCTCTTAATTCGCGTCTACCTCTTCAAAATAAGCATCAATACCGCCTGATAGGTTGTATAAATTTGAAAAACCAAATTCTTTTTCTAGCAGTTGTATTGCTTTTATACTTCTTCCACCGGCTTTACAGTGAACGACTACTTTTTTGTCCGATACAATTTGATCAACTTCGTCCTCTACATCAGCAAGAGGAATATGAAGTCCTTCAATATTAGAAATATCGTATTCAAAGTCCTCACGAACATCAATCAATTGAAAAGGCTCATCACTGTTTTGCAATTCTAAAAATTCAGCAACAGAAAGACTCTTCACGTCCTCTTCCTTGTTTGAACTAAACCCACAAAATTCTTGATAATCGATTAACTCTGTAATCGATGGGTTTTTTCCATTCAACGGGTTTTCATCGTCTCGGTGTACTTTTACCGTTCTCGTTTCAAAGTTCATGGCATCAAAAAGGAATAGACGACCTACCAACGGTTCTCCAACCCCAGTAATTACCTTTATAACCTCGTTTGCTTGTAACGAACCTACAATTCCCGGCAATACACCTAAAACACCGCCTTCAGCACAACTTGGCACTAAACCTGGTGGTGGTGGTGACGGAAATAAGTCTCTGTAATTAGGCCCTACAACACCTTCTTTATTGGTGTAGTTGAATACAGACACTTGACCATCAAATCGGTATATAGATGCATACACGTTCGTTTTACCAAGCAGCACACATGCGTCATTTACGAGGTAACGCGTTGGGAAATTATCTGTCCCATCAGCTACTAAATCATAATCCTTAACAATATCAAGAGCATTTTGAGAGCTCAAAAGAACATTATGGGTTACAATTTTAATGTAGGGGTTTAAGCCTTCTAATCGTTCCTTAGCGGCTAGTACTTTTGGCTTACCAATATCATCGGTAGAGAATAGGACTTGCCGCTGTAAGTTTGAGTCCTCAACCACATCAAAATCAAGCACCCCAATGGTTCCAACCCCAGCTGCTGCTAGGTATTGAAGCAATGGCGCTCCTAATCCTCCAGTTCCTACAACCAATACTTTGGCCGCTTTTAACTTTCGCTGTCCTTCAATATTGAATTCAGGAATAATTAAGTGCCGACTGTATCGGGATAATTCTTCTTTGCTAAATGTTTCTTGTGCCATGGTAAATTAGTTTATACCTCCTGCAATTGCTGGAATGATGCTAAGCACGTCATCAGCTTTCAAGGCTGTTTTTTCTTTGTCTAAGACGTTAATGTCTTCGTCACCTAAATAAATTCTAAGAAAGCTTCTAATTTGATTTTTGTCGTCAAAAAGGTGCTTCTTTATGTCAGGAAATGATCCTGCAAGTGCTTCAATCGCATCATATACAGTTGCCGCATTTGCTTCAAAGGCAGCCTGGTTGTCTGTAAATTTTCTTAGGGGTGTTGGGATAATTACTTTTGCCATGGTCTTAATTTTTTAAACTGTTGTTACTTTTTTTTCTTCGTTATCGAAAACGGGTTCTTGAATGAATTTATGAGCATCGTTAAGCGTCCATGATGAGGTCGCTGCCACTTCACCTTTCACAATAGATACAATCACATAGGAGAAATTAGGCTGAGCAAATTTCAAATCGGTTGGCGAAGGAACTGCAGGATGATCTGGGTGAGAGTGATAAACACCAATTAAATCCAAGTCATTTTCTATCGCATAACGTTCGGCCTTCACATAATCTATTGGAGCAATTTCAAAGATTCGCTCTGGGTTGGTTTTGTTTTGATTGACAACATCTCTGATCTCAGTAACTTCTTTATTTTCGTTAATCTTACCGTAAAAGAAACCACATCCTTCATGCGGATAGCTCGCCACTAAATGCTCGTGCATTTCTTTGAGTGCTGTGTCTGTAAACTTTACTTCTTTCATCTTCTTTTATTTAAAAAGTTGTTCATAAACCTCACTGTACTTGTCTGCGCTGTCAGGTATAATCGTTACGATAACTCCCTCTTCCAGTTCATTTGCTAAACGAATGGCTCCCGCTAAATTTGCAGCCCCTGAGGGTCCTATCAATAAGCCTTCTTTTTGTGCAATCTCTTTCAATAGGGCAAAGCTTTCTTCTGTGGAGATTTCTTGGTTGTCATCGGCTTGCTCTGCATTGTATATCTTGGGCACCAAAGCCGTCTCCATGTGCTTCCATCCTTCTATGGCATGCATAGCCGAATCGGGATGAAGGGCAATAACTTGAGTGTTGGGATCTTGTTCTTTTAGATACGTTCCCGTTCCTCTCATCGTTCCTGTAGTACCGAGTCCCGCCATGAAATGAGTAATCTTCTCATCACCTAACTGCTCAATGATTTCAGGTCCTGTGGTATTATAATGCGCTTTCCAGTTGTTGTCATTACCGTACTGATCGGCATAAAAATATTTGTCTGGATTAGCGGCTACCATTTCTTTGGCTTTGTTTTGAGCTCCATCCGTAGACTCATATTGAGAAGTCAATATGAGTTCAGCCCCAAGAGATTTTAAATTTCTAATTCTCTCTATGGATGCGTTGGCAGGGATACATAAGGTAACCGGAATGCCCAAGGCACCACAAATGGATGCATATGCGATTCCCGTATTTCCACTCGAAGCATCCAACAATGTTTTGTTTCTGTTTAATTCGCCTGCAAGAATAGCACTTTTAACAATCTCAAATGCCGGTCTACTCTTTACACTGGCACCAAATTGTTGCCATTCTAACTTTGCGTATATCTTTACCCCTTTCTTTTGAAAAAGTCTGTTAAAAGGATACAGTGGCGTGTTACCAACGAACTTTTCCAACTGCTGTAATCCTTCAATTAAGCCTTTGTATTCCACTTTATTTTCTTTTATCAGTTCCATATACTTTTTGTTATACTCTTTTTTAGCCTTGTTGAGACAGTTGTTCAACAAAGTTTTGATTCACAAAATTGTAAACGTATTCGGGATGTAGTTTAACAACTTCACCTATCACGATAATTCCAGGACCATCTTGAGGTTCTGACTTTAGCTTATCAACGATGTTCGATATTTTCCCCACGAAGATCTTTTCATTGGGTAAAGATCCATTGTAAATAACCGCTATCGGGTAATTAGATCGTCCTTCTTGGGAATACAAAGCTGCTATTTCTTCTATTTTGCGCAAACCCATTAAGATGACCACAGTAGCATCAGACTGTACGGCTAGTGAAACGTCTTTCGAAAGTTTCCCATTACTCTTCGTTCCCGTAATCACCCAAAACCCATCGTTTATTCCACGTTTCGTTAAGGGTATGTCTTGTAAACCAGTTAAAGCAATCGAACTTGAAATTCCCGGAATGTATTCTGTTTCTATACCGTGAAGTTCTGCGTACTCTTTCTCCTCATACCCTCTTCCAAACACGTATGGGTCTCCTCCTTTTAAGCGGATAACATGCCCCTCTTGTTGAACGTATTTTACAATGAGTTCATTAATTTCGTCTTGGGAAAATGAATGTTCACCAGCTCGTTTACCGACAGAAATCTTAAGAGCACTATCGTTGGCAGCTTTGAGCAACTCAGGGTTTACCAAAGCATCGTATAGGATTACCTTAGCATCTCTAATTGCTCGGAAGCCTTTCCAGGTGATCAACTCCGGATCTCCGGGACCTGCTCCTAAAATAATTAACTTTCCTTTTGTCGTTTGCTTACGCATCTTTCTTTTCTCTTAACACAAAAGCTTCTTTCACGAACTGTTTTGCAAGTGTCAAATAGCTTTGAGCAAAATCTTTTGTCGGTTCATTTTCATTAATCGCATACACGGTTTCTTGGAAGCTTTTCTCTAATTTGAAATGCGCCTTATTCACGTATTTCTCATCAAAATCTTTAATAATCATCGCTTGTGTGTTGGTCTTTAAACCTTCAGAAACCAATAATGCTTTTGCCGTATTTACCAAAGAAGAGTAGGTATGGTAAATAGAGTCAGAATAAGCTTCCGCCTCCAATGCTTCAATAGCTGAAGCTAATCGCTCTTCAGATTCTAATAGTAACGTAGCCACCAGGTCGATGGTTACCCCGGCACATTCTCCCACACCAACTTCAGTTTTAAAATATTCTTCACGATCCCAGTCGATAAAGTCAGAATCCACAAGATCATCGGTAGAAGCCAGTCCCTTCAACAGGTCATAGAAATAAGCTTTCCCTTGTCTTTGGTAATAATCGATGTGGTACTCACCCTCATTCGAATGAGTTTCATAATCATCCAAAATGGTTTTCAAAGACAAAGCAACTCTTTTACTTGGTATTTTCACGATCTTATCAGAGACCCTTCCCTCACCATCACTCAAAACGCCCCCTCCTAGAAGTATTTGAACAGCCGGCAAGATCCGTTGCTTTACTTTTATCGCTGAACCGTGATAACCGATTGCCGCCATAGAATGCTGACCACAAGAATTCATACATCCACTGATCTTGATCTTCAGATTTTTATTGTAGATGTAATCCGGATAATCATCTCTTAATACCTGCTCCAATACGCCTGCTACACCGGTACTATTTGCAATTCCAAGATTACAGGTGTCTGTTCCCGGACATGCAGTTACATCATGAGTACTGTCAGCCCCCGGCTCTGCAAAACCTAGCCCGTCTAACTCGCTGTAAAGCACTTTTAGATTCGCCTCTGGAACGAACTTAATTACAAAACCTTGTCCGATAGTAAATCGAATTTCGTCGGAAGCCAAGCGCTCTACAATCTTTGCCAAGGCACGTGCTTGAGTCGTTGTAAAGTCTCCCGTAAGAAGTCTTACATTTACCGCAAAGTAGCCCTCTTGCTTTTGAGCAATCACATTACTTTTAAACCACTTATCGTATGCTTCGGCGTCAACATCTACAGCAACCGCTTCGGCTAAAGGCTCAGGTCTTGTAGTCTCTTCATAAGCCTCGTGATCTATGTGGAAGGTTTTATATTTTAAAGCTTTACGCTCTAACTCAACCAATCTTTGAAACTCTTCAACACCAATCTTTTTCACCAAGTACTTTAAGCGTGCTTTGTTTCTTCGGGCTCTTTCACCGTGTTTATCAAATACACGTACCAGTGCTTCACTATAAGGAATAATCGCATCTTCCGGAAGGAAATCGTAAACCGACTGAGCTAGGTAAGGCTGAGCACCCAAACCTCCTGCAATTACCACTTTAAATCCGCGTTGCTCTACATTATCAATAATCTTTGTTTTGGCAATAAACCCAATGTCGTGAATGAAGGTGTAAGCGCTGTCTTCTTCGTTTGATGAAAAGGCAATTTTCACCTTACGCCCCATCTCTTGAGAGATAGGGTTTCTCAAGAAGAAATCAAACATAGCGTGTGCGTACGGACTCACATCAAACGGTTCGTTTTTATCCACTCCGGCTAAAGCAGAAGCGGTAATATTTCTTACCGTATTTCCACAAGCTTCACGCAAGGTAACATCATCTTTTTCGAGCTCTGCCCACAGTTGTGGTGTTCTATCCAAACTCACGTAATGAATTTGAATATCTTGACGTGTGGTAATGTGAAGTTTTCCTGTTGAATATTCATCCGCTACGTCGGCAATTCTAAGTAACTGATTCACTTTTGTCTTTCCGTAAGGAAGCTTAATCCGGATCATTTGCACACCAGATTGACGCTGCCCATAAACCCCTCTAGCCAATCGAAGACTTCTAAACTTATCTTCGTCTAACTTCCCATCTTTAAACAGGTGGATTTTTCTTTCCAGCTCAATAATATCCTTTTCTACTATGGGATTTTCAATTTCAGTTCTAAAACTTTGCATGCTATTTGGGGGTTTAGTGTTTTTGGGTATAAAAAAAAACCTTTCGATGAGGAAAGGCTTTGTATATCAATGATTTCTTGTTTGTCATGAGCATATATCTAACCTTTCGTTTTGTGTACAACAACACGTTACATAACAGGCACAACAATTCATCATTGCGTTGTTCTGGTTAGTGTATGTATTTGAATTTTTCATGCTGTTGGTTTGTATGGGTAATTTTGAGTCTGCTTAATGAAGGTTCATCTTAGCAACAACAGCAAGTTGCCTGTGTGGATACACAAGCTGATCTAGAAAGATCATTCGATAGGGCTAAAAAAGTAACTTTGTTCATCACTTTTAGGGTCTGTAAAGAATTGTTAAAAACTTTTTGTAAATATACAACCATAATCGACTATAAAACAAACTATTTTTTGATTATTTTAAAATAAATCGCCTAACCGCACTGTAAGAGGCGCCATTTGCTTGTGGGAAATTCTTATTCACACGCCCTAAATATTAGAAACTTAACAACAAATACATATATGGAGTTAATTCAATAATATTGTTTATATTTAATAGATGATATAATTAAATTTTCGATGAACTATTTATGGGTAATACTGTTGTTTGCAAGTCCTTTGAATGCCCAATTTGCAGATGATTTTTCTGATGGCAATTTCAAAAAAAACCCGCCCTGGCAAGGCATAGAAGAACATTTTGAGATAGATGATAAAAACAGATTGCACTTAAATGCGCCCAGAGAAAGTGGGGCTTCCTACTTAAGGACAAAGACTGAGCTGTTAGAAAATGCCTCATGGGAAATGTCCCTGACATTAGAGTTCAATCCCTCCTCATCAAACTATGTAGACTGGTATTTAATGGCGAATGATTCGGTGTTAAAGAATTCCACAAAAGCCTATTTTGTTCGAATTGGAGGTGCTCTGGACGAGGTTTCACTTTACCGTAAAACCAACGAAGAAGAAATTAAACTTATTGATGGCTTGAATAAGCGCATTGATAGCAATCCTGTGAATCTGCGCCTAAAAGCCACACAAACCCTAGATGGGCACTGGAGTTTATGGATAGATGCATTGGAGGGAAAAGGCTGGGTTTTGGAAGGTGATGTAAGAGACTTTGAAGTTCGTGAAACGAGTTACTCAGGCGTCCATTGTGTATACACTTCCACGCGTAGTAATCGATTTTATTTTGATGATTTTATCCTTGAGGGCACACTCTTCATAGATAGCATTCCTCCGAAACTAATTGCATCTTCAATCGTAAAAGAAAATACAATCCAACTGAATTTTGATGCTGAAGATCTTAGTCTTCCCTCTTTGAGTCACTACAAATTAACCCCCCAATCAGTACGACCCAAACAAGTTCTACAAACCGGAACTAAAATAATCCTCATCTTTGAAAATGCACTTCCAAGTAACGAGCATTTTCAACTCAAAATAAGCGGTATATCAGACACTTTGGGCAATCTAATGGCAGATACACTTCTCAACTTTTACAGACAGAAACATCAACAATTCGACCTCGTCATACATGAAATCATGATGAATCCAGAGCCTACTGTTCAATTGCCAAACGTGGAATATATTGAACTCTTCAATCGTGCTAATTATGCGCTAAATATCAAAGGTTGGCAAGTAAAAACAAATAGCTCGGTACGGACAATTCCGGAGGTTACTCTCGAAGCTAATGAATACCTCTTACTGATGAACCCGGAAGATTTGTATGCTTTTAACAATGCTTTAAAACGCCCTCTGAGCCCATGGGTATACTTAGGCAACACCGAAGGCTATATAGGCCTTTTGGACGAGAAAGGGGCAATCATCCACGAGGTCCAATACCATAAATCATGGATTCAAAACTCGAATAAAGAACGAGGGGGTTGGTCACTAGAAATGATTGACCCAAAGCATTACTGTGCTGGAAAAAACAATTGGGGGGCCTGTAAAAACCAAGTCGGCGGAACACCTGGATATTCAAACAGTATAGAAGAAAATAAACTCGATAGTAACCGTGTACATATTAAAGCGATTGAAGTCATTCAGCAAAATGAAATACAATTTAACTGGTCAGAAAATCTGTACGACTCGACACTTTTCAAAATCGACTACACCTACTTTCATCCCGAAATTAGTGTTCATAGCATCCACCATATGAGGAACAAAACCTTTGTTGAATTTACAGACAATTTGGAAGAAGGGAAAAGCTATTTATTTAACCCAAGTAAACTCAAAGACTGCTACAACAATGAAATAGGGCAACACGAACTAGAATTTATAAAAGGGGCCTGGCCCGAAGTAGGCTCCATTTACCTCAATGAATTATTGTTTAACCCCAAGGTAGGAGGTTATGACTATGTGGAACTTTACAACGCCTCAGAAGAATACGTGGACCTTTCCAAACTTTACCTTGGAAATTACGACAGCCTTTTTAATGACATTACAAATACAGAGCGCATCAGCTTAAGGCCCATCAACTTTCCGCCAAAGGCCTACCTTGCTTTGTGTGAAAGCAAAGATTGGATTGAATCAAATTACAAAACAAATGAGCATCTGTTTTTTCTTGAGGTCGATCAGCTTCCGAACCTCCCTAATAAAAAAGGAAGTATCGCCTTGAGTAATCTGGCTTATGAAATTATCGACAAGTATTCCTACCATGAAGACAGTCATTTCTCACGATTAGAGTCTGTAAAAGGGGTTGCTCTTGAAAGGTTAAATCCTTCGTCAGAAGAATGGTTCTCGGCATCATCGACTGAAAATTACGGCACTCCCGGTAGAAAAAACTCACAATTCACTTACTCAGTGCCGAGCAAAACAAAATTAGAAATCGTACCCGACGTTTTTACCCCCAATTTGGATGGCAAAGAAGACTTCACAAACATCACATTAGTGCCAAAAAATCCGGTGAAGACAAACATCCGTATTTACAATAAAAAAGGATTAGAAGTCCGAAAAATCTGTCAATCGGAATTGATCACTCAGAAAACAAGCTGGATTTGGGATGGGTTGGACGAAGAGAGTCTCGACCTACCGATGGGCATTTATATGATTGTTGTTGAATTGTGGGCATCGAAAGGCAAGCCCGAGTATTTGAAGCACCCTGTAGTTATACATTACTAAAAAGCGACCCAAAAAAAAGAAAACAAAAAAAGGGCAAGCTACTTAAATCACAGTGCTCAACCCTCTACCCTTGCTGCGTTCCCGCCCTGGGGGAATTCGAGGGGAGCGACTTGTCTAAGACTTGCCCCGCGCAAAGATACGATTCTTTGGATTTTGGACTAAGTAATGCATAGAAATTTTATTGGAGATTACGGCCAAAAAAATCCCTTTTCCAAATTCAGAAAAGGGATTCAACTTTTAAATTTTAACTCTATCCCGATAGTTCGGGATTCAACTTTTAACAGTCATCAACACTTAGCTAAATTGTGACGTATGCTTACGGATCGATCGATGATGTCTCGAACGGCATCTATGGGCACCCGTTCTTGTTCCATACTGTCTCTGTGGCGAATGGTCACACAATTGTCCTTTGCCGAATCATTATCCACCGTAATACAGAAAGGAGTTCCATTCGCATCTTGCCGACGATAGCGACGTCCAATAGAATCTTTTTCTTCAATCACACAATTGAATTCTAATTTCAATTCATCGTATAATGTTCGAGCCAATTCAGGAAGCCCATCCTTTTTTGTTAAAGGTAAAATAGCCGCTTTTACCGGAGCTAAAACTGGAGGTAAAGCCAACACAACTCGCGTATCATTATCCCCAACTTTTTCCTCACGGTATGCGTTACACATGGTCAATAAGAACATTCGGTCCACACCAATAGAGGTTTCAACCACATAAGGGGTGTAACTTTCATTGATTTCAGGGTCGAAATACTGAACCTTTCTACCTGAGTATTCCTGATGCGCTTTTAGATCGAAGTCGGTACGTGAATGTATTCCTTCTACCTCTTTAAACCCAAATGGGAATTGGTATTCTATATCGGCGGCAGCGTTGGCATAATGCGCCAACTTCTCGTGATCGTGAAAACGGTATTTCTCCGCTTCCACCCCTAAAGATAAATGCCATTTATGGCGTGCCTCTTTCCAATGCTCGTACCATTTCATTTCTTCACCAGGGCGAACAAAAAATTGCATTTCCATTTGCTCAAATTCACGCATGCGGAAGATAAACTGACGCGCCACAATTTCGTTACGGAACGCCTTACCAATTTGTGCAATACCAAACGGGACTTTCATTCGTGCCGTTTTCTGAACATTCAAAAAGTTCACAAAAATCCCCTGCGCCGTTTCCGGACGCAACCACAGATCACTCGAACCATCGGCAGTAGCACCCATTTTAGTTCCAAACATCAGATTAAACTGACGAACATCGGTCCAATTAGCGGTCCCGGAGATCGGGCATTTTATTTCTAACTCTTCAATCAGCGCTTTTACATCTTCCAAATCTTCTTTTTCTAAGCTTCCATTCAGACGCTTGGAAATAGCCGCCATCTTTTCCTTGTAACCCAAAACTCTTGGATTCGTTTCTAAAAACTGAGCCTCATCAAAAGCCTCACCAAAACGCTTGGCAGCCTTCTTTACTTCTTTGGCAATTTTACCTTCAATCTTTGCGATGAAATCCTCTACCAAAACGTCTGCTCTATAGCGCTTCTTAGAATCCTTGTTGTCTATCAAGGGATCATTAAATGCGTCTACGTGTCCTGAAGCTTTCCAAATCGTAGGGTGCATGAAAATTGCAGAATCGATGCCGACAATGTTTTCATTCATCTTCACCATAGATGCCCACCAATATTCCTTGATGTTTTTCTTGAGCTCTGATCCGTTTGATCCGTAGTCATAAACAGCTGCTAAACCATCGTATAATTCACTCGATTGAAAAACGTATCCGTACTCCTTAGAGTGCGCAATTACTTTCTTAAAAATGTCTTGTTGATTTGCCATAGCTGCAAAAGTAATAAATAGTATGATATGACCGAGAGGTGTTTGGCTAAGTTCATGGATTAACACCAGACCCTGATAAAACAATACCTCAGAAAGGTTCGGTCAAGACGAAAAGATTATTTTTTACGATCGATGACGTATTTTATAAGCACTTGTAAAGAGGTTTTGGCCTCGGAGTCAGGCATCTCAGAAATGATTTCTACAGCCTTTGCTTGATAAGCATACATCTTTTCCTCAGCGTATTTTAGCCCTCCACTTTGGCGAACGAAATCAATAACTTCCTTTACTTTTTTCGGATTGTTGTGATGTCTTTTGATTATATTGATGATCTGCCTACGTGTACTTTTATCACATTGCTGAAGTGCAAAAATAAGGGGCAAGGTCATCTTTTGTTCCTTAATATCGATCCCCACAGGCTTACCAATCAGTCCTTGTTTTTGGTAGTCAAAAAGGTCGTCTTTAATTTGGAAGGCAATTCCAATCGCCTCACCAAAATCCCACATCTTTTGAATTTGTTCTTCATCTTTTGTTACGGAAGAACATCCGACAGCACAACAAGCAGCAATCAATGAGGCGGTTTTCTTACGAATAATTTCATAGTAAACCTCTTCAACAATATCCAATCGTCTGGCTTTCTCAATCTGTAATAATTCTCCCTCACTCATTTCTTCAACAGCACGAGAAGTAAGTTTTAAAAGGTGAAAATCTTCATTTTTTACCGCCAGTAATAAGCCTTTGGAGAGTAAAAAGTCGCCAACCAAAACAGCAATCTTATTTTTCCATAGCGCATTGATCGAAAAAAATCCGCGACGCATATTGGCATCATCAACAACATCATCATGAACTAAGGTTGCCGTATGTAAAAGCTCGATCATTGAGGCTCCACGAAAAGTACTCTCATTCATCTCGCCACATAATTTAGCAGATAGAAAAACAAACATCGGTCGCATTTGTTTCCCCTTACGCTTTACGATGTAATTTGTGATCTTATCCAATAAAGGCGTTTTACTCGCCATCGAAGCTTTGAACTTGGACTCAAAAGAGTCCATTTCATTTTTTATTGGAGCTTTTATTTGATCGATAACCGACATGAAGGCCAAATGTAATAATAATTGTCCTTTTGACTTCGTGTAAAATAAATTATTGGTGGGCTTATGGATGAAAAAATTACGTAAATTACAGAGACCTTCCGGTAACTGTCAGGATTATCTATTATCATCCTAAGCTTTTCGAAGGGTGAGTATGCCGTTCTTCGACAGGCTCAGAGTGACATGCTTTTTTATCATTAATCATCCTGTACCTTCAATTGTCATCCTGAACTTGTCGAAGGATAAGACAACTTAATGAAAAGCAAAACTTTTGACTGCACGACAATTACTTTTTCTGCTAGTCCGCTTGTTTACCACAAAACAATTTTATGTGCTTTTGTATTGACACAAAAGCACCAAAAAGTCAATACTTCATTTTCTTCTCTTGATTTGTACAAAAGGTTCATCACCACCGCAACAAGAGCCGCTCCGCCTGCCTAAGGCAGGCAGGCTTGCTTGTTGCTCCTCCATCCAACGCTATTCACCTTTTTTCAAATACTACGAGAACAAAAACAAGTCGTTCCCTTTACTTCTATTAGAATAAATCTTTTTGAAAACCCTTTTTTTAATCTTTTTCGCAGTCTAATAAAGCAATAGCTAAAAATTTTCTGAAACCCTGGAAGAAAATTAGCTATTGCTTTATGATTTTGCGGAGCAAAAAGACATCGAAAAAGTGTCATTTTTTTGGTTCGTTTTTTTGGACAAGCAAAAAAATGAACATAAGAAGCTCCGAATTTATGAGGAGATCGCCCAACCGCACTTAGCTTTTACAAGAGAAAGGATAACGGAGTTTTGTAAGTCTTGATTTTTTCGTCCTTTTGCATCAAGGCAAAAGGACATAAATAGGTTTGCGAAAGCAAACAATTTATTTGCCGAAGGAAACTTTTAGGTACCGAAACGGACTAGCAGATTACTTTTTATTGGCTAACTGCCCACAAGCCGCATCGATGTCTTTACCTCGACTTCTTCGAATGTTTACCACGACCCCTCGTGCTTCAAGATAATCTCTAAAAGCGTCTACTTTCTCCTCTTTTGCTTGTTTGAACTCCCCCCCATCAATCGGGTTGTATTCGATGATGTTCACTTTACAGGGAATGTGTTTGCAAAATTCGTAGAGTTCATGTGCATCTTGTAATTCATCATTAAAATTGTCGAAGATGATGTATTCGTAAGTAACTCTCGATTGTGTTTTTTCGTAAAAATATTTTAGTGCTTTTGCCAAAACCTCCAAATTATTGGTTTCGTTGATGCCCATTATTTTATCACGCTTCTCATCATTTGCCGCGTGAAGTGATAATGCCAAATTGAATTTCACATCATCATCAGCCAGCTTTTCGATCATTTTAGCAACTCCGGCAGTAGAAACAGTAATGCGTTTCGGCGACATACCCAAGCCTTCTTCAGACGTAATTTTTTCTATAGACTCCAATACGTGATTGTAGTTCAATAAAGGCTCCCCCATCCCCATGTATACGATGTTCGAAAGCGGCTGTCCGTTTCGCTCCAGAGCCTGATCTCGAATGATTCTTACCTGGTCGTAAATTTCATCGGCATGAATGTTACGCATGCGCTTTAAGCGTCCCGTGGCACAAAACTCACAGGCCAAACTACATCCTACTTGAGAGGAAATACAGGCCGTCATTCGGGTATCTGCAGGAATTAACACCCCTTCACAAATTTGATCATCAAACAAACGAAAGGCGTTTTTTATGGTTCCATCGTTGCTGTATTGAGAGTCGTCTATTTGAACCGCATTAATGGTGAAGCCCTCCTTCAGCATTTGTCTAGTAGACAACGAAAGGTTTGTCATCTGGTCAAAATCGGTAGCCGACTTTTTCCACAACCACTCATATACTTGCTTGGCACGAAAGGCTTTTTCGCCTTTAGCCACAAAATATTCTTTGAGTTTTTCTTTCGATAAAGCTCTGATGTCCTGTTTCTCCTGCTTTTTCATCGATGCAAAGATAGGGATTCTTACCTTTGTTAAAATTTTATTGATGCGCATCATTCAGGCTTCTTATATCATCCCGCTAAATGCAGCTCCCATGGCAAACGGTTACTTGTACATGGAGGATGACGGAACCGTCATTCACATTACACAAGAAGCTCCTATTACCCATCAATTCGAAATAGAAATATACGAGGGAATTGTTTGTCCAGGCTTTGTAAATACACATTGCCACTTAGAACTTTCGCATATGAAAGGAATGATGCCTGAGGGTTCGGGGCTTCCTGCATTTGTGGATCAAATTCCGAAACAAAGACAAAAAAGTACACTCGACTTGGCTCAATCAATGAAGCAAAGCGACCAAGAAATGTGTGAGGCGGGGATCGTAGCCGTTGGAGACATCTCGAATACGGAAACAACCATTCAAATAAAAAGCGAAAGTTCAATCCGTTACCATTCCTTCGTTGAACTTTTTGGTTTGAACAAAAACGAAGCGCTTCATTTATTGGCTGAGGGGAAAAAAACACTAAAAAAATTCAAAACAGCCGATTTGGCTGCATCACTCGTGCCTCACGCACCCTACTCTGTTTCACCGGATTTACTCAAAGGTATTTATGCTTACTGTGAGGGTTCCTTGCTGAGTATTCATCACCAAGAAACTCCTTCCGAAAATGAACTTTTTTTGCAAGGTCAGGGCGATTTGGCTGAAACATTCTTGAAAAAAGATCTCGATCTCAGCGCTCATTTGAACTTTGGAAAAAACGCTACAGAATTTAGCCTCATACCTTATTTGTCTAAACATCAAAAAATCCTTTTGGTCCATAATACCTATTCATCAGCCTCAGACATCGACCGTGTGATAAACCATTTCACAGATGCATACTGGTGTACTTGTCCGAAGGCGAATTGGTATATTGAGCGCCGTTTACCCGACTATAATTTATGGCGTAAAAAAGGACTGAAAATTACCTTGGGTACGGATTCCTTGGCTTCAAACGACTCCTTAAATATTTTGGAAGAGCTGAAACTGATTCAAAATAAATTCCCAAATATTCCGACCGCTGAACTGCTCTCTTGGGCTTGTAAAAATGGAGCAGATTATTTTGGATTCCACACTTTAGGAACCTTCAAAACCGGAAATAAACCCGGTGTGGTTTTAATTGAAAAGGTAGATGGTTTGCAATTAACCCCTGAATCTAAGGTTCGGGTATTGGCTCATTAACGAGACATGAGAATCTCTGCTAAGAGTAAATCTTTGGGGCTGGTTAATTTTACATTCGAGTCCTCTCCCTCACAAAGGTGTACTTTCTCACCTAGGGCCTCCACCACAGAAGCATCATCAGTAAATGTATCTCTTTCTTCTTGTTCATAGGCAGCTTGTATAAGTTCAGAAGAAAAACACTGTGGCGTTTGCACCGAATAATACTGACTACGATCAAGCGACTTGCTCGAATCATTGCTTACCCATCGGATGGATTCTGAAACGGGGCAAACCGGAATGAGCGCCCTCTTCAATTCCGTCTCTTTGTACATCTTCAAAATAAGATCTGAGCTGATGAGTGGACGTACTCCATCGTGTACAGCAATAATTGATTCTTCTGAACAATATTCCAAACCCTTTTTTACCGATTTGAACCTCGACATTCCTCCGGCAGCTATTTGATGAGGAATGTTGAACTGATGTTTCCTGCAAAGTGTTTCCCAAGTGCTGTGATGAGAAGAGGGTAAAACAACAATAAGCTCAATGGAAGCATTGGCTCTGTAAAATTTCTCCATCGTATGCATTAAAACAGGTCTGGCCGCCAACTCCATAAATTGCTTCGGAATCGAACTTTTCATTCTTTGCCCACTACCGCCTGCGACTATGATGGCATATCTCTTCATTTCTATTTCCCCGTGATTTACCGAAAAGTACGGCGTATGTTTGACTCTTCAAAATTTTACCGCTCAAAACAAAAAAAGCTAAAAGATCAAGACCTCTTAGCTTTTCTGTAAAATTCTATTTTTTCTTGATTACAAGATTAACATCGCATCTCCGTATGTAAAGAAGTTGTATTTCTCTTTAATCGCTTCTGCATAAGCCTTTTTTAGCAAATCAAAACCACAAAAAGCGGCAGCATGCATCATCAAGGTCGATTTAGGTGTGTGTAAATTTGTAATCATGCAGTTCGGAATTCTGAACTCATAGGGAGGGAAAATGAACTTGTTGGTCCAGCCTTCAAACTCATTCAAAGATCCTGAGGTAGATACCGAACTCTCTATAGCGCGCAAACTCGTAGTTCCAACAGCACAAACTCTTCGGTTCTCTTTAAGTGCTCTATTTACCGTTTTACAGGCTTCTTCTTTTATAATTACTTGCTCAGACTCCATCTTGTGCTTCGATAAATCTTCTACCTCTACCGGTCGGAATGTTCCGAGACCAACGTGAAGGGTAACTTCAGCGAAGTTTACGCCTTTAATCTCCAAACGCTTCAAAAGATGTTTACTAAAGTGCATCCCAGCAGTTGGGGCTGCTACGGCACCGTGTTCTTTGGCATAGACCGTTTGGTAACGCTCATCATCTTCTGTATCAGGATCACGATCAATGTACTTTGGAAGTGGGGTTTGACCTAATTCATCCAATTTTTCTCTAAAGGCTTCATAAGAACCATCAAACAAAAAGCGTAATGTTCGTCCTCTTGAAGTTGTATTGTCAATTACCTCAGCAACCAAAGAGCCGTCCTTACCAAAATACAGTTTGTTTCCGATACGAATTTTTCGAGCGGGATCTACCAAAACATCCCAAAGACGATTGTCTTTGTTTAACTCACGTAACAAAAACACCTCAATCCTAGCGCCTGTCTTTTCCTTATTCCCAAACATACGAGCCGGAAAAACTTTGGTGTTGTTCAAAATCATAACATCTTGATCGTCAAAGTAATCAATAAGGTCTTTGAAGTGTTTATGTTCAATCTTACCTGTATCGCGATGAACCACCATCAATCTAGATTCGTCTCGGATTTGCGTAGGTCTTTTCGCCAACAGCTCATCCGGCAATTCATAGTTGAAGTGTGAAAGTTTCATTTTGGTAATCATAGCATCTGTATTTTTAGGCTTGCAAATATAGGAAATAAAATAAAATTTTTGCGATTTATCAAGACTTCATCAAAAGCTCAAAGTCTTGAATATCAAGTGCCTTTTTTAATTCATAGTCCCCAATTTTTGTTCGTTGTAACTTACTCAACCAAGCGCCACTTCCCATTGCCTTACCGATATCGTGGGCAAGAGAACGTATGTATGTTCCTTTACTGCATGCTACCCGAAAGCTTACGTAGGGCATTTCTATGCTCAAAAGCTCCAAATCCTGAATAGAAATTGGACGAGGTTTTAATGCAATGTCCTTCCCTTTTCTAGCGCTTTCATATAGTTTTTTTCCATCTACTTTAATCGCTGAGAAGATTGGAGGAAGTTGTTGACTATCCCCGAGAAAGGACTGTAAGGTTTGAGTAATTAAATCTGTATTGATGTGCTGAGTAGCGTAAAATCGATTTTCTGCCGACTCTCCATCATAGCTGGGCGTGGTAGCTCCCAATTTTATAGTGGCAATGTATTCTTTGTGTGCTGCCTGATATTGTTCTATTTCCTTGGTCTTTTTTCCGGTGCAAATGATCATTAAGCCCGAGGCAAGGGGGTCTAAGGTTCCGGCATGCCCCACCTTAATTTTTTTGACTTTAAGCTTCCGTTTTATCAGCCAGCGCAACTTGTTTACCACCTGAAAGCTCGTCCAGTGAAGGGGTTTGTTGATGCATAATACTTCCCCTTCTTTAAATTGAAACTCTTTTTTCATTGACTTGCAGCTGAGGTAAAACTAGGCCCCTTCAATTTCTTGGAGGGTTTCATCGAGTGCCAAAATGGTTTTGTCTAATAATTCTTTGCTGTGGGTTCGAGAAATAAACAACGTCTCAAAGGCCGAAGGGGCTAAATAAACCCCGCGCTTTAGCATGCCGTGAAAAACCTTTTTAAAGTATTCGGCATCCGCCGCACAAGCATCGTCAAAATTATAAACTTCATCCACGTCAAAATGAAAGCTAAGCATCGATCCCACACGATTGAGGCAAACCTTCAGCTGGTACTTGTCAAACACGTTCCGCATCCCTGACTCCAGATATGCGGTTTTCTCTTCCAGCTCCTCAAAAATAGCCGGATGTTCATTTAATTCTTTCAATAAGGTGTAGCCACAAGACATCGCCAAAGGGTTTCCTGACAAGGTTCCTGCTTGGTAAACAGGTCCGAGAGGAGCAACCATATTCATGATGTCTTCTCGACCACCAAAAGCGCCTACCGGCAAGCCTCCACCGATAATTTTACCCATACAAACCATGTCAGGCTGAATATTGAACCGTTTATGTGCGCCGCCCTCAGACAATCGGAAACCAGTCATTACCTCATCGAATATGAGCAAAGCTCCATGCGCATCGCATAATTTTCGAAGTCCTTCTAAAAACCCTTGTTTTGGAGGAATGCACCCCATGTTCCCAGCCACAGGCTCTATGATGATGGCAGCAACCTCACCTTTATTTTTATTTAAAACCTCCTCGACGTCTGCCAAATCATTATAGCGCGCTAGTAAGGTGTCTTTCGCTGTTCCGCTTGTTACTCCGGGTGAGTTTGGAACTCCTAATGTAATCGCTCCCGAACCGGCCTTAATTAAAAAGGCGTCAGAATGTCCGTGATAGCAGCCTTCAAATTTGATGAATTTCTCTCGATGGGTAAAGGCTCGAGCCACTCGTATGGCGCTCATACAAGCTTCGGTACCGGAGTTTACCATTCGTACTTTTTCAACGCCCGGCATCATCCCACAAATGAGTTCTGCAATGTCTGTTTCAAGGGCTGTAGGACCACCAAAAGAGGTCGATGCATCTGCGGCCGTTTTTAATGCCTCAAGTACAGGCGGATGACAGTGGCCGAGAATCATAGGACCCCAAGAGCCGATATAATCAACGTATTCATTACCTTCTACATCCACTAAAACAGACCCTTTGGCTTCTCGAAAGAAAACGGGGGTGCCCCCAACGGATTTGAAAGCTCGGACAGGTGAATTTACCCCACCTGGAATGTACATTTGTGCTCTTTCAAAGAGCGCCTTGCTTGTTGTCATCAAACTGATTTTAATCTTTTAATTGTATGGGCTTAAGCGCACAATAGTCTCTTTAGGATTTCAAAAGTCGCGCAATGTCTTTGGCAAAATAGCTAGCGATTAGGTCTGCACCGGCTCTTTTGAATCCAATAACAGACTCGAGCATGGCGTCTTCCAGATTTAACCAGCCTTTTTCTGCAGCCGCATGAATCATGGAGAATTCTCCCGACACCTGATAAGCCGCAACTGGAACCTTAAACTTTTCTTTCACCAAGCGAACCATATCCAAATAGGGCATCCCCGGCTTAACCATCAAAATATCGGCACCCTCTTGAATGTCTAATGCACATTCTACAAGCCCTTCTTCAGCATTTGCAGGATTCATTTGATAGGTTTTCTTGTCTCCGAAACCTGGGGCTGAATCCAAAGCATCTCGAAAAGGTCCGTAAAAACAAGACGCGTACTTCACTGAATACGACATAATACCAACGTTTGGGAAGCCCTGTTCTTCTAAAACTTCTCGTATGTATCCGATTCTTCCGTCCATCATGTCTGAGGGCGCAACAATATCGGCGCCGGATTGAGCATGTGAAAGTGCCATTTCTCCCAATAACTCGACGCTGGCATCATTCACAATTTCACCATCTTCTACCAAACCATCATGACCGTCGGAGGAGTATGGGTCTAAGGCTACATCCGTCATCACACACATCTCCGGACAGCTCTTTTTGATGGCTTTTATGGCTCGCTGCATCAAGCCTTCCGGATTCAAGGCCTCACTGCCTTTAGAATCTTTAAGTTCATCCGGAACTTTGGCAAAAAGAAGCACACTTCGAAGACCTAAGTCGTAGCACGATTGAACCTCATCGATTAATAAATCGATGGTATATCGATAATAACCCGGCATCGAGGGAATTTCTTCTTTCGCGTTTTTCCCTTCCATGAAAAATAAGGGGACTATGAAGTCCGTAGCTTGTATGTGGTTTTCTTGCACCAAAGAGCGAACGGCATCAGACTGACGCAATCTGCGTGGTCGGGTATATGGATGTACAGTCATGCGAATGAATTTACCTACAAAAGTACGTTGAATTCCTGAATGTCTACAATTTATAATTCTGGATTTCACTAAAAGCCATTGCTTTTTGCTTGATCGCTCCGCTTTCTAGTCCTTCAATCACCAGAAGACAGGCTTTCTGAAAATCGGTCACAAGATCTTCTATGATGAAAATTCTTTTCGATGCCACAAGCTGCAAATGGTTGTTTTTGCTTTTCGTTTTACGCTCCAGAACGATAAAGCCTCCGGGGCTGCACATGTGGCTCATGGTACACCTGAGTTGCTTGTAAAGCCAATCATTGTCGGTAAGGTCGGCATAGGTCTTGGGGAACAGTTTATTCACCGCCAAGTGAAATCTTTTTTTGGACTGACCTTTAGCACCAAGAGGTTTCTTGTCGAGAAAACTACCCAGAGTTTCCATACCCTGACTCACCAAAAAAAAGACGGGAAAGTAAAACTGGGCCTCCAACAATTTCTGACTTTCTTCGAGTAGCCTTTGCTGAATAAATTCTTCGTTTTTCATTGAAAATAAAATAATCCCGTCGGTGAAAAGGTTTTAGCCATTGATGGCAATCACTTCCTTTACTAGAGTGGGTAGCATCTGCTTGAGCATACTTTCTATTCCCTGTTTAAGGGTGACTGTAGAAGACGGACAGCCGCTACATGCCCCTTGAAGTAGTACAGAAACTTTTCCGTCTTCAAAAGACACAAACTTGATGTTTCCGCCATCAGACTCCACAGCGGGCGCAACATATTCCTCGAGGATTTCTACGATACGTGTTTCAATCTCTCCCAATTGCTCGGGTTCAACACCTTCAGTGATTTCTGTCGTTCCCTGAGTCTCTTGCTGTACCTCTGCTGTTTGTGATTCTTCAACAACAACAACCCCACCGTCAGCTAGATATTCACGAATAAATTCGCGAATTTCCATCACGATGTCGTCCCATTCCATCATGTCGTACTTGGTTAAGGACACAAAGTTCTTGGCGATAAAGACTTCTTTCACAAAGGGAAAGTGAAATAGCTTTGCGGCTAATGGCGCGTTTTTTGCCTCATCTATATTCATGAACTCTTGGCTATCTCCGAATAGGATGGCTCGGTTAACGACAAATTTCATTACTCCCGGATTGGGTGTAGATTCAGCATAAACTGTGGTAGGTACTTTATTCTCGCTCATCTTCCTTAATTTTACACAAAATTACAAATAAGTAGAGATATGGCATTAGTGAAATCAATAAAAGGCAAAAGTCCGATTTGGGGCAAAAATTGTTTCTTGGCAGAAAACGCAACCCTCGTAGGAGATGTGGTATTGGGAAAAGATTGTAGCGTTTGGTTCAATGCCGTCATTCGAGGAGATGTACACTACATTAAAATCGGCAATCAGGTAAACATTCAAGACGGTGCGGTCATTCACGGCACCTATCAAAAACACCCAACGAATATTGGTAATAAAGTCTCTATCGGGCATAATGCACTTGTTCACGGGTGCACAATTCACGACCAGGTATTGGTGGGTATGGGGGCAACCGTTATGGATAATTGTGTGATTCACTCCAACAGCATTATCGCTGCTGGTGCCGTTGTCTTGGAAAACACAGTGGTTGAATCGGGTTGCATTTATGCTGGTGTTCCGGCAAAGAAGGTGAAAGAGTTAAATCAGGAACAAACCTCTCGGCTTATCGAGGGCATATCTAATAACTACGTTAAATACGCAAGCTGGTTAGAAGATGAGTAATTCTATTGGGTGCAAACTCTAAATGTCTATGGGAAACTCTCTTATAATTTGTTCCACCCAAGCCGCTACGCGATCGTCGGTTTGATCAAACTGATTGTCCTCATCAATGGCTAAACCCAGAAAAGTTCCTTTCTCTAATTCGGCTTTGGATTCGGTGTGCTCATACCCTTCCGTAGACCATTTTCCAACGATGGTTCCGCCATTTTTTATGACAACTTCACCAACAATTCCGACGCCGTCAATGAAATAATCGCAATAGACGTATTGGTCTCCTAAGCCAAAAAGCGCTACTTTTTTACCGGTAAAATCTACTTCTTTAAATTCTTCAAAAAAAGTATCCCAATCACTCTGTAGTTGACCATCATGCCATGTAGAAAGGCCAAGAATGATCTGATCATACTCCGCAAAATCCTCCACTTTAGCATCGTACATGTCTATCAAATAGACCTGCTCTTTACTTATTTTACTTCGAATTTTAAGAGCTATCTCCTCGGTGTTTCCCGTGTCTGATCCATAGAACAAACCAATTTTCTTCATCGCTGATTATTTTTTTGCAAAGGTAAGCATTCTCACAATTCAACGTATAAAAACACCACTAAATGAGTTACTGCAAAGTTGGTGAACAACAAATAAATTCGGAAGTAATTGACAGGCCAATCCTATTTGTTTTGTAATTTTGCAACTATAAAGAAGAACAAAAAAGAAAAAATATGTATCCAGAACACATGGTGGCGCCAATGCGTCAAGATTTAACTCAAGAAGGGTTTACCGAATTACGAAGCGCTGAAGAAGTTGAAAACCTTTTGGGGGCGGAATCAGGTACAGTACTTGTTGTTGTGAACTCGGTATGTGGATGTGCTGCAGGAAATGCCCGTCCGGGAGCGAAAGCTGCAGTAAAAAATGCTAAGAAACCAGATCACATCACAACGGTTTTTGCAGGAGTAGATAAAGAGGCTGTTGCCAAAGCTCGTGAATTTATGATTCCTTTCCCTCCATCGTCTCCTTGTATTGCCTTGTTTAAAGGCGGAGAAGTAGTCCACATGTTGGAAAGACATCACATTGAAGGCCGTGCTGCTGAGGCAATTGCCGCGAACCTAATGGCTGCTTTTGACGAGTTTTGTTAACCCAAAAATAATGAAAAAAAAACCTGGAAATTCCAGGTTTTTTTTTCATCTATAAATTATTCTCAAGGGGGGTGCTAGACATTAAGATCCACAAGCCACACAATCATCAGGATTTTCAATGGAGCATGCCAATTGCTCTTCTGGGGTAAATTCTTGTACCTCCTCTGCAGCAACAACCGGCTCCATTTGGGCTTTGGATTGCTTTTGTACCGTAAATTTAATCGCATCAACAGCAGACTTCGTTCTCAGGTAGTACATTCCTGTTTTAAGTCCTTGTTTCCAAGCGTAGAAATGCATGGACGTTAACTTTCCTAGGTTTGCATTTTCCACAAACAAGTTTAAAGATTGCGATTGATCGATAAACATTCCGCGCTCTCCGGCCATATCGATGATGTCACGCATGCTCAACTCCCAAACCGTCTTGTAGAGGTCTTTGATGTTTTGAGGGATGATCTCAATATTTTGAATGGATCCGTTGGTGCGAAGGATATCGTTTTTCAACTCATCGTTCCACAAACCTAACTTTACCAAGTCTTTCAATAGGTGCTTGTTCACAATAATGAACTCTCCTGAAAGAACGCGTCGCGTATAAATGTTTGAAGTGTAAGGCTCAAAACACTCATTGTTTCCTAAAATCTGAGACGTCGATGCCGTTGGCATTGGCGCTAATAGCAAAGAGTTACGAACACCGCTTTCTTTAATTTCTTCGCGCAGTTCATCCCAGTCCCATCTGCCGGAAAGCTCTTTTGCCTCAACACCCCATAGATCAAACTGAAACTGGCCTTGAGAAATCGGTGAGCCCTCAAAGGTTTCGTAAGCTCCATCAACCTTAGCCAAGTCTTTAGATGCTTTTAAAGATGCAAAGTAAATCGTCTCAAAAATATCTTTGTTGAGCTGCTTTGCCTCGGGAGAGGTAAACGGCAAACGCAGTTGAATAAATGCGTCCGCCAAACCTTGCACACCCAATCCTACCGGACGGTGACGCATATTGGAGTTACGTGCTTCAGGTACTGGGTAATAATTGCGGTCAATCACAACATTCAAGTTCTTGGTTACCTTGTAAGTAACTTCGTACAATTTATCGTGATCGAACTTGCCATTATCCACAAACATTGGCAAAGCAATGGATGCTAGGTTACATACGGCAACCTCATCCGGTGCTGTGTATTCTATAATCTCGGTACATAAGTTTGATGAGCGTATCGTTCCGAGGTTCTTTTGGTTTGACTTTTCGTTACAAGCATCCTTGTACAACATGTAAGGTGTGCCCGTTTCAATTTGAGATTCTACAATTTTCTCCCAAAGTTCACGAGCTTTAATCGTCTTTCGGCCTTTTCCTTCCGCTTCGTACTTTTCGTAAAGTTCTCTAAACTTATCTCCATAGGAATCTGCTAAACCAGGACATTCGTTCGGGCACATTAAGGTCCACTCTCCATTAGCCTCTACTCTTTCCATAAACAGGTCTGGTGTCCACATCGCATAGAATAAATCTCGCGCACGCATTTCTTCTTTACCGTGGTTTTTTCTTAGGTCTAAGAAATCAAATACATCTGCATGCCATGGTTCTAGGTAAATCGCAAAGGAGCCTTTTCTTTTTCCACCCCCCTGGTCTACATAGCGAGCCGTATCGTTAAACACACGCAACATCGGAACAATTCCGTTTGAAGTCCCATTCGTTCCGCGTATGTAAGATCCTTTCGCGCGAACGTTGTGAATACTTAAACCAATCCCACCTGCCGACTGAGATATTTTAGAACACTGCTTCAGTGTGTCATAAATCCCATCAATACTATCGTCTTTCATGGTTAACAAGAAACAAGAAGACATTTGTGGTTTCGGTGTCCCTGCATTAAACAAAGTCGGTGTAGCATGCGTGAAATATTTCTTCGACATCATCTCGTAGGTCTCGATGGCCGCATCAATATCGTCTTTGTGAATCCCTATAGAAACACGCATCAACATGTGCTGAGGTCGTTCTGCTATTTGCCCATCCAAACGCAATAAATACGAACGCTCTAAAGTTTTGAACCCAAAATAATCATATCCGAAATCCCTGTCGTAAATGATCGTAGAATCTAACACTTCTTTATGCTCTTGAATGATTTGATATATATCATCTGCCAAAAGAGGTGCTTGTTGTTTGGTAATCGGGTTTACGTATTCGTAGAGCTCCGTCATGGTTTCCGAAAACGACTTTTTCGTTTTCTTGTGCAAGTTTGACACAGCAATACGGGCTGCTAACTGCGCATAATCCGGATGCTTAACGGTTAGCGAAGCCGATACTTCAGCGGCCAAGTTATCCAACTCAAAGGTGGTTACCCCTTCGTAGATTCCTTCAATCACCTTCATAGCAACAGCAGCAGGATCTACCAAAGCGTCTAACCCATAACAGAGTTTTTGGATTCTGGCAGTAATTTTGTCAAACTTTACAGCCTCTTGACGGCCGTCTCTTTTTAATACGAACATAGGGATAGGGAGTTAGTGGGATTTAAAAATCAGCGTCAAAGGTGAATCCTGCGTCTTCTTCTTTTCCTAAGACACCTGCTTTTTGGTATTCCGATACGCGCTTCTCGAAGAAGTTGGTCTTTCCTTGAAGCGAAATCATGTCCATGAAGTCGAATGGGTTTTCAACATTGTAGACTTTATCACACCGCAATTCAACCAATAAGCGGTCGGTAACAAACTCTAAATACTGCGTCATCAGATCTGAGTTCATTCCAATCAGTCGAACCGGTAATGCTTCGATGATGAACTCTCTTTCAATATCTAAAGCGTCAGTAATGATCTGGGTAATTCGTTCTTTAGGTACTTTATTTATGATGTGATCGTTGTGAAGCATGCAAGCAAAATCACAGTGCAGCCCCTCATCGCGAGAAATTAACTCGTTCGAGAAGGTTAATCCAGGCAAGAGTCCTCTTTTCTTCATCCAGAAGATGGAACAGAAAGAGCCTGAGAAGAAAATTCCTTCCACAGCGGCGAAAGCAATCAATCGTTCGGCAAAACTTGGCGACTCAATCCATTTTAGAGCCCAGTCCGCTTTCTTCTTAATGGCATCAAAGTTTTCGATGGCATTAAACAACTTGTCGGCCTCTACCTTGTCTTTGATGTACGTGTCAATCAATAGCGAGTACGTTTCCGAATGGATGTTCTCCATCATGATTTGAAAGCCATAGAAAAACTTAGCCTCAGTGTACTGCACTTCAGAAAGGAAGTTTTCGGCAAGGTTTTCATTTACAATTCCGTCTGAGGCAGCAAAAAACGCAAGAACGTGTTTGATGAAGTGTCTTTCGTCGTCGTTCAACTTGGTTTCCCAATCAATGATATCCTGGCTTAGGTCAATTTCCTCAGCCGTCCAAATGCTCGCTTCTTCCTCTTTGTAAAATTTCCAAATGTCATCGTGTACGATGGGAAAAAGAACAAATCGGTTTTCGTTTTCTTGTAAAATAGGTTCAACAGCTGCCATAACACATTGTATATTTTTGAACTAAATCGTTCAATTGGTTTGAAAATCAACACTTGAGAATCAAGGAATAAAAAAGCCCATTGGGATTTGAGCTACTACAAAGATTTTAATAAAAACTCTCGCATCCAATAGCGGAATTAAAATTGCTATTTGAAGTTTTCAACAAATCGTTGATATCCATCCCAAAGTGCGCATTTATAAAGAGTTGCAAAATTCTAATTAGTGTTAAAAACAAAATAAAATAAAAAAAACACGTACAAATAAAAAGTTGATATTGGGCCTATGAACGGCATGATTTCTCGTGCTTTTCCGCAGCAAACTCAAGGGCTTTATACCAATCTATTCCGTATTTTTTTTGAAGAGGCTCCTTTAAAAACTTATACACCGGAACTTTTAATTTTTGACCGCATTCACAGGCGGGTTCACAGATGTTCCACTTGTGGTAGTTTACCGCCTCAAATTCAGGATAACTTTGTACGCGAACAGGATACAATTCGCAAGAAATGGGTTTCTTAAAGTCAATTTTCCCGGCTCGATAGGCTGCCTCTATGGCGCATTTTGCGGTTTTGTTTTCATCGAAAAAAACGTAAACACATTCTTTTCCTTGCACCAAAGGGGTTTCCTTTTCGCCGTCTTCGCCAAGCACCCATTTCCCTTGTTCCTCTACGCCCTTTACACCTTTCTCAACCATGTAGGGCTTTACCTCTTCGTAGATGTTTTCAAGCACTTCTACTTCGTCATCTTCCACAGGAGCGCCACCGGTTCCCTCCACGCAACAAGCCCCTTTGCAGGCGCTCAAGTCACAGACGAACTCTTGGTCCAAGAGGTCTTCAGAAATCAGGGTGTTTTTAATAGATATCACCCTGCTAAGATACGGTTTTCGGAGGCAAAACTGCCTTAATCTGTAAGGGCTTTTTCTTGTAATTGCGCGTAAATCCTGCACGATTTGATGTGTGCACCCGAAAGGTATCCGGTACTCATTAAAAACTCTTTGGTGATTTCTCCTCCTGTAAACTTGAAGGTTGTCTTGAACGCCTTCACCCAGTCTTTATGTGCCTGAGGGTGATGTTTATCCAGCCAATTTTTAAACGAGCCAAAAATTTCTTGAAGCGTTACTATTTTCTGGGCGTTGTATAGGGCAGCCTCTATCTTCAGTCTGTTGCGAATGATTCCGGGATCGTTCATCAATCTAGTAACATCTGCTTTGCTGTACAGCGCTACTTTGGCTATCTGAAAATTTGAATAAGCACGGCGAAAATTTTCTTGCTTTTTGAGTATGGTGGTCCAAGAAAGCCCTGCTTGGTTGATTTCTAACACCAAGCGGCCAAACAATTCATCATCGGAAGGAACGGGGAATCCATACTGGGTGTCGTGGTAAATTCTGTCCAAACTGTCCTCTGGCAAAGTTGCTACATACTCGCAATACGATTTGGGCTTTTCCATAAGACTGTTTAACTAAGTTTCTCTTTACATGAGGTCATTCGCATTGCTGATCTGGATTTACTTTTTCCCTCCGACACCTGATTATCGACCTCTTTCATCCAAGACCTTGAAAAGATTGGAACGTTCTACATAAAACACAAAAGCTACATAAAGTCGACATCAAAGACTACCCTAAAAGAGGCCTAGTATTATACTACAAGTCAGCTATAGAGCTATACACTCATAAAGCACAGATTGTTCTCCTGCAATTTGGCAAAAAGAAAAAGCCCCTCCTATGAGTAGCCTTTCTTTTTTTGTAATCTACTCTTCGGAATCATGGGTATAGAAAGAGAGTTAATATTTTAATTAAATAGGTATCCAATTGAAACCATAATACCACTATTCCTTACGCGGTCTGAATCTGAAGATTCTCCTGCAGAATAATCCATAAAACCTAATGAATATCCTGTTGAAATTAGGAAAGCATCATCTATTAGATAATTCAAATTTAAATTCGCACCGTAATCTAATTTCTGCTCATCTTCAAAATCTTCATCAACTGATTGACTTTCCTCAACCCCGCCTCCTGAACGCTTTGCGCTTATTTTAGCTTTTGTCGCATAGCCTACATAAGGTCCAATTCCAATAGAAAACTCATCAGACACATTAAATGCTACACCAGGAGAAAATTGAATTTGATTAAAGGTTAGGCTCACTTCTCCTTCTGTGCCAGCTTTATCATAATCAGCTTTAAAACCCCTTTGAGCCAAGCCCAACTCCAAAGTTAAATTTACGGTATAGGAAAGTTCTACCTTACCTATGATAGATGCCGTTAACACTGGGTGTATCGCTGCACTCCATCCATCGCCAAACTCACCCTCAATATCTTCGGTCATTGAAGCTAAATTTACCCCTGCTTTAATTCCGATAGCATTTTGTGCTGAACTTGAAACAAAAACAACACACATTAATGCAAGAAGTAATCCCTTTTTCATATTTGTTTTTCTTTGGTTAGACAACTAATCTATTGATTTTTTAGCACTAAAAAAAACCTCCTCAATAAAGAGAAGGCTTTGTACCTGGGGCGGGAATCGAACCCGCACTCTCGAAAGAACTGGATTTTGAATCCAGCGCGTCTACCAATTCCGCCACCCAGGCTTGAAAAAGGTCGAGGGGCAAAATTAAGAATACTTTGGC